>JAAUYK010047700.1_pt1 | contig 10150 bp, 6 predicted proteins | sample 7278021 | NCBI WGS metagenome assembly JAAUYK01 (sample SAMN14350223, study PRJNA611818) | marine sediment metagenome | isolation source: surface marine sediment (1.8m) | place: French Polynesia: Moorea | collected 2018-08
CGTAGCGACCGGCGAAGGTGTAGCCGATGCAATTCGATGACCGCCTCGGGGTCACTTCGCCTCGGGGTCCGGAGCGGCGGCCCAAGTCCGGATCTCAGTGCACCCCTCTCGGCGCAGTCAGGCCCGGGACCGAGGGTTCCGCCGGACTGAGGACGCGCGCAACAATGGCTTCGGCGGCTTGCGGATCATCCTTTGAAGATGTGCTTGCCGGCCTTCAGGAACTTCATGGGGTCTTGGGGCTCTCCGTTGAAGCGGATCTCGTAGTGGAGATGCGGGCCCGTGCTTCGTCCCGAGTTGCCCAGCAGGCCGATCTCCTGGCGGTGCAGGACACGGTCCCCGGTCTCGACCTTGATCTTGCTCAGGTGGCCGTACAGCGTCTGGATGCCGTGTCCGTGATCGATCCGGATCATGTGGCCGTACTTGCTGTGCCAGCCTGCGAAGACGACCTCGCCCGGCGCCGTCGCCAGAACCCCCGAGTGCAGCTCGGCGGCGAAATCGACGCCCAGATGCCGCGCCTTTCGGCCGTTGATCGGATCCCGGCGCACCCCGTAGCCGCTGCTGATCCAATACTGATCGAGCGGCGTCGTGATCGGCAGGCTGCGGACGAGCTGTTCCATGGCGGTCCAGCGATCCAAAAGCAGGTCGAGCTCGGTCGCCCTGGCCGCGATTTCGACGCTCGATTGGAAGTCCGTGATCTTGTCGCCGGCATCGACGAGCGGGCCGCCCTGCCGGAGATCCGGCTGGATCAGGCCGGTGTTCAGCGTGCCCGCGTCCAGCCCCGTCATCGCGACCGTCTTTTCGATGACCTCGCTGCCGAGCTTGACCCGATCGATGAGCCGATCGATGACCTCCAGCTTAGAGTCGCGCAGAGCGGTCAAGCTTCGCTCCAAGCGGAGACTGCGGTGACCCAGGGCGTCACGCTGCCTCTGTAACGCCTCGCGCCTCTCGACCTCGCCGGCGAGCGAAACCTCCAGCTGGGCGATGCGCGCCTCGAGTTCGGTCTTCCGGGCGAGCGTGTGCCTGTGCTCCTGCTGCAGGTCGAAATAGGCCTGTCTTTGGCTCGGGATCTCGCGATCGCTGGTGGCGATCGTCATCCTCTGGACGACGTAGCCGGCCGTGGCAAAGGAAACCGACCCGAGGACGACCATCATCGCGGCCGCTGCGAGTTTTTGCGCGCGGGTCGACTGGCGAAACTTGCGACACCGGTCATGCGCGAGATGAAAAAACTCACGCGAAACGAAGCTGCGTGCCCAGACCGCAGCCGGGCCGGTCCGAGCCTCGGAGACCTTCGCGCCGGCAGTCGTGCCCCTGCCCCGACCCCCTTGAGCGCCTCTCCCGGGCGTTGCGCCGGACCCAAAACTCGAAGGGTGAGCGGCCAGGCCTGCCGTGTTCTGCGTCATTGCAATGGCTCCCCGGAAATCGGCTTAAGGCACCCCGTCACGCAAATGTTCAGCTAGACGCTTGAAACGAACCACCAGAAATCTTGCCGTCGAATTCAAATAATATGCATGAAAATCAATCTACTTTCAAATATCATTTATTTATTATTAACCATTGATTTTAACTATACATGGGAAAGTGCTTCTGATGCCCGCGACATTCGGGTTCGCGAAGTCGCTTCGCCGCCTACGAGGAAGGCGCCACGAAGTCGAATTCCTCGAAGTTTGGTCCTGGGTCCGACCCGGGTCCGGCGGGCCGGCAAAACCGGTCTCAGCGTTTGCAGGTCGGCTCTTGAGGTCGACCGGTTCCATGGCGCCACGTCCGGCCAGACGCGAAGGCTTCTGCTCGGGAAGTGCGCCAGAGCCCGATCACTTCACACCGAAAGGGTGCGAAGCGTGAATCAACCTCCAACTTGTAAAGACGGATGAAGATTCACTGCGCAGATCGACTGGACCTCAGCCGGTCTTGATCCAGCGGCTGCATTGCCGGGACAGCGAGCAATGGCGATACAGCGACGGATAGATCTCAATCGATGGAGCAGCCTGCTGCCTAATCGCTTACCGGAAACCGCGCCTTTTTGCGCGCCTCCAGTTCGGCAAGCCCTCGCTTGTAGGCAACGTAGTACTGGTAGATGTTACGCACATAGTCGACGGGTTCATGCCCCACGCTGGCGGCTACCACGAGTTCCACGTTACCGAACCAACGATTGGGGTCGAGCCCGCGCTCTGCCGCCCGTTTGCGTAGACGGTTCACGCGGTTTGGCCCGGCGTTGTATCCAGCCATGGTGAACAGGGTCCGCTCGAATGGATCGAGGTCACCGTCGGCGAAGAACCGGTCTCTCAAAACGCTGAGGTATTTCGTCCCTGCGTGAATGTTGTTCTCCAGTTCGTCGATATTCTGTATCCCAACGCTCACGTCCTGGGCCGTTGTCGGCAAGACCTGCATGATGCCGACCGCTCCGGCGGGGCTTATCGCGCCTTGGTTCAGGCCGGACTCCTGGTAGGCAAAACTCGCCAGCAACACCCAATCGATGCCGTATCGCTCGCCATACTTCTTGAACAGCGCTTCGACCTCTTTGAAGCGAAGAAAGGGGTCGCGCTGGAGCGCCGGGCGCACCCAGTCAACCCTGTCCCGATAGCGCTGGATCATGATGTTGGTGACCTTCGTCCCCACTCGGTGGGCGCTGACAAACTCATCAACGAAAGCCTTCAACCGAGGGCTGTTCTTGCGTATCGCGACGGCGATCTTGCCCCCATCCAAAACGATGAGATCCTCTCGGGTCCTCAGATCTTCAAAGACCTTCGTCCACAATCGAGTACGGAAATCGTCGGCCACCGTCATTGGCAACATGCCGGCATTCACCATCTCAATGATATCCTCGGTCTCAAGCCGCGGATCGGCGAGCGTGATCCCAATTTCGGGGCGCCCTTGCTTACGAAAGCCTTCGTTGAGATCTTGCAGGCTCTCGAAGTAGCTGGAGTCCTGCCGAACGACCACCTCCTTGCCTGAGAGGTCATCCAGGTTTCCGACCTCGGGTGAGGCCGGCCCCATGATGAGATGTTCGCGGTCCCGCTCGGTGAAAGGTGTTGAAAAATCGACGATCTCTAGTCGTCGTGGAGTGATTCTGAGCGTCGCTGAGGCGATATCACCGTAGCCTTCGACCAGGAACCGGAGAAGCTGATCCCGCCGGACCGGAATTATCACAAGCCGCAGATTCTTCGCCTGATCGCCCAGCTTCTTCCTGAAGAACTTCTTGAACGCCTCGGCGCCCTCGACGACCGTGCCGCGCGGCCGCCCCCCGTCGATGAAGAAATTGCCAAGAGTGAAGGTCGTCAGTAGGCGGATCTTGCCCCTTTCCACCATGCCGTCCAGATCGCCGGTCCATGGCTCCGATAGAGTAGGCCATACATCGGTGAGCGGGGCTTCATCCGACCTATCCGAGGAGTCGGTCGCAGCGAGAGACGAGCCGTCCGCGTCGCTCGCCCGGTCTGCCGAAAGCTGGGAACACGCCGCTATTTGAAGCACCAACAGGCAAGCGGCCAGGATCGAAGCGATCCCGCCTGTGGTATCAACAGACATGTTAATCAGCCGTCTCATTCTGCCCTACCAATACCAAGGAGCGTTGATAATGACCCATTTGATGGCGCGCCTGCCCGGCGGGCCGCCGCGTGCCATCAAATGGGTCATTATCAACGCTCCTTGGTAGTAAGATCTGATTGTCGGAGGAGGCCTCGGTCCAAAGGGAAAACAGGGAGCGCAAGGACAGGGGATATCGCAAACAATCCCTTATACCAAGGCGCGCCGGCGAGATTCGACCATACCCCACGATCCCGGCCGACAAGCGAGGCCACTCTTTCCTTTGCGATGGATCAGAGGTGGGCCGATGACCCGAGTGCCGTGCGGGTCCGAAGATGGGCGCAAAACGGCCGCTGCCGGCTTCTCAGCCATAGAGCTTGGCACTCGTTGGTGAGGCTGTTGGCGTTGGGGCCGCCCACTGACGCTGTTGGGCCGGGGCCGCCGAGCGCTATCAGGCAAGATCAGGCTCTATGCGAGCCGTTTGAGCGCCATGCAGGTGATGTCGTCCGTCTGCTCGGCATCGCCGACGAAGCTGTCGACCGCCGCCAGCACGCGCTCGGCCAGGTCCTGTGAGGACAGATCGGCCCCGGCGCCCAGTGACTCCTCCAAGCGCCCGATGGAGAACTGCCGGTGGTCGCCATCGAAGGCCCTGGGCACGCCGTCGGTGTAGAGGAACAGGCTTTCGCCCGGGGCCAAGGTGGTTTGGTGCTCGGCGTAGGTCGCCTCCGCCTGCTGGCCAGCGACCGTGCCCGGGTCTCCCGGCAGGATCTCGATCTCGCCCTCCGCCCTCAGAGCATAGGGCGACTGATGGCCGGCATTGACATAGGCCAGCGCACCGGTCGACGCGTCGTAGGACGCGAAGAACAGCGAGGCCAGGATCTCCGACCCGGAATGCTCGCAGAGCAGGTCGTTCAGGCGCGAGACGCTGGTTCGCACGCAAAGCCCGGTCAGGGCGGCCGTCCTGATGGCCGTGCGCGAGACCGCCATGCCGAGCGCGGCGCCGATCCCCCGGCCAGAGGCCTCGCCGATCAGGATTCCCCAGCGGTCGTCTTCGATGTGGAAGACGTCGTAGAAGTCGCTGCCGAACTCGGCGGCGGGCTTGCTGCGGCCGTGGACGGCGAAGCGCTTCTCCTGCGGGAGATGGTCCGGCAGGAGGGAATCTTGGATGCCCCGCGCGATCGTCAGCTCCTTGCGCAGGCCCAGCAGCTGGTCGTGCTCCACGGCCGCGTCGCGCAGGATGGTGTTCTGGGCGAGCGCGCGCTCCATGGTCGCGGTGAGGTCGTCGAAATCGATCGGCTTGGTGATGAAGTCGAAGGCGCCCCGGTTCATCGCCGTGCGGATGTTCGGCATGTCGCCGTAGGCGGTGACCACGACCGCCATCAGCATCGGATTGACCTCGGGCAGATGGTCCAGGAGGGTTAGACCGTCCATGCGCGGCATGTTGATGTCGGTCAGGATCATGTCGATCTCGGAGGTCCGCAGCAAGGTGTCCAGGGCCTCCTCGCCGTCATGCGCGAAGAGAAACGACAGGCTGCCGTCGCGCACCCGCCGGCGGTATTTCTGCGTGATCAGGGCTTCGACCTGCGGTTCGTCGTCGACCACCAGGATCGTCGGCGCCCGGGTTCCGTTCGTGCCCTTCGTCCGAACTTCCGCGGCAGCGGCCGGCCGGGCGGACGGGCCAACGTCACCGGCATCGGCAGCCGCTTGCGCTGACCCCTCCCCGGCCGCGGGCCGGGCCGTGGGGGACGCTGGCGCGCTTCCATTGCCGCCGACCTTGCGGAATTGGGCCACATATTTCCCTTTCGGCACCTCGATCCTGAGCGGTTCGTCCTTCCCGAGAGTCAGGTAGTACTGCTTGAGCGTGCGCCGCAGCCTACCAGCCTCTACCCTTACGAGCGAACTGGTCTGCGGGTCGAAGCTCTCGTCCCGTCCGAAGACCTCCACCGCAATCGAGAACTCCTTAGTCCGGTCGACCTCGCCGGTCAGCGTCGCGTCAACCAGATAGCGAAGAAAATCCCTCATCCGCTTTGATCGCGCGAAATCCGGGCTTTCCAGAATCCGTTCGAGCCCAGCGAGCACGGTCTTGGTCGCTGGTCGGGAACCCGACGTCTCTTTCGATATTCCGCCCATTTACTCGAACGCCAACGCTAAGTCGGCAGGCCACCAATTGTCCTGTCGACTCTCCCCATCGCATGTTACGCCGCCTGGCTCGGTCCGGATTACCCCTTTCCGTCATGACCTTTTCTTCTCAGGCGCGGCCCTCGGCCCAGGATAACAAGGTTTCTCACCGTTAGAAACTGGAAGGCGGCCCTGACTTCATGAATCTTTTTGCGACAGAGAGAGGTGCGGGCTGCCCTCACAACCGGCAAATAGACACGGGCGCCGCAGAAAAATGGGAGGGTCGACGTCGATGGAACCCATCGCCCTCACGAGGGCCAGTCAGCTGATCCACGTGACCGATGCCCTAGAGCGTATCGGGGTGTCGGCGGAAGGCATGCTCAAAAATCTGGGGCTGCCGACGTGGCACTATTGCGACCCCGACGACTTGATCCCCACGCGCCACATCTACACGCTCTTGGGAGGCGCCGCACGATCGCTGGGCAACCGAGTGTTCGGGCTTCAGGTCGGGCTGGAAAACAGCATCGCAACTCTCTGCTCTTACGGACAGGTGATCGCGAACTCGCCCACCGTCAAGCACGCCTTGGAGGCGAGCTGCCGCCTGATTCACTTGCACACCTCCGACGGCCGTATCTGGCTGATCCCGGGACGCGACGAGGTCTGGTTATGCCGCAGCCATTTCCGCGGCCCGAAGTTCGGTCGCACGCAGTTCGAGCAATACGTACTGACCCGATTGATCGACTACGTACGGCTCGGGGCCGGTCCGTCGTGGCAGCCGGCCAAGCTCCGCCTGCAGACGCAGACGGCACCGGACCGAGAGCTCAGGGACACGCTCGGCGATCCAGAGATCCGGATCGGGCAGCAATTCACGGCCATTGCCGTCCCGAGCGGGCTTCTCGCGCAGCCGCTGCGGCGTCGGACGCTCGGCGAGGCCAAGCATGCCATGGAAGCGCGGCTTCGAGATACGGCTCCCGCCACAAGCTTTTGCGGGTCGTTGCATCAGGTAACCGCGGCGTTGCTTAAGCAGCAGGGGCCCCCGAGGCTCGAGACGATGGCGGAGATCACCGGCCTCTCCGTGCGTTCTCTGCAGCGCCGTCTCGCCAAGTGCGGGCTCACTCACATTCAAATCGTCGATAACACCCGCTACCGCGCGGCCGCGCGCTTGCTCGGGGATCCTGGCAACCGGATCACGGATATCGGATTGGATCTCGGCTACGCCGATTCCGCCCATTTCAGCCGTGCCTTCAGGCGCTGGGCCGGGGTCTCTCCGCGCGAGTACCGTCAACGTATAGCAGCGTAATCGTCATCCGCCGCTACGCCCCCGGGGAAAGTAGGCCGGGGCCTACGCCCCGTCGGTCCTTGTCGGTAACGCTTTGCCGCCGTCTGGCCGGGATCGACCCCTCTGTTCGGCGTCGTCGCGCATTCGGTCGGGCGCCCTGTCGAACGTGAGTTCGTAACGTTTCTAACCGTTAGAAACTACAAGGCGCCCCTGCCTTCGCGCAGACTGTAATCTAGCGAGCAAGACACGGCGTAACAGTCGTTCAAGAACAAGATCGGTACGCCACAGAGCCAAAGGGAGGTCAGCGATGAACCACTTCGATCCGCTCAGCAAAATGCGTGCGGTTGCCAGGCTTTCCCTGGTGCTGCTTGGCATGGCGGTGATCGCACCGATCGCGGTGGCCAATGCTGAAGACGAGTCGCTCCAGCAAGCAGCGCTCCCGGCGTCGCCGACTGCGGAGACGGATTCGAAGATCGAGGCAGTCCGGTCTCTGAATTTGGACAGCTCGTTCCTCATCCGGGAGACCGATGCCTGGCATTACGACGCCGACGGCTTTTCGCCGGCGCGCCAGGCGCGGATGGAGTCCTGCTATCTTGCCGCCGAAGGCGCCTATCAGGCCGGCGTGTGGGAAGGCGGCTTCGGCAGCGAAACCGACGACGTGAGCGCCTTCGAACTCGGCGTCTCAGACTTCTACGCCAGGCAGCAGAGAAAGTCGCAAATCGGTAAGTGCTTTGAATAGGATCTGACCGTCCGGCGAGACGGTCGCGGAACGTGGTGGTCAGCACCCTAGCGGACCACCACGCTGTCCGTCGCAGCCTGTCCGTCTCACATCTGCAAGCTTCGAAGGTCATTGAGACCGCGCCGCAAAGCAGCGCGACGGCCTTCGCCCGAAGAGGCGCGCGCCGTGCCGCAGTCCAGCGCTACCCGATAGGCTGCACGACGGCGCAGGGGCGGGGGCGGCGACGCGCCCATCCGGATCGAGCGTCAACCCGACAAGCTCCCTTGCCATCGGAAACCCGGCCAGCCTACGCTACGGAGCGGGCCAGCCGACCGCGGATCGAGGCGCAAGCCGGCTTCAAGGCTCGAACCGGACCAAGAAAGAGGCCCCGGCTACGCGTTCGGGGCGTACAGCACCCAACCGGATCGAGCGTGTTGAGTGGACGGCGAATCAGCCGACATGAAGGATCCGCCCGTTCGAGCAGGCCGCTGGCTCTTGTCTCGTTGGGGGGTTCCATGTTCCAAGGCCGAAAACCGCGATGCCGAGAAGCAGGTGGTGAGTACCTTGACCTTAGGCGCGTCTCACCCTTTGTTTTTGGCGGCGTCCTGCTCGTCGGTTCTGTATTGCCCCAGAACACCGTGGCCGGGGATGAAACCACCATGGTCCTGGCGACCACCGACACGCCAAACGAGAGGGTCAGGGTCACAGAGGGACAGCTTCCCGATGACAAGCCTGGCTGGTTCGTCGAGCTCTCGAGCCGCGCCGCCAAGCAATGCGGTGCCAAGCTCGTGTTTGCCTTCATGCCCTGGCCCCGCGCCCTCCAGATGGTCGAAAGGGGAGAGATCCAGGCCGCCTTCAATAGCAGCTACAAGCCGGACCGGGCCGAGTATGGGGTTTATCCGCTCAAGGACGGAAAACCCGATGAAGATCGCGCGTCGAAGCGGTACGCCTACGTCGCATATGTCGCCAAGGACGCCGATAAAGAAAAGCTGCCCGAAGCGGAGAAACTCCAGGGACATACCGTGGCGGCGGAGCGAGACGCCTCGATCATTCCCGACCTCAAGGAGCGCGGCGCCAGCGTTTATGAAGTCACCAGTGACCTGACCATGCTGCGCATGGCTGCAAACGGCCGTGTCGATGCCGCCGTTGCAATCGAGGACAACGCCGACGCCCTTTTCGCCCAGCATCCCAACCTTGCGGAGCGCCTCACCAAGCTGCAGCCCCCGATCCAGAAAACGGTCGGATACGTGATGTTCTCGAAGATCTTCTACAAGGACAACCGCGAGCTGGTGGAATGCTTCTGGTCAACATCGGCGCAGCTTCGCGATACCGAGTGGTTCCAAACGATGCGCGCCACCTACGACTAGCCAATCAAATAGGGACTGCTTTGAATGCCTCGAAGCGGTCCGGTTCGATTGGCGACGATAACATGGCCGGCCTGAAATGAAGCTGTTGGGCATCACCAGACTGGGCGCCAAGCTCCTGGCACTCCATCTCCTGATCATCGGCACCACGCTGGTCGGCATTTTCTCGGCCCTCGTGACGCGGGAGTACTTTGCCCAGCGCCGAGAACTCATTGCCGATCTGCAAGAGCTGGTAAAGACCCAAAGCGTGCCGATCTCGGCGGCGCTTTGGGAGCTCGATACCGGGAAGATCGACACCTTCCTGGGAGAGGTCGGGAAACTGCCCTTCGTACAGGGAGCCGTTGTCGTCGACGGCACCGGATTTCTGATCTCGACGATCGGCGACATCGATACGCCGCCGAAGAACGCTGAATTCTCCGCACAGGCACTTCTTGTCTTTCGCGACGGGGCAAGCCCGCAAACGCTTGGGTCGATCAAGATCATCGCGCACGACCGGGAAATCCGCAGCACGATCAGCGAAAGGCTGGCCGAAGATGCGATCGTCTTGCTGGTCCTCCTGGTGGCCTTGACCGGCGCCACGATTCTCGTCACGAACAGAATCGTCGGAAGACCCTTGGCGCTGCTGCAGGCGTCGATTCAAAAAATCCGCAAGGGTGGCGGGTACGAACGGGTCGACTGGGCCGCCAGTGACGAGCTGGGTAAGGTGGTCAAGGCCTATAACAAGCTGCAAGCGCTCCGAGAAGACACGGAGGATGCGCTCCGCCGCGCACGCGATGACCTGGAACTGCGGGTCAACGAAAGAACCGCCGAGCTGCGAGAGACCAACGAGTCCCTGGTGGCTGAGATCAAGGAACGCAAGCGGGCCGAAGACGCGCTGCGAGAGAGCGAGATGCGGGCAAAGGCGACCTTGAACGCTGCAACCCACCTCCAGGGCCTCCTAAAGCCGGACGGAACCCTGATCGAGGCCAACGCCGCCGCCCTGGACATGATCGACGCCGGCAAAGAGGACGTTGTGGGACAGCCATTCTGGGACTGTCCATGGTGGACACACAGCCCGGACCTCCAAGTACGGGTACGGCGGGCGGTGAAACGGGCAGCGGATGGAGAGACCGTGCAGTTCCTGGCAACCCACCCCGCGCCCGACGGCAGCGAACG
>JAAUYK010062681.1_pt1 | contig 10150 bp, 16 predicted proteins | sample 7278021 | NCBI WGS metagenome assembly JAAUYK01 (sample SAMN14350223, study PRJNA611818) | marine sediment metagenome | isolation source: surface marine sediment (1.8m) | place: French Polynesia: Moorea | collected 2018-08
ACGACGCTGAAGTGTTCGCCGGACGGCACCTGCATCGCGAGCGGCAGCAGCGACTGCTCCATCAAAATATGGGCCTAGGAGGCCCTGATCGATAACCGAATGGACTGCTCGCTAGCCATTATATATCTGTAGTGGAGAAGATCGAAGAACGAACGAACGAACGACGCACAAAGCAAATAGTCTGTTCTACATACTTACATACATACACACACACATATATATAAATTCCAACGCCGCCGCGCAGCGCATCAACCCATACAAAATAGTGTCGCAAAATATTAGTTTGGAAAGACAACACTTACCCTAAAGTATCCCGATCGCAGCACTAGACAAGACTTAATTTCCTCCGTTACGAAGCATTTTGGGATCGATCCTCCACTAAGTACATACGTATTACCACCACCATATTCTACTATAAAGTCGTACCCTAAATGGAAATAGCTTATATGAGTCCTACTAATAGATAGATTTCATTATCAATAACCGTTAGCAAAGGAAATATACACTCAGACAATGAAGCTGAATTACGTCTATATTTTGCACTCTCGGATTTCACGTAGTCAGTATACGCGTCGTCTACGTCTAGTTGCGGGAAGAACTGAATCCAGCAAGATTCGAGCAAGTTTTAGCATAGCATGGCAAAGTTAAGCTGCATGGCAATGCAAATAAGTCGTCAGGTACGGAAAAGTCATATGTGCAATTTTGAATCGGCCAAAGTAGTCTGACTTCCTAGTCATGCGTTCTTCACTCGCTTTCGCCCTCTGCCTCGCCCTCCGCTTCGGGCACCGAGCACTCGCCCCAGCACTCTCTGCCTTTGGTGGACTTTCCGATTAGGGCGGCCAGGGCGATGGCGATTCCGAACGCCGCCAACGCGTAGAATGCGAACACCACCCAACGCATATAGGAGTGGAACCCACCGACGGCCGGCTCCATCTCGCCCTCCGGCGTCGTCCTCTTGATGCTGTCCGTGAACTCGAAGTGCTTGTTGACCATCAGGACGAGGTGGGCGATGAAGTGAAGTAGGCAGAAGGCGAAGACGATTCCGATGTAGTCGCCGGTGGGCACGATATCCAGGGCGGCAAGGCTACCGCCGAGGAAGATGGTGACGACGGCGAAGGCCAAGGCCAGATTGCCGACCAGCCAGTGGGCGTAGTTAAACCACGGGCGGCGGTCGGAGCTCGGCTGCGGGCGGCAAGCAGCCATCGGAACCTAAAGAAATTAAGTTTCAACGTCTGCGACCAAAGATCCAAGGCATTACTAGTAATACCTGTATGTACATGAGGATCATGGTGACGAGTCCGAAGACGGGGTGCGGGTTGGCGGTGAGGTCCTTGGAGAAAGGGTCTGCGCCAGCCTCAGTGACGACGAGGGCGCCTCCGAGGGTGCTTAGCACGACTCCGAGCAACATGAGGGCCACGTGGATGACGAACCAGGCCTGGTAGGCGGCGTTGCCGGCGATCGGGTTGTCCCAGTAGCCCTTGAAGTAGCGCGGCATCATCATGGAGACGGGCGCGATCGCAAGCCAGACCAGGATCATGATGATGCCGTGAGCGCGAAGAAGAGAATCTAGTGAGGAGACATGTGAGGAGTTATATTAAACTTGCCATTAATGCAACTCACCCGAAGCGGCTCCGAGCTCGCTCGCGTCGACCGTCTTCGTGAATGTGACGGGCTTCGCGGTGGCCAGCTTGTCCGTGTGGTAGGTGATGCCGTCGGCGCCATTCGCCGAACCGGTGGCCAACAGCAGGTGGTATTTGTCCGTCGCGTCCATGTCCACAGTCCGCTCGGTGGCGTCACTGCCGGGAGTCGTGTACCTGCATGGAACACATTGGATTGCAAAGAAAGAGCCAGCTGTGAAATTCAATCCTCACTTGATTTTGGGCGGCAGCTTGAAGGTGCAGGACGCGACACCGCCATCGTTGCTTTTCACGAGCTCCTTGAACAGTCCCTCTGCCGGGTTCGTGATTTTTCCCAGGTTCTTGTATCCGGGAGCGTTGAAGGAGGGCACCAAGTTGGCGCCGCCGATGCAGGAGTACACCAGGTCGTCACCCATCCTAAAAGAAACAATGCCAATAAGGAGCCATTAAGGGATGAATTAAGCCATTAAATCGATCTTTGCTCACTTTGCGTCTTCCGAGATTCCGACGGCGGCGTACTGTCCGCTCCCTCCTCCCTTGTGGAAGATCTCGCAGTCCGTGTCGTCGCCGTTCCTCTTGTAGGTGAACAGGACCTTGCAGTTCGAGGTGGACACGCAGTCCGCGGGCAGACCGAAGCAGCCTAATCAGACAGACAAGAACACTTGCAACCGAGCGATCGGCTTTAAAATTCATTAGCCAAACTCTTACTCTTTTCCTTTCCGCATTGGTCGTAGTCTTGCCCGAAGATGCCCGGTGGCGAAGCCGCCAAGGCCAACAGGAGCACGAAGGACAGCGTCGGCGGCATCCTTAGTGATCGACTTGAAGTTGCACTTGGAGTTGGACTTCAGGAAGAGGTCAGTCTCTCGCTTCGCTTCACTTCTTACTGAGTACTGACTAGTGACTACTACTGAGTACTGAGTTACAACCTTACCTTTCCTGTCGGTCTCTATACTGACTTCTCTTATAGTTAATGCACGGCTTAATTCTTCAAGCAGATTTATTCAGCTAGTACTCCCGTGAGCCTAATCGCCGATCTGTTCCGCACAAGTGAAGTGACTCGTCTGCCGATTCATGTCACTGAGATACAGAAGGGCGACGTCGAGCTCTCTGTATGTACTTTCCGTCCGTAGAATAAGGAAAGGCTCCGTCCTCTCCCCTTCCACGCAGGTACGCAACTACGCCAACTAGCTTCATGCATACGTTATATGGACAGGCATACAAGTGTCCTCGACTCAACCGAGACGGCCGATCGAGAGGCCATGGCCGGAAAGCCGAACCAAGCCTAGTCGTCGAAACGTGAACAATAGGACAATTTAAAGCGCAGTCTTGAATGACGCACGGCAATTATATAAATTGCTTGAAGATTCAATCATTTCGTATATCGTGTACGCATATGAATATTCGGAGTGAACAATCTACAGTAGGTAATAATTTATGAAAAGGCGACGCGCTCTTTGGCCGCGTTGTCTTTATACGTACGTGCTCTAAAACTAGACCAAGGCCATCAAAATATTCAAGAGTAATTGACTTTCGTAGACATGTTTATTGTGGACGGCCGGTATACGTTAATTCTACGTTGTCGTGTGCCGCCTGAAAAGTTCATTGCTCTTGATTACTAAATAGGTAGGTAAAAGTATATGCTGTAGATTGATAGGATCGAACATAATATTGATTGCATAATCTGACGAATATAAATGCGCCGTTCATACATAGTAGTACGTAAGCATATGCCTGCTTAAAGAAAGCAGATCCGAATACCTGGGTGGCGCGACGTCGACCTCTAATATGTGGCCCACATGGTTGACCCACTTTCATTGTTCCTTGCAAGCGCACGTACGCTCCGGCATCATCGATTGCACGATTGATGGCTCGGCGAAAGAAAGGAAACTCCGCGCCGTACATGCTGAAATTAAGGAATACGCACGCCCACGTGTCTTGAATGCTCAGTTTACTTCCAATCATTAATGGATTATAGGAATAGGTTCGGGTATGCGGGGAACGCGCGCACCGGCCCGTATTCGTTGGGCGGCCCGCTGAAGCTCTCTGGCATAGCCACCCACGTGTCCGAGGCCTGCACGTATCGGTAGAGGGTCGTCGAGCTCTGCTCCTCGTGAAACGCCAGTAGGGTCTTGTCCGTGCCCTCGAGGTGCGCGACTGCGGTCGACAGCCAGAAGGACGGCGGGAACGGAAGCGATCTCACTGAAATTAGATAAACTTGTGCTTAGGTCTTGCTGAAAAGGCTGTCACATTACGTACTTTTCCTCCACGAAAGGTTGTCCAAATTGAGCATATTGACGGCTCTGTCCTTCCTCGTCGCGTAGAGCACGTTCCTGTTGTTGAGAGCGCCGCAGAACGCGGGCGACGCCTCTGGCATCGTCGTCGAGAGCGTTGTCCATTGGTTGCCGCTGAATAAACGGGTGTACGTACTATTTCAATTATATCGAGACCCAGATTGGGCTCGTCCTACCTACCTGAGCGACATTTGGTAGACTTTCCTGGTGTTGACCTCGGCAAACACGACCAGCGTGTCGTCGTCGGCCAGCACCTGGCAGTGCTGATTTCCACCTTGGGGCATTGGGGCGTGGTCCGTCTTGAAGGTGGCGCCGTCCACAGTGGACACCACAGTGCTCTTCTTGGCCGGGCGCTCGAACCGGTTGTAGCCGCCGCTGGCTATGATGCCGTACCTAGTTAGCATGAGTTCGACCTCAGATGTGCCGTCGTAATAGGATGAAGATGAAATACATACGTGGGGTGAAGGGAGTACTGTTGGGTGAAGGCCATTGGCGAGCGGTCCGCCGTCTTCACCCAGTTACGCCTGGCCTTGTCCCAGCGGTGGCAGTTGGTAAACTTGACCTCCACGCTGCCCACCTTCTCGGTGAATTCGACGCACAATATGAAACCTGTAATTGAAGAGATAATGAACACGGACCCTATATTACTGGGCCTAATATATCCTAGACCTGCTTGAGTGGCGCCTCCGACCCTGAGGCCAGGATTTAGGCCGTTCGGATATGGGACGTCGGGCAGCGACCTCAGGTTCTCCGGCACTGGCAGGGTACTCGGCTTCTTGGAGATCATTCCTAGGTTCTTTCCCCGGGTGGCCAGGATCCACATCTTGGGCTTCGGGGTTGAAGGGGGCGCCGAGCACTTGGGGAAGTAGTCCGAGCTGACTGGAAATCCGATGACGGCCCAGTTCCCTCCGCTCCACCCCTCCGGCATCTTAGACCAGGTGTCTGTGGACGGGTTGTACTTGTATAGCGGCGCCTCCGACCTGACCTCGTCGAAGGCCAGCAGGGTGTTGTCGTACGGAATGGCGTGGGAGAAGAAGAAGGACTGGCTGAACGGAAGAGTCCTTACTGAAAATAGTGAAAGCATATGTTATAGACTTTGGATACGTATGTCGTGGTAAGATATACGCACGTTTCTTCCAAGCCAAGGTCTGAATGTCGAGCATGTTGAGAATCTTGGTTCTCCTGGTCACGTAGACGACCTGCTTGGCGTTGACCACGCCGCAGATGTTGGGCGCCTCCTCGGGCATCGTCGTCGCCAGCGTTGTCCACGAGTTGGCACTATATTGTAAAATTAGTTGCATGAATAAATACCGCTCGAATTCACGTGTAGTACTAGAACTTACCTCAAGGACATCTTGAAGACCTTTTTTTGTGACAGCTCGGATAGCACGACAATGGTGTCGTCATCGACCAGGACTTGACAATGCTGATCATTGCCAGATGGCATCGGAGCATGAGTCTTGAATGTGACGCCATCTACGGTTGACCCCACGGTGCTCTTCTTTGCGGGCCGCTCGAACCGATTGTAGCCTCCGCTGGCTATAATGCCGTATCTGAAACACGATGTAATACACAGTTAGTCCAATGAGCCAACCATTAACAACAGTTCGTACCTCGGGTGAATGGAAAACTGCTGCGTGTAAGGCATTGGCGAATGGTCTGCCGTCTTGATCCACTTCTTGGCGGCGGGGTCCAACCTGTAGCAGTTCATGAATAGGACCTCCTTCGGGCCCACAACTTCCTCGAACTTGACGCAGACGATTAGGCCTACTCACCTTGCAGAATAAGTATCTGATTATATCGTTCTACAGTAGTGAGTACCCGCGCTCGTTTGGCCTCCGATCCGACTGAAAGGAATCGATGGTCCAGGAGGCAGGTCCGGCATCGAGAGCAGGCAGTCGGGGATCGGGTTCTTGGCCGGATCTAGCGAGATGAGGCCGGTGGATTTGGATCGCGTAGCGAAGATCCATTCCTCTGCAAGCGCATATATCATTTCTACTGTTTTATTGTCACAATATAAAGTCCACTCACTTGGCTTTGCCGGGGCGGAGAACTTGTCCGGGTCTACGATGGAGGCGGCGATCGGCGTCGCCCTGCTTGCGACGATCACCCTCGCTGTCGGGTTGTGCCCGTCGAAGCTCTCCGGCATGTGCTTCCACGTGTCCGAATTCGGCTGGTACTCGTAGAGCGTCGTCGGCGTGTCGGAGTCCTTGAAGGCGAGGAAGGTGCCGCTGCCCAATGGGACCGCGTGCGATCCGACGAACGGGTTCTTCACGTACGGGAGCGCACGCACTAAGTTAGAGCTAGTTTAATTCGAATCATATGAGCTAATAGTAAGGCTTACTTTTCCTCCACGAGTTGGTGGCCAGGTTCAACTTGTAAACGTCCGACTCCCTGTTCTTGGCCACGTAGACGAGCTCCCTGCCTGAATTAACGGCGCCGCAGATGTATGGCCGGTCAACTGGCATTGTCGTTGGCATCGTAGTCCAAGAGTTGGCACTGTAGGTTAAAGTTCTATCATATACGACCAGGTCACATTCGTTCAACCCCGACTCATTACCTGATTGACATTTTGTACATCTTCTGGCGGTTCAGAGCCGAGAGGATGATGAGCGTGTCTGTGTCTACGAGCACTTGACAGTGTTCCCTCATGTTGACCGGCATCCTGGCGTGATTGGTGTTAAAAGTAACGCCGTTGACGGTGGACACGACCTCGTTAGACAGGACGGGCTGGTTCTGGATCCGGTAGCCGCCAGTTGCAAGGATGCCTAGACTGGATGGTGAGGTAGCAACTAGGTTTAGTAATTTTATACAGCGCACTCTGTGTGCTTACGTCGGGTGGATTGAGAACATGGATTGCGGCGGGATCGGAGTCCTCGTGGCCGTCTTCAGCCAAGCGTTGGACGCTGAGTCGTAGCGGAAGCAGTCGTTGTAGTTGAAGCTGGGGTTACGCAGGCGGTAGGAGACGCAAACGATCAGACCTACGAATCTTATTAGATAGATTAATTTTAAACACCATGTACCTTTCTTGCTCACCTGCTTTCGTGAGTCCGCCAACTGACGATCCCTGGATGGGGAGGTCTGGCAGCGACTTCAGGCTGTCCGGGACTGGCTTCGAAGTAGGTTTCATCGCGATGAGTCCGGCGGCAACGCCGCGGGTCGCAAAGATCCAGCTATCTGTGGGCAAGTCTGTTATGACCGTAGTACTCGTATAATGTTGTGAGAATTACCAGAAGCCGGTTGTGGTAAAGGTGAGCCAGGAGTCGGCGCTGGTGTCGGAGCCGGGGTTGGAGGCCTTGTTGGAGCCGGTGTAGGAGCCGGAGGCGGAGCCGCCGTCGGTGGGGCGGAGGTCGGCTTCGGGTCCGGGTTGCATGCCAGGGTCGCCGTAATCACCACGAAGAAGCTTAGCTGCATCATTAGGGAAGTCGCATGCGCAAGTACTTATTTTAAATATTGTGCGTGGTTACCGTTTTCCCGAACATTGCTTCTAGAAATTTGATTACTACGTAGAAAGCCGGCGTGTTTCGCTTCCCGGGTCGAAAGCGCGCCTACGCGTTGATGCTAACTTGATACCGCTTTTAAAGTAAAATTAAGTTCGTTGCGCACCTGGCATTTTCTGACATGACACCTGACAGGTAGGCGACCCAAGATAGGATCCAAGCTAATTGAGAAATTCGACTTGGAATTAATTACGCACTGAGATACGCATACAATTTGGTTTAATCCAACTTGGTAAAATAGCTTAAAATGACAATGCTGAAACAAACCATTCATACAAATACGAGATGGGCTATAATACGTACAAAACGATATCCGCCGCGTCTGACGTGATTCGGACGCTCGCCGCATTATTGTCTCAGATACACATCTGTTTTTCTCGATTGTGCTATTCACACGGAGATTGGTTGAATGAATCATGAATTAAGTCCTGCATGGATTGTCACTAAGGCTCTGCATGCATGTACACATGTGCACAAACAGGAGGAATTAAACTTAGGACATTTCATTTGCGCGAATGCCCAACTTTCTTCACACGATAGTGATCAATGAACTTTGCCTGAGTACGTACATAAATCACCACACACGCAACTTGTACTCTAGGGTCACCGATTGCCGTATGATCTCTCCGAATATGAGGAGCAGCACGGAGAAGCTGAGATAGACGATGCTTCTGTAGGTGTTCCGGTGGTGCCTGGTCAAGGCGAGTGCCACCCGCTCCAGCACGCCGCACCTTTCATCCAACGCGGAGAACTTGGCCTGAAGCTGGCCGGAGTCGGAAGGCGAAGAACTCGTGCTTACAGTCGACGAGTCCACCTCATCATGCACAATAAGCTATGAAAGCAATTAAGGCTCTTATTAGACACTATTTGCAAGGTCAAGTGTGTGCTATACGTATACCTCGTCCTCAGTAACGTCCTGCCACTTGCAAACATCGTTGACTTCGTACCCGCCGGAGACGGAAACGGACTTGATCTCCTCGACCTCTTCAATGCTGGGCGAAACGCAGAACCTACCAACCACCGTCTTCTCGTCGCTGATCAACCTCTCCGTTTCCGCCTCCTCTTCCCCTTCCGTCTTAAATTTCACGCTCGCCCTGACGCACATGTTGTCCTCGACGTCCTCGCCAAACTGCACGAGGTCCCCGCTCCTAAGCTCCACCCCCTCTGCAGTTCGCTTCGGCACCGGCACGCCGTTCACATAGGTCCCGTTGGAGCTGCCGAGGTCGCGGACGAAGCAGCGGGAGCCCTCCACCCAGATCGTCGCGTGGCGACGGGACATCACCTTGCAGTCGAAGATGGCATTCTCGGAGGAGGGAATCCTGGTAAAAAATGTTGGTTAGATTTTGCTCAAAATTGTGAATTAAGGCTAACCTCAACTTTCCCGAGGCCCTGCCAACGTGATGCACGATTTTGGACGCCTCCAGAGTCCTTTGCTTGAATGGCGGAGCTGCATCGTCGTCGCCTTTCACCGTGAGGATGATGCTTGTAAGCTTCATCGGCGTCGCTTGCTCGTCGAAGCTGGGCGCCCTCATCGCCAAGTGGAATTCGCCCTCCACGTTCCCGTCCACGTCGACCTCCCGTACTTTATACGTCGGGCTGAACTTGACACTTAAATTGGAGATGGAATATACGGAGTATTATGAGCATTATGCGATTGTTCTACAGTACACTCATCAGTCAATTACCCGAGCTGCGTCCCATCGTTTTTTGCTTTCTTCCTCTTTTTCAAGCTGCTCCCAGACGTCTTCACCGTCTCCGTAATATCTTCGCTGATGGCCGAGTAGGCGGCGTTGGCCATGACCACCCTGAGAGGGGTGTTCAGGCTGGAGAAGTCAGTCCGGCCCTGGGACACCATTAGGTCGGCAAACCTCCGACGGGACATGTCGATTCAGTTATATTTACAGTAGAGTCGCAGTCAGTGAACTGCTTCGCATGCGCCGGAAGTGCAGAAGAAGCTTATCAATAGATTGTAGACAGAATTGACGTGCGTCGTAATGAAATGTAGAACTCCCTCCAATTCTCCTAATGTTTGAGCCGTAATCCACTTACTAAATAATTTCAACGCAGCATAATTCTCATAGGTACGTATATTTGTCAGTGACTTATAACCCTGTCCTTTATCTTACGTATGAAAGCGATGTGTTAACAGTTTTAATTATGGCTTTGCGATTACCTACTCCTACAGTTTGGTGTATCTCTTGTAGGTGTAGGAATCGAACCGTTGCAAGTCTCTCCGCCTCTCCTCCTCCCCCGGACAGCCCTCTTCCCAGACTCGGCCGCTACCCCTCCTCTCCACGCGCCCGACCGCGGCCGTCTCATTCGAGCTTTTCCTCTGCGCAATTAACCATCATTCAATTCAAAGTTCCCAGCTTAATTATGGCAGTGCGGAGGGAACGCTTAGATTTCTGATTAAAGAACTATGAATGCTTTCTCGACGATCCCTTTTTCAGCGGGTAGGTGTGGTTATGTCCGTGCCCGAGGATGGCGGGAGGCCCGAGGAGAACCCGGTGCGGCACGGACGGTGGCGGGGGCGGCGGAGGGCCAGACGGACGTAGTGTCGAGTAGATTGTGCTCGGAGGCGGTGGCGGGTGGGAGCCCGTCCCGCCGGTGGACGGGGACGACGGCGGGGGGAGAGCGGGGAACACGCCGTGCTGGGAATGCGACGGGGGCGGTGGCGGAAGGGGTGGGGGATGGTGGACGAAGGCCGGCTCGTAGATGGGCG
>JAAUYK010112601.1_pt1 | contig 10147 bp, 6 predicted proteins | sample 7278021 | NCBI WGS metagenome assembly JAAUYK01 (sample SAMN14350223, study PRJNA611818) | marine sediment metagenome | isolation source: surface marine sediment (1.8m) | place: French Polynesia: Moorea | collected 2018-08
CCCCTCCCGTCGGTCCTATTGAAACCAGGGGAGTCGGCTAATCTCATCGACGTGACACCTGTGATTCCGGTCCCACTGCTATGATCGCTGAGGGCTTTCTAAATCTGTCAGGATTAGCTGAAAGTCAAACCGACATTCATTGCCCTGAGTTGTTCCTTCCCGTTCAAACGCCCCTGATAGGGATGGGGATGAGTGTTCAATGCATACCTGGATGATTCCTTACTCTAAAAGGGCAACGCGAGTTACAGAGTACCATCTAATATACGTCGATATCGGTTGATAGGTTTAAAGGTAGATCGAACGTGATATTCCTTTGGGACTTGTAGCTAAAGCGTACAATTTCAAATTCGCTCGCAGCGTTTCGCATGGCTCGGAATGAAAGTTCTCAAACTGCATCTTAAACGCAATAATCGCCACGTTAAAAAGACCCAAACTGTCATCGGCGCATTGAATCCATATGCGTAGACAACCATCCCTTTTGCACCGTGCCCCTAGATGGTCTAGCCTTCCATATAGATTTGGATATACCGGTGTCCGATTGCCCCAACCGACGGACCGATGGACGGTCGGTCGGCCGGTCCTCCGTTGGCTCTGCGGTCGACGCCTCCGACGACCCGACCTGCCGGCCCGCCTGCCTGCCCGCCACGGAAAAAATTCCTCGCATTCCAAAAGTATTTCGCCCCGTAATTATTAAGAGCAGTTGGCGCCAGCGCGGTCCCTCCTGGCGGCCGGCCGGCGGCTACGACGGCTCCAGCAGGTTGGCCGGTCGGTCGGTCGGTCGGTCGGACGGTCGGTTGGCCATCGCCGGCCGGGTGAGAAAGAGAATCTGTCGCTAGTCGACTATCTAGCTCTCACCAAATAAGCCCACCGATCGACCGACCGACCTACTGTCCATCCAGTCGACGGACTGATAGGGAAAAGGGAAAAGTCAGCCTGGATATGGCTTGATATATTTTACTTCGCTTGATTGGTAAAGTTGGCAAGCAACAAGACCACCGACAAGGTCTAGCCTCTATAGAAGTGGCACAGGGACCTGAAATCCAAGTGGGCGATTCTGAAACTACTGTCCGTACCGAGTCAATAACATCCGACTGTTAACAAGCGATTGATGAATGGGTGTCGTCCTCTTCCTCCTCCCTCCGTTCGTTCCCAACCGCCACTTTGACGGGCCGTGACCGACCGACCGACCGACCGACGGACAGAGTGGCCATCGCCACCTTTGATCAGCCGGCCGGAGCCACAATTAAGGCTGAGAGAAGGAAGACTCCCTCGCCTCGGTCTCCCTCCTCCCTCCCTCCTGTGTCTTTCTCACCGGCGGCGGCGGCGGCGCCGGCACCGTCCCAGCCACCGTGTAATCAACATTCCAAAGTCTGGTCTCCTCTCCTTGTTTCTGCTCGCAGTTATTACTCGCGGTCGGTCGGACGAACGGCATTAGAAGATTATTTTAAATTATCGGGAGAGCGAGGTTATCAAAAAAATCCAGCGACCGTCGTCGTATCCATGTGCCATCGCCGCCAGCAGCCAGCCGGCTACTACCAGTTGTAGTATGATCGGAAGAATCTGACTTAACCCCTATAGTAGCTGCATTCCTGAGCTCGACCAGAGCCTTGGCGAGCGCCGGCCGGAGGGGGATCCCGTAGCGAATCTGGAGGCCGACCGCCCCGCCGTCTGTCCGGTTGGGCGGCATTCCGGTTGCGCTGATAATAAACGCCTTCGCAGTCAGTTATTACGGCTCGTATACGGCGGCGCCGCCGCCAGCTACCTCCACTCTGCCCTGGTTGACTCATTCCTCAGCGGCGGCGGAAACATGGCAATATCCCAGGAGCGGGCTTCAGCGTTTCTCTCCGAGTGCTTTGGGGATACCACTTTTAATGTATCTCCGTATACGTGGAAGTCTGATCAGCGTGGGTTATATTCCAATATTTAGTTATATTATATCGCCTTCGATCTTCGGAATGCCTGTCCATCCGCTCCACCTCTCTCTCTCTCTCTCTCGCCCATTCACACGCAAGCCCGGTGGCGCACACACATAGTTCCCTCTTCCACTGTGGGAATGTCTTGCATTCCATTCGAGTCAAGAGGTCGCGCCCATTCAATGGCTCAGGTATGCGGCCGACGTAGGACGGACGTGCGCACAGGCAGAGGGAATGGAGATTGCAAAGCTAGGTGCCACAGTTGAGACAACTTCAGTCTAATAGGAAATCGCCGGCTGCCTGCACTATGCTCATTCTAGTATGTATACGTATTACTTACAAATAAGTTTCAATCTAGGGTCCATTTTCGTGACTTTAGAGTACGACTCTACAAGGACAACGAAGCCTTTGGGGCCGGGACTCACGTTGCCAAATTTTAAGGTTGACAGGGAACATATTCTTCTCGGCAAACACCCACACGCTGACGTTGATCCTTCGCTCATCAGCGACACATTTGTAATGCAAGCCATGCGTGTATTCCTAATGGTGTGAGTATGTATGAAATAGAGTTTGGAAGGGTTAACGTAAGAGCACACTGATTACATGGGTTTTATGCGAACAAGGTACCTGTGACTACCTAGCTACGTTGTCTATTTTGTAAACCATAACCGTATATGTAACTGACGAAGAAATAGGCATGAACGCAGGATACCATGCAAAGTAAGGTAGGTAGTAGGTACTAGGTACGTACAACTTAAAGTACACAGTACAGTACAGTACCATAATCATTACATAATTCCATATGACGTGTTTCGGTGACTTTCAGTAATGCTTGCCTTGTTCTACGCGTGCTCTGAATTTACAATACTCTTTGGGAACCATAGTACTCTCACATGTTCGGCGATTAAAGATATATTTTATTACGAAAATACGGAAATAAAATAATGATCTAATATAGTAGTATACGCAACCTACTTTTGCTGTGCTCGTCTCTCCTTAACTAGTTTGCGCCTTAGCTCGAACAAATGCTTCGTCCATCGCGCCTCCCGCTCCTTGGCGTCCGAGGGGAACCAGCTCGGGTGGCAGAGGCCCTCGCGGCTGATCTGAGCAAGGAACGTTCCGCCGGCACTCTTCTCAGCCGCTGTACCGAACGCGAACCCATTACTGCTGCTTCCCGGCTCGCCGGGCAGCGCAATCTTGGTCACCTTGTCCGACGCAGACGACGAGAATGAGGCCGGCGTGAAGCCGGAGCTCTCGATGCCGCGGATGGCGGCCGCGCGGACCAGATCCTCCTCCACGGTGGCCGCTGACGCTGTCGCTTTCACGCCGTTGTCGTCGTCGTCGTCCACACGTGCAGACACTCGGACCGGTTGCTTCTTCTTGGTCTGTTGTGACGTCGGCGGCGGCGGCGATGGCGACGCGCTGCTCGTCTGCTGTCGCGACGACGATCCCTTGTCCCTTGAACGTGACCGTCGCCTGCTACGTCTGTCTCGGGAACGAGACCGAGATCTAGACCTCCGCTTCGAGGACTTCTTCTTGGAACTCTTGTGGTGCCGCCGCCGAGACGGCGATCTGCTGTCGCTTCGGGACCGAGACCGGGATCGAGATCGGCGCCGGCGGCTCTTTTTCTCCTTCTTAGACTTTCTACGACGGCTCCTGAAAAAAACAATATGGAGAAGCCTGGCTGAGGAATCTCGACTACGGCTTTTCACCTGCTGTCGTCTGACGAGGATGATCTGGACGACGAAGAACGCGATCTTGATCGACGCCGCGGCATGTCCTTCTGCTGTGAGCCTGTGTCTAGTACCTCTGGTTGTCACAGTCAGTCCCGGACTCCCGGTTCGGTTGCCGGCCGCTTGTCTGTTGTCGTTGTCGTCGTAGCCCGCTGATATGTTGTGTCATCGCAAACATATTTTACAACAATCTCGCAACCTCTCCACTGCAGCCAGCCCACGTTTTTACATTGTTGACGCACTAGCTGGCATCAACAACGCAGCATATGTGCATATATTAATTGCGTCGGGTGTAAACTGTAACTGCTGTAAAATTTGCGTAATTTTGTAGTTTGCGGTAATTACGCACGGTAGGACGACCTCTCTAGATCAAGATGAAGTTCCACTACCAGTTCTCCAACCTGCTGGGTACCGTCTACCGCCAGGGCAACCTGCTCTTCACCCCGGACGGGTCCTCCGTCGTCTCCCCCGTCGGCAACAAGCTCTCCGTCTACGACCTCAAGTCTCACACGTCCACGACGCTCCCCGTCGAGTCGAGGAGCAACTTCACGGTGACAGCGCTGTCGCCGAACGGGATCACGCTGCTTGCGGCCAACGAGGAAGGCGAGATCCACCTCATCAGCTTGATCAGCCGGTCCGTCCTGCACACGCTCCGCACCAACCGCCCCATCGCGGCCGTCAGGTTCAGCCCCGACGCCAGGCACTTCGCCGTCGCCAGGGAGAACAACGTCTACGTGTACCGCGCGCCAGGCCCACACACCCGCGAGTACAGCCCGTTCGCTCTGGTGAGAGTGCTGAAAGGGGCCAGGGACGACACCACGTGCATCCAGTGGTCGGACTGCTCCAGGATCGTGGCCGTCGGGTCGAGGGACACGAGCACGCGGCTCTACGCCTTCGAGAGGCTGGAGAACTTTACGGCGTACACTCTGGGCGGCCACACGGAGCCCGTCGTGGGGGTCTTCTTCGATAAAGGGTCCCTGTGCGCCTACACCGTGTCCAGGAATGGGCACCTGGCCGTCTGGGAGTGCTCTGTCGAGCCTGCGGAACTTGTGGCTGCAAAGCATGGGCCTGCGATGAGGAAGAAGAAGGAGAAGGGCAAGTCCCAAAATAAAGCGGCGGACGAGGAGAGCGAGGACGAAGTTCCAGACGAGGAGGGTGAGCTCGCAGACGAGAGCAACGTCGAGGCTGTGAATGCGGAGGATAACACTGAAAATGGTGTGAAGACATTACAACTGTATTACAAGCGAAACGCCCGCCACTATCTGCGCGACCACCTGTCAGAGGAGACGAAGCGGGGGGCCGACCTGGCCGCCGTCGACTACCACCAGTTGACCAAGATCCTCGTCACCGGTTTCTCCAACGGCGTCTTCCTCATCCACGAGATGCCCAACTGCAACATGATCCACTCGCTGTGCATCTCCGAACAGGGCATCGCTAGCGTCGCGATCAACGCCACCGGCGACTGGATCGGCTTCGGGTGCTCCAAGCTCGGCCAGCTGCTCGTCTGGGAGTGGCAGTCGGAGACGTACGTGCTGAAGCAGCAGGGCCACTTCAACAACATGGCCTGCCTCGCCTACTCCCCGGACGGCCAGCACATCGTCACCGGCGGCGAAGACGGAAAGGTGAAGGTGTGGAGCGCCTCCTCCGGGTTTAGTTTCGTCACGTTCGACGAGCACGCGTCCAGCGTCACTGGGGTCACCTTTGCACCCAACGGCAAGGTCGTCCTCTCGGCCTCCCTGGATGGCACGGTGCGGGCCTTCGACATGGCCAGGTACAGGAACTTTCGCACGTTCGCCTCACCCCGCCCGGCGCAGTTTGGCTGCGTCGCCGTGGACGCCAGCGGCGAGCTGGTCGCGGCCGGTGGCACCGACGTATACGAGATCTACCTGTGGTCGGTGCAGACTGGGCGTCTGATGGAGGTGCTCAGCGGCCACGAGGGGCCCGTCTCCTGCCTCCGCTTCAGTCCGTCTCCGGCCAGCAGCGCCCTCGTCAGCGCCAGCTGGGACAAGACCCTGCGCATATGGGACGCCCTCGCTGTGAGCTCGAGCAACGAGGCGGTGCCCGTCCTGAGCGACGCAACCGCCGTCGATTTCCGGCCGGACGGTCAGCAAGTGGCCGTGGCCACCCTGAACGGACACATCACTTTCTTCGATGTCAAGTCCGGCAGCCAGACTGGCACCATCGAGGGCCGGGCCGATCTCGGCAGCGGGCGGTCCGACACCGATCTGATCACCGCGAAGAAGTCGCTCCAGGGAAAGTGCTTCCTCTCCCTCTGCTACTCGGCCGACGGCACGTGCATCCTGGCCGCCGGCCAATCCAAGAACATCTGCATTTACAACGTCGGCGAGAGGCTTTTGGTTAAAACTTTCGAGATCACCCAGAACCGCTCGTTCGACGCAATGGACGAAGTTATCAGCCGCAAAAAGATGACAGAGTTTGGCAACCTGGACCTTGTGGAGGACCGCGACGACCAGTTGGGGAGTAGCAGCATCAAGTTGCCTGGAGCCAAGCGCGGGGACATGAGCTCGAGAAGCCACCGGCCTGAAGTCAGGGTGGCAGACCTGCAGTTCTCACCGACCGGCCGCGAATTTTCCGCGGCAACCACGGAGGGCCTCTTGATTTACTCTCTCGACTCGAAGCTCGTCTTCGACCCGCTCGACCTCGACGTCAGCATCACCCCGGCGTCGATCAGGGCGGCCGTGAAGAACAAGAACTTCAGCGGGGGACTCCTGATGGCCCTGCGACTGAACGAGAACGACCTCGTACGGGAGGTGATGGAGCAGATTCCCCACAGCGACGTCGACCTCCTGGCCACCGACCTGCCCCAGAAGTACGTGCCGACGCTGCTCAAGTTCGTCGGCGGTGAGCTGGAGCACTCTCGCCACCTTCATTTCTACGCGATTTGGGCGTATAGCATCGTGACTCACCACTCGCGCTACATTCAGCAGAAGGCCGGTTCCGCCGAACTGATGCCGGTGCTGAACCAGCTCCACAAGAACCTGGTGATCAAGTCGCGGGACATGACGCAGATGTGTGAGCAGAACTTACACTCGATGAAGTTTATACTGGCCATGGCCAAGTTGAAGAAGGTCGCTGTTTCTTCCGACGAGGGGGAACACTCCGTCTCGAATGAAGGACCGGAAGCGGGAGAGGAGGAAGATGGTGACTCTTCGGAAGAAGAAAGCCAAGATGAAATGGAATTCGCGACCAATTGGGAAAGCGACTAGAATGCCGGATGCATGTTGACTATAGGCTTATTCTGAAGCTGGAAAGGCCAAGCATATTTGTCTAATAAACGCGATTAAATATGATATACGTAGTACACACACTACAGCATTCTTCGTAATCGCTTCTCTTGGCGGAAACATTGCTCGTCAAGCCTAATGCGATAAAGGCAGATTCACTAGTAACTGAACTAAACCAAGCCGAATTAGCCCTAAAATAGTCGCAATCCGAATAATTACTTTTTTACAATGTAGTGGTCTAAAAAGGATTTGTACTACATCAACGATATATCTGTACAAAGATTCCATCGAGCCGCAAAGTGTATATGGTATACGCAAGGAATACGTTGACCTGCAATAAACGCCTGTTGGGGATAATCATAGAAATTACCACCTACGAAGATGGAGCCGGTTTGCAAGTGGCTTGAGAGCCTGGGCGTGATGACGGGCGCCGTCGCTAACACAGTGCACACATCCGGCAAATTGGCCGAGGAGCTCTACAATGGGGTCGTGCTGGCCAAGGTTGCCCTCAAGCTGGACCCCGACATCCGTCAGGGCAGCGTGGTCGGCCGGCCGAGCTTCGACATGGACCGAAGGAAGAACGTGAAGCTCTTCCTGGACACGTACAACCGGCGCTTCAAGCTGCGGCAGGCCAAGTTCACCGTGAAGGACGTCGAGATGAGGCAGAAGACTGAGCAGGTGGTGGACGCGCTGCACAACGTCGCCAGGGATCTGGAGGCGTCCAACGCGAAGCTGAAGGCGTTCAAGAAGCCGAAGGCGGACGCATACACCAGCGCAGAGGGGGAAGGCGCCGTTCCCAACTACCCGAACCCGTACGAGTCCATACTGAACTTTGTGGAGGCGGTGCAGCCGTTCGAGGAGTCGCAGCAGAAGGCCTACGACTACTACTACGGCCACGCCGACCTCTCCTACTACTGTGCCACCAAGATCGAGTCCGACCTTGATCGCGCGGTGGAGGAGCTTTTTGCGAAGAATAAGCAGTTCATCAAGGCTTTGACTCTCTACGAGCACGTGGGTCGGTTCGCCACCAACGACCGGCTCCAATCCTTCTTCCTGGACATCGAGTTCATCAACGTGATCGCCAAGCTCCGCAACTTCCACCAGCAACTTCAGGTGGAGTTCGATGAGAAAACTAGGCGAGCGTAGAAATATCCGATAGTACTTGTTTCGATAAAGCTTTAACTAATATTCTTGCCCACGCAGGGACGGCGCATTTTATGAAGTGCTGATTCAGAACAAGGAGAACTTCCTTCAGTACGGCAAGGTGGTCATGGTGACGGAGAACGTGAAGATCGCTCTGTTGGAGACGCTTACGAACGAGGAGCTTCGCCGGCAGATGTCGATCGTGACGAGCAAGGTGGTCAGGGAGAAGATCCTGGACGGCCCGCCACCGGAGAACTGCGTCACCTTCGACTCGCTGCTCTCCTACCCGTTCCAGCACCTGCTCCGCATCAAGCTGATCCTGGAGCGGATCCAGAAAGAGGGCAGGAGGGAGGTCGTCGACGATGAGATGACGCGCGGCGTGGAGCGCGCCATCGACGCCATGGCCGACGTCGGCGACTACGTCAACTCCTATTTCAAGGACTGGGAATACATCGTGCGCATCGAGGAGGCGCTGAAGAATGTGTGCAACGCGCCCGGCTGGCCCGCCTTTGACTTCCGCTTCCACTGCGGACTCAATGTGCTGAGCACAAAGGTCGACCTGAGGGTGCTCACCGACACCGACAAGTTCCGCCCATGCCAGCTGCTCATCTTCCAGGGCATGGTCATGATCTGCACCATCGAGGAGAGCTCCACACTGGGCGAGGTGCACCACTTCAAGCTCTGGATTCTCAAAGACAACCTGGTGGACATCCAAGTGACTACGTTCAAGTATGTTAGGACTGCGTGCTAGTCTGGTACAAATACTTGTAATCTTATTCTGTTACAGGGCGGGTGTCAAAGTACTGCAAGTTCGTGGTGGAGACGGCATGAAGAAGATGAAGGACTCCATGAGCTTCATGATCAGGGACAAGCCCGAGTGCCTGGAAATTCTGGAGGAGAAATTCAGAGCCCTTGTTCGACCGCTGAAGTCGGGCTGCTGCCAGCTTCTTGGCCAGTCCATGCTGAACAAGGACCCCAAACGGAAGCTGCCCCCGACGACGGTGTGTGACAAGTGCAACAGGCTCCTCAGGGGAATCATCGTCTACGGCGTCGTGTGCACCAAGTGCAAGAAAAAATATCACCAAGAGTGTTTCGCAAGTAGGTGATGCCTGTTATAGCTCGGACGCGCGTTATACCTCGTTAATAATCTTCCAGGTCCTGATCAACCGATTGAGCAATCGTCTGCCGCATCGGTGACCTCCACTACATCGGTTCGTAAATGCTCATTGATAAATGAAGCAAGATTAAATGAATGAAACATATTTCCCACCAGGCACAAAGCAACCAGCAACGGGCGATCACAATCGGCAACAAGGCTGACTTGGAGCGCCTCCTCTTGTCCACCGCCCCGGAAGGTACCTACATGTTCCGGCCTTCTGACACCGACGACATGAGCGGCGGGAGGAAGCTCACCCTGTGCGTGCTCGTCCTGAGACGCGCCCAGCGGACGACGAAGAAGTACCACGTGATCGAGGAAGGCAACAGCTTCACGATGCTACAGGAGTCTTTCGCCTCGCTGGAGGAGCTGGTGCACAAGCGCAAGCGGCAGTTGGGACTGAGGGAGAACTTCATGGACATGGAGGACGAGTCGGGCGGGAGCTGCGGCGCAATCTCCGTCACGGAGAGCATCGACGGAGCCTGGGGCGGGGCGAGCGTTGGCGTTGTCGGCGGCCCCACACCGACCTTTCAACAGTCACAGTCATCTTCATCATTGGAGGTAGGAATCGATGCGACCTAGTCTATATTTTCCCATCTACGTACGTACTCTTTCAGGCCACGCAGGGGTCAGTTAACACTAAACCCCAACAGCCGAAAAGCGTTCGGGATCGCCTTCGAGGCAAGTCTCCGGGCTCGTTCGTCGTGCAGCAGGACACCGAGGGCAAGCATCCGTATGTTATCTACCTGATGAAGGACACGGGAAAAATAACCCTGCACAAGTTCATCGGCACCGAGAACGGCGACGGATTCCGGCTCGAGCAGGGCACCAAGATCTACAAAACTATCGAGGACTTCCTGACCGCCAAGAAGGAGACGTTTCGCAACCGAATCAAGACAGCAGAGGAGGAACAGTCGGCGGCGACCCCACAACCAGAATCGAACGGGATCGTTGTAG
>JAAUYK010045049.1_pt1 | contig 10144 bp, 10 predicted proteins | sample 7278021 | NCBI WGS metagenome assembly JAAUYK01 (sample SAMN14350223, study PRJNA611818) | marine sediment metagenome | isolation source: surface marine sediment (1.8m) | place: French Polynesia: Moorea | collected 2018-08
CTTCCGAGAGCTCGTCCATGCCGAGGATGGCGATGATGTCCTGCAGGTCCTTGTACTTCTGCAGCACCTGCTGGACGCCGCGCGCGCAGTCGTAGTGCTCCTCGCCCAGCACCTGCGGGTCGAGGAGACGGCTCGTCGAGTCGAGCGGGTCGACGGCGGGGTAGATGCCGAGCTCCGAGATGCGCCGCGACAGCACCGTGGTGGCGTCGAGGTGGGTGAAGGCGGTGGCCGGCGCCGGGTCGGTGAGGTCGTCGGCGGGCACGTAGATGGCCTGCACCGACGTGATCGATCCCTTCTTGGTGGAGGTGATCCGCTCCTGGAGCTCGCCCATGTCGGTCGACAGCGTGGGCTGGTAGCCCACCGCCGAGGGGATGCGGCCCAGCAGCGCCGACACCTCGGAGCCCGCCTGGGTGAAGCGGAAGATGTTGTCGATGAAGAGCAGGACGTCCTTGCCCTCCTCGTCGCGGAAGTACTCGGCCGCCGTCAGCGCCGAGAGCCCGACGCGGGCGCGCGCTCCCGGCGGCTCGTTCATCTGTCCGTAGACGAGTGCCGCCTTGTCGAGCACCGTGGTGCCGTCCGAGAGCTTGGCCTCCATCATCTCGTTCCAGAGGTCGTTGCCCTCGCGGGTGCGCTCGCCCACACCGCCGAACACCGAGTAGCCCGCGTGCTCCTTGGCGATGTTGTTGATCAGCTCCATGATGACGACGGTCTTGCCCACGCCGGCGCCGCCGAAGAGCCCCACCTTGCCGCCCTTCGGATACGGGGCGATCAGGTCCACGACCTTGATCCCGGTCTCGAAGGCCTCGACGCTGGTGGACTGGTCCACGAACTCCGGAGCGGGCCGGTGGATCGGGTAGCTGGCTTCGGTCTCGACCGGTCCGCGCTCGTCGACCGGGTCGCCGATCACGTTGATGATGCGCCCGAGCGTCTTCGGGCCGACCGGCACCCGGATCACGTCGCCGGTGTTCTTCACCAGCTGGCCGCGCACCAGGCCGTCCGTGGTGTCCATCGCGATCGTCCGCACGGTGTTCTCGCCCAGGTGCTGTGCGACCTCGAGCACGAGGTTGTCCTCGCGGTCGTCGACGCCCGGGTTGGTGAGCCGCAGCGCGGTGAAGATCTCGGGCAGACCTCCGGGCGGGAACTCCACGTCCACCACGGGTCCCGTCACCTGTACGACCTTGCCGTTCTCGTTCGCCATTCGTGTCTCCGGAGGAATTGGGATCGCGAGTGCTACAGCGCTTCCGCGCCGCTCACGATCTCGACGAGTTCCTTGGTGATCGCCGCCTGACGCGCCCGGTTGTACTTCAGCGTCAGGCTCTCCATCAGCTCTTCGGTGTTGCGCGTCGCGGACTCCATGGCGGTCATCCGCGCCGCGTGCTCGCCCGCCTGGTTCTCGAGCAGGGCCCGGTAGATCTCCACCTCCACCGCCTTGGGGACCAGCACCGCGAGCAGCGACGCCGCATCCGGCTCGATCTCGTAGGGGAGTGCGTCCTCCGCGCTCTCCTCGGCCCCCGCCGAGAGCGGCAGCAGCGGGACCACCCTGGGACGCTGGGTCATGACCGAGACGAACTCGTTGCACACGAGCACCACCTCGTCGACCTCTCCTTCCACGAAGCGGCTCGAGATCCGCGCCGCAATGTCCGCCGCCTGTCCGTAGGTCACCCAGGACTCCTGGGGGTAGTCGCCGCCGAGCTGGTCCGGGTAGCGGCGCTTGAAGTAGTCCTGGGCCTTCTTGCCCGCGAAGGTGAGGGTGAACTTCGCCTTCCGCTGCTCCAGGTCCTCGAGCACCGCCTCGGTCTGGCGGATCACGGAGGAGTTGAAGGCGCCGCACAGGCCCCGGTTCGAGCTCACCACCACCAGCTCCGCGGAGCGGATCGCCTCGCGCTTCTCGAGCAGGGGATGCTCGGCGTCGCTCTGGGCCCGCGCCACGTCCTCCAGGGTGGCTCGCATGCGCTGCGCATAGGGCCGGGCGGACTCGATCGTCTCCTGGGCCCGGCGCAGCTTGGCGCCCGCCACCATGCGCATCGCGCGCGTGATCTGCTGCGTCTTCTCGACGCTCGACAGGCGCCGCTTGATGTCCTTGAGGCTCGCCATGTCGGTCGCTAGCTGGCGGCCTGGCTCGAGGGCTGGAAGACCTTGGCGAACTCGTCCAGCGCGGCGACGAGCTTGCGCTCCGTCTCCTCGTCCAGCTGGCCGGTCTCGCCCATGCTCTTCAGAACGTCGCCGTGGTTCGTGCGGAGGTGCTCGAGCATCTCGCGCTCGTAGCGCTGGAGGTCGTCGAGCTCGTAGTCGCGCACCCAGGAGTTCCGCTCCTCCTGGGGGGTGGCGGCGTAGATCGAGACCGCCTGCTCCTCCATCGCCATGGGCGAGTACTGGGGCTGCTTGAGCATCTCGGTCTGGCGCTCGCCGTTCGCGAGCTGCTCCTGGGTGGCCTTGTCGAGATCGCTGCCGAACTGGGCGAAGGCCGCCATCTCCCGGTACTGGGCCAGGTTGAGCTTGAGCTTGCCCGCCACCTTCTTGGTCGCCTTGGTCTGGGCCGCACCGCCCACGCGCGACACCGAGATGCCGACGTTCACCGCGGGCCGGACGCCCGAGTTGAACAGGTCCGACTCGAGGAAGATCTGGCCGTCCGTGATGGAGATGACGTTGGTGGGGATGTAGGCGGAGACGTCGCCCGCCTGCGTCTCGATGATGGGCAGCGCCGTGAGGCTTCCGCCCCCGTGATCCTCGTTCATCTTGGCCGCGCGCTCGAGCAGGCGCGAGTGCAGGTAGAAGACGTCGCCGGGGTAGGCCTCGCGGCCGGGCGGGCGGCGCAGCAGCAGGGAGAGCTGGCGGTAGGCGACGGCCTGCTTGGAGAGGTCGTCGTAGACGATGAGCGCGTGCTTGCCGTTGTCGCGGAACCACTCCCCCATCGAGACGCCCGAGTAGGGCGAGATGAACTGCAGCGGGGCGGCGTCGCTGGCCGTCGCGGCGACCACGATGGTGTAGTCCATGGCACCGTGCTGCCGGAACTTCTCCACCACCTGCGCGACGGTGGACTGCTTCTGCCCGATCGCCACGTAGATGCAGTACACGTCGGTGTTACGCTGGTTGATGATCGTGTCGATCGCGATCGCGGTCTTGCCCGTCTGGCGGTCGCCGATGATGAGCTCGCGCTGGCCGCGGCCGATGGGCGTCATGGCGTCGATCGCCTTGATGCCGGTCTGGAGCGGCTCGTGCACCGACTTCCGGGCGACGATGCCGGGCGCCTTGAGCTCGACGCGGCGCGTCTCGCTCGCGTTGATCTCGCCCTTGCCGTCGATCGGCTTGCCGAGGGCGTCCACCACGCGGCCCACCAGGCTCTCGCCCACCGGCACCTCGATGATGCGGTCGGTGCGGCGCACCAGGTCGCCTTCCTTGACGTGGACGGCCTCGCCCATGATCGCGATGCCGACGTTGTCCTCCTCCAGGTTGAGCACCATGCCGTTGATGCCGCCGGGAAACTCCACGAGCTCTCCCGCCATGGCCTGGTCGAGCCCGTAGACGCGCGCGATGCCGTCGCCGATGGACAACACGGTGCCCGTCTCGGCGACGTCGATCTCGCGTTCGTAGTCCTTGATCTCGCGCTTCAGGATGTCGGTGATCTCACCGGGCTTGATGTCCATCGATCAGTGTCCTCTCGTGAGGCTGGCCCGCAGCTGGTCGAGCTGGGTACGGAGACTTCCGTCGAATACCAGGCCGCCGACGACCGCGACCGCGCCGGCGATGAGTTCGGGATCGATCCGGATGTCGAGCTCCACCTGCCGTCCGGTGCGCTGCGCCAGGGCGCGCTGCAGGCGCTCGCGCTGGTCGTCGCTCAGGGGGGCGGCGGTGGTGACGTCGGCACGGGTGCGCCCCTCCGACTCGTCCGCGAGCCGCTCGAACTCCTCGCGGATGGCCTCGAAGGCGATCAGACGGCGTTGGTCGACGAGGTACTGCAGGAAGTTCCGGACGACCGGGCTGGTGCCAGCGCGCTCGCACAGGGCGCGCAGCACGGAGCGCCGCTCGGCGGCGGGACGCAGGGGCCGGAAGAGCGTGTGCTTGAGCTCGGGCTCGGCCTCGAAGAGGCGCTCCAGGTTCGCGAGGTCCGAGCGCACGGCCTCGATGTTCCCGCCCTCCCGGGCGATCGCGAACAGGGCCCGCGCATAGCGTCGCGCGGCGGCGGTGGTCCGCATGGGCGCCCTCTACCTCCCCGTCTCCGTGGCGGTCGGGCCCGACGGCGGCTGCTCGATCCGGGCGATGAACTCGTCGAGAAGGCGGCTGCGGTCCTCCTCGTTCACCTGGCCGCGGAGCAGCCCGGCCGCCAGCTCCGTCGCGAGATCCGAGGCCTCGTCGCGCAGCAGCGCCTGCGAGCGCCGCACCTCCTGGTCGATGGCCGCGGCGGTGTCGCGCCGGATCCGCTCGGCGGCCGCCCGGGCGTCGGCGAGGATGTGCTCGCGCTCCGCCTCCGCGCGCTCGCGCGCCGTCTCGCGGATGCCCTCCAGCTCCTGGTCCAGGTCCACGAGCCGGCGCTGCCACTCCGCGTAGCGCTCCTCGGCCTCGCGATGCAGGTCCGCGGCGGAGCGGAGATCCTGCTCGATGCGAATGCGCCGATCGGCGAAGAAGCCGCGAATCGGCGTGCGGGCGAAGTAGACGAGGACGGCCAGCAGGATGAGGAGGTTGAGCGCGCCGAAGAAGAACTCGCTCCCCGCGTCCTCTCCCCCGCCGCCGCCGGCCGCGAGCGCGGGGGCCGCCAGGGAGACGACGCCGAGCGCAGCGAGTCTCGGGAAGCTGCGCGCCATCACAGGCTCCGCCCCAGCACGCGCGCCGCCACCTGGCGAGCCAGGTCCTCGGCCTCCGCACGGAGTGTGGTGCGCGCCGCCTCGAGGGAGCTCGAGATGGCTCGGCGCGCACGCTCCACCTCCGACTCGGCCTGCGACCGGGCTGAGCCGGTGGTGCTCGCGCCTTCGGTCCGCGCCTCCTCCAGGCGCGTGCGACGCTGCTGCTCCGCCTCTTCCCGCACCGTGCGCACGGAGTCCTCGTAGCGGTTCAGCACCGCCTCCGCTTCCTCCTGGAGGCGGGCGGCGCGGCGGCGCGTTCCCTCGAGCTGGCTGTCGCGCTCGTCGAGGACCCGGAAGATGGGCTTGAAGAGCAGCACGTTCACGGGGAGGATCAGAACCAGGAACAGGGCCACGAGCACCAGCACCATGAGCGGATCCGGCACCAGCTCCAGCGCGCCGCCCGCCGCAGAGGCTGGGGCCGCCAGCAGACACACGGCGACGAGCAGCGGGAGCCCGCGCCCGGCCCAGCCGATCGGTCCCACCCCATCGGCATTCGCCGCGACGATGGCGTCGGCGCGAAGCCCGAGCATCCCAGACCTTGCGGAGACTCCGCTTGCGGACATTCCCTGTGCTCCGTGGTGGACGTGGGGCCGAGGGCGTCTGGCGGGCGGGGCCCTCGAAACCTCCACGGTGTCGACGCGCGGTGCCGGCGGTGCGCGGTCGGAGCCGCGCTCGCGGCGGGCGGGCCGAGGGCTCGCCGCCGGCGATGCACCTGCGCCGGAGAAAGATGAGGCCCGGCGAGAACGGCGTGCCGGGGCGGCGCAATTCTTACATAGCTGGCCGGAACTTCAAGACGAGCTCACGACCGGTCGGCTGGCGGGAGGGGCTCCGATCCGGAGCCCGGTGCGGCCGTCCCGCTCTGGCAGGGACCGTTCAGCACCGACCCCTCCTCGAGGACCAGCCGGGGGGCATGGAGCCCGCCTCGCACCCGGGCGGTGGCGCGGAGCTCGATCCGCTCCCGGGCATGGAGCTCTCCCTGCACGGAACCGGCGACGACCAGGCGGCCGGCCTCCACGTCCGCCTCCACTTCCGCGGTCTCGGCGATCCACAGCGCATCCTGCGCCACGATCCGGCCCTGGACGCGGCCCTCGATGCGCCCGGCCGTGTGGAGCGCGAGCAGCCCGGAGAACTCGCTCCCGACGGCGACCACGACCGGCGGGCCGTCGACCTCTGCTCGGCCGTCGGGATCAGGCATCGCCCAGAAGCGTCTCCGTGAGGCGCCGGAGATCCTCGTCGCCGAAGTACTCGATCTCGATCCGCCCTCGGGACGTGTCCCCGTTGATGCGAACCCGGGTCTGGAGTCGCTGGCGCAACGCGTCCTCGACCCGCTGCAGGTCGGGGTCCCGCGGCGATTGCTTGCGTCGCGTGCGCGCGGGGCGCGGCCCGACGACGACGCGGGCGATCTCCTCGGCGGCCCGCACCGACAGGTCGTCCCGCACGATGCGGTCGCGCAGGTGCCGGCGGCGCTCCGGATTGGACATCTGGAGCAGCGCCTTGGCGTGGCCCGTCGTGATGCGTCCGGTTTCCACGTCCTCCTGGAGCTCCTTGGGCAGGTCGAGCAGCCTCAGGTGGTTCGACACCGTCGAGCGATCGAGCCCGACTCGCTGTCCGATCTCCTCCTGGGTCGCTCCGCCCTCCGACAGGGCGCGGAAGGCGAAGGCCAGCTCGATGGGATTGAGGTCGTGGCGCTGCACGTTCTCGATCAACGCCACCTCGAGTCGGTCCTGGGGATCCAGGTCGGCGACCACGGCTGGAATCGTCGCGACTCCCGCGGTGCGGCTCGCTCGCCAGCGACGCTCGCCGACCACCAGCTCGTAGCGATCGCCAGCACGGCGCACCACGACCGGCTGCAGCACGCCGTGGACGCGGATCGACTGGGCGAGGCGCTCGAGCTGCTCCGGATCGAAGGCGCGACGCGGCTGCTCCGGGTTCGGGTCGATCGCGTCGAGCGGGATCTCGGCGGTAGCCGTGGAAGCGCCGGCCGCAGCCTCCGCAGGCGCGCTGGGTGCGACCGGTGAACTCGGCAACAAGGCGCCGATTCCGCGTCCCAAGGCCTTACGTTGTTGGCTCATCGAATCCTCCGGGTTCGGATGGCGGCGGGGCGATGCTGCGAGGGGCCGCCTCGCTCGCGGGTCGGGGCGCGAGGTGCTCGAGGATCTCCGCGGCGAGCTGGAGATAGCTGATCGCACCCTTCGAGTGCGCGTCGTAGAGGAGCGCAGGCTTTCCGTGACTGGGTGCCTCGCTGAGTCGCACGTTGCGGGGGATCACGCTGTCGAAGACCTGGCCCGCGAAGTGCCGCCGCACCTCCGCCTCGACCTGACGGCTGAGCCGATTCCGGCGATCCGTCATGGTGAGCAGGATCCCCTCGACGGAGAGCCGCGGGTTCAGCTGCTGCTGGACGAGCGCGATCGTCTCGAGCAGACCGGCCAGTCCCTCGAGTGCGTAGTACTCGCACTGGAGCGGGATCACCACTGCGTCCGCGGCGGCCAGGGCGTTGAGGGTGAGCAGTCCCAGCGCGGGGGGACAGTCGATGAGGACGAGCTCGTAGGCGTCGCGCAGCTCGGCCAACACTTCCTTGAGTCGGTACTCGCGTCCGCTGGCCGAGACCAGCTCGATCTCGGCCCCGTACAGATCGCGGCCCGACGGAACGAGGTGGAGGTAGGAGAGCTCGGTTCGGATCAGCACGTCCTTGACCGCGCAGCGACCCACCAGTGCGTCGTACAGGTGAGACGCGGGGAGCTGCTGCCCGAATGCGCTCGTCGCGTTCGCCTGGGGATCGGCGTCGACGAGCAGCGTGGCGTGCTCCGACACCGCGAAGCTCGCCGCCAGGTTCACGGCGGTCGTGGTCTTGCCCACGCCGCCCTTCTGGTTGACGACGGCGAAGACGCGTGCCGGGTGGCTCATGCGCGCTCGCAACCTCTCGACGGAATCCCCCCGGGGGGAATCCCTCTACCCCTCGTCCGTCGCGACGGCGTACCACAACCGGAGGCTCGCTACCAGCTCGACCCGAATGAGACCCCCGTGGATGGATGGCGGGTCACTAGCCCGCATTTCTCACCAGGTCGCGTCGCGAGGCGGTGCAGACGGGTGTGATGACAGGAGATCTCGACCGAGGGAAGCGGAGGCGTAGCCGAAGCTACGTCGAGCACCCGCAGAGAGAGATCTCCTGTCAGCGCGCCCAGATGCGCCGCCGCAGCAGCGGCCTGGTGAGAAATGCGGGCTAGACGAGCACACCGCACCAGAGGGTGCGCTCGGGCCCGCCGCACGGCACGCGGTAGCGCTGGCGCTCGACCGCGGCGATCCAGGGGAAGTCGGGGACGCGCGCCTCCTCGGCCGCGCCCGGGAGGATCAGGACGCCGCCGGGCGCCGCCCAGGCGCGCATCAACGGAAGCGCGACGGCGGGCGGCGCGAGTGCCTGGGCCACCACCCCGGCGTGGAGCACGGGCTCGATCTCCTCCAGCCGTCCCCGCTCGAGGACCACGTTCCCGAGTCCGAGAGCGCGCCGGGCTGCGGCCTGGAAGTGGTGGCGGCGCCGTCTGGACTCGACCAGCGTGACGCGCCACCGCGGGCGCAGAATCGCGAGCGGGAGGCCGGGAAACCCGGCTCCCGAGCCCAGGTCGGCCAGGGTTCCGAGGTCCGCAAGCTGCCTGCCGAGCGCGGCCGCGTCGAGGATCAGCCGGCCCACGATCGCCGGCGAACCGCGGTGGCCCGTCAGATTGATGCGCTGCCCCCAGCGATCGAGAAGCTCCGCGAGCTGGATCAACCGATCGATCTGCTCGTCCGAGGCCTGGATGGCGAGCTCGTCGAACCCCGCGACGAGCAGCTCCCGCGCGCGAGCTCGGTCTTCGCCCCGCCCCCCTGCGCCCGGATCCCCCGTCAGGACGTTCCCCGTGGAACATCGGGCTCGCGAGCCCTGATGCCTCCATGGCGCCTGGCTCCGCGGTCTCGGGCGACGTTCCCCGTGGAACGTCGCATCAGTCGTCGCGCTGGGCAGCAGCCTCGGCCTGGCGGTGCGCTTCTTCGTACTCGGGCGCTCCCTCCGGCACCACCACGACCTGGCGATACCGACCCTCGCCGATGCTCATCGTCGCCACGCCCTCGTACTCCCGAACTGCCATGTGGATGATGCGTCGGTCGCGTCCGTTCATGGGATCCAGCGCCACCGCGCGGCCTCCGTCCTGGGCGCGCCGCACGACGCGCTGCGCGAGGCGAGACAGGAAGCGCTCTCGGGCCTCGGCGTTGCCCTCGATGTCGATCACGATCCGCCGCGCGTCCTCGTCGACGCGCTTCGCCGCCTGGTTGACGAGGAGCTGGAGGGCGTCCACCGCCCTGCCGTCCCCTGCTGCCAGCGACTTGGCGGCATTGCCGCGCAGCTCCAGGACGAGCAGATCTCCCGGCTCTTCGGACTCCGAGAGCTCGAACGAGCCGAGGCCCAGTCGCTCCACGACGCCGAGAAGGAAGCCGCCAGAGCTACCGAGCTCGCCCGCGGCCGTTCCCACGGACGGCTCGTCGAACACCGGTACCTCGTCGCGCGTCGCCTCCCGGCGATCCTCCCGGCGCTCGGAGCCTCCTCGCCGCCGGCCCCGCTCCCGAGGGGAATCGCCGCCACGCCCGCGCGGACGCTCGTGACGCTCTCCCCGCTCTTCGCGCCCGCTGCGCGCGCTCGGCGCGGGAGCGTTCCGCGGCTGAGCGACGACCAGGGCGCGGCCCCCCAGTCCATACACATCCCCCGGGCTGGGCTCGCAGATCCGCAGCTCCTCCGCCTCCACACCGAAGAATCGAACTGCCTTGGCGATCGCTTCTTCGCGTCCCTCGCCCACGAACTCGTGCGCTTCACTCTTGGGGTCGTACACGTCGTCTCCTTCTGGTCCCTTCGAGGCTCCGCAGAACGGCTCGCAGCCGGGAGTGGGCCTGGGGGTCGTGTCTCAGGTCGTGGACTTGGCCGCCTGGCTTCCCGTGCTCGCGGAGGCGGCTGGCTGGATGTTGCGACCCACCCACAGCTGATGGGCGATGGCCAGGATGTTGCTCATCATCCAGTAGAGCACCAGGCCCGACGGGAACTGGTAGAAGAGCACCGTCATCATGATGGGCATGATGGTCATCATCATCTTGGCCTGGGCGGGATCCATCTGCATCGGGGTCAGCCGCTGCTGGACCAGCATCGTGGCCCCCATGATGAGCGGCAGGACCCGGAAGGGGATCCCGATGCCAGGGATCACGAACAGCTCCTCGGGGGCCGACAGATCGTCGATCCAGCCGAAGAACGGCGCCTGCCGGAGATGGATCGAGCTGCGCAGGGCGTAGAA
>JAAUYK010198250.1_pt1 | contig 10144 bp, 10 predicted proteins | sample 7278021 | NCBI WGS metagenome assembly JAAUYK01 (sample SAMN14350223, study PRJNA611818) | marine sediment metagenome | isolation source: surface marine sediment (1.8m) | place: French Polynesia: Moorea | collected 2018-08
CGCGTTCGCCTCACGATCCTTCTCCACCGCCTGAACAAGTTTGTAGACCTCCTTCAGGCAGGACTGCACCTTCTGCGCGGCAGCGGGGTCGCTCAGCATCGGGTTCGTGGACATTTCGAAAGAAAAAGGATCGATCGAATTTGATATGCCGGCCGATTGCCGTTAAATAGGACGTATTCTCACTATTCGCACTATTTGGTATTTCTCTTCTCGTTCTCGATCCCAGCTGCGGGCGGCAGGTCAACTCTCTCTAAACGTAAACAAACGCTTGGCATATATAGGCGAAGAGGAGCAGAGAAGCCATTAAATTTTCGGTCAATACAAAAGCAATATTCTAAAGTTACAAGGAAACAAGTGTAAAGAGAACACACCAAGTAAAGCAGTTTTAGAAGTACTTGCATAAGCATAATGCATTTTGCAATTGTTTCCGTATTTCGACAATTACATCTAGCACACCGAAATCCTTGAAATACTATTAAAAGTCTTTGACTTGGTAGCGTATACAACAGAGCTTTCAGCTTTGGCTTGACGAGTTGACGTTTGTAACGTCACAAAAATGCGTTTAACCCGTTCCAAATCCAAAGTCCAAACTTAAATTCTTCTATTTCCATTCTGATACTGATGCGCTCCCGCTCTGCGCTGCATCGAATAAGATAATTTGGTTTGACGAAGGAGAATGATTTCCGGACAAACCCGACTCATGTCATGTACGTACAGATATACTTTTAACTTCTCAAGATGAAGACCCACTACGTTGATATGGAGGGCGTGATGGAGGTGCGTACCGTCTACGACGACAAATCCTACGTGAGTGACAGTCCCGACGACCTCCCCATCGACTTGCTCGCACTGCAAAACAACCCTGGCCTGGACAACCTCTCGGAGGACTACTGTGCCAAGGACAGGACCTACGGCGTCCAGAGGGTCTTCTACTGTCTGGCATGTGACTGCGACATGAAGAGCTGGATCAGCCTCGACTCGCATGCCGGCGGCTCCAAACACGCCAAGAAGGTGGTGGAGCTGAAGCGCATGAAGCAGGGTCTGCCCGCTCAGGAGCCGCCAGAGACCAAGAAGACCAAGGTGGCCAAGCAGAGAGTCAGGCCAGACAGGCACAGGACGCTGAGGGAGAAGTTGGAAGACAGAGACGTTCAAGGGATACCCATCCTTGGCCTGGAGTGCATTACAGAATTCGTCAGCCCTTCGCATCCAGATCGACCCCACTTCTATACTTGCTCATTAGAGGGCTGCAAGAGTGCGTGGGGCGACTCCAATGACATGTTTCACCATGTGTGCAGCAAGACCGGCAAGCACAGCAAGAACTACATTGTCCATGTGCTCAAGGATGTGCGAGGGTTGGCGCTGAACAAGGCAGAGGTCTTGGCACGGTCAATTGAGGTTGATGCCAAACTCAGGGATGAGAAGAACCGTAGAAAGTACGATATGATCAGGCTCGTTGAGGACGAGGAAGCCTACAAGGAGATCAGCACCAGACCTGATGATTGGAGTGAGGCGAAGGCGAATGGCACAGCCTCGACATCCTCCTCTACAAGTAATGCCAGTAATGCCAACTTAGTACCACTGGGGATTAAGAGGGCCCGAAAAGAGGGAAGGGAAACGCCTCCGGTCTCCACCAATGGCCACAGCCGGGACACTGCCAGCAGTGTGAGTGACAGCGACGACGACGGCGACGACAGCTGGAGACCGCCATGGATGGTGGTGCTGTCAGACAAAGATCTGGCTGAGCAGTTCATTCAGAGCTCGGACGAGGTGCAAGATGAAATCGCGAAACGCTTGACGAAGCTCGAAGCAAGTGATGTTGCTCCGTCGCGAATTGACCACTTCGTTGACCTGACCAGAGATTGTGCAAATCAGCACGACTTCGCCTTCAAGTTCTTTGTCCGCTCATCGGGAAAGACTCACTACGTCCAGTCCGACCTCGACCGTCTTAAAGACAACCTGGACCAACTGTCAAAGGACGTTGACAGGATCACGAACCAGGCTCTCTTCAAAGTGGATCTAATGTCCTATGTGGCCTATGTGCTCACCAGGACCCTGAACGAGAGACCGGAGTATCGAGCTATTGTCAGAAATGACGACGAGGCCGCTGCTCTTGCCAACGAGATCGGCGTCAACGTGTGCAAGGTGGAGGTGAACGCACATGAGAAGCAGAAAAGGCCGTGGAATAAGCTTTGTCTTACGGAGGCTATGAAGTCAAACGTGTCAACTTACGTCGATAAAGCCGTGCTAAAAAAGTATCGGCACTTTGTCGCGAAGCCTGCCGCTGCCGGCTATTAGATATACGTACAGTTTATATTATATTGTCATCCAATTTTACGAAATAAAGAACATCAGTACATTTACGTTAGTATTTCCACTGCAAGATATGAGGATGTCACTAATGCGCCCGCTCCTAATATGACGTTTTGACGTCGGGCACCAATATTATTTCATGACGACCATGTTTCTGAGGCAAAAGCAGACGTATTTTTAACTCCGTGGTGATCCAGGGCGCTGAGATCAAGTAAATCCAAAAGCTAGTGAAAGAAATTGCGCAAAGGTAGTCATGTTCAATTGGACTGAACCATCAGAAAAATGCTCAATTCTCTTCTGTGAGATAAACTTCCAATATCTTCCTACAGATCTAGTTCCGCTACATCGCGGTATAATTTTCTAATCGCGATCGATCCCAACCGCCCCTGATTTTTCTGTGAAATAACAAGGCCATACGCACACGGTGACGGGACGGGACGGGATCGAGGAGTCGGACGGTCTAGACGTCAAGAAACCCGTCGCCCCAAATCGAGTTCGAGGCCGAGTTGTCCTTCTACAGTCCTACGGGTCAAACGGGACCAGAACGCATTTCGCTACTGCCACCTATTTAATCGTGCTTGTGTCTGATTCGACTTTTCGTGGCGTAAGGCAGAGGTAAGTTAAGGTGCATTATTTGGCTCTCTGTGGGCACCAAGCTAAACAGACTAGGTAGGACGTACAAGTCAGGCCTTATGTTTAAGGCACCCAGAGGCTCCAGAGGCTCCGACCGCCATAGAAATGGCACGGTACGTGTTCAATGTGCTTCCCTGCCCTTTTCTTCTTGCAGTGTCCCTCTGCACCCTCCCCGCTCGATGAGCGCCTTCCTGTGGGCGCCCGATGCCTTCGTCCTGCCGCCGATCTGCGGCAACCACACCGACTCAGACACTGAGATCAGCCTCTGGTTATACATATTCGCGTCGCGCGGCTGCCGCTGCCTCACCGGCGGCGACGTTTAAGCCTCCTTCTCAGGGCCGCCGCAGCCGGGCAGAGTCGACGACGTCCACCATCAGAGACTTTTTGCTCGCCACAAGGAGGTTGGAGCGCGTCCCCTCAGAGGAGAAGGAGCTCGAGGAGAGTCGGTCCTGCTCCAAGGCGGACAAGAGGAAGAGGAGGCAGCGAAGAAGAAAGTCGGGAGGTAGGTTGTTGCAAGCGGGATCCTATTGCGGGATCAGAATTTAATGCATCTCCTGTGACGCAACACACTTTATCCCACGAGAATGCCGCACCGACACTCGGAAGCTGACAGAATTACGTAGATAAGGCGTCGCTGCGCTTATACTGTAGCTAGCCTTGCGTATGGGCTTGCTTGACGGCGCGTCTAGTTTGACACTTCCATTTAAATGGAATTCTCCTTCCAGACTCGTCGGCGTCCAGGTATACGCTAAATTCGTTGCTTAAACCGGACACCAATCAGCCGCAGTCCCTCAGATCGCATCAGGTACGGGAAAACAATGATTGCTAGTATATAGTAGGAGGCTTGGCATTATAGTTTCCCTTCTCTCCTCGGTCCAGCCATTGTCGGAACGTCCTTCGGTGATTTCCTGCGCCAGCTTTTACCCGCCGAGCAGCCAACACCGGCCGTCCTACTACGACGGCAGCGGCGGTGTCGGCCTCCTTCCCCTGACGTCGGCCTACCCGACTTCCCCGGCGGACGAGTTCAGCCAGAGGAGGCTCTCATCGCAGTTCTGCAAGTCCACGAAGACGCTGATGGTCGACAACAACTCCAACATGCAGGTATGAAAGGGTTCGGTATGCCAATGCAGCGGTATAGGATCATGCAGCCGGCGGTGCTGGTTATACGCATAAACGAGACAAGTCACACAGGAAACAACCTTTCTAGTACAATTTCTCCTCCTCCTCCGGACGTTTCGGAAATCGGCCTCACTCTGTCGCCCTGGACAGTTTTCGAACGTCTTCCACGCGCAGACTGTTGCCCCTCGTAGATCCCGACCCAGACCCCGCTCCTGCGCCCGTCCTTCCTCTCCCTCCTCCCGCTCCCACTCCGCCGGAGGAAGACGACACAGTAAACGACAGAATGATCGAGAGTGCCTGTGCCACAGCTTGACTGATTTGATCGCGTCCGTTGACTCCCCTCTGTCGTCGTTTTTTGCAAGCAGCAGCATCAGCATCAGGAGAGCAAGAGGACCCACAGGAGGTACTCGCAGCCTCCATCTCTGATCTCGGCGCCGCTGCTCGGCGCCCAGTCGCCCCCTGCACCGTCGATCAATGAGGCGACGACGGCGGCCTCGCTGTTCGACCGCCGCTCGCTAGTGTTGGGGCCTCCGCCGCCGCCGACGCTGCTGAGCGTCCCCACCGCCTACAGCATTCCCGGCGACGGCCGCCACTCGCCGGCTCCGTTCTTCCACCACCACCACGGCAATCCGCCTCTGATGGGCGGAGAGATAAAAGCAAGTCGAGCGAGAGTGAAGATGATGCACTTATCGGTCGATCCTCCTTGATTCCGCTTCCATTTGCTTGCTGTATTCAGTTCAGTTCCTCTTAGCGGATGATGCAGTTTTCGTTATGTACATACTTTGCTTGCAGTACATGTAAGCCGCTACATTACCTTTATATTTTGTCGTTGTTTTCTTTCTTTTTGGTAGTGCACTAATAGTGTACATATGATCCATTTTGTGCTTGGCATTTCTTGCAGGGCATCGACGAAAACATCTACCACTGGAAGGTGCTCAACCTGAGCCGGGGAAAACTGAAGGCTTCCAGCAGGACGTCCGCCTTGCTCTCTGGGTTCGCCATGGTGGCAATGGTGGAGATCAACATTGACGAAAGTGTGAGTTAATCCTTGGATCATATATTCTTGCGACGGATAAGTGCAACTTCCAATATTCAGATTCCGGTTCCCTTGCTGATCACGTTCGCTGTCTGCACCGTGCTCCTCATCGCCGTGCACATGCTGGCGCTCATGATCTCCACGTGCATCCTGCCGAATGTGGAGGCTGTGGCCAACCTGCACTACCAGACGCAGAAGACCGTCTTCGAGTCGCCGCACATGAAGATGAACCTGATCGTGGAGCTCGCCTGGGGATTCTCCACCGTCCTCGGCATCCTCATGTTTCTCGTCGAGATCGCCATCCTCTGCTGGGTCAAGTTCTACACTGTGAACCACTCGGCGGCCTGGGTCGCCACCGGACTCCTCATACCCATCATGCTGATCTTCATCGCGTTCGCCGCCCACTTTTACCTGAAGCTTGTCGCGCACAAGTCTGAGGTGTACGAGGACGGCATCAAGGAGCTGCAGCTGCTTAAGGACCAGCTGGAGGAGGGCGAGCCCGGCGGCGGAGACGGCGGAGGAGGCAGCCGGGTCGGAGCCGAGAGTCCGGCGCCCGGGTCTCGCCGCGGCGTTCAGATCGTCTGATTTTGTTGCATTCAGCCATTCATTATTACGAAGAAGTCATTCGTGAACTGGTCAATCTCTTCCTGCTGTACGTATACGGGCTCATGTGGTTCCACTGAACGTTTGTTATACATACTTAATTTATGCAGTTAAATTATACGTACGTATAAGCGTCTACGATTCCATCATTCAACGCCTGTTTTGGGGCTTTCCACTATTGACCGAACATCCTAGCGGCTTATCTCTGGCTCAGTTTTTACGAGTATTTGCAGACTTTCGTTAGTGGGACGGCGCCTATCTGTGTGACTGGAGCTGTCTGCGATCCCTCTCGAAATCGGGAAAGTTATTGCGGACCTGCGCGGCTTTCAATATGGCGATGAGTGTGGGCGACACTGTCGCCGCCGTCCTCATGGTTGGCTCAGTCTGGTAAGAAGTTGATTAAATCGGAGGGGACTGCATTAATTACTTTCTCGTTCAGCGCAATACTCCTGGTGGTTGTGTGTCTGTACCTGAAGTTTTGGTACAGGATGCTCAGGTTAGCTAAACATTGGTTTACAGTGTATTTTAAAAGCTGGATCCTCATCTACTGTACTACGAAACAATGCCAAAATTGCAAAAAATATTCGCAGGTGTGATACACCGAATGGAGGACGAGCTTGCGCTCAAAAGCTTTTACCGACTAGCAGGTGGGAAGGAACTGTCCAAATCCATAACCATTAGAAAGCGACTTAAATTATTCTCGCGTGTGTTTTCTTGTCTTGTAGATATGATACACGGTGCTCGCCGTCGTCGGGATTGCAGTAGTTGAAGTGATGCACACCTATATATATCTATAGTATATAGCTAGATACGAAATAACAATCACTACATCTTTACAATGATATGTCCTTAAGTCGTTTAAGCTGCTGCCGCTCTCTCGCCGCTTACGATGACGTATGCACGGTGGCCAAACGTTTTCGCCGTACCTGCGTCGAGAGCTCAGCTGTACGTACACTTAATAGAATTTGTAGCGCATGTCTGTTAACAATTAAGGCTTCATAATGTCGTTTATGCTCCCCCATCTTGAGAACGGTTGGCAAGTGGACCAGGCTATCCTCAGCGAGGAAGACAAGGTGGTGCTGATCCGCTTTGGCCACGATTGGGACCCCGCCTGCATGATGATGGACGAGACGCTGTTCGCCATTGTGGAACGCGTCAAGAACTACTGCCAAATCTACTTGGTCGACGTCACCCGCGTGCCCGACTTCAACAAGATGTACGAGCTCTACGATCCCTGCACTGTGATGTTCTTCTTCCGCAACAAGCACATCATGATCGACCTGGGCACCGGCAACAACAACAAGATCAACTGGGCAATGGAGGACAAGCAAGAGCTGATAGACATCATCGAGACGGTGTACAGGGGGGCGAGAAAGGGGCGAGGGCTGGTCGTCTCGCCAAAAGACTATTCGACAAAGTACAGATATTGAACATACGAAGTCTCATTGTAGTACGTATACACTTCAGCAATATATATGTATTTATACGTTCCAATACCGTTACGCGTTGTCGGCAGCATTCAGATCGCGTGCTTGCTTATGGTGTTCTCATTTGTATATAGAAAACTAACGATTAGCAGCAGGCTCGATCGATCGATCAGATCAGTTAATAATTAATTCCTCTTGTCTTAACACAGTTGCATTTTTTGGTGGTGTCGCGTGTCCACTGATGATCTCCGTTCTTCTTAAGATTTTTGCCTCTTTCCCTTAATCCTGTGATTTCACACTGCTTCCTTATTGTGACAGATTCTGGAATGCCTTCCTAACAGATATATCCTGTTCAAACGCCGCCCGGCCGACTAGAAATACATTGTATCCATGCGTTAATGTGACCAAACTATTTCGTCTCGGTACATTTAACACAACGTACGCGCTTTCTACACCATCGACTACCTTTGTACTACGTACTACAGCGCTGAATATAGCGCTCGCCCTATAAAGTTAGTATTAAAATCGAGAGGAATAACTTAAACACATTTGTCCGGAAGTTGCAGGCTTCTCGACAACTAATCGTTGCACTTTTGCACTTTTTTATTCTTGCAGAAGACGTCGACAAGTGCAAGGCGAGCGATCCGAGAGAGGGAGGAAGCCTTGTGCTATGCGGGGGAAGAAGCCCTACGTATTCAGTCTCCCGAGACTATGACACTGTTCCTCTTCGTTCCGAAGATCTCTCCGAGCGTCGAGCTGTGTCTCGTTTTCCTCACACCGGCCGGAGAGTCGCTCGTGCCCGAGGGGTCCATGGTCCGAAGCGTCTGCTGCTGCGCCGTCATCTTGAGCGCGTTCGTCGCCTCGATGTCGATCGTGCAGTACTCGCCCCTGATCTCGGCCCCGGCCGCCACGCCGTTCGGCGACGGCGTGAACGTGGTGATCGCGGCCTGGGTGCCGCTCGGACGGTGGCCGGCGAAGCTCACGGTCGCGTAGTCAAGTTCTGCACCCTCGTCCGGATCGGCGGCGGCCGCGGTCGGCTTTTCCGACTCACTGAACGTGAAGCATCTGGCGGCGCCCTGAGTCTGATTCTGCTTTTCGCTAATACTGCTTGCGCCTCCCGGCGACCGGGCACTCGAGATCGCCAGGTGGTCGGCCGATTTGGACGCCGCCGGCATCGTCGCGGAGGTGTTGGAAGAGGGGCCGACGTTCTCGTAGAGGAAGCCGCCGGCTTTTTGTGACGTACCTCCCGGAGTGTTTGGCACGAGGTATCCGTCGTGCGCCTCCAGAGAGTGGTTGAACGACGGTCGCGGGGCGACGACGAGAGGCGCGCCCTGGCAGTTCACGTTCGCGTACTCGGGCTGGCCGCTTTGAGCATTCAGGTCGGCAGAAAGCGACGTCAGCCGCTGGCGTTGCGGGCTCGTCGCGTCCGACACGTCGGTCGGTTGCTGCAGGGAGTCTTGGTTTCGACGCCGCTGCGAGTCCGCACCCGTCGTCTCCCCGTCTGTGTTATTGTTGTTGGGGTTGCTCGGAGGCAACGGAGGCGGGGGCGGGCCCGAGCCGGATGCCGACGTTGTGTTGCTCCGAAGGTGGCCCTGGAGAAGCGCCAAAAGGCGAGGCGCTCGCTGACACCTAAGCACAATTAGGCGTGAATTAAGAACCAATAAAATACGTAAGTGGGTGTCTGTCTCACCTAAAGGCGAAGATGCCTTCCCCCATAGGACACCGCCTGCCCGACTCGAAGCTGAAGATGTCGTCCTCGGCTCCGTACCGGCGCAGACTCTTTAGCGGCCACTTGTCCTCGCGCCCCTTCCGATGCAGGATCAGGTCCGTCTCGGTGATCTTTATGGTCCCCTCGCTCGTCACCTTGCCCTTGTCGTTGATTGCGGAGACGACGAACACGTTCGGGTGGACGTCGTTGATGTCGCGGCCGGCGGAGGAGGAGATGCAGCCGCCCATGGTCGAGGCTAGCTCATCAGAGCCTCGAAGAGTCCATATCATTCAGTGTGCTGGAATAAAGCACAGTGGCAATCAAAACGCGATTCCCAGCATGTGGCACTTAATTGGCACTACTATACATAATCTCCGCGCTAGGTACTTGCTATTCATTTAATCGTGCTAGCGGGTCCCTGACAGCACTTTTCTCCTTCCCATGGTTGTTTTAGTCACATAGCGTATAGCCAGAATACAGGAACATGCGCAAACCTAAGATGCACGACGCATATCACGATCACGTACGCTTCTGTTGCAGGCAACGCCACGAATATTTCCCCAGCAAATCCGTTTCTGTGCCACTGCGCCACCGATCCAGTCCCGACTGACTGTCTGTGCTATTTGTTACCACTAAACACTAAAGCTCGCAGACTGACAGACAGACAGAGCAGTCGTCCGATCTGTACTACGTACGCGAGTGCGCGCGGCATAAGCATTGCACGATCCACCCGCCGCCTGCCGTGCGCACTCGGACGCCGCCGTTCGCTCGTTCGTAACGCTCAAGTGATCGCGGCTTCCGATGAATTTTCAGTGACTAGCTCTTGCCGTTTGCGGCGACGGCGACGGCCGGCCAGTCAGCCGTTTTAGCTATAGAAAGAGGCGTAGGCAGGGCGCACCCGCACAGGCAGCTGCTTCCTTCCAGTAGCTAGCCGCCTATGTTCTGGTGGTCCGTCGACGCCTGCACGTAATTCGCATACCTCCTGCATAAAAATTTCCCCCTCCACGTTGGTTTTAGCATCAAGAGATGTAAGGGTTGAGGGTACTTCGCAATTTTAACTCCCGTAATTGTCAAACAGTTTTCTCCCTACGCCGCCAACTGCGTGTATGTACCTTGAGGAATACAGAAGATGTGAGTCAGCGGTCAAAAGCAACTCCTCTTTTGCTCTTGAGCGGTGGGAGGGGGAAAATAAGCGCACTATGTATTCGCCGCGACCTCGTGACTCATTGTGTCGCCTCGGCTAGATGTAACGAGCTCGACAACAACAACGCTTTCTGTGGCGACGGCGACGGCGGCGGCAAGAAGATC
>JAAUYK010080257.1_pt1 | contig 10141 bp, 7 predicted proteins | sample 7278021 | NCBI WGS metagenome assembly JAAUYK01 (sample SAMN14350223, study PRJNA611818) | marine sediment metagenome | isolation source: surface marine sediment (1.8m) | place: French Polynesia: Moorea | collected 2018-08
GATCATCACCGGATCCGTGATTCCAAGCGCCTCGGCCTTGGTCAGGAACCAGGGCCGAACCGGTAAGGTCTCGGCGATGAGCGCGAAGGCCGCCCGAGCGGCTATCGCGCTGATCTCGCCACGACCGAGCGGGCGCGCCGCCATCCGCTCGGTCTCCCGGGCCAGGGTCTCGAAGCCGAAGGGGCTGTGCGCCAGCGACATGTCGCTCAGGTAATGCACCCAGATGGTCACCTCCGCCGGTCTCGCCTTGCCATCGAGATGGAGCGTGCCGGTGAAGGTCTTGTCGAAGCGATAGGGCACCTGCAGCTCGCGCTCGACGTAGTGGATGAAGGTGCAGCCGGGGTGATTGAAGTTGAGGTGCTTGGCACCGAGCCTGAGCAGCCGGTCGAAGACCGAATCCCGTCCGAAGCTGTTGTCCGGCAAACCCTCAATCAGCGCAGCCGCCCCGGGTCCGATCGCCGCCACCGAATAGGAGGGATCGCGGGACCTCAGGGAATCGGGATGGGCGCGGATCCACTCGGCGAAGATCCCCATCGGGGACGCCGTCTCGGCCGGGTCGAAGTCCTGGCCCCTGGGGAAGGAATAGGTGTAGGTCGGCACGACCAGCGTCCCGCGCGGACCGAGGCGCGCCATCACCGTGTCGAAGATCGCCTCGCAGAGGGCGTCCCTGCTGTCGGCCCCGGCAAGACGCCCGAAATAGCCGATGTTGCTGTGGCAAAAGACCGTGTCGCCGGCCTCGATCTGCAAGGCGGCGAGCCCGGTATCCAGGTCTTCGCGGGTGTAGTGGGCCTCAGCCATCGACCCGCTGTTTTTCCGAGATCAGCTCGGCGAGGCCGGCGACCGTGGGAAAGCGCTTGTCGCGGAAGTCGCTGTCGCAAAAGCGGATTCCGAAGCGAGTTTCGACGTCTTCAATCAGCTCGATGACCGAGAAGGAATCGATCACGCCCTTGTCGTAGTAGTTTTCCTCGGCTTTCAGGGCGCATGGCTCGCCGCGGGCGGCAAACCAGTCGAGGAGCCAGTTGGCAGTTTCCATGGGCTTTCCCCGCTCAACCGGTCCGGACGCCCGAGCGTCCGACGGCGCCGGTCAGATGAAGAAGTCGTAGTCCGGTCCGCCCTCGTCCGGCGGCGACTTGAGGATTTCTTCGAGCATCAGGTTGGACTCGTGCCGGATGCAGTGGAAACGGCAGTCCTTGCTGGGATCCAGCTTGTCCATAACGGCGGCCCTTTGGGCGCCGTGCCACATCTCGGTGAAGGACTGCTTGGTCACGTCGCCGATCTGCTTCGCGGCCACGCCCCGGAAATAGGGGCAGACGTAGGCGCCCGACGGCGTGAGCAAGGTGCGCAGCTTGGCCACCTTGCAGTCGTGATAGTCCTTGGGCTGGGACTGAACATCGTTCTCCAGCACGAAGCGGGTCTTGGTGGCCGTCAGGCTCTTGAAGCTCTCGGTCTGCAGATGCTCGATCGCGTTGATCTGCTCCTTCGCCTGGTTCAGCAGCGCGTCCGGCTGGCCAATCAGGAAGTGATTGAAATCGAAGGAGGGCTTGACCTCGAAGTAGTCGCAGCCGATGTCCCGCGCGAGCAGTGCACCGGTATAGATCTCGGGAATGTTCGAACGCAGAACATTGCCCTCCCGGTCGCACTCGGTGAGCATCAGGAAGGAGTATCCGAGCTTGCCGCGTTTGCGCCGGGCAAAGGCGCGCATGTTGTCGATCACGTTGTCGAATTCGGAGACGCCCTTCGGGCTGGGCCGGAAATGCTGAAAGGTCTCCGAGCTGGCGGCATCGACCGAAACACGGACCCAGCTGGCGTGCTCCGCCAGGCAGTCCATGTGACGATCGATCAGGGTGCCGTTGGTGGTGACCCCGATCTGGAGGCCGTTCTCGCCGAAGTGACGGATCACCCATTCGGCCTCGGGATGGGCCAGGGGCTCGCCGCCGCCGATCAGGACCACGGCGCGCACGCCGGCGTCGACCATCTCCCGGGCCAGATCGCGCAGGCGCTCGCGCTCGAAGCCGCCCTGGTTCAGCAGATCGCGGCTGATGCAGTCGGGGCAGGCCAGGTTGCAGGCCGTGGTCGGATCGAGCTCGACGACCCAGGGCGCCGGCGCCGGGCCCTGGGCCCGCAGCTGATCGACCCGCTCCAGGACCGAGGTCTGGTGCAGCTTCTTTCGAAGATTTAGCTCCTCGCCCAGGTTGAGGAATTGCTCTTCGTCTTCCTGAGGCTTGTGTAGCACCTGGCCCTCCGATCGCGCTGTCCGGGCTTCGGCCCCGAAATATCCGTCGAAAGGCATACGCTTACATGGTGAATGCTTCGTTAAGGGTTATTTGGCACACCAATTATTCCTAGGCCGAACGCCGGAACTGGGGCCGAGCTCGACGAGATGGCTAGATCGTCAGTGCGGCAGCCGAAGCGGGTGAGATGGTGCGATGACGACAGCCTCGGAAATCCTTGAAAGGCGCTTCCGCGAAAGCCGGGACCACGTCCTGCTGGACACAGCGGGCGGCCGGCGCTTCACCTACGGCGCCTACTACGCCAACGCGCGACGGATCGCGGCGCTATGGTCCTCCCAAGGCCTCGAGCCCGGCGACTGCGTCGCCCTGCACCTGCCGAACGGCCCGGCCTATCCCTGCCTGTACCTGGCATGCGCCATCGGCGGTTTCGTGGCCTGCCCGATTTCGCCGGATCTCCTGCCGGCCGCCGTCGATGACATCCTTGCCTTGGCCAGACCCGCCCTGGTCATCCGGGAGACGCCGGCGCTCGACCCGGGACTCGCGGCTCCCGCCGATGGCGATATCCGCTTCGAGGGCGCGAATGCCGAGACCTTCGGGATCTTCTTTTCATCAGGCACCACCGGCAGGCCGAAAGGCATCTGCCATCGCCTGGAGTCCTTCCTCGGATCCGCCCTCTCCTTCGGACGCCTGGCAGGCTTCTCGGCGAAGACCCGCCTCTACCACGTCCTGCCGATGGCCTACATGGCCGGATTCCACAACACGATGCTGACGCCGCTCCTGGCCGGCGCGACCCTGGTCGAGGGGCCGCAGTTCTCTTCTCGGACCGCCCTGGATTTCTGGTCCGATCCCGTCGCCCGGAAGGCGAACACGCTGAGCCTGGTGCCCTCGATCGCGGCGGCGCTCTGCCGCCTGGCCCGCGACCCCGGCCAGGCCCGCGCGGCCGCGAGCGGCCTCCGTCAGGTGCAGTCGACCGCTGCCCCTTTGAACGCCGCCCTGCGCGGGAGTTTCCTGGAGACCTTCGGCCTGCCGTTGCAGGACTGTTACGGGGTGACCGAACTGGGCGGACCCCTCACCTTCCAGTCGCACGAGGCTGCCCTGGCGGAACGGCCTTGGGTTCAGCCGTTGCCCGAACTCGCCTGCCGGCTAAAGAACGACGCGAGCGGCGAGCCGGAGCTTTGGGTCCGCTCGCCCTTCCTGATGCAGGGCTACCTGACGGAAACCGGCTTCCAGGCGCCCGAACTGGAAGACGGCTATTTCGCCAGCGGCGACATCGCGGAGCTGCGAAGTACCGAACTCCGCCTCATCGGGCGCAGCCGGGACATCATCATCCGCGGCGGCGTCAACATCGCCCCGATCGCCCTGGAGAACGCCATCAGCCTGGTTCAGGGCGTCGAGGACGTCGCCGTGGTCGCCGGCCAGCACGACGTCTGGGGCGAGATTGCCGTGGCCTGCGTCCTGCCGGGTGAAGCCACCGATCGGGAGGCCTTGGCCCGCTCGATCAAGGCGCAGTGCGCACGGACGCTCTCGAAGCCGGAACAACCGGACCGCATCCTCTTCCTCGAGGATTTCCCGCGAACCCTGGCCGGCAAGGTGAAGAAGAAAGACCTCGGTCTGCAGGTCGGCCGGATCCTGGACGGCGCGGCCTGACCAGGACCCTCGGCCGCGCATTGCAATTCCGCTGATACCGGGTAGGACTTTGCCGGTCGCCGCAGCCTGCGGCCACGAAGAGCGGGAGCTCGCCATGTCGGGTTCGACCGGGACCGCCGGTCCGGCCTTGCCGAAGACCTTGTCGGATGCCGCCGTGGCCGTGCTCGGCACGGCGCAACCGGCGGCCAAGGTTGCCCTCACGCAGCGGGCAGCGGCGGCCTGGGCGCTGGGCGAGATCACCGAGCTCGGCAGCGGGATACCGCCCGACCGACCTGAACGTCCCGCCCGGCCTGCGCTGGTGCCGCCGCGCGAAGTTCCGCGGCGGCGCATTGGCCCGGATCCGGCCGGCCGGATCGCGCTGCTGCACGCCGTGGCCCACATCGAGCTGAATGCGATCGACCTGGCCTGGGATCTGATCGCGCGCTTCGGCCCCGCCGCGCGCGCGGCAGGAATGCCTCGAGAGTTTTTCGACGACTGGTGCCGGGTGGCCGCCGACGAAGCCCGCCACTTCGCCCTGTTGGGCGCCAGGCTCGCCGACCTCGGTGCCGCCTACGGCGACCTGCCGGCCCACGACGGGCTCTGGGAGGCGGCCCAGACGACGGCCGATGACCTGCTGGCCCGGCTCGCGGTGGTGCCCCTGGTGCTCGAGGCCCGGGGCCTGGACGTCACGCCCGGCATGATCGACAAGCTCCGCCGAGCCGGCGACGAGGCCAGCGCGGAAATCCTGGAGGTGATCTATCGCGAGGAGATCACCCACGTCGCTGCCGGCGAGCGCTGGTTCGCCCGGCTCTGCCGGCGCCAGGGCCGCGCGCCCGGCGTGGCCTGGGAGGCCCTCGTCGGGCAACATTTCAAGGGCGTCCTGAAGCCGCCCTTCAACGACGAGGCCAGGCGGGCCGCCGGGATGTCTCCCGACGTTTACGGATACTTTACCGATCTCGGGTCTTGATTGCGGGCACGGCCTAGCGAAAAACGGGACCGCAGGGCATGGACCACGATCTCGACGTCAGTCATCAACCGTCCAGACCGCCGGAGCTCTTTTGGGACGTCCGGAAGGTTCTGGTCGCCACGGCGCTATTCGGCTTCTTCGGCTTCTTCGGCGGCTGGATGACGTATTACGCCATGACCCTGGGCTTCAACGTCGCCAAGAACAAGGCCGAACCCTGGCTCTACCTGGTGCCCTGCGGCCTGACGGCCTTCGCCTTCTTCAGCGCCCTGTTCTTCGCCCATAAGGAACGACGGCGCCTGCTCGACTACTACGGCAAAGAAGACGACTAGTCCTCCGTCGCTTCCGTGGCCGAGAGACCGCCCTCGATCCGCGCCGCCAGCGCTGCCTCCAGGAACTCGTTGATCCCACCGTCCAGCACGCCCTGGGCGTTGCCCTTCTCGACCCCGGTCCGCAGGTCCTTGACCATCTGGTAGGGCTGCAAGACGTAGGAGCGGATCTGGTGGCCCCAGCCGATGTCGGTCTTGGCCTCGGCTTCGGCCTGGGCCTCTTCTTCCCGCTTCTGCAGCTCGTGCTCGTAGAGCCGCGCCTTCAGCATGGCGTAGGCCTGGGCGCGATTGCGGTGCTGCGAGCGGTCGTTCTGGCACTGCACGACGATATTGGTCGGGAGGTGGGTAATGCGGATCGCTGAATCGGTCTTGTTGACGTGCTGTCCGCCGGCGCCGGACGCGCGGTAGGTATCGACGCGCAGATCCTTTTCTTCGATCTCGATCTCGATGTTGTCGTCCACGACAGGATAGACCCAGACGCTGGCAAAGGAGGTGTGGCGCCGCGCCTGGGAATCGAAGGGCGAGATCCGCACGAGGCGATGCACGCCGGATTCTGTCTTCAGCCAGCCATAGGCGTTGTCGCCCTTGATCTGCAGGGTGGTCGACTTGATCCCCGCCTCTTCGCCGTGGCTCTCTTCCAGGAGTTCCACCTTGTAGCCATGGGCCTCGGCCCAGCGCGTGTACATCCGGACCAGCATCTGGGCCCAGTCCTGGGCCTCGGTCCCGCCCGCACCGGCGTTGATCTCCAGATAGCAGTCGTTGGCGTCGGCCTCGCCGGAGAGCAGGCTCTCCAGCTGCCGCTTCTCGCAGGTCGCCTTGAGCGTTTCCAGCTGCTGCTCGGCTTCGCGGACGCTGGCCGCGTCCTCCTCGGCCTCGCCCAGCTCGATCAGGGTCAGGGCGTCCTCGAGGCGGCTCTCGAGGTCCTGGAAGCTGCCGAGGGCGCGATCCAGCCGCTGGCGCTCGCGCATGACCTTCTGGGCCGCCTCGGGGTCCTCCCAGAGGCCGGGATCCTCGGCCTTCTGGTTCAGCTCCTCCAGCCGGGTTGTGGTCGTCTCGAGGTCAAAGATGCCTCCTCAGCAGGGTCAGCGACTCCTGGATGTCGTTGACCACTGCCTCGATCTCGGCGCGCATGGGAACTCCTGCTCCGTTTCGCCGCCTGGGGCGACGGGCTATCTACTGCTTCGGAGCGGCTTAGTACAGACCGGAATCGCCGGTCAAGGCCGGACCGCCTTCGGAGCCGGAACTGCTGCCGGTCCAGGGGTTATAGCCGCCGTCGATGACGACCTGCTCGCCCGAGGGCTCGCTGCCCGGCTTGAAGGCCTCGAGGACCACCTTCCGGTCGCCCGGCTTGGCCAGGCGCCCGGTATCTCCATTGACCCGTACGAGCCGAATCCCGGTCGGGATCCGGAAGGGAATCGCCGGCTGGCTCTTCAGGGCCGCCGCCATGAAGTCGCGGAAGATCGGGGCCGCGACGCTGGATCCGGTCTCCTTGGGTCCCAGGGTCTTCGGTTCGTCGAAGCCGGCGAAGACACCGACCGCGAGGTCGGGCGAAAAGCCGACGAACCAAGTGTCCAGGCTGTCATTTGTGGTCCCGGTCTTGCCCGCCAGCGGCTTGCCGACCGCCTTGATCCGGACGCCGGTGCCGCGTTCGACCACGCCCTGCAGCATGGACACGATCTGATAGGCGCTGGCCGGGTCGGCGATCCGCTCGCGCTCGTCGGGGAGCTCGGGGACCAACTGATCCAGCCAGAGATCGGCCCGGCAGGTCGGGCAGTCGCGCTCGTCGTGGCGGAACACCGAGCGGCCCTGGCCATCTTGCACCCGGTCGATTAGGGACGGCTTGATCCTGTGGCCGCCGTTGACCAGCATGGCGTAGGCGGTGGTCAGGCGCAGCAGGGTGGTCTCCCCGGCGCCCAGCGACATCGAGAGCACCCGCGGCAGGTAGTCGACGACCTCCATGCGTTCCGCGGTCTCGGCGACCATCTCCATGCCGATCGTCTGGGCCAGGCGGATGGTCATCAGGTTGCGGGACTTCTCGATGCCGATCCGCATCGGTGTGGGTCCATAGAACTTCTTGGTGTAGTTGCCCGGCTTCCACTTGCCGCGGCCCTCGCCCTGGTCGGCGACGAAGGGCGCGTCCAGGACGATGGTCGAGGGCGTCAGGCCCTGCTCCAGCGCTGCCAGGTAGACCAGGGGCTTGAAGGCCGAGCCCGGCTGGCGCGCGGCCTGGGTCGCTCGGTTGAAGACGCTGGCCTTGAAGGAGAAACCGCCGGACATGGCGAGCACCCGGCCGGTGTGCGGATCGATCGCAACGATGGCGCCGTTGATCGCAGGGACCTGGCGCAGGCCGTAGCTGCCCTCCGGGTAGTCCTGGCCCTTGGGGCCCTTGGCCACCGGCTCGACCATGACCACGTCGCCGACCTCGAGCACCTGGCCCGGCGATTTCGGAGCCGGGCCCACCTTCTGGTCATCCAGGGGCGGTCGCGCCCAGGTGAGCTCTGTCATCGGCAGCAGGCCCTGGCCGCCATCGATCAGCCCGATCTCGGCGCGGTCGCCCTTGACGCCCAGGACAACGGCCAGGGTCCAGGATGCAAGCGCACCCTTGGGCGCCTCGACTTCGGCCAGCTGGCTCACCCAGTCGGCCGCCTCGAGCTTGAGCTTGGCCACCGGACCGCGCCAGCCGTGGCGGCGATCGTAGGCGATCAAGCCCTTGCGCAGGGCCATGTCGGCGGAGGTCTGCAGCCGCGGATCCAGGGTTGTCCGAACCGAGAGGCCGCCCTGGTAGAGCTTTTCCTCGCCGTAGAGTCGGACCAGTTCGCGCCGGACCTCCTCGGCAAAGTAGTCGGCCTCGGCGACCTCGGTCGGATCGCGCTCGACGACCTGGAGCGGCTCGGCGAGGGCCGCCGTGGCTTCCGCTTCGGTGATCAGGCCCTCCTTCACCATCCGCCCGATCACCCAGTTCCGGCGGATCACTGCCGCGTCGTGGTTGCGCAGAGGGTGATAGTTGTTCGGCCCCTTGGGCAGGGCCGCCAGGTAGGCGGCCTCCGCGATCGTCAGGCTGTCCAGCGACTTGTTGAAGTAGTTGAGGGCCGCCGCAGCGACCCCGTAGGAACGGAAGCCGAGGAAGATCTCGTTCAGGTAGAGCTCGAGGATCCGATGCTTGGAGAAGGCCTGCTCGATGCGAAAGGCCAGGATCGCTTCCTTGATCTTGCGTTCGACCGAGACCTCGTTGGTTAGGAGAAAATTCTTGGCGACCTGCTGGGTGATGGTCGAGGCGCCGACCGGGCGCCGGCCGCGGCCGATGTTGATGATGTTGGTCACGACGGCGCGGAGCACCGAGCGGAAGTCCACGCCGGGATGGCTGTAGAAGTTCTTGTCCTCGGCCGCCAGGAAAGCGTTGATCACGCGCTGCGGGATCGCCTGGATCGGCACGTAGACCCGCTTCTCGAGAGAAAACTCGGCCAGCAATCGGCCGTCACCGGCGTGGACGCGGGTCACGGTCGGCGGATCGTACTTGGCGAGCTGCCGGTAGTCGGGCAGGTCCCGGGCATAGTGATAGTAGCCATACATCAGCCCGACGCCCGCGATCAGGACGATCACGCACAGCACCGAGAAGAGGGCTCCCAGGATCTTCAGCATTTCAGGTTCCCGACCGGGTCAGATATTCGGATCATACACCAAGCCGTTGCGGCCATTGTATTTATTATAGCGAACCAAGGGCTTGCCCGGTCGTCTTATCAGCTAGCCGGAAAATGTGGCGCGGTTATGACCGCTTGAGCGTCGCCTGCCAGGAAAAGTAGCGGTCGACGGCCGCCCGGACTGCCTCGGCGAGGCGCTTGCGCTGCTTCGGCGCGTTGAGCAGCCGGTCGTCGGCCCGGTTCGACAGGAAGCCCAGCTCGATCAGGACCGAGGGCACGTCGTGGGCCTTGAGCACGACGAAGCCCGCGAAGCGATGGGTGTTGGCCAGCACCTTGGTCCGCTTGGCCAGCTCCTCCACCGTCATGGCGGCGAACTGGGCCGAGAGGTTCATGGTCTCGCGCTGGGTCAGGTCGAGCAGGATGCTGGAGACGTCGTCGGTCTGGCCTTCGAGATCGACGCCAGCGATCAGGTCGGCCTTGTTCTCCCGGACCGCCAGCTCGCTGGCAACCGCATCCGAGGCGGTTTCGGACAGGGTGTAGACCGAGGCCCCCCGCACCTTACGTGACCTATGGGAATCCGCGTGCAGGGAGATGAACAGGTCGGCGCCGGCCCGGCGGCCGACCTCGCGGCGCTGGGCCAGTGTGAGAAAGATGTCCTTTTCCCGGGTCAAGATGACCCGATAGCGGCCCTTGGCCTCGAGCTGGCGCTTGACCTCGCGCGCCACCCTGAGGACGACGTCCTTCTCGCGAACACCCGAAATGCCGATCGCGCCGGGGTCGACGCCACCGTGGCCGGGGTCGATGACCACCGTGATCCGGTCGTCGGTCTTGCGCTCGACCCTCGGCTGGCTGGGCTGGAGCGCCGGCAGCGCCTTGGCCGACTGTAGTGCCCGGCCCGGATCGGCCAGGAAGGCCTGGCGGGAGATCGGAACGAGGTCGACCACCAACCGATGGGGCCGCCCGCCGGTCGGGCCGATGGTGAAGACCGACTTGATCCGGACCGGCCCTTCGACGTCCAGGACAACGCGGCTGGTTCCCGGGGCGAAGAGGCCGAAGCGCAAGGCCTTGACCATGCCGCCGCCCTTGCGCCAGGCCTCGTCCGGCAGTTGCCAGTCGAGTTCGGGCAGGTCGAGCACAACGCGGAAGGGATCCGGCAAGGCGAAGACGCGGTAGGCCGGCTCCTCCGTCAAATCCATGACGAAGCGGGTCTTGTCCGGATGTGCGCCGACCCGCACTCCGGTCACTTTCGGCTGGGCGAGGGCGCCACTGGCACCGATCACGATCCCGGCCAGGAAGATCAGAACTGTCCCGAGTGTCCGCACGACCTGCCAGATGTAGCGCCGACTCCTTACA
>JAAUYK010099823.1_pt1 | contig 10140 bp, 8 predicted proteins | sample 7278021 | NCBI WGS metagenome assembly JAAUYK01 (sample SAMN14350223, study PRJNA611818) | marine sediment metagenome | isolation source: surface marine sediment (1.8m) | place: French Polynesia: Moorea | collected 2018-08
CCAGAATGTTGAGCCAGGCCACGGCCTGATCAATATAGGATAATGTTCCTGTTGCTTCGTGGAGCGCCAGCGCGGCTTCGCAGAGGTTGGCGTAGTCGTCCAGGGTCGCCGGGTGGTTCAGCTTGCCCCGTCGCCAGGCGTGGCGCAGCCGCCCGTCGACCGTCATGGTCTCGGTCACGAAGCGGAAGGCGGACTGGGCGGCGCTCAGCCAACCCGGCTCGCCGAACACCAGGGCGGCGCGCGCCAGGGCGGCGATCATCAGTCCGTTCCAGTCGGCCAGGACCTTGTCGTCCCAGCCCGGCCAGGGCCGCTCGGCGCGGGCCTCGAAGAGGACGTTGCGCGAGCGCGCGAGCGCGGCTTCCTGGCCTTCGTCGAAGAGGGCGTCCTGGCCGAGGCGGTTCAGGATCGTGTTGCCCTCCCAGTTGCCGGCCGGGGTGACGTCGTAGGCCGCCTTGAAGGCCTCGGCGTCGGGTCCGAGAAGGCGGTCGATCTCCTCGGCCCGCCAGACGTAGAACTTGCCTTCCTCGCCCTCGCTGTCGGCGTCGTAGGACGAGGCGAAGGCGCCGCTGGGCGCGTCGTCTTCAGTCTTGGCGATCATCTCGCGCAGCGCCCAGCCGACGGTCTCGCGCACGCGGTTCTCGTAGAGCGGGTTGCCGGTCTCCTGCCAGGCCCAGGCCAACAGCTCGACCAGTTGGGCGTTGTCGTAGAGCATCTTCTCGAAGTGCGGCACCAGCCAACGGTTGTCGACGGCGTAGCGCGCATAGCCGCCGCCCAGGTGATCGTAGATGCCGCCCTGGGACATCCGGGTCAGGGTCAGCTCGACCGCGTTGCGGTAGGGCTCGGCCTTGGTGCGCTTCCAGGCGCGCCACATCAGCTTGAGGATCGAGGGCTGGGGAAACTTCGGCGCTTGGCCGAGACCGCCGTTAAAGGGATCGAATTCCCGCACCAGGCGCTCGGCGACCTGGTCGTTGACCGCGCTGCCGAAGACCTGTCCGGCGAGGTTCTTGGAGAGCTCGGAGAGCTTCGCCTGGATCTGGTCCGCGTTCTGGGCGACCGCGTCCTGCTTCTCGTGGTAGGCCCCGGCGATCTGGCGGAGCACCTGCTGGAACGCCGGGCGGCCGAAGCGCGGCGCCGGCGGGAAGTAGGTGCCGCCCCAGAAGGGCGCGCCCTCGGCGGTCAGGAACATGGTCAGGGGCCAGCCGCCCTGCTCGCCGAGAAGGGCGAGGGCCGACTGGTAGATGGTGTCGAGATCGGGGCGCTCCTCGCGGTCGACCTTGATGTTGACGAAGAGCTCGTTCATGACCGCGGCCGTGTCCTCGTCCTCGAAGGACTCGTGGGCCATGACGTGACACCAGTGGCAGGCGGCGTAGCCGACCGAGAGCAGGATCGGCCGGCCGCTTTCCCGGGCGGCGGCGAAGGCCGCCTCGCCCCAGGGATACCAATGGACGGGGTTGTCCCTGTGCTGTAGGAGGTAGGGACTGGTTTCCTCGGCGAGGCGGTTCTCGGACATCGGCCCTCTCGGCTTCCGTGATCGCGGCACAGGCGCCGGTCTGGCGGGGCGCGCCCCGCAACTATGGATTTGCCGGCAGCGCCGCTCAACCTCAAAGCTTCTGGGGATTCTCGGGCGGCCGCGGGCGCGAAGCGACGAGAGGTACAGGGTGGCGGACGGAGAGACTTCCATCGAAGGCGGCGACCCCGCCCTCTTCTACCGGCGGCACGTCTTCTGCTGCACCAACGAGCGGCCGGCGGGCCACCCGCGCGGGTGCTGCAAGGAGAAGCGCGCGATCGCGCTGCGCAACCACATGAAGGCGAAGGCCAAGGATCTCGGCCTGACCGACGTGCGCATCAACGCGGCCGGCTGCCTCGACCGCTGCGAGTTGGGGCCGACCATGGTGATCTACCCCGAGGGGGTCTGGTACACCTATCGGACGATCGAGGACGTCGAGGAGATTCTCCGCGAGCACGTCGTGGCCGGCCGCCGGGTCGAACGCCTGATGCTCCGGCCCGAGGACGAGGCGCCTTAGGGAAGATCCCTGCGCCGCTTGTCGACGGCATGACCGAACCAGCCCGACCGACCATCTTCGCCCTCTCCACGCCGCCGGGTCGCGCCGGCGTCGCGGTCCTGCGCATCTCGGGTCCGGCGACGGCCGAGGTTGTCGCCCGGCTGCTCGGCGGTCCCCTGCCGAGCCCGCGCAGGGCGCAATTGGCGACGCTGCGTTGGCCGGGTGGTGAAGGACGGGGCGGCGAAGAACGGGCCGGCGAAGCCATCGACCGGGGTCTTGTGCTCTGGTTTCCGGGCCCCGGAAGCTACACCGGCGAAGACATGGCGGAGCTCCACCTCCACGGCAGCCGGGCGGTGGTCGCGGCCGCGCTCGACTGTCTCGGGGCCGAGGGTCTGCGGCTGGCGGAGCCGGGTGAATTCACCAGGCGGGCCTTCGACAACGGCAAGCTCGACCTGAGCGCGGCCGAGGGCCTGGCCGACCTGATCGACGCCGAGACCGAGGCCCAGCGCCGACAGGCGCTGGGCCAGGCCCTCGGCGCGCTGGCCGAAGTGACCGAGGCGTGGCGCGACCGGGCGGTGGCGGCTCTCGCCCACATCGAGGCGGCGATCGACTTCCCGGACGAGGACCTGCCCGATGCCCTGCCCGCCGAGGTGCGGCAGGCGGTCGCCGGGCTGGCCGCTGAGGTCGCGGATTGCCTGGCGCAGCGCGGCGGCGAGCGCCTGCGCGCGGGCTACCAGGTCGTGCTCCTGGGCCCGCCGAACAGCGGTAAGTCGAGCCTGCTGAACGCCTTAGCGCGGCGCGACGCGGCGATCGTCTCTGAGACGGCGGGCACGACCCGCGACGTCATAGAGGTGCATTTGGACCTTGGCGGCTACCCCGTAACGCTGATCGATACCGCGGGTCTGCGCGAGGCGGGCGCCGGGCCGCAGGAGGCGATCGAGCGGGAGGGGATCCGCCGTGCGCTGGCGCGGGCCGGGGCGGCGGACCTTCAAGTCGCGGTGTTCGATGCTACCGCAACGCCCGAGCCTGCCGTGCTCGGCGTGCTGGCGCCTGAAGCGCTGGTCGTGCTCAACAAGGTCGACCTGGCGCCGGCGGCGGTGGGTGCCGTGTCCTCCGGCCAGGAGACGCTGCGGCTCTCCGCCCTGACCGGCGAGAACCTAGAGGGTCTGATCGGCGCGATCGAGCGGCGGGCGCGGCGGGCGCTCGGGGCCGGCGGCGAGTCGCCGCTGGTGACCCGGGCCCGGCACCGGGAGGCGCTGGAGGCCTGCGCCGCCGCGTTGGGGAGGGGCGCGGCGCTGGCCGAACCGGAGCTGATGGCCGAGGAGCTGCGCGGCGCGGTCCAGGCGCTCGGTCGGATTACCGGTCGGGTCGACGTGGAGGACGTGCTGGACCTGGTTTTCCGGGATTTCTGCATCGGAAAGTAACCATAGTGTTTCACGTGAAACAGGATTTTTGACTCTGCTTCCGGCAGGACCTATCTCTTCGGCCATGACGGATTTCGATGTCATCGTGGTGGGCGGCGGACACGCCGGATGCGAGGCGGCGGCCGCGGCGGCGCGCCTCGGCGCGCGGACTCTGCTTGCGACCCACCAGCTCGAGACCGTCGGCGTCATGTCCTGCAATCCCGCCATCGGCGGCCTCGGCAAGGGGCACCTGGTCCGTGAGATCGACGCCCTCGACGGGATCATGGGACGCGCCATCGACCGCGCCGGGATCCAGTTCCGGGTCCTCAACCGGCGCAAGGGGCCGGCCGTGCGCGGGCCGCGGGCGCAGGCCGACCGCGGGCTCTACCGCGCGGCGGTGCAGGACCTGCTGCGTGAGCAGGCGAACCTGACGCTCCGACCGGCGGCGGTGGAAGACATCCTGACCGATGCCGAAGGACGCTGCACCGGTATCCGCACCGCCGGCGGCGAGACGCTCTCGGCCCGGGCCGTGATCGTCACGACCGGCACCTTCCTGCGCGGGGTGATCCATATCGGCACCGAGACCCGGCCCGCGGGCCGGGCCGGCGAGGCGCCCGCCGTGGGTCTGGGGCGCACCCTGGAGGCCCATGGCTTCCCGCTCGGCCGTTTGAAGACTGGAACGCCGCCGCGCCTCGACGGGCGGACCATCGACCATGCCGCGCTGGAGCGGCAGCCGGGGGACAACCCGCCGGAGGCCTTCTCGACGCTGACCGAGGCCATCACCACGCCGCAGGTCGACTGCCATATCACCTTCACGAACCCAAGGGTCCACGACCTGATCCGCGCCAACCTTAACCGCGCACCGATTTATTCGGGGCAGATCGAGAGCAGCGGACCGCGCTACTGCCCCTCGATCGAGGACAAGGTGGTGCGCTTCGCCGAGCGCGAGCGGCATCAGATTTTTCTCGAGCCGGAGGGCTTGAACGACCCGACGGTCTACCCCAACGGCATCTCGACCTCCCTGCCCCGCGCGGTCCAGGCGGCGATGCTGAAGGAGATCCCGGGCCTCGAGCGCGCGGCGATGCTGCAGCCGGGCTACGCGATCGAGTACGACTATGTCGACCCCCGCTCGCTCGATGGCGGCCTGCAGACCCGCCAGATACCGGGGCTCTTCCTGGCCGGCCAGATCAATGGGACGACGGGCTACGAGGAAGCCGCGGCGCAGGGCCTGCTGGCGGGCCTCAACGCGGCGCGCCTCGCCGGCGGCGGCCGGCCCGATTTCAGGCTCGACCGGGCCGAGGCCTATATCGGCGTCATGATCGACGATCTGGTCGGTCGCGGCGTGACCGAGCCCTACCGCATGTTCACGAGCCGCGCCGAGTACCGCCTGCGGCTGCGCGCCGATAACGCCGACCAGCGGCTGACCGAAACGGGCCTGCGTCTGGGCTGTGTCGGCCGCCGGCGGGAAAAGGCCTTCCGGTCCAAGATGGCCGCGCTCGAAGCCGGCCGTGCGCTGGTCGAGCGGCTTGCCGCCTCGCCCGCCGCGTTGGAGCGGGCCGGCATCAAGGTTCGCCAGGACGGGGTCCGGCGCAGCGCCTACGACCTGCTGCGCTCTATCGAGATCGGGCCCGAGGCGCTGACCCGGATCTGGCCCGAGCTGGCCAGGATCGCCCCGCCGGTCCTGGCTCAGATCGAGACCGACGCGCACTACGCCGGCTACCTGGAGCGGCAGGAGGCGGACATCCGGGCCTATCGGCGGGACGAGGCGCTGGCCCTTCCGGAGACCCTCGATCTGGCGGCGGTGGGCGGCCTGTCCAACGAGGTGCGCCAGATCCTGTCCGAGGCGCGGCCCGAGACACTGGGCGCGGCCGCCCGCCTGCCCGGCGTGACACCGGCCGCCCTGGTGGCGCTGTTGCGGCATGTGAAGCGAGGTCCGGATCCATCCCGGGAAGACGCAGCATAGTAAAGGTATCCAGCGCCGAGGATTTCCGGCGCGAGACCAGTGTTTCACGTGAAACGGCGGAGCGCCTGAGCCGTTTCGCCTCGCTGCTGGAGCAGTGGAACCGCCGCATTAACCTCGTCAGCCGGGCTTCCCTGGGCGGGCTCTGGCAGCGCCATATACTCGACTCGGCCCAGCTCTTCCCGCTCCTGCCGCCGCCCGATCCGGCGGGCCGGCGCGTCCTGGTCGACTTCGGCAGCGGCGCGGGCTTTCCCGGCCTGGTGCTCGCCGTGATGGGCGCCGGCGAGGTTCACCTGGTCGAGGCCGACCAGCGCAAGGCCGCTTTCCTGCGCGAGGCCGCGCGCGTGACCGGGACCGACGTCACCGTCCTGCCGGAGCGGCTCGAGCGCGTCACCCCCTTTCCGGTCGACGTCGTCACCGCCCGGGCCTTCGCGCCGCTCGCCCGGCTTCTGCCCCAGGCACGGCGATTCCCGCCGCGTCAGCCTGGCCGTCCGCTCGGCTGTCTCTTTCCCAAGGGCGCCGACGTCGATGAAGAATTGACCGCGCTCGGGAAACAGGGGAAACTGAACTTGGTGCACCATCGAAGTTGCACAAACCCTCACAGTACAATTCTTAGCATCAATCTCGACGTCGAGGACGCAGATGAGGCCATACCTCGTTGAAGAGACGCCCCCGCCCCGGCCCCGCGCCGCGCGGGTGCTGGCCATCGCCAACCAGAAGGGCGGCGTCGGCAAGACCACGACCGCGATCAACCTGGCGACGGCCCTGGCGGCATGCGACAAGCGGGTCCTGGTTGTCGACATCGACCCTCAGGGCAACGCTACAACCGGCCTCGGCTTGCTGCGCTCCAACCGCAAGCGCAGCATTTACCAAGTATTAACCGAGGGCAGCGCAATAGATCTGGTGGAAGTGGAGACCATGGTCCGCGGCATGACTTTGGTGCCGTCTTCCATCGAACTGATCGGCGCCGAGGTCGAGTTGGTATCGGCGCGCGACCGGGAGTTCAAGCTGCGCAACGCACTCAAGGGCGCGGCCGACCGCTTCGACTTCGTACTGATCGATTGCCCGCCTGCGCTCGGCCTCTTGACTCTGAACGCTCTGGTTGCCGCCCATGCCGTCCTGGTGCCGCTGCAGACGGAGTTCTATGCCCTGGAGGGTCTGTCCCATTTGCTGAGCACGGTCGAGCGCGTCAAGCGGGGTTTTAATCCCGCCCTGGAGATTCAGGGAATCGTCCTGACCATGGTCGACCGGCGCAACAACCTCTCCGAAATGGTCGCGCGTGACGTTCGGGCCCATCTCGGCTCCAAGGTCTATGAGACTGTAATTCCAAGAAACGTCCGGGTCTCCGAGGCGCCGTCCCACGGCAAGCCGGTGCTGCTCTACGACATGCATTGCGCCGGCTCGCAGGCTTACATCCACCTAGCCGGAGAGATCCTGAGGAACGAGCAGGCTGCCCTGGATCCCTTTCTTGCTTAACCCAGACGACGAGACGTAATGGTGGCCAGCGAACAAAGAACCAACCTCGGGCGCGGACTCGCCGCCCTGTTCGGCGAAGAGGACCAGGACTACGCCGATCTCGACAAGGTCCGAGCCTCGAAGCAGGTCCCGGTCGGCAACATCCATCCCAACCCGAAACAGCCCCGGCGACACTTCGATGCCGAGGCGATCCGGGAACTGGCCGACTCGATCCGCGAGAACGGCGTCCTGCAGCCGATTGTGGTCCGGCGCCATCCGGAACGACCGAGCGATTTCGAGATCGTCGCCGGCGAGCGTCGCTGGCGCGCGGCGCAGCTCGCCCAGCTGCACGACGTCCCGGTCATCATCCGGGAGCTTAGCGACCAGCAGTGCCTGGAAATCGCCCTGGTCGAGAACGTCCAGCGCCAGGACCTCAACCCCTTGGAGGAAGCCGCCGCCTACGAGCGGCTGGTCCAGGAGTTCGAGTATAGCCAGGAAGCCCTGGCCGTGGCGGTCGGCAAGAGCCGCAGCCACGTCGCCAACACCCTGCGCCTCCTCACCTTGCCAGAGGGCGTCAAGACCCTGGTCGCCGACGGCCAGATCAGTGCCGGTCACGCCCGGGCCCTGCTCGCGTCGCCAGATCCCGAGGCGGCCGCGAAGACTGTGCTCGCCGAAGGCATGAGCGTGCGCCAGGCCGAGGACCTCGTGCGCAATGACAGCAACCGTCCGAAACGACCCAAGGGCAAGAAATCCGGCCGAACGGAATCCAAGGACCCGGACACCATCGCGCTCGAACGGGACCTCTCGGCCCTGCTCGGCATGAAGGTGACGGTTGATGTCCAGGGCGAGGGCGGCCGGCTCTCGGTCTTCTACCGCTCGGTCGAGCAACTCGACGACCTCCTCAAGCGCTTCGAGGCATCAGCCGCCTGAGACCGTCGGTCTCCATAAATCAGACTATTTTCCTATTTTCGGGGTCGCGGCGCCTTGGCCGCCAACTCCAGCAGCGTTCGCCGGGCCAGCAGCTCGGCCGGCGCGCCGCTGGTCTTGCAGCGCCGCTCGGCCTCGATCAGCTGCTCGAGCGCCCGCGCCAGGCGCGCCGGCGTCCACCGCCGGCACTGCTCCAGAAAGCGGGATTTCTGTTTCCAGAAGACCGGCGGGCGGAGGCGGGCGAGCGCCTGATCGCCGGACGCGCCCGCGGCCATGACGCCGCTCGCCAGGTGCAGGCGCTGGAGATGGCGACCAACGGTGCGCAGCATGGCGACCCCGTTGAGCCCCTCGTCCTGGCCGCGCTGGGCGGTCCTCTCCACCAGCCCCCGGTCGCCTTCGGCGACGGCGAAGGCCAGATCTTCCAGGGTCAAAAACGCGGTGTCGCCAACCGAGGCGACGGCCTCGTCCAGCGTGATCTCTCCACCGCCCGGTCCCTTGAACAGCGCCAGCTTCTCGATCTCGCGCCGGGTCAGCTGACGGTCGGCGCCGAGTGAAGCGCCGAGATAGGCCGTCGCCTCGCGCGAAGCGCTCAGACCCTCTTCGGCCAGCATAGCGTCCAGAAGGCCGGCCAGGCTCCCCGGATCGTCGCGGTAGCACGGCAGGGCGGCGCCCGACGCGGCCGCTTCCATGACCTTCCTCAGAGACGAGCGGCCCGGCAGGTCGCCGGCCTGAAGCACAACGAGCGCGTCGCCGGGCGGCGCTGCCAGGAACTCCTTCATGATCGGTGCGAGCTCGTCGCCGGCGGGTCGTATCCGCAGGACCCTGCGGCCGCCGGTCAGCGCCTGGGCGGCCGCCTCGTCATAGAGCCGGGCCGGTTCCTGGGCGACCGCGGTCCCGTTCAGCTCACCGACCCGGAAGGGGTCGCTGAGATCCTCGACCACGCTCCGGGCCAGGGTCTCGGCGCGTTCCCGCACCAGGCCCTCGTCGGGGCCGTAAACCAGCACCGCCCGCACCGCCGGATCGGGGTGGCGCGCGAAGGAGTCGGCCTTGGCGGTCGGCACTTTCACCGGCGGCCCCGCCGGTCACGCGTCGCGGGTGAAATAGATGCCCAAGCGGCGCTCGATTTCATTGGCGACCTCCCGCAGGCCTCGGTCGAGCGCGTCCTCCTCCGACACGGAAGTCGCGTAGAAGGCATCCAGGATGTTGTAGCTGTTGACAGATTCGCTCCGTGCCCGGAACAGCACGGCGCCGTCCCTGCTGGTCAAGGTATAGCTCGCGATGACGATCAGGTTGGCGCGTGTCGCGGTCTCGTCCTCCCGGATGCCCAGCGAGACGATCCGCGACTGCAGGACCACCCGCAGAAGGTAGCGGTGTTCGATCTTCTGGCCTCCGGGATTGAGGCGGTCGCGCAGCAGGTTGTGCAGCTTCTGCCCGCTCTGTCCCGTGAGCGGAACGATCCGGGTCTGCGCGAAGCCGGTCTGCTGGACGGTCTCCGGTCCCTCTGAAGGCGGCGCGTAGAGCGGCCGGAAGCCGCAGCCCGCGGCCGTCAGCATGGCCGCGACCAGCAGTCCCGCCACGACGCATGTGCGGTCACGCGACGACATTGACGATCCGATTCTTGACCACGATGATCTTCCGCGGATCCTTGCCGCCCAGGACCCGCTGCACGCCTTCGAGGGCGAGCGCTGCCTCCTGGACCGCCGCCTCCTCGCTGTCCGGTGCGAGGGTCAGCGTGCCGCGCAGCTTCCCGTTGACCTGGACCCCCATGGTCACCGTGTCTTCCTTGATGAGCGCCGGGTCGGCCTCGGGCCAGCTCTCCTCGACCAGAGAGTTCCTGTGGCCCAGGCGCCGCCAAAGCTCTTCGGCCAGGTGCGGCATCATCGGGCCGATCAGCCGAACCAGCATCTCCAAGGCTTCGCGTTGCGCCCAGTGGTCGCCGCCGTTTTTGGCCTTGAAACCGCCGAGCGCGTTGGCCAGCTCGCGGGTCCGGGCGACCGCGACATTGAAGTGGAACTGCTCGACGTTCTGGGTCACCGCCGCGATGGTCTTGTGGGTCGTGCGGCGCAGATCCAGGGCGCCGCCGCCGAGGTCGTTCGGCAGGGGGGCGCCGGCCGGCGGCAGCGCGTCCAGGGCCTCGCCGACCAACCGCCAGAGCCGCTGCACGAAGCGGAAGACCCCTTCGATGCCCGAATCCGTCCACTCCATGTCGCGGTCCGGCGGGCTGTCGGACAGCATGTACCAGCGCGCGGTGTCGGCGCCGTTGGAGTTGTTTATCTTCTCCGGGTCGACGTTGTTGCTCAGATCCTTTGTCTTTTTTTCCGTTCTTGACGCGGTTACGTTCTGGTCGTCGTTATGTGTGAAGGCGGCGTTGTTCTTGTGGTTCTTGTGGCGC
>JAAUYK010136961.1_pt1 | contig 10139 bp, 14 predicted proteins | sample 7278021 | NCBI WGS metagenome assembly JAAUYK01 (sample SAMN14350223, study PRJNA611818) | marine sediment metagenome | isolation source: surface marine sediment (1.8m) | place: French Polynesia: Moorea | collected 2018-08
CCGTCGGCAGGGGGCGGCGAACGCGACGGGCATCACCCGACGACGAGATGGGAGCGGGCAACTTGGAGGGACGCGGGATCTCGCCGGCGGTGGGGTAACTGATGTCGCCGGTTAGAGCGACGCTGTTTGCGGGGGCGAGAGGAAAGTCGCGATCCTCGAATGAAGTCGAACAACCTGTACATTTATGAAACATTGAAAGTGGGTGCGGTTGTTTACCATCGATCCATGTTTCTGCGACCTACCTGTACCCTCAGAACTTTCCGGTTCAGACGACTGTTGGACTGATTCCCCGGTGGACGTGGTCCTGTCGCGTATCTTCCTACTGGCGCTCATGAGGAGCGAATCGGTGTAAGTCGGACCCGCGCCGACGGCGGCGGCGGAATCCTCGATCTCGGCGTAGATCCCCGAGCACGACGAGTCCCCGTCTCCGTCGTCGTTGTTGCTGCCTCCGTAAACGCAGCCGTACTCGCGGCCGAAGTCCGACTTGAATGTGCTGTTGTTGGTCATGGTAACGTAGTCGGCATCGTAATCCACAGGGTTGGCGGTCACCACGGGCGCTGCAGGCACGGTCTCTTGTCTCCGATCGACTGATCCGCTTCGAGTTTTAGACGCGTGTGATACGGGGAGGGTGGCCTTTTCGAGGGTATCGCGGGGGACGGAAACTACGGCGGCCGTCGCACCCATCTCGTTGTTCGGGTTCACATCGAGCCCGGCCTCTGTGAGCAGCTCCAGCCTCGACTTTGGCGCATGGCCGTCCGACGTCGACCTGATGAGGTGGACGTCGGCGGCCGCGGTGCACTTCTGTTCGTTATTCCGTCTCATGATCGCCATCCAGTTGGAGCAGGTGGAGCCGCTGCCGGAGCCGGAGCGGGTAAAATCCCATTCAGGCGGGCGGGTGGGCAGCCGGCAGAGGGAGTCTCTCTGAAGGCCTCGGCTGCAGGACAGGTCGGCGCAGGTGGGTAGAGGACCGGGCCTTTCAAATGGCGATTCGATTCAAACCTAAGTCATTCAAACTGTCTTAGCCTTCAAGTACCTTCTTTTCATTGTTGACGTCTTCCATTCGGATACGAAGCTTTTGGAGCAGTGGCTCAAGCGGGTCCCAGTGCAACCTCCTCCTCCTCCGCTGTGAAACACGTGAGCGCCTCCTCCCTCCATCTTCGGAGGCGTCGAGTTGTCGGACATGGGAGTGCATACTAGCAGGGGGTTGTTCTCAGCGCCGCCCGTGTCGCCCGGAGTTGCCGGGTGCGTGGGGCGTCTGTTCGCTCCGCGCGGTGTGAAAGCCAGGACGGACATGCTGCACATGCACACATAGCACATTCCAATTAACAGCATAAGAAAATGCTTTGCCAAACCAACCGTTTCTGCGACTTGGTCGTCGAGTCTCCGGACGGGGTTCGCGTGAATTCATTCGGCTTGCAGCTCCATCGGAGGTTGCTGAGCGTGCGCTGCGCCATGTAGCCCTCCGAGGAGACCAGGTAGCACAGGAAGACGACGACACCGAGCCCGATGCAGGCGAGACAGAAGACAACCTTGACCGTGTAGGATTCGGCGCCGCCGACAAAGTTCTCGTAGACCAGGCAGCAGGCGGTGAAGAGCAGGACGGCGGTGAAGACGATGCCTGACCTCACAAGCACCTGCGACCTGCTGCTGATATGAAAATATGCACAAAATGAAAAGGCCGTAAACAGATTAATGTGACCTACCTTCCGTAAAGCTGCTCCACTTTGGCCTCGTTCAGGGCCCTCACCTTCCTCGCCGTGAAGACAAAGAGCACGAGGTAGGCCCCAGTGATGAAGGAGCAGGTGCCGACGAACCAGTTGAAGTCGGCGCTGCTGTAGCTCACGAACCAGCTGTGGACGTGTGGGGTGCTTTTCGGAAGGGAGCTGGGCTCGGAAGCGGCGGGCACATGGATTTTTTCCAATCGTTGTGATTTGGACTCGATGAAGTAGACGGCCAGGCAGTAGAGCATCGGGATCAAGAAGCAGACGGCTATGAAATAGACGCGGATACTTCGAAGTTTCCATTTGATCTCATCAATTCGATCGTACTGTATGTAGTCCTTCTAACGATGGCCGGCCTACTGAAATCTCCCAGCTGGCACTGGATGGCCAAGAGGGTCCAGATTTGGAGGAGGAGCAGGAGGAGGAGGATGTACTGGAGGACGAGAGACATCCACCAGTTGTCATGCTGGAACGGTGGACATTAGAACTACGACCGTACGTACGCGTACGTAAGTACTTGTTCAAAACATTACCGATGGGTCGGTGGAGGCGAATATGATGAGTCCCATGAGTGCAGCGACCGCGGCTGTTGTGAGGCACTGTGCTCCCGGGGGACTTCCGGCCGACCCCCTCTCGCCGCCGGCCGGCCGCTTCCCGCCCGCCTTGCACTGCTGCCGCAGGAGAACGAGCAGCGTGAGCAGACTGACCGTCAGACAGCCGCCGCTGCCGAGCGACTCGGGGGAGATGTCTTCGGTCGCCAGGAACCTCTCCTGGCAAAGAAACATGTTCGGTTCAGTTATTATGTATGGAAGTCATATGTCAGATTCATATTGATGGAGCAAAATGTTGGATGATGCACTATATGCCTAGCCGTCTGCGCTCCCCAAACGAATTCTCTGTCTTACTCTGCGAGCTTTAATTACCAACAGAGAACCCATCCCTGGAGAGAGGCAGCCGGCGGCTCATAAAATCTTCTTGCACATGGGACTGACTATAAATACTATAACAGACGATTTAGCTGCATAGCTAACCTGGGTGGGCGGCTTTGACCACATGAGCGCGTATGAACCGGACCTCTTGCATGAGCAAGTCAGACCGCCCGTCTCCCAGCCAAGGAAACAGTCGGGCACGTTGAAGGACCACGTGGAGGAGCCCTCCTGGTCCAAATTGAGGCGGCCACAGCTCAAATTTTGCCAGGCGGTGTCATTCCGAAGGAAACGGAAGTCGGAGAAGCTGAAATAAACCGAGTGTACTTTTATCGCGAATCATGAATAGGAATAGTTCTTACCGAATAGTGAATTTGAGTTGCCTTTGGTTGAACGATCTCTTGAGTTGCTTGTTGTCTGGCGCCGCCTCGAAGTCCACCATCACGGTGACCACCGACGAATTGCGGCCGGATGACCAGCTGGCCCTGAAATTGATAACGTTGCAGCAAATAGTGTGGTAGATTAAGTGTGAAGTGACAACGCACGCGAAATGGTTTCTCCTCCGTAAGGTCCTGTCCAAGCCCCCGTAGTGAATGGCGGCTATGCTCAGATTCCCCGGTCCTAAGGCCGCGCCTGCCACCTGCATCGCTTCACTGCTGACGGACACCTCGACGGAGGCCCTGTCGTCGCCGGTGCAACTTCGGCGCCTGCTGGTATTTGCACGTTCGGTTGAAAAAATTGTCGTGCCTAAATAATTCACGTTCTGAACTCGAGATCGAGCAGTACCTGGTTGGAAGAATCCGCGGCAGGCTGAAGTTGAATGGGAGCTTCCTGTAAATTCAGAGTGAGAGCTGGGTACTATACGTAAAGAGCGAGAGAAGAAACTGCAAAATATCGATGCCCCCACTGAACACAACCTGTGCACATACGAACGAGGCTTTAATCTTTCTAAATGTCGGCTTACGATGAACGAAGGAATGCATTGGTGAATAGCGCGTCCTATTATCCTCTTAACAGGGTTTCCCAAACGGAACCTTGCGTTCATGCAAGTAAATCAATTATTCTTCCAGAATGTAAGGCAAACGCTAAACTAGAGTAGGCTCCCAGGTCACACACATATGTAGTGTAAACTGCGTAGGTATAAAGTGCACCGGAAAGCGCAAAGCTGAGTGAGGATGAAGGGCTGAAAAAATGGTGGCAAACTGCAAAACAGTAAAATTTGATGGCACAGAAAGGCCACCGCGCCGCTCGCGGTCTGTCTGTCGCCCAGTCAAACCGTCCAAAGTGTCGGAAGTGCAATTGCAGGAAGAAGAAAAAATGCATTTTTGAGAATGTTCCCAATTGCAAAAATCTCCTGCCCGAGTGAATGATAGCGACGTAGCTACGTATTTCCCTTACCTGTTTGATATTCCCCATCGTCCGTTGCCGACCTCCAGCCTCGCCATGGCTGCGATCACCGGCCTCGGACAGTCTCTCGGGATTCCATCCGGCGCCGCCACCAGCGTCAGGTTCGAGCCCGGATGCAGCTTTGTCATAAAGAGTTCCGTCGCCTTGCGGACCAGGTCGATCAGCTGGTCGTTGGGAGTCTTTCCGAGGGACGAGTGCTGCAAGGGGGGAGAGTATGTACTCACTAATATGTAAAATTGCTTTATGGCGGCGACCTTACCGTCAGCGTGAGCTGCTGTGCGGACTTGGACAGCCATGGCACGAAAGTGTTGAAGAAGTGCCGAGAGAAGTCGCCAATGCTCTTTGATGGGCGGGGCCTCATATACTGCAGCGACAAACGGCTATTTATACCAAATACAGAAAAAATGATTTTGTGAAAAGCTTACGTCAAGAATGTTCCTCGCCAGCCCCAGTACAATGTCCCATTCACTTTTGTACAGCCTGCGGGCCTTCGTCCGTCCGGGCAGTTCAGCGGTGAAGTTTGTGAGCACGCGGCCGTCGTCGCCGTCCGCGACGAAGCCGCTCATGAAGGCACCGACCTAATAAGAATGTGTATAAAGTACCGCCCTATGAACTCACTTTTATTATACGTACAATGTCTCTCTCCATTGAAATGTTGACCTGGACGCATCCCTGGCGGTCGACCACGTTGGACCAGAATCCCCTGGTCACGTTGTTGGTCTGCTCGCACTTGTGCCGCACGAAGCCCTCCTGACCGAACGGGCATGGCCGGATCGCCTCCTCTCCCTGCAGAGGAAGATATATAGGAGTACGCGCGATGCTAGCATGTTGCGTAGACTGAGAGTCCTGTAGCTCTTCGACCGGGGTCGCTCGCGGCCGAGGAAGACCCGCGAACAAAGGCGGTTGCATTTATATATTTTTTCTCCCTCTATCTATCTGCACCGATGCAAGAGAAAGAAAGCCAGCGCGTCGCTCGCTCGTCTCCCTTTCCCTCTCGACATTTACCATCGGCAGGAAGGGAGCGGGTGAAAGAAGCAGCTACGTATAAGTGGCGACGCAAGGCGCGAAAGCGAGCGAGCGATCTCCTGTCGGGGAAGAGAAAAGTAAAAGCCGCACGTGCGGAAGAACGAGTCCTCGCGAGAAAAAACTACGCCGCGCCCACCTACCTTCAATGTCCTCGGCCAGAACATGCCCGACTCCGCGCGCTGGTCATCGCACAGGGCGAGAGCGTCGTCAGCCACCAGCACAGGGACGGTCACGCTCGTCAGGGGCACGTCGGAGGCAGACAGCTCCCGACTGTCGACCGCCCGCCGGTCTCTCACTTCGCAGGTGAAGTTCGCCTTCTCCTGCTCAAACCCAAATTAAACAATAAAGGTTTCGCATTCATGCAATACTTTTTTCACCTGTAGGTTTCCGAGGTTAAGAAGGAGGCCAAAGCTCACCAACTTCTGTCCCCTGGAAGGAGCGTAGACCTCTTCGACAAAGAGGTCGTCGTCGCCATCGATCTTCCGGCCGTTTCTGAGCCACTCGAAGTCGTAGTTGGCGGCCGTCTCGAGGGGCACGTTTTTTTCAGCTAGGCAATGAAGCGTGCGGCTTGTGGGCTTCGATTGGGCCTAAAGACGTTAACGGAATTAAGATCATTCGTCCGTTCGCTTGCCACAAGAGCTGTAAGTTCGTCGGCGCTTCGATTAACTCAATATTATAATTGACACATGACGGGACTCTCTCAACAAAAAGGCAAAAAATGTAGAGTAGCGCACTACGTAAGTACGTATATTTTTGAGAACAAATAACGTCAATTATCATCACAGCCATAAGCGTTGTACAGCTTATTCTAATCATCTGAGGGAATCGCTTTGAACCTTTCTCGCGCTTTTTCCCAATTCTCTCTCTTTTGCTGTTCCCTGCCAACGCTCCTCTGAACACTGGTAGTGGCGCTGTCAACTCCAAGCCCCGCGCGCTCCGCCCGCACCTCGGCCAACACCGGCTCCACTCTGCCCTGCTCCCCCTTTCCGAGCCCACCTCCTTCCGACCAGCCCATCTTGGCGAGCATCTTGAAGCCCTTATTCGACCTCTTGATCGACTTGTTCACGTCGGCTACCTCGGTCTTCTCGTAGGGATTGTCCGACCCCTTCTGTTTCCGCCTCTCGCCGGCACGGTCCTGATACTTGGTCCCCTCGCCTCGGCTCACCCATTCTCCGTCGGGTCCGCCGTCGCCGCGAAAGCCGTACTTCTTTTTCATCTCCCGCATCTCCTTCTTCCTGGCTGCCTCCTTGCTGATGGCAGGCTCCGCCGAGTAGGTAGGCTGTTGCGGCGCCGCCTCCAGCACCACCCCCGGTTCGCATCCGAGACAGGTCTCCTTGCCGGGGTGGACATGGCAGGCGAGCGAGGTGGTGCCGACCTGCAGCTCCGTACCGTGACCGATCTCCACGGGCTCGCTCTCCACTTTGCTCGGAGAGATCCTCTTCCGATTGACGAAGGTGCCGTTCCTGCTTCCCAGGTCGACCACGAAGAACTTTCCCTTGCTGTATGTGATCTTCGCGTGATATTTGCTGCATCCAACGTCGTCCAATGCAACGTCGTGGTCCCCCTCGCCGGTCCTGCCCACTGTGCCGCCCATGCACGTCACGATGAAAAGGGAGCCGACGCGGAGGGCACCCGAGTCGGTCGACTGAATCACGAGTCTCATGCAGGGCGGAGGCTGTGTCGACGCGTCCTCCTCGTCCTCGCTCTGGTCCGACGCCGACTCCATGATCTCTCCGTCTTCGTTGATGCTGGGCGTCCTCGACCGATCCCTTCTCCTCTTCCTGCTTTTGCGTTCGCCGTTCCTTTCGCCTTCATCTCTAGGCTGCACCTCATACTCTCCGTTCGAGTAGTTGTACTTGAGGTAGTTGCCGCTAGTCCCGTCGTAGTAGAGTCTCCGCTGGGCGTCGTAGTAGTATCCCGTTGAGTAGTCATAGTACAGCCCGGACGTCTCTTCCAGGACCATGGACTGCGTGCGGGTGACTTCCTCGGCAGCGGCGCGAACCTGATCGGTGATGGACGTTGTCGCCTCTCCGGAGGACCGGTCGGCTGAGGCTGACGGAGTCCAATCGTTGGCTGGAAATGGAATAATCAGCTTTGTTAAGATCAATGGTATTTAGAGTAACTCTAACTCACAGTTTTTGCTGTTTTCCGTGCCGTTGGTGATGGCGTATCCGAACTGCCATAGCTCCTCCGCCTTCTTCCTGTCCTCGTCCTCCGTCTGCGTGTGGACCTCCTTCGCCTTGGACACCCTCATCTTCATCTCAGCCAACTCCTTGGACAGCTTTTCGACTTGCAGGCGGAGCTCTTCATTGTATCCTCGGCTTTGCTCGAGTTGATTCTTCAGCCGCTCATTTTGACGAGTGAGCTTTTCCTTTTCAATGTCATTCTTCGTAGCCTCCGTGCCCGACATAGTCGCATCGGAGGCCTCCATACCGAGCGAAAGTCGAGGCTTAAACTTCACTCAGGTCACTGCGCCAAATTACATGGCTTGCAAAGCTGTCACTGTGTAAATGTAAAATCCGTCCGGCGTCGCATCTATCTTTTCGATGTGCTGACTGTGACTTCGACTTCTGTTTACATCGCATTACGTACACGCACTTCGCACATCGAATCATCGATTGTTGAAGCGGCAAATTCAAAAGGGCTATACAATACAATGCATGGCATGTTCACCTACCTCGTTACTGACGACGGTAAGCGACATTGGGAAGACCTCCACTTTGGGCTCTGTGGCGACGACGACCTCGACCGACTGGGTCACCGTCTTCGGGATGACGGAGGAGCAGTTGTCCGGTGGGCAGTCGCCGTCGCAGCCGTCGACGCGGAGGTCGACGCGGCGGAGACACGAAAGGTCGAGGTCGCGAACCTATAAACAGCAGCTAATTAAGTGCCTTAATTGACCTCAATGTTAGGCAATTATAAACCCGTACCCCGCAGTAGAATCTTCCGTTGTCCCACTCTCCGGCGTCGTGGATGATGAGGACGCCGATGGTCTCCCCGTCGACGTAGCTCACGTCAGTCGCCATGAACCTCTTGGACAGGGTCTCGTTCACCCAGAACTTGCTGTCCTTGTACCAGACGAACTTGTTGCGCCTGCCGACGCCCGTCACGATGCAGCTGAGGTGGACCTGGTTGCTTCGACGGACCGGCAGCGACGGCCTCGTCTCGAGGTCCCGTGTGCACAGCCCGCCGAACTCGGGGGCGCCGACAATGCTCGACACGTTCGCGAGACGTCGGCGCTTCAGCCTCGCCGAGGACGTGCGAAATTCTTTGAGGCCCTTCTTCACCTCGTAGATCATTTTCGTGTGCCTCGCGTAGAAGAACAGTCTGCCGCCGGTGCCGTTTGAGCTAGAAAATACTACGTAAATCTAGCTTCTCGGTCTGACCCATACTCCAACTTACGTACTCTTTCTGTTCGTACACGTGGACCCCGGGTCTAACTACAGTGTTTCTGTACTCCGACATCAAGAGGTCCCGAATCTGAAATTAGAAATAATTCATTATCATCGCATTAAGGCGCCTTTAACATATCCGTAGAACTTTGTCTGCCATTTTTTCCCGCTTACGTGTACCCTACGATTGATGTGTTCTTTATTTAGGAATTAAATTTGTCGGTCGGCTATGTGGGGTCCAAAATCAATTTATCCCTCTCACGCACGTACGTATATCCTGTGCACGTGAAAAACAACTAGTATTGTACGTTGAACGTACTCCACGCGTAGATTGACAATAACAGAAAGCTAGCTATCGCTCATCCTGCCAGCCAGTCTGTGACAGCAAGCATCGCAGCAAGGGGAATAAAGGTTACATTCTTTTAGCCTTACCTCGGCCAGGTTTCTGTGGACCCACACGGAGACGTAGCTTTCTGAAATATAACGAAAGGTAAGTGGAAAAACTAGGACATGAGAACTATGAAATTACCTCCGCATGGTTTGTGCGAGCTTTCGCCAACGCTGGCCTCCCTCGAGACCGGCGTCTCGCAGTATCGCCCCGTGTAGCCCTTGTCGCAGTCGCAGACCATGAAGCGGTTGGACACGTGGCTAGAGAGAAAAAACTTTTTTTAGACGTGGGAGGGATGAGAAAAACGCATAAAACAATTAGAACGGCGGCGGCGACGGCGGCGTCGAAATGCGTCAGCGGGAGGAGCAACTCCGCCTAATTGGATCCGAGTGGAAGCGGATGGACAATAAATGTTGCAAGCGCACCCTCCCTAGCTCCCTCATTGCAGGGGAGGAAACTTTCTAGAAAGCAATTTTCAGCACGCTCCACTTTTCTGGGCAAAAAATGGCCAATTTTTCCAATCCGCTTAATGAGCGTGGGAGGTAGTTGCTTTTATAAAATTTGTACAACTTTGAATTGTGAACCCGACAGGCGGACACGGCGTCGGAGGAGGATCCAGTCAGCTCGGACGTAAGTGCGTCCAGCAGGAGCGAGCAAGCAGGCTCCAAATTTCGTCGGGGAACTTTTCCAAGTGGTGGCAAAGCCACGAACGAACGGAAGTGAGCATCTTTGGTGGTTGGCCGGCCGGTCGGCCACGCGCCAAAGGCTAACGAGGTATAAAAGCAACCCGCGGAGGTCGGTGCAAGACAGTAGCAACTGTGCGGGAGTTCTGTGCGGCCGACGTACTTTGGGACGGGAAGACGGAAAAGAAGCTGTCTGCGTTGACCATGCGCGGCGGCGGCTGCGCCGACACCGCATACCTCGCGGCCGCCTGCGTCCTCGCCGTCCTCGCCGTCCTCGCCGCGGCCGCCACGGCCGACGAGGTCAACCCGGGATCGGTGTCGCCCTACGATGACCCCGACTACCCGTTCGGAACCTACGACTTGCCGGCCGCCGCACTGAGAATGGGAGAGATGAGAACGCCGCATTTCAACCAAAGAATTCTCAGGCACCTCCTTCTCGGCGAGCCCCTATATCCTGTGAGAACAAACTAGCGCTTTTCTAACGCAAAAACATCCCCGACTGAACAACTGCCTTCATATTTTTCAGACACCGCGCAAGCGGGAGATGCGGATATTCAAGAAGTACAACAAGGCGAGGGTCCTCATGGGGAAGCGAG
>JAAUYK010013980.1_pt1 | contig 10136 bp, 7 predicted proteins | sample 7278021 | NCBI WGS metagenome assembly JAAUYK01 (sample SAMN14350223, study PRJNA611818) | marine sediment metagenome | isolation source: surface marine sediment (1.8m) | place: French Polynesia: Moorea | collected 2018-08
CGCGCGAAAAAAAGTTGCTTTTTTTCGCGCGGCGATGACGGACCGGCGTCAGTGGCGAAGGACGGGAGAAGGCTCACTCCAGATTGGATTGCCCAAGTATAACGCGATGTCGAGGTTGGAAAAAAGAGGGCTATTTTGGGCTGTCGGCTGCCGGGAAAAGTGCAGTTTAGGACCACGATCAGCCAGCCAGCCAGCCGGCCGGCGGCTCACATGCAGGCTTACTAAGTGACGGGCCGGATTTCGGCAGCGCGCATACTCCAGATAAAGCCAGCCGGAGGGAGGACGTTGATAGTAAGGAGGCGAATTGCTGGATATAACTGCGCAGAGATACACCGAAAAAATTCCAACAACTCGAACGTATGTAGGACCATGCTACAGATGAGTTCTGGCAACCCCGCGTGAAACCCCTTCACATGGTGCGCTCTTCTAACAGCCATTTTATCATAGGCGTTTAAAGTCGAAAGGAGCCGCTCGCTCGATCACTGGACAGACCCTCCGAGATGGGCGATGAAAATCTACTGGAAGATCCAACAGCCCCTCTCGAGTATGTGTCTAGCTCGCTCGCTCTATCGGCGGCACCGTTGCCGCCGCCGCATTCCTGCCGCGGAAAATGATTTTCTAATGCGAGCCTCCGCCGCCGCTACCAGATGCCGCGCCGCCGCGGAGTGGTGGTGAAAATCCAGTTGGAAGATCGAAACGGCGACTTCGACGGCGCAATCGGAATGCCTATGAGCTGTTGGTTGACTCCGAATCTGCGCGGCGAACAGTCGGAGAAAAGAAGAGAGAGGCCTCGGAATAGCGAAACTGCAGCGGGGCCGCCGCACACAGAGAAAATGAGAACTGCCGAGGAGCAGGGCTAAGCTGCTGAGCTTGCTTCCAAGCTTCGAGTGTTGTGTTTCCCGTCTAGTTTCCTCTGTTCGTCCGGTCCGGTCATCCGTAGCTAATGGCGTTATTGAATGAAACGGAGACAAAGGGACGAAATGAGGACGGGCGTTTTTTTCGGGAGAAAGAGGGACGATCGAAACACTGATCGGTCGAGCTGCCTTACGAGTTGGATATATCATAAGCAGTTCATTTCACATCGAGACGACTTCAGTTCCTTTGATTACTTCACTGTATGCCTTCATTCTCAATGTGGAGCGACGTTAATATACACGCCTGAGTGAGTTCGAGATCGTAAGAAGCGTGTTGGCGATCGCTTGCCGGCTGCGAATTTGTCGTCTTATTATTTCCCCTATGTCTGCGGTTTCGGGTTCGTTCCGCCTCGCCGCGACTTTTGGCCGAGTTGTTGCCATTCCGACGCATTTTCAAGGATCGCGCTAACAACCGCCGCGAAAAAAGTTAAATAGCTCCGCATAGTCGACTTGAGGGCTGCAGCTAGAATATCCTGCCGAGATGCGATTATACTGCTAATTGGCTGTGTAAGAGGAGCGTGATTTGTACATGTAACGCAAATAGGGTTCGCAACATATAACTATGGGAAATTTGTACGTTCCCACTGATGAGATTGGCACCCTTTAAAGTCATATGCGTGGCTCCCTCCCCATGTGTCTCGTCCTCCTCCGTCCTCCTTTTCCCAGATCGCCGCGTCGTCGGTTGGTTTCATGTTTTATTCTGTCGCCGCCGACGCGACTTGCGCTCTGAATTTAGATGGGTTGGAATTTACTATGCACCCAACTGGGGACGACTCAGCTGTGAGATTCCCCTCCCTCCCCTCATCTCCTCGACTTAGGACGCGTCGCTCGTCAAGCGCCTCATTGCCGCTTATTAGCAGACAGATGAGTTTAGGCGTCCAGAATTGACAGTTTTGCGCTGCATGCAGTCCGCCGAATTCTAATGGAATTGACTGCTCGCTGACCTCGACTACGTAGTGAACGTCCTTGGCGGAAAAGTTTTTTGCCCGTTGCATAAGTGCAGAGATATAAAAATGTTTGTTACGACATCCAGTAGGGTCGGTGGGTCGCTCGATCCAACGCCAAATAATGAAAGTTTAATGCCAACCCGTTAACCCGTTTCGTTTCCTCCCTCCTTTGCAGAGCTCCCCGACACGTCTTTCACGCGGTCGATCTCCAACCCGGAAGCGGTGATGCGACGGCGGCGCCAGCAGAAGCTGGAGAGGAAGCTGCAGCAGTTCCGCAGCAAGGACGGCGGGCCCGACACCGGCGGCACCCTCAAGATCTACGGCGAGGCCCTATGCAAGGACGTACCCTACAAGACCCTTCTCCTCTCCATCCAGGACTCCTCCGCCTACGTCGTGGAGGAGATGCTGGAGAAGTACGGCAAGGACAGGGCGCACTCGGGCGCCTTCTGCCTCGTCCAAGTGACGACCGACCCGCCCCAGGGCAGGGCCGACAAGCCCGCGAGCAGGGAGTACTACCTCGACGACGACGAGTGTCCGCTAGCCATCCTCATGGAGCACCATCCATCGAGAGGTGAGTTAAGAACGTTATATGGGTGCTTGTTCAATCGATCAAGATTTAGGGTTCTCGATACACTTGGCAAAGGAGTTTTACAAGCTCCATATAGGTTGACGGAATTAGACCCGTTTTCTATTCTATGACATAAGAAAATATCTCTACTAGTGAAACTAATGATCCCCCTCGGAAAGTTTTTCTGCCTGCAACCTTGATTATACCTACGTACTTTTCTGGTTAGACATCGGACCTGTAATTGTCCATGTGGTCACCCTTAGCTTAATGGTCGGCGTCGTATCTCCCGTTAATTATCCCATTGCTGTCAGTTTGCTGCTTCCAATATCGCCTTGCTTGCCCGTCCGTCCGCCATACCGCCAGCCAGGCGGGCGCTTTTAGCCGCTGCAACGCCCCAATTCTGGAAATGGATGCAGCAGGCGGCTATCATTAAATCTTACTTCCTGTTACGGGGTGGCAGGCTAGGTCGTGTCGAGTCATGGAATTAAGCACCGCTTTGCACCTTTCCAGGCACTGTGACGTTCCACGTGCGCCCGCGGCCCAACTCCTCCGAGTTCCACCGCAAGCGGAAGAAGAAGCCCGCCGCTGTCCTCCCCGACGGCCTAGGGCACGCCGGCGTCTCGGACAGCGCGCTGCACTTTCAGCAGCAGCAGCAGCAGCTGCCGTTCCTCTTCGAGATCCAGCTGGACGGGAGCGAGATGCCGAACTCGTCTCGCTTCGTCATCCCGCTCAACGTGACCGAGGTGGGCACCGACCCGAACATCCAGTCCGGCCAGTGCATGCTGCTCCCGCCCGGCCCGATGCTCTTCCCTCGGCACTGCGTTCTCGCGCACACCGACGGCATCGTGACGATCACGGCGAGCACCAGGGAGGCGGAGACGTTCGTCAACAACCAGCGGATCTATGAGACGACCATCCTGCAGGTGAGATTGACTGGACTGCATGGACAGCAAAGCAATTTTGCCCGCCCGACCCCTCTGTGCTCCGGCCTCTCAAACCTTGAACGTCTTATTCTTCGCATTCCGTGCGAAGAATGAAAGTATGCACGGTATCTTGCCTGCAATATTCCCTCCCTCCTTCCAACCTAACGAACAGGCCGTGAGCTGCGCAATAATGACGGGAATTGGACGGCGGAAGAGAAGGGAAGGTAGCGGAGGTAGTAGGTAAGGGCGCCCTTTTCCTCGATCTCACTTCCGCGCCCGGCCGCTTAATCGCTCTCCTGTTTACATTCGAGACGTCTGAAATCTGTTTCCGTCTCCTGGCATGGCCGGGAGGAAAAAAAGACGCGCTCTTTGCTCACTCGACTCCCGCCCCCGCCCCCGCCTCGCCTTCACTCTAGCGCGCGCTTTATGACTCTTTCTGCCTAGCTTGAAAAGAAATTCACGCCTTTTGCTTATCGCCGTCGCGTCGTTTCTGCGCCTAGCCTCCTTCTCTGCTCAGTGCCTCTCAACAGGCAATTTAACATCGAGCCGATATTTCAACTACCGTTTTCGTCTCCGCTGATCTGATATACTTTTCCAAGAGCATATACATCCAGACGCAATCATGCAGCACGTTGTTGTATTGGTAAGCTCAGTCAACGCTACGTAAACGTAATCGGAAAGGAAAGGAAGCGAGCGAATGAATTAGCCGGCTTGTCGTCATTTGGGAATTGCGAGGAGGAGCCGTGTGTGTGCGCGGTTAATTGTTGCATGTCGTTCCCCATCAATTAGCGAGCGCCCATTTTGTCCTTCAACGAGTTTAATGGTCGGGTGGGCGGCCGGCCGGCCTCATGCTTGCTTTGCAAATTGCATGGGAAGAGTTTGAATGCAAAATGCATTGACTTGTCCCGTTGGTTTTGCCACGCAAAAAAATGGATTTAACCCTTAACTCATTCGTTTAATGTTCTCTTTTTCAGCATGGCTGCGTGGTCCGTTTCGGGCAGGCTCGCGCCTTCCGCTTCATTGACCCGTTCATTGTGGAGCGGGAGCGGCTCCGACACCAGACGAGCTCTGTCAACCCCAGCGAACTCGAGCTCAACTCCAACTACGCCCACTACCCGCCCATGCAGCAGCAGCAGCAGCCGATCCGCCAGCAGCACGGCAAGGACAACATCCTTCCGGCCGTGCTGGAGTTCCGGGAGGAGACTGAGGAGGCCTTCTTCAACTCGATCACCGTCAGCCTGGACGTGCACAAGGTGCAGTTCAAGCTGGCGCCGACCTACACGATCTACATGGCGACACGGTTCCGCGCCTCCACCCACTACCGGCCGGAGCTGGTGCCCGAGGAGCGCGCCGTCCGCCTCACCGAGATGCTGAACGACGTGACGGAGCGGATTTTGCAGACGGTGCAGACGCACCAGCACGACGCGCCCCGGCTCGCCTTCTGGATGGCCAACGCATCGGAGCTGCTGCACTTCCTCAAGTGCGACCGCCACATCACGTCGTTCTCGATGCAGGCGCAGGAGATCCTCGCCGAGACGGTGCACCTCGCCTTCAAGCAGCTCGTGCTCTGCCTGCAGCAGGACCTGAAGTCCGCCATGCCGCAGATGCTGCTCGACGTCGACGAGGAGAGCCCCGAGCAAATGATCCCTGGCGTGATGAACGTGCTCTCCTCCGCCATGAATCTGCTGCGCAAGTGCCGGGTCAACGCCGCCTTGACAATCCAGCTGTTCTCGCAGCTCTTCCACTTCGTCAACATGTGGACCTTCAACCAGATCGTGATGTCGGGCTACCCTAGGCCGGGCGAGCAGGGCGTCAACTATTGCACGCACCGATGGGGCCTCCGCCTGAAGAAGCGCGTCAGCCGGATCGAGGGCTGGGCTGAGAAGCAGGGCCTGGAGCTGGCCGCCGACTGCCACCTGGCTAGAGTGGTCCAGGCCGCCCACCTGCTCTTGGCCCGGAAGAACACTGCCGAGGACATTGCGTCCGTCAGCTCGATCTGCTTCAAGCTCAACTCGCTTCAGCTGAAGACGCTTCTGAACCTGTACGAGCCGGACGCGAACGAGACGCCGATCTCGGAGGAAATGATCGCGACGATCGTTCGCGTCGCTGTCAACACCGTGGACGAGATGACGAGCTCGGAGGGGCGAGAGGTGCGACTCGAGGAGGACTTCGTGCTCCAACTGCCGTTCCTGCTGCCCGAAGATGGCTACTCGTGCGACATTGTGCGCGGCGTGCCCGGCGGGCTGCTGGAGTTCATCGGGCCGCTGCAGCAGGTCGGTCTCTGCATAATGACACCGCAGCCCACCTCGTCCGGCTTCTGGACCATCTACATGGACAACCTAGACATGACTCCAATGATGTCGAGTCCCGTGCCGAGCGAGCTGAGCCAGAGCGCGGCGGCGGCGCCGAACGGCGGCAGCAACGGCGGCGACCCGAGAATGCACGGCGGTCACACGATGCCGCCGCCTCCTCCTCCCGGCCACGACCAGCCCGAGGTCCAGCTGATCCAGCTGCACAAATCGAACAGTGGGATGGGCCTGAGCATCGTGGCCGCGAAGGGGATCGGCAAGGACAAGCTTGGCATCTACATCAAGGCCGTGGTCGAGGGCGGCGCCGCCTTCCACGACGGAAACCTCCAGGCGGGCGACCAGCTGCTCAAGGTGGACGGCAAGAGCCTGGTGGGCATCACGCAGGAACAGGCGGCCGAGATCATGATGAACACGGGTCAGGTGGTGCATTTGGAGGTGGCCAAACAGGGCGCCATCTACCACGGGCTGGACACCCTGCTCTCTCAGCCGAGCCCGCTGCAGTCGCGGAGCAGTTCCACGCTGCCCAACATGTCCAGGCTGCAGCCGCAGCAGCCGGCGCCGTCCGACCCGAGGATGCTGAGGATGCCGCAGAGCAAGTCCGTGTCGGCGCTCTACGGGAGCAACGACCTCCAGCAACCGACATATCAAAACAACCCTGCCTTCCGAATGCAGCAGCCGCAGCCGGGCTACAACAGGTCGAGCTCCGTTCAGAACCTGGGTGGCGGCCCGGCCACGCCCCAGCCTCGGGCGCCTCTCTACCAGAACGGCAATGGGATCGACCAGGGCTTCTACCAGAACGTGGGCGGCCCCAACGGCTACCCGCCGCCGCCGGCCATGACCCGCCCGCCTGGCCCCTCGCAGCTGCAGCGCATGGGCCCCAACCACCACAGTCCGCAGACGGTGCGGCCTCAGGCCCAGTACGGCGCCGCGCCGGCCACGCCCGCGCCCGTCATGTCTCCCGGCGAGTCTGAGTTGTTCCACGCGACGCCGAGGATCGTAGGGACGCCGATGTCTTCCAGCAACGGGCCGGAGAAGCCTCAGCGTCAGTACGCCTATGAGCAACATCCGCCTCTCCATTCGCAGCAGCAACAACAGCAGCAGCAGCAGCAGCCGCAACCGAAGAAGGGCGTGCACTTCGTGGACGACGAGAAGCCGAGGCAGAACGGCGGCGGTGGCGGCGCGCAGTCACAAAACAGAGTCAGATTCCAAGAGCCGAGCAAGGATCAAGAAGAGGTGAGAGAATGAGCTACGTAGTACGCACACCTTGCATGACACTTCCTATTTGCACAAGCACTCTGATTCGAATAGTACGTACGCGCACCGGAATACGCTCCAGTTTACTCTTCTTATTGGCCCCACCCAAGTCTTAATGAAGCCTTGCCTCCCTCTCTCTTCTCATGCTCACTCTTTCTTTCTGCTATCCTCACGCCATCCCCAGGGCATTGACGTGGATGCGGAGATCGGCTCGGCGGCGCAGCAGCTCGACCGCCTCAGAGTGGAGAGGGAATTCCAGCGTCGCGTCGCAGAGTACAACAGCAGCAGAGAGACGACGACAACGACGACATCGAACGGTGGCGGCGGCATCCTCACGAGGAAGACGACGGAGGAGACCATGTCCAGCAGCTCCACCACAACGTCCACAGTGTCGTCTTCGGCTCGGAAGCCGGTGAGCAGAAACTGGACACGCACCAAGCATATATTCCAGCACATGTTTGCACCTGTCGTTTCATGAAGGGAGTTTTAGTTAACATGTTCGGCACCTGTCTCATGCACATTACACCTATCCACCTTTCACAGGAGTAATACCTGATAAAGTATTTCTTCTGGCACAGAATATTGCACCTGACTGGCGTTTCACATCTGTCCCAGATAACTAAACGTACTTGAGGACATATCAGTGAAATGGTGCCACCTTTTTTGTAGTCCGATCCTGAGCCTCCCTCCGGGCCTCCGTCGACGATCGAGGCGCGCCGGGCGTTCTTCGCTTCCACAACGGGCGCCCCCGGCGACGAGCGCCAGTCGGTGATCGCGCAGCAGATGGAGAAGAAGCAGATGGAGCTGCACGAGGCGAGGGCCGAGGAGGAGCGGATACTGAAGGAGGCCGAGCGGAGGAGGCAATCGCAGTCGACCGGCAGCGGGGAGACGCCGCCGCCGCTGCCGAGCGTGCCGCCTCCAGCAGAGACGCCGCCACCGCCGACAGCCCAGTCCGATTCAGCAGGACAGAGGTCTGTATACTACAGATCCCCTTATAATTTAATGCAACTTCACATCGTTAATTTTTGCTCAGGCTGGACATGTTGGTCGGCGGAGCCAAGACTAACGGCGGTACCCCGACGAAGAAGGTGTCTTTCGTCACGAACGGCGCCGACAGCAGTCCCGAGAACGAGACCGGCCGGGAGAGCAATGAGAGGGCCGACAGACTGGAGAGGGCCAAGCAGGATCCCAATGTAAGAAACTAAGAAACATTAGTTGAATTAACCTAGCTAATAAACTTGTCCTTCAGGCATTCATTAACGAAGCGGAGTCGCTTCTGAACTCGTCTACTTTGGCTCTGGAGAGGTTTGACTTCAACAAGAGCACCGGCCACACGCCAAGTGTCATCGGAGCTCAGGAAGTCTACAGGTGAGATCGAGGTCGTCGTATACGTATATCTACTAATAAAGGTTCATTCATATCGCTTTACATATCCAGAGACCCTCGTCAGCGTCGGCTTCAGGAGAAGGCGCAGGAGGAGCGCCCGAAGCAGCAGGACGGCGCGAAGCTCTCGTTCAAGGAGAAGATGCGCCTGTTCGCGCTTGAGGCCGGCGAGGGCACGCCGGCCGACAAGGCCAAGATCTCGAAGGCGCAGAGGGCGATCGATGGCGACAGGAAGGTGTCGATGCCGGCGGCGGCGCAGCAGCAGCAGATGCAGGAGCCCATCATCAACGACGATGACAGGGCGGCCGTGATCGACAGGAAGACCTCCGCGCCCGCGCCCTACTGAGGCGACTGTTAGCAAATGAAAGGCAGCTAGAAAGAAAAGATGGCCGCTTATTTTCTCACTGTGTAAATACTACTACAAGTACTATACTACGTATAATCGCCTTGAAAATGTTCCGTCCAGATGCGACGCCCAATTATCAGTCTTCCATTGAGGTTTTCCACGGACGTTTCTACTGCGTAACGTAAACCCATATACCTACTACACTACCTACCTACGATGTACGACTAGAGAGCAAAGTTTTTGGGCGCGCCCGGCCGTCTCGGCGTGCGAATCGCTCGAAATGAGAACGATGCATAAGATTGGCGAGAGTGCAAATGCAGTGTGTTGGAATTATAATAAAACGATAGAACTTTCCACAAAACGTGTTGTTCAGCGCTCTGTCAGTTTTGTTTCATAGTTTATATTATTTCGTCAACCTGGTTGGCACTTGTCACAAGCATGTAAAACCTGCCAGGTACAACATCTTCTCAGGTGTAAAACCTAACGGACGGATATTATACCTGGTACAGGTATCTTCTACTACACAAATAAACGAGGAATAAAAGCACGGCCGCGCTGGGTCCAACTATACCCCCGCCGGAATGCAAGAGTTCGTAGCAGTCACAGAAGTGGGCGTTCATTTGACAGTGGTCCGCCCTGCAGGGGCAGACACCCGATGTGACCGTGCCGTTCGGGGCTTCATTCTCCTAGTTATTCCTCGATTAAGGGTATGTCATTAGTCATTATGATGTCACCTTACTTCCAGATGCTTGGTGTTGTCGACGCACCAATCGGACACTTGTTTGCCCTCGATTTGCCTGTCTTTGGTGCAGCCCCATTTCGTGGCCAGCACCTGAAACTTTCCAGTAGCTGCTCAAAGAAAATGTCGACGATGGAATGATGGGAATGAATGGAATATACAGCATGAACTTACAGTTGCCCAGATACGATTGAGTATAGCACATTTGTCCTTGCAAGCATTGAACGCCCTTGGTGTCGTTCTTCGCAGTTCGACATATCACGGCAGTTGTTACTGAACACAGTCATAAAAGACATTTAGGTATGTTTTAGGTAGAGCGATTCTTTGTTACCTGAGACTGCGGCAGCAAAGTTAAGAAGGTGATAAACCGCTTTTAAAGCCATAATATCTGTGAAGGAGCTCCTCAACCAGGTCCACTAGTCAACTTAAGCTTTCAACGCAGTGTGTCATAACAACGGCCCAAATGCTAGCGCTTTCTAGCCATGATTGCCTAATCAAGCTAGGTTCCTTGACGGAGCCCACTCTTTAATTCGATGTCGATGCCGCCATAAAAATGTAATCTTTATTCGGCAAATACATCAGGTGTCAAACCAACACAAGGGTAACGCCTGTCCAAAGTATAGCACAGGAATTGCTGTGAAATTGTACCTATACAATGCAGTTAGGTAGCAAATTTTAACGACTTTTTTTACGAAGTTTTAATGGACTAAATCTCCTTTTCCCGCCCTCCATCCTTCATCTGAAAGACTTCCG
>JAAUYK010030522.1_pt1 | contig 10133 bp, 8 predicted proteins | sample 7278021 | NCBI WGS metagenome assembly JAAUYK01 (sample SAMN14350223, study PRJNA611818) | marine sediment metagenome | isolation source: surface marine sediment (1.8m) | place: French Polynesia: Moorea | collected 2018-08
ACAAGAAGAAGAAGAAGAAGAAGAAGAAGAAGAAGAAGAAGAAGAAGAAGAAGAAGAAGGAAAAAAATGTCTTTCTATGACCTACGGCTTCGCCGTAGGTAAAAATGAATGTGATGCTGGCCTCGTTCCTCTCCTGTCCGCATCTGGCAGGCGTTTACTCGTGTGGCCGGCCAATATAGCGTCCGTCCTACCGTCCGTCGACCAAGGTGACCAGATCGTCTCTCCTTTTTTCCACTCTGGCTGCGGCCTGCCGCCGTCTCGTTTTCTGCCTCAACGCATCGGGGAGTAATCGGGTGCTATTAGGGCCAGTGCGGCTAGTGGCGGCAGTTCAAGTGATCCTGCGGCGGCTAGCTGCGATTGATGGCCTCGCTTTGGTCCATCCGCGAAAGAAAGAAAGAAAGAAGGGCAGGAGGAAGGATGCGTCCGTCGCGTTTGGTGACGTCATGAAGGCAGAGTAGCCTAGCTACAACTATCTGGCTTCGATTGGCATCAACGCGCAAAATGAAGGCTATTGCGTTAGAGAGATAGCAGAGAAAGCGATAAAAAGGCCACCTCCGCAGCGCCACATCTGGAGAAAACGAAGCAAAAAGGTGAAAAAACCGGTCTTGGCAATGCTTCCATGAACTGCTGATGCTGCTGTTACCGACGCCGACGCCGACGCGGGCCACCCCCGCAACGCAAGGAAGGCAACGAGCGCTGACTGAGCGATCGAGCGAGCAAGCGAGGTAGATGGATAAGACGAAGGGCGAATTACCAGAAACTAGCTTGCCTAATCTACATAGCGATCGCACAATCGTCGAATGGAAGCGAGATAGCTCCAACAGTTTGAACTGGGATTTGTCTTTCTAAAGAAGGCAACTTTTAGCTGTCGGAAAATCTGCTTAGTGCCAGCACCCGGGAAAAAACATTATCCGTACGAAGACGTACGGAAAGGCCTCTTTCTCCCTTCCTCTGCCAGGCCTCCTACTTCCTTACTCTCTTTCACTTCGCTTCCTCCCGTCCGTCCGTCCGTCCGTCCGTCCGTCCGCCGCTCACTCCCACGCTACCTAGCTTGCCTGGCCGGAAAACCCATAGAGAGAGAGAGAGAGAGAGAGACGGGAACAACTGGAGAGAGATGGCGAGCGGAGGCAGACCGACAAAAAGAAAAATGAAAGCGCGTCGACGCACGTCGCCGGCAAATACAATATATTCGCTCTGCACGCCCGTTTCTTACTCCATCGAAAGTTGGCCTGCAGTTTCAGCTCCCTTCTTCTTCGATCGGAGCTATTTGTTCAACGCACCGCTGACTTTGACGATCCCAGTAAGTCCGAAGGGAGAAGATGGTTTAGTGCTCTTGGAGAAGAGACTAGTGCATCTGACGCTATACATATTTATTGAGCCGAAATTTAAAGCGCAACGTACAACCAGGAGACCTTCCTTCTTTCCTCGTCCATCCGCCATGTGCGCGTCCGTCCGTCCATCAGTCGGCCTCCCGCCGCCCTCGCAGCCGTCCGTCCGTACGTCGCCCTTTCCGCGCTCTCCCTCCCTCGTTCGTTCGAAGCCTCGCTCGGCGGATGGAGGACGCTCGCTCGGAGGGAGCACCTAGTTAGTGGCGCGATCGAGACGCGGCCGCCGGCGATAGAGTGCCTGGCTGTAGAAGTGCGCGGGCAAAACACGTAATTCACATCTGCGTGAGTGCGTGAGCCGACCACCACGAACGACGACGACGACGGAGGATTAGCGGCGCCAAAAATTGGACGTTATTAGCAGAGCTGGAGGCTCGTGCACGCGACGCGACCCACGTACAGCATGTTATAAAGAACGTACAAGGAAGGGAGGAAAAAAGTGCGCCGCCGGGGAAATGCTTATGGCGGCCGTCTTCTTACGAAGCCGTCCGCCTCCGCTTCAAGGGATTTGGAGAAGCGAGCGAGCGAGAGGTGTATCGAGGCAGCAACAGCAGAAGCGGTGAAAGGCGGCCGCGTTTCCGCCTAGACAATATTCTCAGATGTCATCGCGCTGTGCTGATGTCGTCCGATTAAAATGGACCCCGACTTCGCCTAGACGGCTGTGATCTGAGTCTGAGGGAAGATGCCCGCCTGCCACGCCGGCGTCGTCTCCAGGAACTTGCAGCGAGAAAAAAGCCAGTCGGTGGTAAGATCAAGGAGTGGTCGGTCGGTCTACCATGCAGCAATCGATAATTTCGCAACACAAATTCTGGGAGGAGTGAGGGAGAGGGAACCGAGGACGGTGCGTTGCCAACACAACGGCCGAAGGGGATGATGAAAAATTCAAGGGGGCGTCATGCCGTCATCAGCTGAGAGCGAACGCGAAACACCGACCGACCGCGACCGACCGCCATAAAGGTCTCTCGGCTCCTCAGGGCTACTGAGGGAAAAAGTGGATTTCAAAAATTCAAGTCTCAGAAAAACAGCTCTAAGGAGACTCCGCTCCATAATAATTGCATTATTTCAGCTGCAGCAGCCGCTGTGGCACAAGAAGTCCAAAGACTCGTAAATGAAGCCCTTTTTGTAGGGCCTGCCAGTTCAAGTAGCGCAACTCTGCCTTGATCAACCAACGCTGCTGCGGTGTCGATGGCGGCGCGCGCACGTCGAATACCAATATCGGAAGATCTTACGTACCGCACTGGCTATAGCTTCTGTTCTTGCGGCATGGTGGGCGGGCAGCTAGCGAGATGACAGCAGCGGCGGACGAAGGATATTGCAGCAGTAAATGGAATTTTTCTTCTCTCCGACTGACCGAACCGAAAATGACTTCTTGTCGGCGGCGTTGGAAGGGTGCACGGACGCAAACCAAATAGACCTTTCAAGAGAGGCGACTAAAGCGCAATTTGTATAGCTAGGTAGTCGCTCGCATTCGTTCGTACTTGAGCAGTCCCACCGCCGCCGACCCACTAACCGTCCGTCCGCGTCCGTCCGCCACGATACGAGCCCGTCATCGATCATGAAGCCTCCTCCTTCTCCATCGACGCCCTCCTTTCTAACGGCCTCCATCCTCCGCCGCCGCTCACTCAGGATCTCATTGCATTATTGGGAGAGCTTTTCACAATCACTCACTCGCTCGCCCTCGTCGTCTCCTCTTTCCCGTGATTGGCAATTATCATCTGGACGGAAAAGGCGAGCGAAAGCAAGCGAACGGGATATACGAGTTTAAAATTCGCTTTGGACGACGGTCCGCCGATTTTTCGTGCCATTCCCTCCCACCGTCGGTCGGTCGCCGCCTTCGGCTGCCAAGTCAAGTCAAGTAGCGGACGTACGGCTCTTCGGATCCGGACATGGCGGAAAATGGATTCCAATATTTCCCCGGCCATGGCCATAGCTACGTACACGTAGCTATGGCTCGACTTTTACGCGACTCCAGCAATGTAGTCATGAAAGTGGAGCTATGTTTTGTTGGCATCCAGCTAGCAGCCAGGCCAAATGCCACGTTACGAGCTGCTATGCCTGCTATGCGCAGGCAGGCAGACATCCTTTCGTACCTTTGTGCGCAGCGTTTTCATTTATCCCACGCGCGCACTCGTATGGTACGTGTATAACCTTGGCACGACAGCCTAGAGTACATTACGAGTATACTATAGACGTATGTGTACTATATACGTATACGTACACCTCCTAGCTGCGTACAACGAATATCACGAACAGTGAGTTGGGACGAACGTCGGACGCATGTTACGTGATTTGCCTGCCTTACACGTACGCGTCGCGACGCCCGTGAAAGGGAAGCTAGCCTGCCGGCAACACGTACGAACCGTGGAGGATTGAGAAAAATATTCCGTGAAGGGAAAGCGGGCGGAAAAAGAATCCTCTAAACATCCACTCTCTATATCGGCAAAACTGACAGGACAAGATACATTTGAAGTCTCTGAATTTGGTTTCTTTTCTATGTAATTTAAATACGAGAGAACGAGGAGCAAAATCGCGGGTATGGACGGAAAAAACCGCTTGCTCTTCCAGCCAACTCTCATTCAGCCAAATCGATGAACACGAATTTGCACTCCTCGCCCCGCCCTCCGAAGTTGGATATTGGGGATCTAAATTTGCTACCCGCACGCGAGCCAACGGAGCGGACGTCGTGCCGATCTATCTATCCCGAATATTTTGCGTATGTCTTTCAGAAAAGCGATCGCGCATGATTAACAGCTGTCAGCGTTGAGTGGCGACACGTACCACGTACCACCCTCTGGCTGCTGTCTCCACACCCAAACGCTCATTCTGTACGTACCATCATAAATCATCAGAAAAGCTTTTATGGCGCTCCGTCCGTCCGTCGCCACTTCATCGAGGTCGGGTCGCCGGGGGTCGTTCTGATGGCCGACGGCGTACGATGTGAAGTCACCATCGCGTCGCCCTTTAAAATCGGTCTAAAAAGGCGGTAATTGAAAATCGATATTCCTCCAATTAACTGGAGATGGAGACCTATTTTCGGCGAAGGACCTTTCCAATGTACTCCCAACGTACGAGCAGAATATCATCCCGAGCGAGCTGGCATGTCCGGACCGGGACTCCGGCTGCCTGCCCGTCTGCCCATTACTATGTTCCAGCCGACCTCACAGAGATTACTCACGCCTCAGAAGCCTCGTCGGGATGGGATAGGATGGAACTAGGGAGCGAATTTGATTAGCCGTATTTATCATTCCGCTTTCAGAACAAGGGCGGCCCCCCGCTGCACCCGTACGTTCCCCGCGGCGGCGGCGCCTCCAGCACCCGCCAACAGGGCAAGGGCAAGCAGAAGGGGAAGAAGGGCAAGAAGGGCAAGAAGGACCAGTACGACCTCATCGTCAACATCGACCTGGTGAGTCGGGCGAGTGGAAAATAGAAAGCACGTCGCCGCGATAAGTGCTCCCCCAAGACGTATAATGGCACTATGAGTGTAGCTTGTCGTATCCCCTTGGGGAGTTGGCTTCGCCCTTCAATTAGCCCGCAAGGAATATCAGAGAAAGAGCACCTTTCCACATACGTTTTGACGACCTTCTGGAAAGTAGGACGAGCTTTGACTAATCGTCCTGGTTTGTCCATGCCATATGTCGCTGCTAGCGCTCTAATTGATTAATTGCCCTTTTCACAGACTGAGTGGCAGCTGTCGGACGAGCAGGTGGCCGAGTTCAAGGAGGTGTTCATGCTCTTCGACAAGGACGAGGACGGAGTGCTCACGTTCCCAGAGCTGAACGTCGTCATGAAGAGTCTGGGGCAGAGGCCGAGCGGTGAGCATGAAACGTTAATTTAGTTTATAAATCTAAACCTTTGGCAAATTTTTGGTGTATCCAGAGAAGGACCTTTTGCGGATGGTGCGCGAGGTCAGCGAGGACCAGATCTACGACACCATCGAGTTCAACGAGTTCCTCCAGATGATGTCCAAGCAGCAGAGGTTCGGACTCACCGAGGACTCGCTAAAGGAGGCATTCAGGTACTACAAAAGAAAACTTGCGTCTTAGAGCTGTCATCTCTTACCTGATTTTCTGAAGAATCTTCGACAAGGACGACGACGGCTACCTGACCGTGGAGGAGCTCCGGAACATCATGCAGAGCCTCGGCGAGAAGATGACGGAGAAGGAGCTCGACGAGATGGTCGGGGAGGCAGACAAGAATCAGGACGGACTCATCAACTACGAAGGTTGGAGCACTTGGTCTTGGGTATTGGCAATGGGGATTGGGGATTGGGGAATTGGGGATACAGACACAGTAGTAAAATAATGAAATAATCTATTCACTCAGGATCAGGAGTCAGGACAGTTCGTTTCCTAAATGAAATGTTCTTGGTCTTCGTGGTTCGTGCCAAGATTAGTTCGGAAAAATTTCGTGCGCAATTCACGCAACCTTTCTTTTCCAGCATTCGTTCAGGTACTATGCACAGACGGCAAGTCGACCGGCGCCAAGAAGAAGAAGAAGCACAAAAGTAAGTCCAAGAAGGCGAGCAGCGGATCGGCGACGGCCGCAGCTACGACAACAGCGACGGCGTCGACACCAACGAACGGGGACGCCGCAAAGGTCTCCGACAGACCCGGGGCGGGAAGTGACAAGGTGAGAATTGCACTTACGGCCTTGATGAAAGCTGTACTTAATTTCTTGGGATGATGTAGGAAAACTTCACGAACAACAACGGCCGCGTCCGCGCGGACGCCGCGGACTCGCCGACCGCCGTCGCCGTCCCGCCGTCTCTGAGCAACAACAACCTCGTGGATAGACACCACCCGCCGCCGGACTGCGCTAGCATCGGATCGGCCACTTCGGCGCAGGCCAGGATAAGGTCCGCGTCAGCATCGGTCGCTTCAACTCCGGACGGAAACAAGAAACAGGTACGTAGTATAGTACGTTTATACTAGTTTATAGAAAGCTCTATCTATGCTTAATATGTACGCTATACCCTAACAGATATCCGTTATCATCGAGACGAAGGGCTCGGGGTCGGTGCGCTACAAGTCTTCCCCGCCCCCGGCCGCGTCCTGCGCCGCGCCGCCGATTCCGAACGCGAGCAAGCGGGACTCGACGACGTCGACGACGACGCCGTCTCCGCCATCGACGGGGGCGAAAGCGCGGGACGACAATGGAAACAAGAGGAAGCATCACAAGTCGTAGCTGTAGTACGTCGTGCGATCTTTCAACCGCTTCCACTTAAGGCTGCTACAAACAATCGATTCATGGACGCAAATTTTTCGTGCTGTCTGCCAAGATGTCGAACTCAATATGGTATACGTGTAGCTTTGTGCATTCAGTTCGGAACTCGGCTTGAAGTCCAGATAGATGCCTCGCGTAGGACATTTGTGTTCGAGAATTCGATTGACTCCGATGCAGTGCGGTGTCAAAGCTTTACCCTACCCCGTCCTTTGCTAAATCCTGCCTCACTTCCAGATGAGAACGTGAGGGAGTATTAAAGTTGTTTGAGGAAGGTATGCGTACCACAAAATTTTTGAGCGTATTAATAACATATCGGTGAGACAGAGAAGTTAGTGGAGAAAAGGTGGCAGCAGCATAAGCGCGCCTAGCTAGCTGCTTAGCATAATTAACGTTTTCCGTCGCAAAGGTTTCTATGTGCCTCGAGAAGAGGCTGCTTTTCCGAGAAAATAAACGTGCTATTATACGGAAATAACTCTTTTATTACCTGACGCGTATAGGTATACTTTATGTTAAATACGGCCTGCCTTGCAGAGAGATAAGTTATTGCTCGATGTACGTACATTATTCACGGAGTATATATAATCGCTGAATCTACGAATCTTAGCACCACTGGGAGGATCAATGAACGAACGGACGAATTTAGAGCGAGTACTTTTTCATCTCCCTCTCGTCGCGCCTGATTTGTGATGCGCCCCTGTGGTGCATCCTGCTCGCCCGGTGCTCCCGGCTGCTCTCCCGCCCCTCCCGTCGCTCGCCGTTCTTGCTCCCGAGGCTGTTCTTACTCACGATGATCTGGAGGCGCGCAGAGTCCTTCTCGTCCTCGGTTACTTTCGCGAAGTCAACGCTTTTCAGGTCGGGGAACATGCTGATGATGCTGGACCTGTTTAGGAGGATGCTTGAATAGGAGTAGCTAGGTTTGAGCACCTAAAATCCGTACCTATAGTTTGGGGCGTTCTCGATGGGGTTTCCGTGCAGCGTGAGGCTGTAGAGCTCCTTGAGCTGCGTCAGCCTCTTCAGGTCGGAAAACTTCTTGATCTTGTTCCCGTGGAGGTAGATCATCTTGAGGGCGGGGAACTCCAGGATGTCGTCGCTCACCTGAAAAGAATGCACTTAATGCAGGAGGCGCATATTCTCCCTCCTTCACCTCCCCCCACATGCACTCCTCCTTTACTGCCTCTTGGGCTATCGGAAACCAATAATGGAATTTTGCCCACTACACACCACCGGCCGAGCTGTGAACCCACTGCGAAAATCCCTTTTATCCCCGACATAAAAGAGGCAGTCTTCTCATGGATAAGTCCAACCTGCCGCCACTGAATGTTTGCTGTCTAGAAAATGCATTCTGGCAACATGCTCTGCCCAAATCCACCTTTGTGATGTCGTTGAAGCTGAGGTCGAGCCACGCGATGTCTTCCGGGTACTCGACGACGTCCAGGGCCATTCTGTAGAGGCCCTTGGTGTCCACCAGGTTGTTGTTCGCCAGGCGGATCACGTTCGAGTTGTAGCGGCCGGAGGGCGAGCGGCGCTGCTTGCGGAGGTTCTCTCGCGGCCGGGGCTTCTCCAAGTGATCCAACGACGAGATATTTCTGAAGTACGGACAATATGCTGCAAGAGGTTCTTCTAAAGCGAATATACCATATGACCTCACCTGAATGAGTAGTCGAGTGCGGGGCCGTACGAGGAGGCGATGGAGGCCGGGCCGCTGCCCCCGCCGCCCCCGCTCACACCGCCATTGTAGCTCCCGCTCAGCCCGCTGCTGCCGCCGCCGCCGCGGAAGCCGCCGCCGCCGCCGTAGCTGCCGCTGCTGTAGGAGCTGTCCATAACCGGGTCGACGAACGCTCGATCGATTGATTTAAGTAATCATTCTGCTGCCACTCGTCCGTCGTTCCTACGTATACATGTATGGCTGAAAAAGTTATTAGACATTCTTTATCGCCGGCCATGCCAGTATATTTTGCTCGTTCGTCGTCGGAGCTAGCGTCCTACTTCATACGCGCCGTTTTAGTTCCCGCGCGCTCTCGCGCGACCCATGAAACATTAAACGCCGCTGACAAATTGCCCTTGTTGCCGATGTTCCACCGGAATAAGTGAGTGACTTTTTTCTACGGACAGTCGCGATATTAGCGAGGTTCAAAACCTGAGGAACACACTGGACTAACTGCAGGGGTGTTGTCCAATTTGGGTACGCCCCAACTTGGCAACCCCAATGCAGTGTGCGAGCGAGTCAACGGCCTTGGAGAAAACAATAACGGCCGGGGGACATAACGAAAAATGGGGCACGACTAATGAGCAGGATAATACCTCAGATAATATCATAGGGCAGCCCGCTTTGTTGCGCGTTTTTGTTGCTCCCAAAGCCGCGATATGTCGCTGCGTTTTGCAGACATCGCGATGCGCCCGCGGGATTTAGATCGATAGCTCCATAAGACGGAATTAAGCACGCCGACTGCATTCATTTCGCAATGCAATGCAGCTAGCTGCAGTATAAGCACTCGTCTAGCGTCCGTCCGTCCGACCGGACTGCACTCCGGGGGCTATTTTTCGCAAGCCCGCCGACGCACACGGCTTTCTCTCTCTATGGCTGCCAGCCAGCCAGCTCTCTCTTTCTCGTTCGTACTTATGTGCCCAGGCGGAGCCCTACGTATACTGTAGTATATATTCGGCACGAGGCCCTTCAGAAACAGTGCGCGGTTCGCAACTTTCGACTTTAGCGGGGAGAATAAAGCCCTGTAAAGAGCAATGGCGAGGCAGCAGCAGCTGTTAGCCGCAGTCACGAACGAAAGCCGCCGCGAGGCGAGCTAGAGATCATGAACACGATGATAAGAACTTTGTTTCTAATGCCGGCCGCCGGCGACGGGAGGATTTAAGGCCCAAGTGGCGTTGGTTGCCTGGTGATAAACTGGCAAGCGGCCTTTGGGTTCGCGTCTGCCCGCCAGATTTGCATGACTGTCGGCCATCGCGTGTCGGTCGGCAAAGCGGACGCCCTCCGGGGTGGGGAGGGCGGGGCCCCAACTTTGCTAATGGCAGTTTAGAAAACTGTTTGCTCGACCGGCCGAAGCCAGCTAGCTAGCCGGCCCTTTCCAGCTTTCGCTCTCGCTCGAAATCTGATGCAAGTTGGCTGCTGCAGTTTGCTGTAGCTAGACCCCCAGCTAAGAGAAAAAAGTTGCTCTGGAGTTCAAGGCTGTCTTTCGATCGACCACACGGAAATCTTACAATCCGGAAGTCCAATCTTTTTCTAGCTTTCCCACATTCAACGACGTTTGTTTTATTGTCTTCCCGCACGCGTACGTCCGCGTGCCTACAATGGGAACCTAATTTACATATTGAGTGCAGCTCGTTCTGTTCGTTCGCTTCGTTCATATGAACTGCTCACCTATAGTAGTAGCTCGATCCCTTCCGTCCTCCTCTCGTTAGCTTCGAGCTAGGCCTCAGCCGCGGCCCTCGCCACCGCAGACGACGGCGACGGCGACGGCGGCGACCGCACCACAGGCTTCAAAACCGCCAAAGGCCACTTCCAACCAACAC
>JAAUYK010004744.1_pt1 | contig 10129 bp, 11 predicted proteins | sample 7278021 | NCBI WGS metagenome assembly JAAUYK01 (sample SAMN14350223, study PRJNA611818) | marine sediment metagenome | isolation source: surface marine sediment (1.8m) | place: French Polynesia: Moorea | collected 2018-08
CCGGGTGCAAAGACGCCGAGATCTAATTCGTCCATACGTTTGCAACGAATACGAGCTCTCTACCTCAAAGGTTTTGGCCTTTATTTGAAAGCGTCGTCGTCGTCTTTTTCCCTTCGCCTCGCCACAACTTTCCACTTGTTCTTTTTCCTCCCCTCCCTTATGGCCTTCCTGGCCGCCGCGATCTTTGCGACTGCTGCCTCGTGCCTCCTGCCCGCCAGCTCCCCCTCTGCCCTGACGACGGCCTCCCTCAGCGCGAACTCGCCGTCGAGACCGAGCAGCCTCGCCTCTGCGTCAGCGGCCGCCAGCTCCGCGGCCTCCAGCTCGGTCCGGCGCATCTCATCGTTCCGGCCCGTCAACCGGTCGTACACGTCCACCATGTCGATCATGTAGCTGAAGAACACGCCCCGGATTACATCTGTGATAGTCAACTTAATTAATTGTCTTCGTACCGAAATGCAATCGCCCTGCTGAGCTGTCCGAGACACTCTAGCAAGTCCACGTTGCAGACGATGCTCGGCGAGAAACGCTTCACGCGCGTCGATGCGGCCGAGGCTGATGCGATCAATCCTGCGGAAACCACCAGGAGGCTCAATGTGTAATTGGCCATGTCATAATTTATGCGGGTTGAACAACTTGAACTTGTACTTGATCTTGATGTGAAGTTGTGAACGATGATCGGAATACAGATAGACAATTAGCTGATTTAGTCGAGTAGAAAATGTGTAGTTCGCAATTCGCATCGCACTTCGCACTTGATTTGTGAAATAGTGCATGATGCCTTTGAAGTGTTTCAAGCACAGCAGTAGCATATGGTACTTAAATACATCCCAACGGTATAATTCATATAAACGAATATCCCTTTATTGACTAGACTTGCATAAGTTATTGAGCATGAATATCAGGTTAGTTGGAAATTGGAATTATAGTTCGGTGACCTCCCAGAGGTACTTGTTGGGCCCGACAACGGGCAGGGGGTTGTCCTCCCTGGCGTAGCACTGCCCGTCGTTGATGCGGCACCACTCCGGCTGGAGGGCGTCCGCGGCCACGCCCCGGTGCGTGAGTCGCCACCGGTGCTGCAGCATCCTCTGCTGCGCCTTGTACCACGAGCCAGCCTCGGGGTTGGACCAGAGCCGCTCAGCCAGAGCGGACGCGCGCGGGAACACCTTCGCTTCCAGGGTTGCGGAGTCGACCTGCTCGCTCCACATGGCAACCTCACCGCCGAGGACCTGCTTCTTCTTCGACTCGGAGAGGACCACGTGGCGCTTCTCGAGCATCGCGTACAGGTCGTTCTCGTAGACCTTCTGCCAACCTGGAATACATATGGTAGGGGTATTGGGATTGCATGCTAAAAATAAGTGACATTTCTGCTTACCCTTGTAAGGCGTGCACCAGTTGTTCCCTTTGCCGACCCACGCTCCGTACCCACAGTCGAGGTAGAGCGCGTCAAAGTTGGTGAAGATCATGCGGTAGCCCTTGTCGGCCAGCACCTTGATCTGAGGGTCTTTCACGTCGGAGCCGTTGGTCCAGATCTGCACCGCGTACTCGCCCGTAGGAAGATGGTGGATGTACTTCTCATAGGTCAGGTGGCTCGTCCATACAATCAGCTCGAGGTCCTTGGCTGACTTGGGGTTCTTCTCCTTCATGATCTTTTTCAGCCGATCGCTCGACTTTTTCTGGAAGTCGCTCCACAGCGCTATAAAGGCTGATAAAGCAAAGGACGTACAGTAAATTAAAATGTTTAGGAGATGCAATGCTTTACGTGCCTGCTTCGTCCCTCTCCTCCAGCAAGACTTCGTTGTCCATGTAGTCTGTGACCTCCTTGGTGGAGTTCCAGCACCCGAAGTGCACCTCGTCTGCTCCCATGTGGAACGAGTCGAAGCCGCCGAACATGTCGTAGAACTCTCCGTAGATCTGCTCGAGCAGGTCGTACACTCTCGGCTTGGTCGGGTTCAGCTGCCCGCAGGGAGGCTCCACGCAGTACTTGTACCAGGGCTCAATGTTGCGGCAGACGGTCAGGTCCTCGGCTCCTGGAAACTGCCATCCGTTACCCACGTGGGCGGGTTGGTCAAGCTCGGGGATCACACGAATTCCTGCAACAGAATGATACGTACAAGTTGGGTACGGAAAAATGGAAGCCGAATTGCGTGGACACTACGACAAATGCCTTGACATAACGGAAGGCAGATCATCTCCGAGGGAGGGGGTTAAATTTCCTATACGGGCAATCCAATAATGCGAAGTACGACCTATTGCAACTTTTGTCTTACCTCTGTAGTTGGCGTAGTCGACGATCTCCTTGACTGTCTCCTGGCTGTAGATCTTGTCCGGGTCGTACGCACCGTACTGCGTCAACTGCCTTATGGGGTCTCCCTTCAGCTCGACAGGGAAGCTGTGCGTGTCGACGATGTGCCAGTGGAGCACGTTCAGCTTGGCGTGCGACATACCGTCCAGCGTGCGCCGGATCACGTCGGGCTCGATGAAGTTCCGGGAGGTGTCAAGGGAGAGGCCGCGGTGCACGAACTCGGGGTGGTCGTTGGCAATGTCTACTTCGCTGAGGACCACAAAGTGCCTCTCCACGTCGTCATACTCCACAAGCTGGAAGAGCGTCTCGAGGCCGTGTCGGGCGCCGAAGTACGTGTTCGCATTGATGACCGCGGTCACAGCCTTCTCCTCGTCCGAGTAGCTATTAATTATAAAGACCACATTAATAATAAGCAGCTTAGGCTTTCAATGGTGCTAGAATCGTACCTAATTTTGAGACTGTATGTCTCGTTGGTGTCCCTCTTGATTCTTGGCGTTCCATCGGCGTAGTTCTCAATCACGATCCTGACGCCAAAGACGACTCCAACCTCCTTGGGCACCGCCTTGCTCGGCTTCTTCTTCAGCACCCATCGCACCTGGTCGTCGATCCCGCGCTTCAGCAGTTGGAAAGTCTCCGAGCCCTGTTACAAAAGCGCAGGTTTTGGATGTGCATATTAATACATCTTCTGTGATTACTCACTTTGAAGTCTGCCTCGTTCAGTATCCTGACGTCTTTGGGGCTGACGGCGGTCACCTGTTTGCCAAGCTTGGCCTGCCTCGGCTTCGGCCACAGGACGTTGTCCTCCCCGCAGGTGAGCTTGCATCGGCCGAGGCTCATGGCGGCACCCTCCTCGCCGGGCTTGACGGCGGCTCCCTTCACGCAGCGGGAGTACTTGTCGCACGTGTACGACCACGGCAAAAACTCGTAGGAGCTAATTAAAACGAACCGCATTCTAAATGAACGCTCGATTGCAATATTTTATAGACTTACCTAACAGTTGCTAAAGTGAGGAGCAAACACAATAGTATTCGCTCCATATTGCCTCCTTGAAATTATCCCCTTTCAGCGTGGGTCGTTCAGCGTCGTCGGCATTGGCACTTTTTCTCTTTTCCCAGGCCTGCAACCAGCCAGCTCCGACCAGCTCTAGGATTCTGATCTGGTCCACTCGGCCGCCCGGACGAGCGCGCTCGCTCGCGTAAGTGGCCAGGACACTTACGCACAGGTGAGACGCGGACGCGGTCGACGCCGGAGAAGGGGAATGGTTGGAGGGCGCTGCCATGAAGCCAGGACAAGGACGATCGAGTGAAAAGAGCTGCAGGTACGTCTACTATGGCCACTAGCAGTACATACGTACAGTGCGTGGTCGGCGACAGACTGGACGGCGACACTGACTTCCTTGTTGTCAGGCGGCGGGAGACCTGAACTTATTTCTTATTTTAGTTCATACATACTATGCTGCATGAATGCAAAGGGGTTTTCCCTAGCTGTAAGTCGGATATGCTGGGCTTCCGCGGTTATTGGGGCCGATCGCTTAACCTGTTTGACAGACCTCATTTATGGAAACAAAAGGGAGCGAGCGGTACGACTAGGGCTACATCGATCGGAAGCTTGCGTGCGCGCACGTTCGCGAATGATGAATCTGGCTAGCTGTGAATACACTAGCTCTCATTGAAGGAAGCGAGCTGTACTTATAACAGCGCGGCGTACGCATGTGTATCTGCAAAATAAAATTCTCTTAAGCCCGGCCATCCATTCGTTGCTCGTGGGCGTTGTGGAGATTGATCAAAGGGCGGCGGGCCGCAAATGCTTCCACCTGTCTCAGCAGATTTCACGCGGGGAAGAGAGTTCGCGAGGAGAGAAAAAGGAACGTATGCTGGTTGGCCCTCCAATAACCCCCGTGCTGTGTTGCCATATAGCTGTGGCTGGCTGCCACCACGCATCTGCGAAATTAAACAAATACATCACCACGTATGGTGTGAGGCCAGCCTCGGCCGTCCGCCCGTTCGACGGGCCGCCGGTCGGCCAGCCGCGCCCAAAGAGAAGCTAGGAGGGAGCTCTCATGGCGGCAGCTAATGGCGGACAGGAAGGTGTTGGGGTTGAGGGTTGTACGTAATCAATTTTGCTTCAATGCTAAGTAATATCGAATCTCTATGTTCGAAAGCTTAAGCATATTTTCATTGAGCACTATTCAACCCCCCCCCCCCCCTCATACCCACAACGTTTTTCTAGGATGGCACATGACCGCGCGAAGCCTCGCATCGAACTCTCCGCGCGGCCTCGCCGCAACGGCCTTCTGTCCGTCGGAACACCGTTGCCGTCACCTGGCTCGCTCGAAGAAGCCTCCGGCCGGCCGCGGCAGGCGCAGATCAAGTTTCGTGGTGGAAAAAGGAGAGCCTTCCGCCCGTATGTGTTTGAGTTGGCCGCATTTGGTGCCGCCGCCCCTCAACGGCGGAAGTGATTCCCGTGATTATTTGCCGTGTGCTATACTACGACCTAACAGCTCACTCCAACGTCTCGTTGTCGGAACGTCAACGTATATGGTAAGACAGCTAACTTTTTACACTCCTTTCTTCTCGTCTTTCTGTAGAGCATCGCCGCATATGATTTCCAGCCCATTCGGGCGTGATCGAGAGCTGGCACTTGAGGCAGCCACGCCTACGATATTCCAACGAAAATTAGTTTATGGTAAAAGTAGTGCGTCCACTCATGTTCTGGACCTGAAATCCAAACTCTAAACAGGTCTCGGTTTGTCCCAATTGTTTCTCCGACCGCACGTCCGGCTCTACCTGCTGACCGCCTTTTATTATTCCCCTGGGATCCGCGATCTCCTTTCGAAAGCAGCAACGTGCGGCGATCGCTTCGTTCCATCGCGGGCGTCTCCGGTGTCGTCAGTCCGCCCGCCTGATCGTGGTCGATTTCACACTCAATTCCTTCGCTCGCCTCCAGAAAGACACAATTGGCGATGGATGAAAAGAAAGAGGGGATCGAAGGATGCTTGGAGATCGAGCTAGGGGAAAACGAAGGCCAGGGGTGACAAATAAAGGCGTTCATTCTTCTCAATATAGGTTAAATAATTATGCCATTGGCTCCTGGAGCTTTAAATAATCTTGAAAACATATTTCTGCTTCCGAACGTCTAGCTGACGGCGTGCACTCGTTTATTGCCGCTTGAATGGCGTTTTGGAGCAATTGAAGAGATCGACCGCCCGCCGTCTTCGAACACATTGCGGCCGCCGGCCGGCGATGCAACTAGCTGTTTCGCATTTCTTTTCTGACACTGCTTATATTAAGACCGCTCTGGCCAAAGAGCAAGGACAATGCGCGCACTTCCATCATGTTAAGAGCACAGGGCATATCGTGCACATACTCTAATATAATCAGAACCTTTAAAGGGATTGAGACATTGAACATTCTCCTGGTTTCGAGAGCAAGCTCGTCAACTTGCCCGTAAGGAGAACTTGGTCATCCTTGTCGTCTGTCAGTCAGTGAGCGAGCCTCAGGTGCGCGTCGTCCGTCACCTACCCAGCTACTTTCCCTCGTGCAATGCACGTAGGGCACTTCCTTGTCTACTTTATAGCACTCTATATACTGTACGCGAGGCCAAAGATCTACTAGACGCTTTCACTTTTGCTAAACGGAATGCAATTGAAACTTAAGAAACCAAAAGTTGAGCAGGTCACAACATTCCAACGATCAAATTAATCGATGGTCCTGATTGGTTTAGTGTACGATATTGAGGAAGCTTTTCCCAATTCGCATGGTCCCCTTTCACTCAACAAATGACATCGATCCGTCCGCGCTGGCTTATCCGTCATGCAGCAAGCCACCTCGCCGACTATAGTCGAGACGAACTCCTCGCGGGCGGGCGGGCGAGAGAAAGAGAGAGAGAGAGAGAGAGCAGTGATAAAATATTCATCATTGGCTTTGAGCATGTGTTAGCCATGTCGGGAAGGAAGGAGTGTGTGCGAGTGTGGCGAGAGGATCGAGCAAAAGCTAGGAGCTGCGTGGGATGCGTACCAAGTAGGGCAAAGATCTCCTTCTCATCCCCCTTCCTTCGAAAACCAAGGTTATCGAAATCCACAATCCAATCTTGTCATGAAACGAGCAGGCCGGCTCATTTTCGATTCGACACTTTGTCACTTGGGAATCAAGGCGAAAGCGGTGGGTGGATCGACGTCCGCCTTTCGATTTGACGGCCGCGCGCAAAGTTATTTCGCCGCCTCGATCGGACTCCGTGGTTTCGAGACGCGAAAAGTCCCTGCGGAAATTATTGAAATGTGAAATACGAGCATGGCTTTCAAACTGATTAATACGTATAATACGTCCTTTGCCTCGTGTATATAATGCATGTACGTATGTCGGTCAATCTAATAGATGGCACCCTTTCCACGCCTCCCTGCATGCTCATGACAGCCAGCGGATGGATGTTTTTCTAATAGGAAATCCATATATAGTGTGCGGTCCCTCCCGTCGCCAACATGCTTACACATGACATCTCATGATCTCAGAAAGATGCAGCAGCGACGATCATGAGGGGGAGGGTAACGTGTGATTTATGCCCACTTTACAGATTGGATGAAAAATAATAATCCTGGAGTGTAGCTAGTCTTTCCTTTCTTCCTTCTTCCGTGCGTGCGAAGGCAGGTCACGTAGCGGTGAAGAATCTTCCGTTAGCTGGAAGTACATACGTAGCTAGCCACCAAGACACTGTGCTATGAGATAGTGCGGACGCCAGCAAGGTTGGGTCAGGACTGCCACGTCCGTTTCTAGCGGCGACATCGATCCCACTTTTGCGTCACTGCTGTAGTGTCTTTGAACGAGCCGAATAATTTGGAATGCCATGCATATATGGCAGCTCTGCTTATTCCAAATCCATTTTCCTTTTAGCAGCAGGGAAAATAATGAGTCCGTTATAGTCCTGCTCATTAGTCGGGCCTTGAATGGGAATTAGGAGTAAAACAAATTTTATTCAATTCTGAAAGTTCGTCATGTGCGCGTCCATGCAATTAAGAGACAGCTAGGCGTTTCCTTACCTTACATTAAGCTGAGTATTGAGACATTAGCGAAATAATTACCGGTGTAACCCTGACTGCGGCTTTTGGCGTTGGGATATCCCACGGACCGTACCAGCTTCTCGGACTCCACTATCTTTTGTACGAAGGAAGGAAGCCAGCTAGAGCGGGGTTAATTGTTGTTTAGTAGCCATAACGGGCTACTCAGAGGAAAGCGGCGGCATTGCAATGTTACCCAAGAGAGAAACCGGACAGCCATGCAGCCAGAGCTAGAATGGAACTTGGTCTTGCGGACTAAAGAAAAGGCGACAAGACACTACTAGCTGTACTGTACACCACTTAGAAATTGTACAGTACAACAATCGCGTCACTTTCACTGTTCATGGCCGTCAGCCGTCGTTTTCAGCTCGGCCCAGAAACTTTTAAATCCTCCGGCTGGATTCCTGCCCTAACCTTCTGAGGTTTTCTTGCGTAGGCCAGGGTGTCCAAATCTTAAGGTATTTCGAGAAGGGAATGGAAGTGGTTAAGCAGAGTTTTGCCGCTTTCACGATTCTGCGTCTCCCCTCCTATACGGACTCGTCTAGCTGAGCGATGTCGGTCCTTTCCGCAGCCGTGTGTGCGTGCCGCCCCCCATCGCGTTTGCCAATATTAACTTTCGACACATAAATAAGTTCTCCCACTGTGGAAACGGGGAGGGGATGCATGAACTAAAATGCAAGTACGTAGCATCCGTAGTTTATTCGAAACTATGTGTATTTATCGCGGCTGACAGAAAAAATGTTATGGCGGTCGGAAGAAATGCTTTAGTAATTTCCTCGAATGAAATTAATGGCCAAGAAATTCAAAACTTGCCATGAGGTTGACACCCCATCGTATCTCCTCTACAAAATGTTTTTAAGTCGTTATTCAATATCGAAAAGATGGCTACAAATATATTTTTTTAACATTTCAGGTGATGCGTAAAAATTAAGTGAGAGTGAGATGAGTGCGTCGAAAGAGCGCTGTCTGGTCCTCGTCGTCCTTTTCCTCCACCTTCTCCAGTTCGCCGACGGTCTCCTCAACAACTACTCGACGAAGCGGAAGCTGGCCGCGGCCGCCGCAATCGACGGAAAGAAGAAGCTGCCCAACGTCGACAAACCCGGTGAGTCTTATACTCTGGTAGATGGCGCCAGCAGCTGGGCACAGTTTTAGAAAGCTGCGCCGGCCGGACGGCCTTTGTCTGGCAGGTAGCGCCCTCTGAGGCAGACTTAACTATTCGCACTGCGATAGATAAAAGTAGTGGAATCTCCAATTACATTTTAATGGGCGGTGCTATGCATATTCATGGTTGATACACAAATAACATGTAATATTGCATTTATTTGCGTCGTGGTATTACGATTTACGATCGACTATTATAGGAGTTGCGACCAATTGTCGCGAACATCAATCTGATTCATGCGCGCATGTGAGCAATAAGAGCAACTCGACACAGATGTTCGCTCGTTGCGAGATCGAGGTCGAGCTGCTAAATTTCTACACGCACTCTACGTGAACTATCATCACGTCAATCGCCGGAGTCACATATCGCGTGCAATAATTCTACGTACGAGCATATAGCGTGCGAGTAGCAGGAAATACGTACAGTCGATCATATCCTTAATGTGTCGAAAGCATCGCTTTATACGCTGCCATCCTAAAAAATCCAGTTCATGACTTGACCGTTTCGGCGTTTCCCTCATTTCGCGGCCGCGCTGTTCCCTCCACAACCGGTTTTCTCTTGGCTGTTGCATCAGGGTAGGTCAGGCAGGACAAGCCGACAAGGCAAAAGGAGAGCGAGGCGAGCGAGCGAGCGAGAAAGCCATAAAACTGGCGCCGCCGCCGCCCGCATCTGCCGTACCGTAGGGTAGGAAGCTAGCTGGGGCAGCTTACGACAAACAGCTGCTCGCTCGGCTCCGGTCTCTCTCTCTCACTCTCCGCCGCCTAGCTTCCTTCCTTCCGATTGTGAGCCGGCCTGTTAACGTAACGACTAACGAGCTGTTGTGCAAACGAAGTTGTGAAACCCCAACGTGTCTCTCGATCTCCGTGAAAAAAGTGTTACGAGCGTGCAAATCCGCAGTCGGACTCGAGATGCGAGCCTAGCTCCGGCGGAGAGATGTCTTCCGACGACGCGGCAAAGGACAACGGCTACGCGGCCGGCAAGGAGGAGGAGGAGCGCCTCGTGAACGGCATCGGCAGCGTCCGCCTCGGCGAGGAAGGTGGGGAGGAGGATGTGTCGGTGGACGCCCCCCTCGTGTCCGCTCCCCCCGCGCACCCACTGCGCGCCGCCCCCCCACCCCCTCCACCTTATGCGTGCGCCCGGATGACCCTCTCGGCGACGGCCACGATGCCGCTGCCGCCGCTGCTGCCTCCGACGCACCCCGGTCCGCCGTCGTCGCTGTCTCCGCTGCCTCCGAGGATGGGAGCGAGGCGTAAGCGCCAGAGGACGTGTTCCACGTCTGGAGCGATCAGCACGGAGCGGGAGACGGTGATCAGGACCAACAAGAGGGTCATCTACACGGTGGGGAGGCCGCCGTGGTACACACTGCAGGCAAGTCATTACGTAATTTAGAATGACAGCCATGGGCCAAGTATTGTAGAGCGCATCAAAGCGACCAAAGCTAACACCCGGGCTCGGGCTTTCCTGATCTAAAGTGGAGTCTCCTGGGCGAAACATGTAAATCAAGGTGCCAAGCAATCGGATTCTATTCGTATCCTGGCCCTACACCAAAATCATATCAACAACTGTTGCTAGAGGAAAAAAGTCCTTAGGACAATGGTTACATTTCCAGGGCCAG
>JAAUYK010040524.1_pt1 | contig 10128 bp, 8 predicted proteins | sample 7278021 | NCBI WGS metagenome assembly JAAUYK01 (sample SAMN14350223, study PRJNA611818) | marine sediment metagenome | isolation source: surface marine sediment (1.8m) | place: French Polynesia: Moorea | collected 2018-08
CTCCAAGGACCAAGGCAATTGTGCCCGTTCACTTATTTGGACAATGTGCGGATATGGATGCTATAATGGACATAGCCCAAAGGCATAAGCTGTACGTGATTGAAGACAATGCCCAGGCCATTGGGGCCTTACATCAGTTTAAGGATGGAAGAAAGCAAAAGGCCGGCAATATTGGTCATGTGGGAGCTACTTCTTTTTTCCCTTCGAAAAATTTGGGTTGCTATGGAGACGGGGGAGCCATATTTACCAATGACGATGATCTCGCCCATACCCTCAGAGGTATCGTTAATCACGGTATGTACAAACGTTACCACCACGATGTAATTGGGGTAAATTCCCGACTGGATTCTATACAGGCGGCTGTCCTGAACGCCAAACTCCCTCATTTGGATACCTATTGCGAAAGCAGGAGGGAAGCGGCGAGGAAATACAACCGTGCATTTAAGGGGCAACTGCATATTGAGATTCCGAAGACGGTTCAGGGATGCGAAGGCGTTTGCGATACCTGTGACTGTCATGTGTTCCATCAGTATACCCTGAAAATCTCCAACGGAAAGCGGGATGCTGTTGCGCAACGGTTACAGGAAAAAGGAATCCCATTTGGCATCTATTACCCGATTCCCCTGCACCGGCAAAAGGCTTACATGGATGAACGCTATAATGAAGCCGATTTTCCAGTTACAAACCAGCTGGTAGATCAGGTGATCTCCCTGCCTATGCACACCGAACTTGACGATGAACAGATCGCACATATTACATCAGCAGTTATTGAAGGTGTCAATAACTGACCTATTTTTTAATCATAATTGAATGAAAATATTAGTTACCGGTGGCCTTGGCTTTATAGGGTCACATACCGTGGTAGAATTACAAGAGGTGGGATTTGATGTAGTGATTATAGACGATTGCTCCAATGCCTCCGAGGATGTATTGGAGGGAATCACCGCTATCTCAGGTAAGCGTCCCCATTTTGAAAAGATGGACCTCAGAGTGAAGCCTGATGTCCTGGACTTTTTTGAACGCTATCCGGATATTGCGGGAGTCATTCATTTTGCCGCTTCCAAAGCTGTGGGAGAGAGTGTGGAGCAACCGCTTTTATATTATGAAAACAACCTCAATTCCCTGATATACCTCCTGCAATGCCTGAGTAAGAAAGATAAAGCCGCCTTTATATTTAGTTCCTCCTGCACCGTATACGGACAGGCAGAGGAGATGCAGATTACTGAGAATGCCCCGGTTAAGCCTGCGGAATCACCTTATGGGAACACCAAACAAATCGGGGAAGAAATCATTGTAGACACATGCAAGGTAACACCGCAGTTAAAAGCGATTGCATTGAGATATTTCAATCCCATAGGTGCCCATCCTTCGGCTGAAATCGGGGAATTGCCTATAGGTGTGCCTCAGAATCTGGTACCATTTATCACACAGGCTGGTGTGGGACTCAGGGATCAGTTGTCTGTATTTGGAGACGACTACCCAACGCCAGATGGCACATGTATCCGCGACTATATCCATGTGGTTGACCTGGCTAAAGCCCATGTGGTAGCCCTGCAACGTATCCTCCAGGGTAAATCGGAAGGGAATTACGAGGTTTTTAATATTGGAACTGGTAAAGGAAGCTCTGTACTGGAGGTTATTGAAAGTTTTGAACGGGTTTCGGGGAATTCACTCAACTACAAAATTGTAGCGAGAAGACCCGGAGATATTACCCAGGCATATGCAGACACTACCAAAGCCAATGAGGTGCTCGGGTGGGCGGCCGAGTCTACCCTGGATGATGCCATGAAATCGGCCTGGGACTGGGAAAGGAAGATCCGAAAATAAACCTCCGGTATTGGCCTTTAGAAAAGGCGCTCAGGAGTGTTAAGGTTCAGCTTTAATCCCTTACACGCTTAGGGGGCGAAATACAAAGAGCAATAATCCATCGGTCAAGAGTGCACGTAAATACTGTATGCTTCCTGAATTTCCAAATCCTCAAGCCTTGCTGAACACCGCATCTGCCAAGGCATTATACGACAAGTTGGTACGTCAACTGATCAAAGACTTTGAGCTTGCAAATGTTTCCCATGACTTAAGGGAAGGTATTGGGCCGAAGGAGTTGCAGCGGTTCCTCAAGGAAAAATTATATGTATTGCTTCTGGAGGAATTTCCTGAATACCTCAATCTGATGTATATTATCGATGTACCGGAGCAGGCCTTCCAACAGATTGAGGTTACGGATGCTGTTGAGGTAGCAGAGCAGATAACATTCCTTATCCTGCGCAGGGAGTGGCAAAAAGTTTGGCTCAAGGCCAATTACCGTTCCTGAACCCTTTGATTTTGTTAAGGAGAGGCCCCCGAAGTAACTATTAATTGTTGTATTTTTGGCATTAAATTCCAAACCACGAATCCGGAATATACTATGGATAAATATTCTTTTCTGAATACGGCACACACTTCTTTTTTTGCAGAGCTCTATGACAGGTATTTGACGCATCCGGATAGTGTGGAACCAAGTTGGAGGGCTTTCTTTCAGGGGTTTGACTTTGGGATGGAAAGTGCATTAGATGAAGCTGGCATTGCCTCTGGTGCTGCTACAGTGACCTTGACCAATGGAGAACAGGTGGAGGTACCAGAATCTGTCCATAAGGAATTCCAGGTGGTCCGTTTGATTGATGGCTACAGGAGTCGCGGACACCTGTTCACTAAAACCAACCCGGTGCGTGAGCGGAGGAAATATGCCCCTACACTTGCCATAGAAAATTTTGGCCTTTCAGAGGCAGACCTCGATACCGTTTTCAATGCCGGAGAGGTCATCAATATAGGAGCTTCCACCTTGCGTGAGATCATATCGCATCTGCAAATGATCTACTGTGATGCTATTGGAGTGGAATACATGTATATCAGAAACCCGGAGCGGGTACAGTGGATTCAGGACTGGCTTAATGTTAACAGCAATCAGCCCAATTATAACCGGGATGAAAAAATACATATCCTCAGAAAGCTCAACCAGGCGGTATCTTTTGAATCCTTTCTGCATACCAAATATGTTGGACAAAAGCGATTCAGCCTAGAGGGTAATGAATCACTTATTCCTGCCGTGGATGCCATTGTGGAACGTGCAGCAGACTTCGGAGTGAAGCAGTTTGTTATGGGGATGGCCCATAGGGGGCGGTTGAATGTACTGACCAATATTTTTGGCAAATCAGCCAAGGATATTTTTAGTGAATTTGAAGGCAAAGACTACGAGCAGGAAATCTTTGACGGGGATGTGAAGTACCACCTGGGGTGGACCTCCGTTCGCAAAACAGATAACGGGAACAAAATAAATATGAATATTGCTCCCAATCCTTCCCATCTGGAAACTGTAGGTGCTGTGGTTGAAGGAATTACCCGCGCAAAACAAGACACCCATTACCCGCAAGAGTTTTCGAAGGTTCTCCCTATTGTGGTACACGGGGATGCCGCCATAGCCGGACAGGGAATTGCTTATGAGTTAGTACAAATGGCCATGCTGGAAGGATATCGAACCAATGGAACCATTCATATTGTGGTTAACAACCAGATAGGATTTACTACCAATTACCTGGATGGGAGGTCCTCTACCTATTGTACGGATGTGGGTAAGGTAACACTAAGCCCTGTGCTTCACGTGAATGCCGATGACGTAGAAGCCGTAGTGCATGCGTCCCTGTTTGCACTGGAGTATCGCATGCGATTTAAGCAGGATGTCTTTCTGGATCTCCTCGGATATCGGAAATATGGCCACAATGAGGGGGATGAACCCAGGTTCACCCAGCCAAAATTATATAAGATTATTGCCAAGCATCCCAATCCCAGGGAGATCTACTCGGAAAAACTGATCGCAGAAGGCATTATTGATAAGGCTTATGTCCAGAACCTGGAAAAGCAATACAAGGCCAGCCTTGAAGAAGAACTTGAAGTTTCCCGAAAAGAAGATAAAACGGTGATCACCCCATTCATGGCCGATGAATGGAGCGGGTTCAAAAATGTTCGTGAATGGGAGATGTTGGAAGATGTGGACACTACGTATGATCAGACTAAACTGGCCAATATTGCCCGGACCATTACAGAGCTTCCTGAAGACAAAAAATTCTTGCGGAAGATAGAACGGCTGGTAAATGACCGCAGGAAGATGTTCTTCGAAACCGATAAGCTGGATTGGGCCATGGGTGAATTGCTAGCCTACGGTAGCCTGCTTGAAGAAGGGTATGGGGTCCGTATTTCGGGCCAGGATGTGGAACGGGGTACATTTTCGCACAGACATGCCGTAATGAAGGTGGAAGAAAGTGAAGAGGAAGTGATGTTGCTGAATCACATTTCCGGAGATCAGGGCAAGTTTCAGATCTATAATTCCCTGCTGTCTGAATATGGGGTTGTTGGTTTTGATTATGGCTATGCGATGGCCAGTCCCAATACCCTCACCATCTGGGAAGCCCAGTTTGGGGATTTCAGTAACGGGGCACAAATCATGATAGACCAGTACATTTCTGCCGCTGAGGATAAATGGAAACTCCAGAACGGACTGGTAATGCTGTTGCCTCATGGCTATGAAGGCCAGGGGGCGGAACACTCTTCTGCAAGGATGGAACGCTATCTTCAGCTTTGTGCACGGGACAATATGTATGTTGCAGATTGTACAACACCGGCCAATTTATTCCATTTGTTCCGCAGGCAGATGAAGGCAAAATTTAGAAAGCCATTAATTGTATTTACCCCGAAAAGCCTCCTCCGTCACCCAAGAGCTGTTTCTTCGGTAGACGAATTTGTGAATGGCCACTTCCAGACAGTGATTGACGATCCGGATGCTGATCCCAAAAAAGTAAAAACACTGGTATTCTGTACAGGGAAATTCTATTACGACCTCCTGGCTGTAAAGGAAGAAAGAAAACGGGAAGATGTGGCCTTGGTCAGACTGGAACAACTATTCCCCTTGCCTACAGAAGCGATCCACAGTATTCTGGCCAAATACAAAATAGCCGATGACCGGGTTTGGGCCCAGGAAGAACCCCGAAATATGGGTGCATGGACACACCTGTTCACCCATCTGGACGAAGCGCGTGATTTTAGGGTGGCTTCCAGGAGATTCTACGCCTCTCCCGCAGCCGGAAGTGCAGTGAGATCAAGAATGCGTCACCAGCAGGTAATGGAATATGTCTTTGACAAAACCAAGGACAACATGCCGCGACAGGTTACAAAAAGCGAATACCAGAAAAAGTGAAGTATTTGAGCTACATATTACTATGGGTATGTATGCCTGTATTTGCCCAGGATGAACAGCCCAATTATGTGCGCCTCACACAGGTTTTCACCGAATACTACAACGGCGGTAATTACGATGGCATTTATGAGCTCTATGACATTGGGATGAAAAAGGCCTTTACGCAGATGGAAACCCGGAATTTCTATGGCGAAAACGTCAACCGCTTAACAGGAGGGATCAAATCCATGCAGTTTGTGGGTTTGCGTGATGGGGCTCACGTATACCGGGTGGAGTTCGACAGGTCCATGGCTGATATGGTCATCTCCCTGAATGCACAAAACCAGATCAGCGGATTGTTTATATCCCCGCCAAAGCCATTGGGCACAGCAGTTATCGAACGCAATATTACCCCAATGATATTGCCTTTTGAGGATGAATGGTTTGTATATTGGGGTGGACTTACGGAAGCACAAAATTACCATGTCCGTGAAATGAGCCAGCAGTATGCTTACGATCTTTTGATAGTAAGCGACGGTGCGTCTTTCAAGGGGGATCCAAAGAACAATGAAAGTTATTACGCTTTTGGAAAGGATATTCTTGCTCCGTGTAATGCCCGAATAGTCCAGGTCATCGATGGAGTTCCGGACAATATCCCGGGCGAAACGAACACGCAGGACCTGACCGGAAACACACTGGTTCTACAGACTGATATCGGGGAGTATATCCTGTTTGCGCATTTGCAGGAAGGTTCTATTCTTGTAGAGGAAGGCCAGGAAGTAGTACAGGGCGAGGTGATGGCGAAATGCGGCAACTCCGGGAATTCCACGGAACCACATCTGCACCTGAGTTTACAAAACACCCTGGAAATGCGTGATGCCATTGGTGGAAAGCTATATTTTGAACGACTATTGGTAAATGATGAACTTAAGGTAGACTATCTGCCGGTCAAGGAAGAACTGATACGAAATACGAACTAGGCAACAATTTGATAAATAATTAGTACATGATATTAGAGATGAAGGTTCCCTCTCCCGGGGAATCCATTACCGAAGTAGAAATAGCTGAGTGGCTGGTAAGTGACGGTGATTATGTGGAAAAAGATCAGGCCATTGCAGAAGTGGATTCTGATAAAGCTACCCTCGAGCTCCCTGCTGAACAAAGTGGCACCATTACCCTGAAGGCTGAGGAAGGAGACGCCGTGGCCGTAGGGCAGGTAGTATGCCTTATAGATACCAGTGCCGCTAAGCCTGAGGGTGCTGCAACTCCGGCCTCCAATGGTGAAGCCAAGGTGGAAGAGAAGCCACTGGAAGCCAAAACAGAGACTACTCCTGTTGCACCTGCGGAGCCTGCATCTACTTATGCAACGGGAACCGCTTCTCCTGCAGCTCGCAAGATCCTGGAGGAAAAAGGGATTGATCCCGTTACGGTGAAGGGCACGGGAAAAGACGGAAGGATTATCAAAGAAGACGCCATAAAGGCCGTTCCTTCAATGGGGACACCCACCGGTGGTAAACGCGGAGAGAGCCGTACAAAACTATCCATGCTCCGCAGAAAGGTTGCCGAAAGACTGGTTGCTGCCAAAAACGAAACAGCTATGCTTACCACCTTTAACGAGGTGGATATGTCGGCCATTTTTGAACTGCGAAAGGCCTACAAGGAAACATTCAAGGAGAAACACGATGTTAGTCTTGGCTTTATGTCATTTTTCACCAAGGCGGTGATACGTGCGCTTCAGCTGTTCCCAGCCGTAAATTCCATGATTGACGGGAAGGAAATGATCACCTATGACTTCTGTGATATCAGCATAGCAGTATCCGGCCCCAAAGGCCTTATGGTTCCTGTAATACGAAATGCTGAAAACCTGACTTTCCGGGGAATTGAAGCCGAAGTAAAACGACTTGCCATCCGTGCCAGAGATGGGCAGATCACAGTAGATGAAATGACCGGTGGGACGTTTACCATTTCCAACGGCGGGGTTTTTGGTTCAATGCTTTCCACCCCGATAATCAACCCACCCCAAAGTGGGATCCTGGGCATGCATAATATTGTGGAACGGCCAGTGGTTAAGGACGGGGCCGTTGCCATTGCACCCGTAATGTACGTTGCGCTGTCTTACGACCACAGGATTATTGATGGCAGGGAGTCTGTGGGATTCCTGGTTGCCGTTAAGGAGGCCCTGGAAAATCCTGTTGAAATTCTTATGGATGGGGATGTGCAACGGGCACTGGAGCTATAACCTGTAGATCAGCTTAACAGGCTTATGTTTCCGGAGTCGGTTCTTTTGATGGCTTAATCAGCAAATACAGGCATTCCTTATCATAGTCGATCAAGGCCTTCGCTTTTTTCAATACGTCGGCCCCTATAATACCGTCAACCGGGAAGGCTTTATGGGCTGTTAGAGCTTCGTTGACATGGACCAGGTCAAAGAGCACAATTTTCAATTTGTTTTTGGTCCAGCTGCCGATTTCCAGTTTATTCTTGGAGGAAATCAGGGTAGCCATATTGGTTGCTCCGGCCCCGGCTGCTTTTACCTTTGATTCCTTTGTGATCAGGTTGAAATATTCGATTTTATCAAAACTCACACAGGTATTGGAAGCCCCGGTGTCTACGATGAACCGGCCGGGTTGTCCATTGATCTTGGCCCTGATTTCAATGTGATTGGTTGCTGTGTATACAAAAGGGACCCGGGTATAATTTTTCTTCTGCAGAATCTTTTTCAGGCTGGCCATGAAACGTTGTTTTGACAAAGATAATCCTATTTTTGTTCCATGATTGTAACGGATACCCATTGTCATCTGTACCTGGAGGCATTTGAGAAAGACATTGAGGAGGTTATCTCAAGAGCTATGGACCTTGGAATAACGCGATTCTTCCTGCCCGCTATCGATTCGGGTTACACAGGTGCCATGCTGGAACTGCAAGCGGCCTATCCCGATCAGATCTTCTTGATGGCAGGGCTGCACCCAACCCATGTAAAAGAAAATTTCAAGGAGGAATTAGCACATGTCAGCGCTTTGCTCGCCCAGGGCAAATATCATGCGGTTGGGGAAATAGGCATTGACCTCTACTGGGATAAATCCTTGCTGAGCGAGCAGCAGGAAGCCTTCAGGGCCCAGATACGCTGGGCCAAGGAATACGGATTGCCCATTGTAATCCATTGCCGGGAATCCTTTGATGAGATCTTTGAAGTTCTGGAAACAGAAAAAGGTGAAAAGCTCCGTGGGATATTTCATTGCTTTACAGGAACCCTGGAACAGGCAAGGCGTGCTATCGGGTATAATATGAAATTGGGCATTGGTGGGGTTGTCACCTTTAAGAATGGTAAAATTGATCAGTTCTTGCATCAGATCGATCTAAAACATATCGTATTGGAAACCGATTCCCCGTATTTGGCACCGGTTCCTTATCGGGGGAAAAGAAATGAAAGCAGTTATTTGCTTCATATACTGGAAAAAATGGCGACCATCTACAACACATCAATTGAACATATTGCGGAAATCACAACAGCGAATTCTAGGGAAGTGTTTGGTGTTTGATGGAAAGTTTCAAATGAGTATCCGGCTATTTATACAAAGGGAAGAATGAGCAAATCGATAAACATCTTAATCATTTATACCGGAGGTACTATTGGTATGGTAAGGCATTACAAGTCTGGTGTCTTAAAAGCCTTTGATTTTAGGAAAGTTGTGGAGCATATTCCGGAACTGGGACAGCTCGACTGTCAAATCCACAGTGTCTCATTTAAGAATCCAGTGGACTCATCTGAAATGAGTCCAACCCACTGGAGCGCTATTGCCACCCTGATAGAAAAATACTACGCCAAGTATGATGGCTTTGTGGTATTGCATGGCAGTGACACTATGAGTTATACCGCTTCGGCACTCAGTTTTATGTTGGAGAATCTGAGAAAGCCTGTGATCTTCACAGGGTCCCAGCTGCCAATTGGAGATTTACGTACGGATGCCAAGGAAAACCTTATTACGTCCATTCAACTGGCCTCACTTCAGAAATACGGAAAACCCGTAATACAGGAAGTAGGTCTTTACTTCGAATACAAGCTTTACCGGGCCAACCGCACCACAAAGCTCAATGCAGAACATTTCCAGGCATTTGGCTCTTTGAATTATCCGGCAATAGCAGAATCCGGGGTACATCTCAAGGTTAATCACGAATTTCTCTTTCGCCCAGCAAAGGGAAAGAAACTAAAAGTGCACAAACAACTGGATACCAATGTTGCCATCCTTAAGATCTTTCCTGGGATGAGCAAGAAACTTATTAAAGGCATACTGGGTATTCCCGAACTTAAGGCCCTGATCCTGGAAACCTATGGTGCAGGCAATGCACCAACAAGTTCCTGGTTGCTGGAAATGCTTCAAGAGGCTAAATCCAGAGGGCTTCATATTGTAAATGTCACCCAATGTCCCGGAGGAAGTGTGATTATGGGACGCTACAGAACCAGTATGGCTCTCAAGGAAATGCAAATCATTGATGGGGGAGACATAACCACAGAGGCTGCCATTACTAAATTGATGTACCTGTTGGGTGGCCAGATTTCTTCAAAGGCATTTAGAACTATTTTCGAAACTCCGCTCCGTGGAGAAATGTCCTAAAAATTAACGGGGCAAAATTTTATTTAGTTATAAATTTTTTGTTAATTGGATGCCCTGTTTCAAAAGGAATAGAGAGGTGGCCGAGTGGTCGAAGGCGCACGCCTGGAAAGTGTGTATACACCAAAAGTGTATCGAGGGTTCGAATCCCTTCCTCTCTGCAATTTTATCCTTTGGGAGCATCGCTTAAAACAGCCGATTTTAGTAGTGTAAATCGGGATTCTGATGCGTATTCCAGCTTCCAATTTTTAATTTTTTAATTGTATTTTTTATTTTATCTTTAACCCTATTAACTAACTAAATTTAAGTTTGAAA
>JAAUYK010007592.1_pt1 | contig 10127 bp, 1 predicted proteins | sample 7278021 | NCBI WGS metagenome assembly JAAUYK01 (sample SAMN14350223, study PRJNA611818) | marine sediment metagenome | isolation source: surface marine sediment (1.8m) | place: French Polynesia: Moorea | collected 2018-08
ATAAGGTCCACCATGGGTATGGGGTCAACCATGGGTATGGAATCCAACATGGGTATGGGGTCCACCATGGGTATGCGTTCCACCATGGGTATAAGGTCCACCATGGGTATGGGGTCCACCATGGGTATAGGGTCCAAGCACAAAGAAATCAATCAGAAAAAAATATTTTTTTTCGAGACCAAAATGACAAAGGAAATGATGATGAAGAAGGAAATGATGGTGAAAATTGTCAATTGTAGACCAGCGGCTTTGCCGCTGGTAAAAAGGTCCGCTGATCTTTGGTGCAGGGACACCCATGCATGCAGTAACAGTTGAGCATGCACAAAAATTTCCCTGCTTCAGGGTCCCCCCCCCCCCCAATCAAACACGTTACCAAATTTTCAAGCCTCTGATCCAACCACGCATTCCCTGCACCAATTCGAAGTGGTCAAGATTTTTTTAAAAACACAACAGCATTCCATGTGGCAAACACAACCCAAAATCCAATTTCTGACTGGTCGGGTATCCATGTAAAGTGTTCAGCCCCTCTTACTCCATGCAATGGAAGGCAGGTCCTTTCTTGCTCGCATTGTCCGCAAACGCTAAAGCAAGCAGGGGTAAGGGCATTCGCGATAGATCACCTGAGGGCGGCCGCCGACCGACCGACCGGCTTTCCCCATTAGGGTCGGTCGTCGGTCGGTCGGTTGGTCCGCGGGACAACTTTAGATCGACCCACCCGACCACGCTTCGGGCGAATGTCGAATAAGCTAGAGGACAGGGCCAAGTTTCAACTCACTTAACTGCCCCGGTTAGAATCGGGATCGGATATAAGCGCGTTGTTGCCAGTGAGCGAGCGAGGACATCAGTCAAGCCGTGAAATTGTTTCTAGAACGAAGACGAACGGAGGGATAATTAGAGAGTTTACAAAGGAGCTAGCTAACTGGCTGGCGGCGGTGCGTACGTGTGACCCAATTACGCAAACGACAAGGAAAAATGACTTCACTGTCTCGCCCACTGGCCGTCGCGTCGGTGCTGCAATGCGCTGCGCCCGCGCCCGCGCCCGCCCCAAAAGGCGAGGCGGTGGCTGTTTGCGACAGAAATCAATCATGGGTAATTCATGCGCTGTTATTGCCACCCAGCCCGGCCCAGCCACTCAGTCAGTCAGTCAGTCGAAAGAAAGCGAGCCGTGTGAAAAACTACTGCAGCCATAAAGAACAATTAGCCGGCGATATGTAGGTCACGGCTCGCACAGCCAGCTAGCAGCTATGGCTAAATCGGATCCATTAATGAGAGCTAATTAAGCGTGCGTCGGCTCGCTGCACGTCGCGTCCGGTGCAACGACGCACGTTACGCAATTAGCTGCCCTGGGAGACTGACTGACTGCATCCCTAAAGCTGCGTGACCTACAGAAGGAAGGAAGGAAGGAGTAAAAGTCGTCAACATGAAACTGGCGTGTTGCCGAAGCTAGAGAAGAATAACCGATCAACTCGTATTTGTACACCGAGGAGATCGAGTGAGCGATCAATCACATGCTTTTTATGTGCGTAGTACTAGTGCAAGCAAAAAGAGGAAGGAGTAATGTTCCAACTCACTGCCCGCAGCGCGTACATAAAACATGCTGTTGTCCTTGCTCTTGCTCGCCGCTCGTGAATAATAAGCCCACAACCAGCGTACGCGTACGTAGGTAGAGATGTACGAGTGTGCACTACTACCACGTACGCGTACGTACACAATGTACGTACCACTAGACTAGATAGCCGTACAGAAAAGGCCACATATTCGCGCGCGAACGACCTAGACGCTCCAAAGAACCGATTCATGCATGCAAAATAAACTCAGAGAACAAACTACGTACGTCAGGGGAAAAGATAAGGAATTGACCCAGCTGGAAAGTCCCTACTACTGTCGTATAATTATATGAGCAGCTAGAAAATGGGTCTCATGGGTTAACTCGACAGCCGCCGCCGCCGCCGCCGCCGCCCCCTGCCTAACTGCTTGGGAATTAAGAGCGAGCCAGAAGTCATCCGGCGAACGGGCGCGGGCGGGCGGGCGGGCGTCCGCTTTCGGAGCCAGCGGGGCGGCGGTACGAACACATGGACGGTCCTGCTGCTGAATTCATTCGTGTAGCCAGGTTAGGTGCTCGGCTCGGGACGCCACCCGAGTCGAGTATGTTGTCGATATATTCTGTTCACACGGCTTGGCATGGACGCAACTATTTCCATTCAGCGACCGAGCGAGGCGAAGTTATAGCTACTGTAGCTAGCTAGCAGCATAGTCAGACACGCACACAAAGGAAGGCGGCGGGCGGGCGGGCGGGCGGACGGGCGCGTGCTATACCGTGAAAACTTTTCCGACTATCTCGTCGCCGTCGCTCGCCTCTCTCCACCGTCGCGCCGCGCCGCCCGCTTCAAAAGCTGGTCTTTTCCCCGGCCGTTCGTTCTTTTCTCTTCTATCTTTCCTACCTACCTATACTAGAGAGCGAGCGAGCGAGCGAGAGATCGAGGGAGAGTTTACCGACCGAGCTACGAGCGACAGTCAGCCGCCTTGTGTCCAGATGCTTTGAAAATTGACGGGATTGAGGCGGCGTTGAATTCCCTTGGGGTTTGAAGCCTCCAGCCCGCGTACGCGTACGTCAGAGGGCAACTCGCTAGCCAGCTCGATCGTTGAGTGAGTCTTTCCGCTACAAAAGTTTGCAATCTTCCTCCATCAGACGTCCACCCGGTCGAGTCAGCATCGCCATCATAACGATCGATTTCGACGTCTATATACGTATAATACGGAGTGGTACACGTCAAATGGAACTAGAAACGTATACGTATATGGCTCCCAACTCTCTTCTCCTTTCTCCCAGTCAGTCAGTCCCTTTGAACGGTCGGGCGACATACCGGATTTCCCCAGCACCTTTCTGTATTTATGGCTTCGCAACCAGAGCGAGACCCCTCCCTCTCTCCCTCCTCTGACTTGGATCGGGCGACGGACGGACGGACGGACGGACGGACGGATAAATGGAAAGGGTCACGAATTGAAGAAATTTATCAATTTCCCGTGCCCAAGGCAGGGGGTAAGAAAAGTATTTTCCTCCCTTAATTCTCTCCCCTCCCTCCTTTCCATTCTGAGCAACGAACGATCGAGCTAGTCATCTCGGGGCTGGCTTCGCGTAGCGTGCGCACTATATAGTGGAATTTGCTCGCAGTTATTCGGCATTAAGCAGCCAGTTGGTCGGCCGACAAACAACAGCTGAATCCACTCAGCGAGATTAGCCAGCGAGGCGAGGGGATCGCACAGCACTCGACTTCCTTTCATAATGTGGCAACTCCATTGTCCCGAGCGAGCGAGCGAGCTCGTCATCTTGGCTGGCTGCTGGATGGAGGGCTACAGTACCTTCCTTCCTTCCTTCCTTCCTTCCTTCCTTCCTCCCTTCCCTCTCCTCCCTCCTTTATGCCCAGTCGTATAAAGTTGAGAGCCACGTAGCTCGCTCGCTCGCTCGCTCGGACGATGGCATCTGGGAAGGACGTAAGGACCGAAGATGTTTCGCAAAGAAAAGCCATACATGTGCGATCGCAGACTCGAAAAACTCTACGGAGTAGGTACAGCACGTGTGTAAGGTATAACCATGCCAACTCAAACAGGCCTTGTTCAGATATTGTCAACGAGCTGCTCGACACCATAGCTGCCAAAATTAGTGGAGTTTGTTGCTCATGAGGGGTGTGAGGGGAAGGGCTGCAGGGCTTCCCCCAAACTCGATCTTTTCTTACTTGGTTCTGTTTCCGCTCTAGTTGCGCGCAGCCAGCCAGCCATCATGCCATTCAGTCGTAACGTACGCACCCCTTGCCTCCCCCTCCACTTGTCCCCGTCCGCGTCCGGCCGGCCGGCCGGCCGGCGCTTATGAGCTTCCGCAGCCAGCCGCTGGGGAAACTTGCAGGATGTGCTCGCATTGCGACCCCGACCGACGGACGGACGGACGGACGGACGGACGGACGGACGCGGACGGACGGACTTCGTACAAAAGCAATATGGTGCTGCAACGGAGGGAAGGCGGCGGCAGAAAGAGCTATAGGACATGAAATTTTTCTTCTTCGACCGCGCTCCTCGGCATCAGAAAGCAATTTCATCGAATAAGGCAAGGAGAAAGAGGGTGGAACTTACGTAAAATCAGACAGAAACGTCGATGGATGCGATAGATGCATGGGAAATGAGCATGGTCGGCACGCGGAGAGGGGAAGGGAGAGAGATCGAGGAGAGAGGCCGAGAGGGGATGCCAAATTGCTCTCTTTAACTTCGATAGGAATGTACTACTACGTGCGTCGCAGTTATGGTCGAACAGAAGTGCGGCCTCGCTCGCTCGCTCGCTCGCTCGATCCCCTTCGCAGTTAGCAGCGGGGCAAACGAGCTGAGAAGCCATAATTTCCATAGTTTAATCTGGCCTGGTATGCATGTATGGGAACATTCGGACAGGGCATTGCGGAGGAGGGGAGGCGAGGGGAGAAGGAGGACACATGTTGGGGACAATAAGAGAGTACGTAATTGCATCAGAGTGAATGCATATACGTATATACGCGCGACGACGAAAGCTTCGACACAATGAGTGGAGCGAGCGAGGTCGGTTGGATATAGAGAAAAGTTTTCCTCCTTCTCTCTCTCCCCTTCTTATACTCTGCCTCCCTTCCTTCCTCCTCTTCCAGCCAGCCACACTTACAGAATGCAAATACATTAGGAATTCTATATGGGTAAGCAGCAGTGAGAGGGAGCGGAGCGGAGCGGAGCGGAGCAGACTGACTTCGGAAAGGAGAGAACTGCGAGGTATAGTAGGCTTAAGCAGACATTCCTCAGAAGAAACATTTCTCTTTCTCGCCTAGCTGACTCCTACTTCTCTGCCGGTGTCTCTGGCTACACAGGAAAGAGCCAGCTAGCTAGAATGCCGATGCTTAGAAACAAAGGCATGGGAAGCGAAAAGATAGCTAGGATCTCAATTAATCTACGGAGTAACGTTTAGCGTCCGATCGGCTACCTAGCTAGCACCCACTCACCCAGCCATACCTACCATACGTCGAACTGCCTGCCGTGAGTACGGTTGGACATACGCTCGTTCGTCCGGCCGGCCGGCCGGCCGGCCGTTCAAGCGCATGGCCGACCATTTGCGTGGCTGGCTAACCCTACCTACCTAGCTGGCTGGCTGGCTGGCTGGCGCTAAGTAGGCATTGGTATTCAGAGAGCGCGTACCTACGCCGGCTAGCTGATGCCTGACTGACTGACTGACGAAAGGACGGACGGACGGAGGGAGGGAGGGAGTCACTGCAGCAAAACGTCCGGAGAGGGAAAAAACGACGAACCTCGCTCGATGGCGTGTGTGGGGGTGAAGAAAGAATTAGGGCGGGCGGCATTGCGGAAGAAGAAAAACGCACGTGCGCAGTCAGAGAGGGAGGGAGGGGCGAGAGGCGATCGAGGGAGGAGAGCTAGGAGAGGTATACGCAGCGGAAGGCTGAAGAAAAGAACGCAGTTAAATATTATGGGAAATTCCAGCTCGCTCTTTGCCTCTAGCTAGCCCTGCCTACTACTACACCTGGCCGATACGTCCGTTTGCCTGTCCGTCCGTCCGTCCGTCCGTCCGTCCTCTAGCTATATAAGCTAACCAGCCGCGGCCGTTCCCTTCTCATTTCATCCGCAGTTCGCACCGCCGACCTAACTAGATCCGTAAGAGGAACGAACAGAGCGGAAAAGCGATCGAGCTACGTTTGCTTTACGTACCACTCCCCCCTTAAGTGTATAGTATCCCCGTTCTCAGTCAGGCGGTGATGCCAGACTTCGGCGAGATGTTGAACTGAACTGAACGCTTCTATGGCCTTCCCTAGCTACTCGCAGCAAACGTGGAAGCTGGCGTCCAGATATTGTTTGCGCTGTCCGTCCGCCGCTGCTCAGCAGGGCAAGCAAAAATCCCCTTCGTTCTTTCTTTCCTTCTTTCTGCAACAATGGGTTGGCCGGCCACCCACTTTAAGATCCCCCGCTGACCGACCGGCCGCGGCCGGCCGCCACCCGCCACTCGATCTTTGCCGAGAGAGACTCACCCGCTCGCTCACTAGTGGCTGTTTCTGCCGACCGGTCGGTCGGTCGGTCGGTCGGTCGGACGGCCTAGCTCCTCTCGGCAAATCCAATTTTGTCGCCGGTCGGTTGGCCTTGTCAAGAGGCCGCCGCGATTACCGCTCTCGACTTAGTCAGACGGACATCTGCGGCAGCTAGACGAGCAAACAAGCTAGAGCAGAGGTAGCTAGCTAAGGGCAAACAAAGATGTTCCTTTAGGCTTATAAGTGCTCAGCTCTGAGCTCCCAAACTACGAGGAAAGACAGCCACTTGTTCCTTATGTACGGTCTTTGCAAAAACTTTCAATTCCGTTCGGATCCGCGCCGCCGTCTGTTTTGACCGTGGGTACGTGCGCGCAAGCTCGAGGCAACGTTGTTGCGCACGTGGAAGCTAGGAGAAAGAGACAATTTATTCCCTCTGTCTTATGTTCTCCAGGGAAATAGACGAGGGAGAGAAAGAGAGAAAGAGAGAAAGAAGCTAGAGGGCGAGCGACAAGATATACGTAGTGTCAAGGGCTAGGACGCTGTGCTGGAGGGGGCGCGGACGGACGGACGGACGCGGACGGACGGACGGATCTGCGAGTGCGTGCTAGGAGGAAATTTATCGCTGAAGAAAATACGATTGCGTGGCTGGCGGATGTGCGCGGAAAGATTCAATGGGGCAAAATCTCGTTTGCAGCTGGCGCACAAACGACCACCCTTGCTTTCGATCGGACAAGAGAATCACCATATATGCTTTTGGAGCAAACACCAAAAAGCATCAAGAACCTGGTCAAGAAAGTACGCCAGTAAGGTGAGGTTATGCCAGCAAGGCTGGTACGTAGCTGGCACATTTGATAGCAGATGACAACGCGAGGAAAGAAGGCCGGGGACGGTCGAAAATGCTCCAGGGAGGGAAAGTTTTGCGGGCCGGCGGAGAGAGAGAAAAAGCTAAATCCTTTGCGACCCCTCCCAGACTATCGAAATTGAGTAGCTCTCAATAGGTATCCCCACGAACGGAGCAGCGATCGAGGCGCGCCAATTCATGATAGTCAGGCATGTGGGAATTCGTCGGTTGGATTCCCCGCTCATGTCATATTTTCTCACCCCATTGATCAAACGGACACTGAGTGTCGCATGATGTTGAATTTGTTTTTTAGCGTGACGTTACGTATTCTCCCTGTGGAAGGTGTACGTAGATGCATGTTAATTAGGTCGGGCGCCCAATTAGGACAATGGGGCCCGCCTCGCCATGACTCGAGAGACGATCAAGAAACCCAGAATTGACCTGCAGAATTGTTAATCTGGACGTGATCGCCGCGTGATCGCGGCATGGCTTGAAAGGAAGAAGCCAGTGAAGAAGATCTACACCTCAAATTAGTTTTGCCACTTACCTGAAGAGAGGAAGAAAGAGAAAAGGTTAATTCAGGCAAACGATTATCTTTTGCATCTTTCGCACATTTATTCGCATGCATTTAGCTAGATGCAGTTGTCTTTATTACACCAGCTGCGCCGGCCGCATATCACTCTTAATTTGGTCAGGCCAGGAGCGGGTTCCGGCTTGCCAATCATCTTATGGGCCAATCGCAAAGTGAAAGCCGGGTCGACTAATTCCCGGCCAGCCGAGTGCTCGGACCGAGGTGTAATAGCCATGCGTTTTGCGAATAATCGCCAGAAGGCCCTGCCTGTCCTGTTGTCGTTTCGCAAGTGACTTTTTAAGGGATTAAACCGCCTCGGGCAAAAAAGATCCTAATTATCTCTCAGAGTCTCCCGACTCTTCGTTTATTTTTGCACGGTGCGTTCGTGATTTTTCTATGTTCCGTTTGTTGGCCTGGAAGGCCAGGTCTACTGGGACTTTGGAGGATGCAGCGGTTGCGTTCTCAGATCCATCCGCCCTGAGGCAGGCCACGCCTAGCCTCTGGCCTTGAAGGAGGCCGCCAATGTGGACCTCGAGGGCGAGAGATCCGCACCCGACACACCTGAGCTGATTCCGATTAACTCGAGTGGCGAGCGGTAAGATTTTTCTTGACACGGTAGGTAAGCATCGTTTGATCACTCAGGGTTGCCAAGTCGGACGGTTCAGGGCATGTCCTGACTGACCATGCTAAAGTTTGCGTGAGTATGAAACAGGTACAACCGCCCGGCTTGCTCCGATAACTTTGTTCTGAGGCCTAGCCTCGATCGTAATTCCTCACATGCGCTCGCTCCCTCAATCCCTTTCGGCCGGCCGGGCGCGGCGCTCAATCCGACCAATGGCAACCCACCGTTGCCGGACAGAAAGACAGACAGACAGACAGACAGACGTACATCCCCTAGCTCTTCTATCGGCTATGGCATTTGGGCTGTCCGTCCGTCCGATGCAGCCAGCGCAGGCCCGACTCGAAAACTTTTCGCCATAGCTCTCTCTCTTTGTCCTCCCCCGGGACCGATCAAGCAAGGCAAGGGCAGGCCGCCAGATCGAGAGAGAGAGAGAGAGAGAGAGAGAGAGAGAGAGAGAGAGAGAGAGAGAGAGAGAGAGAGCTAGGCTGCTCTGCTGCAGTCGATAGATCCATCTGATCAGGAGCAAGAAATGAGGCTGTAGAATAATTTCATATGAAGAACAGAGGCCCATGTGCATTCCCCGCCCACGATCGTAGAATGGAACATTCGATGGGAGCAGTTTGTGCACGGGTGGAGAATGATTGTCTAAAATTGATCGCAACGTCGTTTGGACATTCCTAGACTAGGCGGCCAATTCCTGCTGCTCGATCTCTCCGGTCGGTCCGAGAGAAAGGGCAAGCGCGGAAATGGCGATCGATCGAGAGAACGTCGAACGTCGGTCGCATTGCATGCCCCGAACCATTACTGACTGTCGAACTGAAGGAGGAGGAGAGCGAGCGAGCGAGCGAGTGACCCACCCGGGACGCAAGTACGAACGCGTACGAAAAAAAGTACTGCTATTAGGTGGTCAAACGTGAGCGTACGTGAGTGGAACTGTGCCATGTGTCACGACTTTTAGCGGGCCGGACGAAACGGAGGAAGACATGAGACAAGTCGGTCGGACGTTCACTGAAAGGAATGGTAGCCAGGATAGAGAGAGAGCTAGCAAAACACGCACCGATCGAGCCGCGGGAACAAAACTACTCGCCCTGCCTCCCTCCCTGCCTCCCTCCCGATCGAGCGACCGCGACCGCCGCTCACTTTTTTGGCACGATCAGCAAGGGGCAAGCAAAACGGCGGCGGCGAATGAAAGAACGCTCTGCTGTTTGATTCGATCAGTGAGTGAGTGAGGGGATCGAGCGATTGAGCGGCCAAGCCAGAGGGCGAAAAGAAGAAAAGATACTATTCTACTAGTACGTGGATAAAAAATGATTTGCTCGGAAACCAGCAGGAAAGGGAGATCAATTAAGCGAGACGTACCGGAGTATAGCTACGGTGAAAGGAACGGTTACACGACGGACAACATCTTTGCTTTGCTACAAATTCCCACATTCCAATCGAGTCACACGTGCGGGAGAGATCGTGTGCATGCATTGTGCAATAAATTCTGCCGTTCCTTCCGAGATATATCCCTGACAAATGGCCATTCACTCGTCGGTCCGGCCGCTTCGGAGTTTGCCATGCCAACTATCCTTCCCATCCGCCGTCTCCGTCTCGATCGAGCGGCGAAAATTTGGCAATGTTTCTCTGCTCTGCTCTCTAGCTCCGTACAAGCTGGCCGTCCGTCCGCTATTTGCTTCCTCCTCTTTCCCTCTTCTAAGTCTTCTTCGCTGTAGCCAGCCCAATGTTGGAGGCAGACTTGCGGGCGCCTCGGCCGCCAGGGGGGGGGGTTATGTCCAAATGGGGCAGGGAGGGGGTCAGCCTCGCCAGGAGGGGGGTACCAGCAAAATCGCCAGAGAGGGGTCCGGCCCCCACAGGGAGGAGGGATCAAATATATGGAGGGTACTAAATTGCGTGGCAATGAGCCTTTTAAATGCAATTTTCCGGGAAAACAAACCGGGTGGGGCTGGTTTAATAAATAAAAGGCAGATTTTTGCAGTGCTGCCTGGCCGGCCCTGATTGGCTGCAGTAAAGCTTTTATATAGGTGGCCGGCTCGCTTACCAGGGGGGTCGGGA
>JAAUYK010030734.1_pt1 | contig 10126 bp, 14 predicted proteins | sample 7278021 | NCBI WGS metagenome assembly JAAUYK01 (sample SAMN14350223, study PRJNA611818) | marine sediment metagenome | isolation source: surface marine sediment (1.8m) | place: French Polynesia: Moorea | collected 2018-08
GGTCAATCAAATTTAACCACAAGTTTCCCACGACTCACGAGTTAAGTACATAATACGTACGCAGTCACATTGTTACCTGCTGATAACAGACATCCCATCTCGCAAGCGGAATCAGGGCCTTGTGACGCTAGAAATGGCTACCTCAGGAGTCCGCGTCATAGCCAAATTCGGCGATATTAAGGACGTCGAAAAGTTTCAGAAGGCGGCAAAGGAGGTCATTGAAGCCACAAGAAAGGGTACGCACAAGCATTTCTTTATCTTTGCGCATTGTCGAATTATCGCCTGTTAGAACCTGGCTGTCGGATGTACGAACTCTTCGAAGAGGTCGATGGCAGCAGCGGCGATCCCGCGTTTATCCTTCTCGAGTGGTGGGACTCGCTCGACGACCTCAAGAACCACGTGGGGACGCCCCATGTGAAGGTGTTCGTTCAGAAGAGGCAAGAGTTGGTCGGGGCCAGAGAGGTCAAGAAATACAAGTCGCTCGGATTGTGATTAGAGTTGGATTTACGTAATGCGATGCAGATACAACGATAAGCGATAGATAATAAATCACGCCCGTCTCAAGATGTCGTTTATAGCGGAGGTAAAGTTTCCAAAAGTGAAAGACGTGCCGAGGTTTAAGAAAGCCTGCGACGGCTGGAGGGAGTCGACACGGAAAGGTTTGTGTTTAATTTCAGTTCTTGAACTAAACTTTACGGTGTCGCCACGTGTAGAACCTGGCATTGTCCAGTACGAGTTGATCGAGAGGATAAAGCAGGATTCTGACGACCCCGGCACGACTGAGTTCATTATCGTGGAGCGCTGGACATCGGAGGCGGCTTTCGAAGCGAGCCTGAAAAGGCAGCACGTTGCCGACGCCATCAAGGAGTGCGAGGAGATGGGGCTCGACGAGCCCGAAGTCGTCAAGTACAACGTCGTTCTGATGGACAAAATAAATTGACCGCCGGTAGAAAAGTGTCTTCTTTTTCCGTGCCCTCCGCTATTACGTAACTTCCGATAAGGCACGTTTTGTGTATGTTGTTTTAACGATACGTTTTCCAATCCTCCCACCATGTCGTTCAGGGCGGAGGTCCAGTTTAACAACGTGAAAGACGTGGCCAAGTTCAAGGAGGCCTGCAGGGGCTGGAAGGCCGTCACGGAGAAAGGTTATAAGCAACTTTTAACTGACATTTCATGCATCCAATATTACAAAATATATGTCCATTTAGAGGATGGCATGATCCAGTACGAGCTGGTGGAGAAGAAGGACAGCAGTGGCGACTCCAGCGTGCTCGTCATCCTCGAGCGCTGGGCGTCGGAGGCGGCGTTCGAGGCGCACCTCAAGATGCCGCATGTGGCCGACGCCATCAAGGAGGTCAAGGCGATGGGCCTCGAGGAGCCCGACATCAGCAGGTTCAACGTGATCCTCTCGAACAACAAAGACTGAGACAGTCAATTTCTGCAGATCTTCGTATCTGTTTGCTCTTTCGGGTACGACGCAATTATAATAGAAATGCTATTTGCATCCGTCCGCGTTTCCCTTCGAGCACGGAATCCTGTCTCCGGCGCCTTCGGGCGGCGCACAGCACGAACTGATATGATAGCGAAATTACCCTTTCTGTTTGAGTATGCCTCAAATATTTGAACGTACCTCGATGCAATGCACTGGAAAATGGTTCCGCAATCGCAGTCCTCGCCCAGCTCCACAACGCCGTTCCCGCAGAAAGAGCTGCCACGAAATTTCTTTGGCTAACCGACCCTCTCAATGCTTCTTTGCAAAATCTCACCGGCTATCAGAGCTTGCTCCCGTTCCTCCTCTCGCTCCGGCCGCCAGACACCTCGTCCTCGTCGACGACGCGAGGTTCAGCCTGACGAGTTCCTTGGTGCACGGGGAGAGGATCTCGTGGTTCAGCCGGTGGCCGTCGTTTGAGAACTTGGACATCAGGTAACGGCCGTTGGACCACTGGAAAATATCATTAAATCGTACTACAATTCATAGACGTTGACCTTGGAAAAAAAGATGCCGGCAGATAAGATAGTCTGGGGCTCAAACGATTCGCGCTGTCGACTCCTTGCTTTGCACCTCACTCGATCGCCTATTTGCATTCCAATTAATGCCTATTTGATTCGCCATAAATGGGATCTCGGGAGAAAAACAACACCGCCGCGGGCAGCAAGATGGAGGCGGTCGACGTGGAGGAGACGGTGGGCAACATCCTCACCATCCTGTCTCAGCAGTTGCTGCTCAACTTCCCGCTCAACTGCCAGCGCCTGCAGGACGAGATTGGGGAGAAGGTGGCTGCGGGGAAACCGATTGACATGCTTCTACCGGCGTTCCCGTGCAAGAGCATTAACAAGGTACGTACAGATAATATGGGGTCTCGCGGGAGTGATCGCGGAATACGAATTTTTTCGAGTTCATTTTTAGTGCGTAAATCTTAAGCTTTGTGATGAACGCTGGCGAAACCCGGCTACTTTGTTTGAAGTATTAAATCCAAAAGTATCTTTACAGGACAAGGTTCTGGGCGTCCAGCCGGATATGGCCGAGTTCCGCGCCCTGTGCAAGCTCGTCCGCGCCCTCCGAGACATCGAGGCTGTGTACACTCCCGGCGCCTACCTCACCATCTTTTCCGACTACCACACCTTCGCCAGGTACATCTCCGTCGGCTCGGGCGACTACCTGCAGTACCACTTCGGCCTCCTCAAGCTCATACACAGGCTGGGCGCCGACGAGATCATACGCATCGAGAACTTCAGCTCCCACGACGAGTTCAAGCAGAGGGAGTTCAGCGACGACTTCGAATACCAGACGATGCTGGAGGAGCTCTACGGTGATCCCGCATTCAAGTCGGGCCTCGACTCCCAGATCAAAGCGTGTGACGACATGCGCGAGAGGTACGTCGGGCTCAAGACCTTCATGAAGCTCGACCAGGACCTCGTCATCAAGTACTTCTCGAGGAGCAGCAGGACCAAGATATTGTCCAACATCGCCAAAGGCATGATGATCAGCGGGGAGGCGCTGGACACCTTCCTGAAAGCCAAATACCCCGGCGCGCTGCGATTGAGTATCCATTATTACGGAGTGAGTCTTAGTAAACGTTCAAGAAAGATTGTCGTCCAATTGGCAAATGCGTTAATTGCAGCATGAGGGCAGCAAGAGTTCGATCTCCCTGCTGGAGGACAGCACCATCAAGACGCCCTGGCACAACACCTTGCTCTTCGATGCCTCCACCGGCCAGTTCCTCGCGGACAAGAAGCGGAGTCTGATGACCTCCGCAAGCGACGAGCTCGTCGTGCTCAAGGTGAGCTTCGAGGGGACGGACTGGATGCTGCTCCGCCTGAGGGCACCGGATGCCAACCGAGCGAGGAGGATGGGCTTCATTCGTGCCACCCTGTGCAAGGAGTCCTTCGGCCTCATCCTCGAGTCTCCCGAGGACCTCCTCGACGTCGGGGACATCCACCAGGACAACGTGACCCACATGCTCAAGCAGTTCGGGGTCGTCTTCCTTCGCGGGTTCAAAAAGAGTTCCGATCCCGAGCAGCTAGAGGCGTGGTACGGCAAGCGCGGCAAGATGATCTACTGGCCTGGCGTCGGCCACACCAAGGTGATCAAGGACATCCCCAACGACGAGACCGGCCCCGATTTCGTGACGAGCAAGGAGAGCCTGCCCGTCCACTTCGACCTAATGATTCCTCCGCCCTACTTCGGCGTCGACCAGTCTAAGCATGGCTATGAGGACACCATCCCGAAAGAGGTCGTTCTCTACTGCCACCGGGCGGCCGGCAAGGGCAAGGGCGGCGCCTCCATCCTCGTGGACGCCGCACAGGCGACCCTAATGATCAGCGGCCAGGCGAGGGAGATCTTCCGCAAGACGGTGATTGCGTACGGCTTTACGAAGGCCTACGAGGGCGAGGCGAGGGCGTTCGAGTACCCGGCGCTGATGCGCTGTCCATGGACCGGCCGGGACGTGTTCCGCTGTACCGAGCTGTGGAATGAGGAGACGCACCCGGGGTCGGCGGAGACGCTGGACTACAAGGTAGTATCGTCGCAGAGGCACATCAGTCCGGAGATGATTGACAAGCTCATCTCGAAGGTAGATTGTGAAACTCTAACTCACCACTGCATTTATCTACGTAGCTTTGCCTCCAATTCAGATATTGAAAGACGACCGCGTCAACCTTGAGCTAGACTTTGAGGACGGCGACTACGTGCTGGTCAACAACTACACAACTCTGCACGGCCGCACCGAGTACAGCGACAGCGCCAGGGAACTCTGGCGCATCCAGACGTCCCCTCCAACGGACAACGTTCCCTGGCATAAGCCTGAGGTTGTGAAAAAGATGGAGGAGATGGATGCCGCTAGCAAGTCCGCATAATTTACACGTAGTTGAAACATTCCGATTATACGTACAAAGTGTACGCGTCTCTTACCTTGTCTTTTGGCGTGCACTCCGGTCTCTTCTCCACCTCGGGATCGTGCTTGGCACCGAAGCTGTGCATCATCTCGTGCACGAGGTTGAGGACGCCCATGCGGAGCGGGATCCTCGCCTCCTGGCTGCTCTTCAGGCTGATGAACAGGGCGTTGAAGCTGTACGCGTGCTTGTCCGACTTGATCCGGACTCGGTTCTGAGTTTGGAAATTACGTATTTCACGTAGCGAGTTGTTTTAGAGCGTACGGAATCACCTGGCAGATGCCCCCCACGCCGTCTTTCTTCGGGTTGCCCCTCCAGCTGAGCCCGAGTACGAGCTCGCTGAAGGCCCTGTTGGTGAAGAGGACGCCGAGGCAGAAGCCGTCAAAGTTGTACCTGGAGAAGCGCTTGAGGAAGTCCTCCGGGACGGCGTAGTCGCCGGTGAGCAGGTTGAGGTCGCTCTCGGAGGACTTGAACAGCGTAATCTCTGAGACGGTGAAGCCGATGCACTCGCTCACGCCGTCGTCGTCAAAGTCCTACTTAAGGCTGATAATGGACAAAGTACGTATTTTAGTTGGCAAACCCTTAATGACCTTCGCCTGAATGAGCTTGTTCGCCTCCTTGACGTGCCAGAGCATCTGCATGACCGTCCTCTCGACGGAGCCCTCCCCGATCTCAGAGAAGAACAGGTGGTCGGAGACGATGGTCAGGTCACACACGTACTTCGAGTTGGACTTGTCGTCAGCCTCCACTCTGTCTTCGGGAAGGATCGCTGGGTGGCCCTCTTCAGGGGGTTTCACTTCGTGTCTGAAGATTTTTAAGTGCGTATACGTATACTACATAGTACAATTAAATGATATTGGCACGGATTACTTGTGAAGCAAAGTCTCCAGCCCATTCCCGAATATTTTCAGGTCCTGAAAAGCGAGGGGTTTTAAAAAGTTACTTGATTCATGTTGCCCAGGTACCTTGGACTCTCTCCCGTGCGGCTCCAGGTAGTGAAGGCTGTCTGTCATGTAGATCGTGCCGTAGAACCTGTCGTTTAATAGGAATCCGCTGACGCTGGTGAATCGCTCGCCGACGACGTATCCTGATGCGTAGTAGAGCGCCTCCTCCATCGACGTAACGGGGATCTCCTCCGAGGCGTTCGAGGCGCTGAACACGGTCACGTTGAGGAAGGCCCAGCTGGCTGAGACGATCGGCTCGTCGCGGAAGTACTTGCGGAACAGGCACAGCGTGTAGTTGGAGCCAAACGCCATGATAGAAACCTTTAAGTCGAGGAGGTATTTTTACATACTACACCTTGTAAACTGAGTTACTCCATCTTTTCACCTCGTGGTGGCAGTCTCGGTCCGCCGACCGTTCGAATCTCATGTGGCGGTAGTCAAAACTGGAGAGAGGCTCAGCTATTAAAGTTATATTATATTCACGACACCCACTGCGTAATAACTACGTCTCGTTCGTCGGAGTTTCCTTTCGCGATTTCTTTATTGCGCTGTCCACTTTCTGGCATTGGACGCCCTGGCCGTAGCAGATCGGGGGCAAGGTTGTCTCTTGATTAGCTGTGTCAACAATAGATTTGATGTGAGACAAAATTTTTAGAAAATTTAATATTCCTACCTGGACGCGATTCATTCTCTTCTGGCAAGAGACCTCCCTTATCGTCGATCTTTAGCTTTAGTGGACCACTAATCTAATAAAGTGCAGGTACAAAGATGGAAATATCATTGCATCTAGGGAGGGATATGCAACTGCAAGGGTACAATTTTTGGCTTCCGACGCCTAGGTCTTCTCGGGTCCTGAGGCTTGGGGGTGACACGGTCTCTCCTGTGATCAATGTTGCCCAGCTCATCGGGCTCCACGATGTCCAGCTCGGGCATAGTTCGCGTCGTGGATTCTCCTCCATTCTCTCCACCCTTCTGGATGTCCGTCCGAGGAAAATCTGCTAAATTATCGTTTCATTATGCATCTTCTGTAGTTGTCCATGCCTACCGTCAACTTCCTCTTTGGCGCGGTGCTCAGGGTGCATCGTGTGAAGCTCCACATCGCCGCGGGCGCGAGGTAAAGCCGCGACTAGGAGCGATGCCGAAATCAGAATAGCCGAAGACATCATGCATCAGGTGTGAGAATGTTCTCGCGACAGGTCGGTACTCTCCGCCTCCATATTAAGTACTGATTCGCCGCTCTTGGGTTTAGCCCGAGCAGAAATAGATTTTAAAGAGGCGCGAACGGCCTTTTATAAGGTGACAAAGAGGCTTGGAATTGCCAAGAAACAACTAGAATATTTAGCACGAATGTCAACTTTTCCATTGGATTTTCTGCCAAAAATGAGCTATTAGTACGAGTATGTAAAACCGGCAACCCCGGTCCGCCGGTCGAAGTAAGTGAATAATGACACGCGTTGATGGGCATTAAAGGGCGATCGGGTTTTACTAGAGCGATATACGTACGTATCGAGCGAGTTATAAGGAAGTGCGCGCATACGGAAAAAAATGGAACGTCGACATTGACACCCACTTTAAGCATAAATTTTGCCAGACTCGGACGCCGGTTTTTTTTACGCCGCTGTGGCTTTGCGTTTGACAGCCAAACCTATCCAGCGTTGACACGAGAGAGTGTACGTGTATATGTGCATTCCAACTTCCGGCTGCGTAATTTCACTTAAATTGTTCTCTCCCCATTTTCCGTTCGTTGAATCGACCGACCTGAACTCTGCCGTTGGATAGGCAACACATGGCGGCGCCATAGTCCAACGCGACACTTTGCAGTTCGCAAATAAGATTTTTAATTAAAAATCCAGCCCTGCCCTGTCGGTTCATAGTCTGAGTCTAGCTGCTGCAGCAGCAAAGGGAAACCGGGAACGAAATTAAGCTCTGACAAATGGCGGCTGGCCGGCAGGGAATACTGCATCCACTAAACAGCGATTTAGTTCTTAAACGCTTTTTTTCTGTCCCATAAGAGAGAGAGAGAGAGAGATGTGCTGAGTGCTCAAGTGTCTCTCTCTTTGTCCGAGGCTTTTTCTCACGCCAATCAGTCATTCCGGTCGCTCTTCCGTCATCCACTCGTTTAAAGCAAGGAAAGAGAGAGAGAGAGAGAGAGAGATGGAGGGAGGGAGGAGAGAGAGAAAGAGGATCGAGCAAAGAATGCTGACGACGTCTATGTGGGGCCACAAAACCACTCACTTCCTAGACGCAGTGCACTACTTCTAGTGTTTCTCGTCTTCGTCGTCGGGATTAATACAAGATATCCATCAATCTCTTCACGCCCCGGATACTGTGTCTGGCCATTCCAGCTTTATTTCGGTTGCCAAGCTGCCCTCCCTTCGTATATCCAATATTATATCTTTTCTCTCCCAATCACCTAAGGCGATCGAATGTAAGATAAATATTGCCAATGTTCTTTGTTTGACTTCAGCTTATTCATCTCTCTTATTTGCGACGAAGGCAGCCAGCTCTGATTCCGATTCCCATGAGGCCGGGGAGCGTAATAACCTCATACTTAATCCGGATTCATTTTCCATGAGGCTTAATGCGGTGTAGCAAGCTGGGGAGAGAGAAGTGTTGCTGGAACTGGAATAAAACGAAATACGCCTCTTTCTCTTCGTAAACGTAATTTATAGTGGTAAACGAATGTGTAAGTACAACAGCTAGCCAGTGTATTGGGGTCAATCCTTGGCCCCAAGGCCACCGATAGTGAGAATATTCCTTGATCTCTCATTCTCTGTGTGTACACTGCATCTATCCATGGATGCGATGGATGTACTATGGATAGGTACGCACACACACACACACATATGAACGGCCGATACTGCAACCAGGGGCGATGCTATATTTCCATCTTCGTATCCGAATCACTCTTCTGCTGGTCGGCCCCTCGCTCGCTCCTACGCGCATCTCTGGCTCCCCCGAGGAATCAGAGCCAATTTGCCCCTCTCTATCTCTCTCGCTCGATCGCATACTCCGCCTTCTTGCGATGTTCGCGGAAAATAATAGCACGGAAGGCATGCACGATGGAATGGGTGCAATACAGGGAACAAACATCTAGCTGCTATCTTGCATGCAAACGGCCTTGCAATTCTTGTCGGATTCTGTGCGATTTTGAGTGCCGTTGCGATCCACGTGCATTCGTATATTTCACGGGAAGTGCGGCAACTTAAAGTACGTAGCCAGGGACACGCACGTAGTCCACGATCAGGAGCCGGAACGCGTCCGTCCGTCCGTCCGTCCGCCCTTCCCCACTTCCACATCAAATTAGTTCTGCCATCTCTCTCCTCTCCCCTCTCATTGCCGCCACTACTGTACGTACATGACCTCTCCGGGGACTCTGTCGGTCGTCACATTTGTTGCTACCGAGTCCGAGTACATCGTACGTACGTATGTGTGCCTATGCAAGTGAGTAAGAACACCCGGGTGGCCTTTTATAAGTCTCAATAAAATGTAAATAAAGGTAACGATATGGTGGTTCCCGTATTGCGCTCAACTCGTTGTAGTAAGTTGTAACACCACAGCAACTCTTGGGGCACTCCCTGCATCTCGGGAGAAATCTCTCTCTGGTGGCTGGAAGGTTATTACGGCGTCGAAATGAGTCGCGGTCTGACGAACGAAGTGGGGATGGTGTGAAGAAAGAAGGGTCTGGAATGAGCATTCGACCTAATATCGGCAACAAATATATTTTGGCTGCTGTTCTGCTGCATCCCCTGCGTTTCCGAATTCGCTTCCGCCTTCCCTCCCTCCTTCCTTCCTTTCCTGCACATAGCTAGCTGCATTAATTAGTGGAGGCAATTCTGTAGCGCTAAATAGGCTGTCATTCGCAGGGGAGAGACCGACCGACCGACCGACCGACCGAGAGTGCCATACGTCGCCGACGTAGTGGTGGCGGTATAGTACAATTTGCCGTCGCTCACGAGGGCGGCGGCGACAACTCTTATTAGCAGGAGGCGTTCGGATCCAATGGTGCCAGATTCCAATATTATATATTGCTACCAATTATATCGTAAGACCCCATGAAATACCCAAGTTTCCTGGGTGGGTATCCGATATGTGATTGTTTGAACTGGCATAATCTGTCCGACTGCGCGCACAAAGGCGGCCGTATTTGCGCGCTGCCGACGCCCGAGGCAGACAGGAATGGGAGCTACTAAACTCGCTCGCTCAATTCGCATTCAGGTCGCTAATAAATCATCCAACGGGCCGGCCGGGGCAGCGCCTAACTTTACCGGAGGCAGAGTTAACGGCCGTGAAAAGAGAGAAAGAGAGAGGGCTAGCGGGAGAATAATACCCCGTTGGGCCCCGAAGTTGTCTCATATCCGACTTTCGCACTCGAAACAAACGACATATGAGCACAATACGTACACAGTCCTTCTCCCTCTCTCACTCTCTCCCCTGGCTGCATGAGCTCCTCTTTCTATTTCGTCTTGTGTTTCTCCCGCTCTCTCTCCTCATTATCTCGGCGCTCCATCAGCAGTACCAATATTCGACGCCTCCTTCCTTCCTCCGTTCTTTCTTTCTCCCCCGGGTATTCATCACAACCCATTTCGGCAAGGTCAGAGACGGCGAGCGAATGAGGGGAAAAAGTGGCGCAGAGGAGCAACGACTTTTGTGGTAGTAATGTTCCCTCTCTCTCTCTCTCTCTCTCTCTCTCTCTCTCTCTCTCTCTCTCTCTCTCTCTCTCTCTCTCTGTTCTTCAAAATATATTTAAATGTGTCAGTTGTTTATATATGAAATAATTATAACAACAA
>JAAUYK010136075.1_pt1 | contig 10124 bp, 10 predicted proteins | sample 7278021 | NCBI WGS metagenome assembly JAAUYK01 (sample SAMN14350223, study PRJNA611818) | marine sediment metagenome | isolation source: surface marine sediment (1.8m) | place: French Polynesia: Moorea | collected 2018-08
GGGGCCCACAGCGGGGGCATAGGGGGGTTAAAAAATTTTTTGGGCATCTTTGGTTCAAGGTTATAACATCTGAGGAACTTAGTCGGTTCAATTACACATTATGTAGAGCTTAAATAGATGCGTGATACAGCAAGCAAAATGCGAAAGTGACTACTTATAGCAAACTTCCAAACTAACATACATGTACGCAAAAATCAGCAACAAAATTTTAGCTTTCCGGGTTTCTCTAAAAAAGTGAAAAAAAGTGCTACAAAAGGGGTGTAAGTTGGGATTTTTTTGCTAGTTTTATTAGGAAAATCCAAATATTCGGGCGGCCCTGAGCGCCACTCTGGCCGTGACCACAACGCGTCGCCGTGACTGGGAAGGCTTGGATGCGAAACATGCTCGTTAAAAAGCCAAAAAAATTATTGCTCGACCGCAATAATCAACGTCTAATAAGATCAAGCAGTGGGAAAATGGAAAGTTCCAGCCATGCAGCTGCCATGGATCGGTCTCTATCGTCTTTCTTTTTTCGCGTCAGTGACGCGGCGCTGCGCCGGCTGCATTGCATATCATAACCGATCGAGCCTCTCCCTCTCCATCAGCAGATGCATCATCAGGAAGGAAGTGCGAGTGAGGCCTCAGCTCATACGTACAGGTAGGTGGACAGACAGACAGATGCGGACGGACAGACGTACGCGGTTAATTCTGACGCAGACCCGGCGGAACTGGCGACCAACTGATGCGATTCCGTCGGTTTATCCTCTGGACGTTCGTGCTGAAAGTTTGGAAACTTGATCCTCCACGCGGCTTCAAAAACGGGCCAGGAACGTGAAAAGCCTGTGAGGCTATATTCTTGCGAGAGCAAACTACCTAGCTACATGCACTATAGAGCGGCTAGCGCTTGCCAATGCACTTTGCCAAATTTTTCGCATTCGTCGTACGGTATACGGTATCGGTAGGAGTGCAACGATCGATCGCGCCTGCAATGAACAAGCCCAACATGGATGCAACTTCACGCCTTGCGTCTCTTCTGTTTGATCTTAATTTTCACCGACGTGCATCCGATCCAACTCGATATCGCCAGCTCCTACTGACGATCGCTCTATGGTGGCTTTTTGCTCCATCACCCGATCCTCTCATTTCGCCGGACGGACTCGCCGCGTCGCGCCGTCTCCGCTCCGGCAAAAAAGTGGCAGAGGAGGCGGACAGACCGGAAGACGAAGAAAGTGAAACCGTCGCACTGAATGACGACACCCCTTCCCTTCCTCCGTAACTGTTCTCTCTCCAGCCCTCCCCTCGAAATTAGCGCGATCTTTTTCCGTCGGCACGAAACTTATTACGCACGAGCTACTCGGAGCTGTCGGTTCGGTTCGCGTACGTGACCAAGCGGGACGGCGCGGCGGCTTTCATCTCGTTTGCCTCAATGGGCAGTTTATTTCCGTCACGAGAGATCTCTACGTGCGTACGGCTGCAAACAAGTTCGACTGGCTGCATTGCTGGCGCAAGGTCCAATTAACGTCGGACAAGCAGATCTGATTAAGTTCCTCATGCGTGCAGGCTATTTCCGTCATTCGGCAAAATTTCCTTTTACAATGTCACCCCGCCGGCGCCGTATTTGCCTATCCGGACAATTTCAGATGGCAGGTCCATCTGTTTTTCACACGTACCGCCGCTTCGCGTTTTACGACCTGACGCACTCTATCCTCGCATCCGCGGAGGGCGTTGACGCTTGCTTCGAAAGCGAAGGGAGGAATGTGAGGAATATCAAGATCTTTACCGCTACCGCCACAAAGAGCTATTCTCTCGTCAAAGAGCTTATCTCGGACATTTGTCCGCGCGTCAGTCAGTTCATGATCTGCCATCGGACTATTGAGCTGCTGCATTCTACGTAATTCTCCATTCGCTCTCGCCGTCCAACTGTTATTGAGCCCGCTCCCGTCAGTTAGCATATCCATCTGTCGGAACCGATTTCGCCTTTGGCGGAAGCCACGACGGAGGGAGAGAGAAAGAGCTGTTTCGGGCCCCCAAGACTTATGGGCCGAAATGGGGCAGTCAGTCAGCCAGCCAGGGGAAAGCGGTGGTCGAACGAGCTAGAGGAGTCAGTTCGGAAAATGAGCCAGCCTTGTTTATGAGGCACGCTTCCCCGGCTTGCCAACGCAATATATATACGTACTGCAGCTGAGTGAGATCCAATCTTTACTATGACGCGCGAGTTGCGTCAGAGCGCGCCATATACGTATAAATAGTCGCACTTCCTCAAAGGCTTTGATACGCCTCTTAAAGGGGGCTAGATTTTTCACGAAGCGCTGCGACGCAGAAAGGGGTGAGTTGCCCAACCAACCAACTAACAAAAGCCCCGTTTCGAGTCGCGCCGCCGCCGTCGCCGCCGCCTTATCTCTTAATCTGCCCCCGGCTCGGGAATAAAGTAGATTGAGTTCGCTCGCTGGCTGCTTGCGCAATATTTCCTCTTTGGCGTGAAAGGGATGCAGCCTGAAGCGGGACGGGAGGATGCAATGAGGCCCGAGACTTGAGATGCTTTGCTCGGCCCGCCCCTTTAACGCACTTGAAGTCATCGTCTGGAGTCCGCACTACCGGCCTACTCTCTCCAGCTGCGAAATTGCAGTCTTGCCAAATTTAAACTAAGCTTCCCTCTCAATCCCCATTTGGCCATCTGCCGCTTCCTCAGGTGTCGTCCACTATTTCATTGCTGTGGTCAGAATTGCGCTGCTATACAGGCAATATACGTACGTATACTACATATAGCCAGACGTGCGATGAACTACATAAAAGAGTAGCTCCTTCCGCTTTTCTTTCTCATACGGCGATAACAGCCTTTTAAGCATCCGCTAAGTGCTGTACGACAAAGCCCTATGAACGGAAACTGGGCCGTCCACCCGCTTCTCTATGTACGCAGCTGAGTCACGAAAATTGGGAAAATGCATCGACCGGACGCACGCAGAGCAGACTGGCTAGTTAACTGCGCTCCTCTATCGCCGTCTCGTAATGATGCAATTTTCTCTGCGTGTCCAGTTGGCCGGTCCCGCCCGTCGCCCGTCGCCCGTCGCTTTAAACCGAAGCCCGCTTTATAACTGATCACTGACCACCATGCACGCAGTGGGCTAAAGCAGCTTGGCGCGCGTCGCACGGCGTTCCCGCAGAGCGAGCCGCCGTCGGAAAAACTGCGAGATGCCTTCGCCCGTCCGTTCGTCTATCCGCTTGCCCGCCTTCTTCCGCCGCCGTTCCAAAGCCGCAGAAGGACGGACGGAGCGCCGCTGCCGCCGCCGTTATCCCGCGGCGGCTCCGACTTGAAATCGTCGTCCGTCCGTCCGTCGGCAAAGAAGACGTTTTCCCCGCATCAATCGGTCAGTCAGTCAGTCAGTCAGTTGCGACTGAGAGAGGTGGTGCGATTCCTTCCATTGATACAAAATGGTCCGATAGAATTGGATCTCTCCCATTCCAAATGGACCTTCTGTCTTGAACTGGCTGTGTGACTACGAAGTGAGGAAATTTTCAGGCAAAGGCCGAAGTCGGCCGTTGGCTGCGTAGTAAAACTTTAATAAGAACGTATACTGGTGCTGAACCTTGCATTAATTAATAATGTCGTGCTCGATAAAAGCGTGGTCCATTTTCGGAGTCGTGCTGCTTTTGCTCCTCAGCCTTTTGCAATGCTCCGTGGGCGTTGGCGCGGACGCGGCACCTCCGCCCGGCGAACACTCGTCGTCGTCGGGCCGGTTGACGTCGAGAAACACGGCTGAGGAGTCTCACGACGAGGCGTACAACTCGATCATCACCAACTACTACACGACCGACCCCTTCTTCGGACAGGACATGGAGCTGGGCAAGACGGAGGAGGCGCCACAAACAACCCAAGCCATTGTCTCGTCACCGCCGATCAGACTGAAGCCGAGGCTGCGAGTGCCGCCCGGTTTGATCGAGAAGGCCAAGATCCCGGCTCCCCTGCTGGCGAGGAGCGAGCGGCCGCCAACCACGCCCTCAGAGCCTCAAAAGGAAAGGATATAAGGAACCTAAGTTTGTAAATCGTTTAATTATGTTGCATTTCTTCCCGTGCAGGTTGCTCCACCAAGCAAGATTCCAGCTCCTCTACTTGTCGGCGGAGGCTCAAAGAAGTCTAAAGACAAGAAGGAGAAAAAGTTCCAACCAGAGAGGATGACCTTCAACAACAAGCCCCTGAAGAAGCTGAAGAAGTTGGTCCGCCCGAAGCAGACCTCGCCGACGTCCTCCGGCCGGGCGGCCAGACGGCCGACCAAGCGACAGGCGTTCTCGCACCTTCTCTCCGAGAAGAAGGCACGAAACATCCCCCCGGTGGCGGAGGACTTCTCCAAGGACTTCGGCCCACAGTCCAGCCCGCTGGTTCCCAGGAAGCACAACAGCAAAGTCAGGCGGCTGGAGATGGACCCGTTCGAGGACAGCGCGGTGGACAGCACCACTGGCGGACCCCTGTTTGCTGGCGCGCCGGGCGGCCCTGAGAGCAAGAGCTACTTCGACCTCATGGGAGACTTCTTTGACAACAAGCCCGACATCAACGTGTTCGAGGAGGTGTCGGCGGCCAGCCCAAGGACCTTCCCCAACTTTCCGCCGCAAGATCTTGACGCCGACATAAAGGAGAGATTTCCTCATCCGCCTCCTCCGAGATCGTCGAGACGGACTCGCCCTAGACCCGGCTTTGGAAATGAGATTGGCGGCGGCGGCGGACCTGAGTTCGGCACAGGATCAGGATTTTCTGCCGGTCCCGAGTTCGAAGCGCTGAAGGAGGACATGGGCAGCCTGGGCGAGAGTCCCATTCACGGCGACGGCAGTACTCCTCTGTACCACCCCTACGCCGAGCCGCCCGCCCACTTCAACCCCCTCGATACGGGTCACGATGAGGCCGACGTCGAAATTTTTGCACCCCCGAAGGCCCGCTACAGCAACAAGCCTCGCCTTCGGATTCCGCCGCCAACCTACCCGACGCCGAAGAGAGAGCGGCTCGAACGAGAAAACGCCGGCGGCAGCAGCGGCTCTCTTGAGTTGTTCGGCAGCAAAGTGAACATCGATCAGGTGCTGGATGACCACACTGAGCACAACCACCCTATCTTTGACAACCCGCACGTCAGGGAAGTTCAGCCTTTTGAGATCGACCAGCCGGTTGAGGCCCTGCCCCGGCCAGAACCCCTTCGCCAATTTAAGACACACCCGACCGGAGGACTGGACAAGCCAAAGAGTCCCAAGAAGCCGAAAATATTCGACTACGACCCACCCATCTACGACTTCTCTGACAGCGAGCCACTCGGAGGACCTGCAAAGGTGGAGCCGCCCAAGTTCCGCGTGTTTGAGCGTCCTCCGCCGACACACGACCACGGCCCCTACTACGGCCCCGATTTCAGCGACCGCCTCCGGCCGTCGGCGCACGGTCCGAGGCCGTTCAGCCTCGTCGAGATCAACGGGCCGATCGTGCCTCCGGAGGGGTCGCGCGGAAATCCGTCCAGAGCGCGGGCAATCCCACAGACCCCGCTCGCCGGCTTCAGCGACGGAAACAGGAACTTCTTCCAGAGCCAGGAGAAACTCTTCGGTTCAAGTGGGCCTGTGGGATCTTTCGAGCACGTCCCCAGCCACGAGCTCCCTGCAGAGCCGAGGAACATTGAGCTAACCTTGGACGGCCCACCGGAACCGCTTCCGCCTCCGTTGGCCTCAGTGCCGTCGTCGCCCTCGCCGCCACCCTCTCCTCCTCCACGTCGTCCGCCACCTCCTACATCTCTCCCGCGATCCCCGCCTCCGTCTCCTCCAGCGCCATCTTATAGGGACTTCGAGCCGGTCGTTGAGATCCCTCACCTGCCGCCGCCTCCCGGTCTGATCGAGGCGATGCGCAACAGCAACTTTGGAGACATTCCGAAGCTATCGTCCAAGATGCCCTACTTTCCTCCCGAGATGATCTACGACGCATTTCACGGCGGCGACGACAGCCTCGAGGTGCTGACTCACAACAGCTTGAACGGCGACAGCGACGACGACCAGGTGTCGCTGGAGGGTCTCGGGCGGAGGAGCGACCGTCTACTTGGGAATCCCTTCAAGTCTCTCGAAAGTCTCGGCCAGAACAGGAGACGGATGGACCGTTTCGAGGACGACGAAGATGTCGGTTTCATGTTGACACCGAATTTCGACGCTAACAATGCTGTTGACAACAGAGACAACGATGACACCCTGAAGCCCTTTTCCGACTTTGAAATGGCGTTCAAGAGGCCTGCTGCAACTCCTGGGGTGCCGCGTTTTTCCCGACCGCGACCTCCTCCACCTCGTGTGGCCAGACGACCGTCTGCACCTAGGACCCCGCCTCCTCCTCGATTCCAGTTTGACAGCAAGGATGCTTTGATTGTCGGTCAGTTCACGGCTCCGACGTTCAGGCAACCGGACCCCAACCCTTACGATCACCGTCACATGAAGGAGAGGCTGCGCGAAGCTGAGAAGAAGCCCTTCATGCCCAGCGAGGAGGACTTTTTCAGCGGGTTGGACCGACCGGCTGAGGAGCAAAAGTTTGACTTCCCCAAGGAGTTTTCCGCCGCCAACTTTGACGAGCTGAGGCGGCCAACGAAGTCCGACAACGGCGCGGCAGCCACAAGGCCTCCTCGAATTCTGAGGGCGACGAGGCCGCCGCCGTCGAGGCCGTCGTCGCCAGAGGACACCTCTGCCCCGGTGTACGTCCCGCAGAGAAAGTACCGCCACGAGCCGCCCAAACCCGAAGTCTCATCACACCCGTCACAGGAGGCAAAAACTTCCTCTTCGGAGAGCGGCGGTGACGGCAGCAGTGACAACCGGCGGATGTCTCTGCCGCCGCCGCATCCGCTGCCGGGCCGTGAGTACCTCGAGTTCGACCCGATGGCCTTTAGCAAGCGCGGCCTCGACCTGCAGCCGGTCGAAGGGAGACAGTTGGAGAGCAGAAACATCCGGGCGAGGTCGCTCGACCTAATGGCCGAGGAGGACCTGTTTCGCGGGGACCTCCCCATCCCAATGCCGGCGGCGGTAGACAGGCGGAAGCGCGGCCGCGCCCTCTTCGGCCCACTCGACGCCCCGCCGCCGGCCCCGGCGTTCGGCGTCACCGGCAGCGAGGTGGAGCGGCCTCACCACTTCGTGCACGTGGACGGGTACAACCGGTTCAAAGCGGGACACCACAGGGGCAACGAGAAGCACCACATCCAGGACGTGCAGGAGCATAACGGACCCCATCACAAGGAGGAGGTAATTATGAATGCCGCAGCAGTTGTTAATCGCCCAACGAAACGCATTCCAGCGCGTCGTCGAGAAAGAGCCTCTCAATTTTCATCGCCTCCTTAAATTGAAAGAGTCCGCATAGCCCGCTCTTATTGCAATCTCATCTCACGTGCGCGTGCGACGTGCGTCATAAGCGCGACTTCACCACCTGGCAAAATACCACTCGTTATATGGCTGTGACTCCTACGGCGATGGAATGCGATAAACGGCCTTGGCGATAACTCACATGAGGCGTTGAGAGCCCCATTGTTATGTACGTGGATGGCATATTTTCGCCGTAAGGGGCCGGGGGTCCGACTGTCACAGCGCAGAGCAGCCCGCGGAAATGCAGGCTTTCCCATGGTCGATTTACGCAAACAATTCATTGCGTAACAGAAGTAGGTACGTCAGGCTGGCTAGGAGCTAGCCAGGGAATTAGATGAATCCGCTCGCCCGCTCGCACGCCCTAGCCTTTATACATGTGCGTACGTACGCACACATGTCGTCAGGGAGGGAGGGAGTTAGACGGCGGCCGGCATCACCGCCGTCTTGAAGATGTCGGACGACGAGTGAGTGGACTTGCGTCACATCTGGCCGGCTCGCTCGGCTTGGCGACTGAGATGCTTCTGTTCCCGAACATAGAAGCACATGACAGCAGTGGCGAGAGAAATATCTCGTCGTCTCATCGACGACGTCACGAGGCACTCTTGTGGCCAGCTCTTCATGCTGCAGCGAGCGTCATAATAAGCCGGACAGCCAGATGTTCCGGTCCCCATTGCGTGCGGGCGGACAGACGGGAAAGGCGGACGGTCGGACGCCAAAATCGCCGTAATTCAGCCGAAATGGAATTTAATCGCCACTCTCTCCTCCCTCGATCCGGAGCTGCTGCGGAGGAGGAGGCCATTACAAATTTACTAATAGCACGTGTCGATGGCGGCACATTGCGTTCCGGGGGGAAACAGAGGAGACCTTGTACGCGCACCCGGCAGACAGGCTTACAGTACATACAGTAGAGCAGACGCATTTTCTCGAGCCAGCATGGAGCGGCGGCCGGCAGTCACGTCATGCAGCTAGGCACGAAGAATGCCAGACGGACGGACAGGAAGGCATGGGAAAATTGCCACGTATTTAATCTTGAACCTTTGTCGGCGGACGCGGACCCTTGGTCGAAGCGCCTCTCCCCTCGCATGACCGCGTTACGCCTCGATCGCCGCCTCCGGATGCCGCCTTCCTTGATCCAAGCTGGTTGTAATCTGCTCGCAATATAATAATCCCATTTTCCGTCGAGCACCTTAATCAGAGATTGGCCGCTAGCTAGCTCGTCTAGCTCTTGGAGGAGGAGATGAATGACTTTGTACAGTTTCAACATCACTCCAATTCTGTCTGTCCGTGCGATCTGTCTGCCTGCCTAGTATTGGTCGGCAAAAAGCAAAATGACGTTCGCACGTGTATAGCAGCACTTTGCGCGGCCGGGGGGTAAAAATCGATGAGCCAGTCAGTCTGGCGCCGCAGTAGCCGCAGCAGGCTTTTTTTGCCATGACTTTGAATGCAATGTGTAAGTGGGCTCAATCACGCCAAACAGAAGCTCGCAAGCGACGACGCGACGACCCCTACGCGTTCGGACGTAACGTCCGTAAGCGTAGTGCGTATGCTCGTTAAAAGGCCAGATGACGGACTGCATGGCTGGTCGGTTCGTCGACGCCGTCCGTAGTTCATAAAATCTCGGCGACGACGGCGACCGGCTGCAGTGCCGTTATTCTTCGCACATAAAAAAGCCAAGAAAAACCAGCTCCTCCTACGCTAATTGACCGTCTGCCTGCCTGCTTACCTCGGTTAATAAAGTTTGCCACGGCACAAGGATGCTCTGTGGCCGTAGGCAGGACGAAAAATGACAGTGACGACACGTGAAATGAATTACCCACCTGCAATTATTACATTTCAGGTCAGCTGGTCGGACTCGTACGACGGACACGGGAAGCAGTACTATGAGTTCAACCACGTCTCCAAGTACGGCTACGACGGGGAACACGCGAGGAAGTGAAAGAGGGAGGGCGGGACAGGCGGAGTTGGAAGGAGATCGATCAAAGTGATCAATGGCCATGATTCAGCACGCGGCTGGAGATGGCATCATTGTGATAGTATTACGAGAAGAAGAAAAGAAGTTATTGGAGGAGGGCCGGCCAGGGTTAGATCGCTTGTGAAAGTGCTTCTGATCATCGCCGCCACGTCTTCCGACCGAACGGCCAACCGACGTCGTCAGGGGCAACGCAACGCCGGTCGGCCGGTCAGGGGCGATTTCTTTTCTCCCCGAAGGACGCACAGTACGAAGCAAGCAAGCCGCTTTATATGTGAGAGAAAATGAACGCGGCAGCAGCAGTGAAACGATATAGTGCCAAATTGAGTTTTCTCCGGGCAGATGTTGCCGGCAGAAAGCAAGCAATTAAACCACCACCGCAGACACAAGATAGCGCGCACACACACCCAACGAACGCATAGCAATACACTTATAGGAGCTAGTATTAATTTCGCATATACCTTATAGTATTAAGTCGTAGCTATATACAGTTAGCTATCCGACCAACAATCCCATTGACATACGTAGTAGAGACAGCATACACACACGCAGGTGCAATAAATTCTCATCTGTTACCCCTGTACACTAGTATGCCGGCCCTTTTCGGATTCTACGTATAGTGAAGCTAGGCCGCCGCCGCCGCCCTCCTTTCCATCGATCTGCTACATAGATAGTACATTGCCTTATCGCGACCGGCCTCCTTCCCTCCCCTCCCCCTCGCAGTTGCACCACAGCCCCTCGTCAAGCCGCAGACAAGTCGAACCAAATGACACAATTACAGACGTTGAATGGCCGGCCGCCACCTGTCGCACCCACCTCTCCTTGA
>JAAUYK010126801.1_pt1 | contig 10123 bp, 11 predicted proteins | sample 7278021 | NCBI WGS metagenome assembly JAAUYK01 (sample SAMN14350223, study PRJNA611818) | marine sediment metagenome | isolation source: surface marine sediment (1.8m) | place: French Polynesia: Moorea | collected 2018-08
CCGAGGGACCGAACGCCCGGACCCCGCTACGGCAGCAGCAGCAGCTGCTGCTGGCGGGTTTGTGTCCGGGCGAATGTCCAGCTAGTCTGATGCGAGTGCGACCGACCGACCGCCCGCCAGCGCGCCACACCCGCCTCCTGCCGATCGCGCGCGCAAGCAACCTGTGCTAGTACTAGCTATAGTAATCCTGGAACGGCGCGCGCGCTATAGGTCTGTCCGTCCGACGGCGGCGGCGGCGGCGGCGGGGCTAGCGAACGAGGGAATAACCTTCAGTTGCAGCAGTAGGAATTTAGAAGGACACCTGGAGGGACGCGCACGTCAAATACGTACGGCGCCCGACCGTCCGTCCTCGTGCTAGATCCCATAGAGCAAGAAATAGATCCGAGTGTCTTCTTTCTCGGGATTAACGGTGCCCGCGCTCACAGCCGCCCGCCTCGTGTTTTTCGAATGCATGGTGCAACAGTTGGCGCGAGAATAGCTGCCGAGAATAGAGAGCGCCTCTCCCTCCCTCTGTCCGTCCGTCCGTCTGACGTCAGTTCTGACGCATTCGGTGACCCGGCCAGCCGCGGGATGGAAGTAGCGGGATCGCGAGAGAAGGGACTCTGAGAAAGCCCGCAGTTGCAGCCCAGCCGCAGTGAGCATTCATTTTCCCCCTTCTCTCTCTACGTGACTCAGACACCGCCCACTGCGTCGACGATTCAGTGGAAGCAGGAGGAGCAGCGAAGCGGCGGCTTTCCGGAACTGGCCGCCGACGAGGCGGGAAAAACGTGGCCTCATCAAAACAGTCTTCGGGCTACGAGGGACGCGAACGCAAGCATGGAGACCGCTGTCCGGCCGAGGCGCGTTTCGGCGCCGAACGCGGCCGCCACTGTGAACAGCCTCGTCGGGAGCGCGCTCGCGAAGCGCAGGGCGGCCGGCGACTCGGCCGCCGTCTGCAGAGACGACTTCGAGATCATCCACGTGCTCGGGAAGGGCGCCTACGGGAAGGTGTTCCAGGTGCGGAAGATGACGACGTCGGTGAAGGCGGCGCCGGCGCCCGACCGCGGCCGCATCTACGCCATGAAGGTGATCAACAAGTGCAGGATCGCGGACAGCCGGACCGACATCCGGCACACGCGGACCGAGCGCGACGTCCTCGTCCGCGTCGACCACCCCTTCCTCATCAAGCTGTACTACGCCTTCGAGACGCCGGCCAGGCTCTACCTCGTAGAGGAGTTCTGCAGGGGCGGCGAGCTATTCCGGTAAGAATATACGTACGTACGAAATGCGAAAAAAAAGTCTTGGTGCGATTGCACCACGATGACGCGAGCGATGCACGCGACCACTTGGCCGGGCGCCGTTTGCATATGGCGGGCGATCGACGTGGTCGAAAAGTGCGTGGCCGACCAAGTCGAAGCAGCTGCCGTCACTTGACGCGACATGTGGCAATGAAAGGATTTTTCGGAAAAGTTGCGCTATATAAGCGGCAAACAAAGCGAAAAAGGTCGACTTAATCGCGCATTCGAGATAAGACAATGAACATTATTTCGGCGGTATAAAAAGTTTCTAGCATATTGGAGTGAGAAATCCATAATGATGACATTTTTACGCATTTCAGGCTCCTGGAGCACGAGCGCATGATCATGGAGGACAGCGCCCGCTTCTACCTATGTCAGATCATCTGCGCGCTCGACTACCTCCACAGCCTGGACATCGTCTACAGGGACCTGAAGACGGAGAACATCATGCTGGACGTCGACGGCAACATCAAGCTGATCGACTTCGGCCTGAGCAAGATGTTCGCCGACGGCGAGAGGCTCACGCAGACCTTCTGCGGCACAGTCGAGTACATGGCGCCCGAGGTGGTCCTGAAGGAGCCTGGACACGGCAAGCCGGCCGACTGGTGGTCGCTGGGCATCTTCTTCTTCGACCTGGTCACCGGCCGCTCTCCATTCTCCTCCAGCCGCGGCAAGAAGGTGGTCAAGGAGAACATACTCCGGGGAAAGTTCAACATCCCGCCCTACATAACGCCGGACGCCCAAGATCTGATCAGGTACGGATTAGTGACATCACACTGACATGTACTGAAGCTGACCGACCGACCATTCCTCGGAAGAACTTCAAACTCACGGTTGGCTGATTCAATTGTGACGCGATGTAAAACATGCCAGGCACTTCACATATGGCACAGGTGTCCATAGCTTAATCGTTAATTGTTCCGAACCCTAATTGTGTTAAGATCTCCGCATCAACCTAACGAATTTCATTTTCTCTTCAACAGGAAACTCCTCCGGCGAAAGGTTGAGAACCGCCTGGGCGGCTCCAGCGGCGCCTCGGCCGTCCGCGCGCACCGCTTCTTCGCCTCCGTCGACTGGCGCATGGTGGTGGAGAAGCGCTACCCGCCGCCGCACGTGCCCGACCTCGCGAACAAGGACTTCGCCGACGTCTCCCAGTTCGACCCCAGGTTCACCTCGAAGCCGGCGAGGGAGTCGGCGTGCAGTCCGCCGCCGCCCGAGTCCATCGGAAAGATGGACCTCATGTTCGCAGACTTCGCCTACAGCTCGCCGGAGGTGACGGAGGACGGCAGCAGCACGCCCGACTCGGGAGTCGAGGCCTCATCGTCGTCCTCGAGCACCTCCTCCGACTCGGACAGCCTGCAGATCAACATACACGACCTGCAAATCCGCCAGAGAGGCGAGTGAAAGGAACGATGGAGCAAAAAACACTACGTACTACGTATAGGAAATTAAAGAACCGCCGCAAGCAGGTGCTGTGAAATTTTAGTTTCTATAACAGCTCAGACTTCGAGGGCATACATACATGCGAAGAGGAAAGGATATAGGACGACTACCACTATACTTCATTCATACAGTATAGCGACTACTTTAGAAGTAGCAATAAATTGAAGAGTTATACATTAGAACGATTTATTCTCAATTACTGCGCGCTCAGCTCAAGAAAAGGTCCGGCTACCAGCCGATCTGTATGTCCTCCTCGGCCACCTTCTTCTCCAGCCAGAGGATGAGCGGGCGGTAGTAGCGGAGCAGCGGCGCTGACGAGATCTCCCTCTCGCCCGTGATAGCCTCGAGTGCGTCCTGCCAGGGTCGGCTCTGGCCGAGGCTCAGCATCGATCGCAACCGGTCGCCGGCATCCTTCGACTTGTAAAGGTCGCAGCTTTTTGCAACAACGTTTTAGTTAGCTGTACTGCATTCATAAAAGATCGTCGTTCACACCTGTGCAAATCGACGTCCATCTTTCCGTACTTGGCCTTGCAGAGACCCTCGAAAATCTGCACCTGGAGGAAGCTGCTAAAGAAGTACCTGTCCGTGAAACTGAAGCTCTAGAATTTCCATATAAGACTATATACTAGTACGTAGATTCACTCCTACGGCATATAAGGTGTGTTGTCCGGTATGTGAAACTTTGCGAGCGGGTCCAGATGGAAGGAGGCCCTGAAATGACATTAGATTTGAAGCTCCTGATAAGCGAGATATTTGCTGCCTAGACCTCGCGATGGGCGATGCCACGCCCTGCAGCCGCTCCCTGAGTGTCCACCAGTGATCGTTCCAGTTGGCAAAGTCCACCCTGCCTGCGAACACGTCCCAGCGCCACCTGTCCACCACAAGGCTCCAGGGGATCAGGGGGACGCGGTAGAGGGCCTGCTGCAGGAGCGGGCTGATCGAGTCCTCTGAGTGGACACAATGAGAATACAGTCCTCTCAATTAAATCAAAGTGCATAGATACGCACCCGCTTCGGTGTCCCACAGGTCCAACCTCTTGAGATGAACCGGCGACCTCACTGCGTAGTTGATGGCGTCGCCGACGGCCTCGTGGAAGGCGGGATTGGCACCGTCCTGGTGGATAAAATTTGGTTAATTCGCAAGCTTTAACGTACTTTCAAGTTGATTAACCTTCCTTACCCTAAAGATTGCGGGCAAGTGAGCATAGTTCATGTAGTACTGCACGTGACCCATTTCGTGGTGCGCAGTCAGGAAGGTCTCCTCCGTCCGCTCTCCGCACATCTGTATCAAATTAGTTTAACGGACGCTTTCGAATTTTTCCCAGCGATTAGTCTACACCTCGATCCTGAAGTCGTCCTTCGCGTAAAGGTCGATCGCGCTCGGGTGGCATGAGGTGGGCGCAGCGACGGACCCGTTGTTGCCCTTCGGCCGGACGAACTGCGACCTCTCCCAGAAGGTGGCCGTCATCGGGTCGAGGCCCAACGATTGGTAAAAGTCGTCAGCCCTAAATAGGAAATGTTAATTATGCTTTCTTTATTTGACTTTACCTCACGTTCGCATGATGTCCATCACGTTGTAGTTTCTGTCCCGCAGCAATTGGCTGAGGGAGCGCGGCGGCCGCCGCCGCTCGACTCCCGAGGGAACTGCGGTGGCGTTCGCTTCCTCCTCCTCCTCCTTCCCTGCCACGGCGATGTCCGCCGAAAGGGCGCTCCAAGTCTGACCCCAGAGGTTGCCTGCAGGCCAGCTTTCATTGAGCTCGTTCGAGTCGCGAGGGAATGATATTACCGAGCAGGTGTGCGGGAATTGGGCCATTCTCGTCGGGCACAACGTCCGAGCCGTAGTATTGTCTCAGCCGGTGTCTGCGTTGATATTTATTCTCCTTTGATGCTGTCAATTTGGACATAATCAGGATATTCCTACCTTACGAACCCGTGTAGCAGCCTGTAGAAGGGCAACAGGTCGGCGTAGAGCTCCGCGATCTTCGAGTCGATGTCGGGTATGGCGAGAGTCTCCTTCCACGCGACGGAGATGTCGGCGTAACCTAGAGTTGAATTTTGTACTCCGTTCGTGAACCAATCGTAATTCCCTTTGTTGAACAGTCATGCCTCCATGCACTCACCGTTCCTCCGCGCAGCCTCATTCATAATTCCGACCATGTCCCGGAAAAGTATCCTCCCCCTACAAAACAGAGAAAGACGCGAAGTTGGGTTATGAGGTCTATATATTGCGAGGATGCGACGGACGACGGTGAGTTATTGCTGGCCGAACACGCGAATAGAGAAACACTTTCCTTCCTCCTCCCGCAGCCGCGTCGCCCCACTTGGACCAGATCTCCAGCAGCCGTGTCGGGTCCCTCTCGGTCTCCGTCTCCACGAGGGAGGAGAGGTCCGGCTCCCCGTGCAGGCATTTTTCCTCGCCTTCGAGGCAAACCACTGGATAATTACAAAATTAATTAGCATCCAAAAAATGCACCGCCTAATTGGATTTTTCAAGCACTCTAAAACTACTCATTCATGCATGTGCATTTCTTATGCCGCCGTTCCTGAAGTGTGGTAGATCTTGTAGAGCTCCTGCTGGGTAACCTCGAAGGCCCTGAAAACGAAGGTCAATGTGTTACCGAGCGAGCGCGGATGGATGGATGTATGGATGGGCGCCAAATTTATTACTCGGCAAACACCCCATAAAGCGTGTTCGATATGTCTGACACCGTCCGGCCATCATTCATGCGTCATATATACTCACAGCGACAGTTGCTCGTCGTATCGCGGCCCTCGGCACATGAACCACAGTTGTCGCCTATAAACGTTCGTGAACTAGGTAATTGAAAATGTCATGCACAGACTAGCTGTTAACTAGGTTCAGACCTCGTTTCATCCGGTAGGAGAGCTACGGCGACGGGATTGATTTTGGAGACTTTCTCGCACCACGAATTCCTCCAGGCTTCCCTGCGGTTTTTTGGATGAACTAACTTAGAATATTCGAAATTAATTGCAGCAACTTACTTGAACCTCTGGGCCTGAACTAATTCCTCCTGATTCGCGTCCGTGATTTCGACGCTGACGTTCCACGCCGCGTCCGACTCGCGGTGGCAGACGGCCTCGAGGTCGGCGTTGAACACCCCCAACCAGGCGTCGACCGCGCTCGACCAAGCGGACAGATCTTTGATGAAAGGCAAAGCTTAGTAATTTTGCAAAAAGTGGAACCTAATAGTATTCTGCATGCCATGTTTGATCTGGGGCGGCTCGGGTACGGAGAAACTTTTCGAGGCCCCACTTGACGCCGCTAAAGCGAGAACGGCGACGGAATGGATGGCCATTGCCGGTAGTAGGCGACTTTTCCCCGCGTGTTTTCCGTCGCCATCGCCCCCTCCGCCTTCGCCTCCCTCCGCGGCCATCTCCAGCCGGCGACTAAATCGAAAGTTTCCGCTCGCTAGCTCGCGCGGATGTGGGCTGTTGGAAAGCCCATGGAAAGACAGGGAAGCTAGGAGACGCTAGCTCGCTCTCGGCTCTCGTTCGTTTGCCCGCCCGTCCGCGCTCTACTCTACGTCGTACACAAGCTCGATAGTAACGCCTTTCTTTGTCAGCGGGGTAATCGGATATCTCTCTGCCCCATCGTTCCGTCTTCCGAACACTATAGCAGAAGGTTGACAAGGCCAATTTATTCGTACAGAAGTACATGGATTAATACACGCTTATCGTGCCATGGACAGGAAGGTACATATTACAGGCTTTGAGCAGTGGGTGGATATCGAAGCGACAGTCTTCTTTCTGGGTAATATCTTTGTAATTGTTCGCACATTCATATTCTTTCAAAGTTAATAATATCTTTCCTTTGTCGCACACGTTCATCTTCTATCAAAGTGGGCGTAGAAAAAAATCACTCTTAAATTTCCTTCTTTTCTCTGACCCTCGCGAGTTGCGAGCAACACATAACACAGACTTATATCGCTGTTCTTCTTATTCGATCGGCTCCTGTTTAATTATCACCGGGTGTTCTTTGACCGCTGCCTCTGCGGCGAGACCCTTCGTCGACAGAATGTCCAGGTCGGGGTCTGTCTCGACGGCGGCCAGCACGTCCGCGGCGCCGACGGCGGCGGGGTGTCGGCCGCCGAGCCGCCGGTACGCCGCCCGGTGACTCTTCCTCACGATCGCCTCGGCGAGGCACTTGGCCGCCCTCAGCACCAGCTTCTGCGCCGCCGGGTAGTAGATGTTGGGCGCCAGCTCCTCCTGCTGTCCGAGCGCCACGCCGACCTGGCTGGCGGCCGACGCGACAAAGGAGAACGCCGCTGGGTCGTCCTCGGGAAGCAGGAGGCAGGCGCGCTTCGCCCTGGGCTTTGTTGGTGTCGACGTTGCCGCCTGCGCGGAAACTGAAGTCTCACCAGAATCTTCTTCATCCTTGGGCTCCACCTTGACGCGGACGGCGCCGACGGGGTCCAGCTCGACGACGTCGATCACCGCGTCGTCGAAGAGGCCGAGCTCCTTGCGGCCGCTAGAGACGACTGAGTCGATGGCGGACATGTTCAAGTACTGGGAGGCCGTTGTGAGGGAAGGCAGCGCTCCGGTTTGGCTTCTGATGTCTTCGTCGGTAGGGGCTGTAAAGAACAGAACTAATAAGTAATAAAATGAGCATTAAAATCAGTTGGAGCTGCAATCGACCTACCGTGCAAGGGAATTGTATATCCGTGTTCCCTCAGGAGACGGACGATGTACCTCACGTCATTCAGATGGGGGCGTAGACTGTCGCTCTCGTTGATTATCCGGTTGATGGTTCTCGCACGGAGAAACTGCATGAAGAGAAAGTTAGTTAATAAGATCATTGATATGCCAAGTGATATCTAATTCACCTCAGACGCCAGCTGCTTTCCCAGGTTCCATGACCTGAACTCCTTGTCGGACCTGGCGGCGTACGGGTGGAGGCTCTTGTAGATGACGTCCCGGGCCGCCGGCGTCACCAGTGGCAGATAGCGCGCGATGTAGAGCACGCAGTTGTCCGCGCGGGGAAAGTCGCTGCCCTTCAGATTGGTGAGACAGCGGTCACTGCAAATGAAGGGGAAGTTAAGCAACGGAAATTAAGGACGTGTCTATAGACTATTCGAACCTCAAAAACTTGTGAAACTCTGAAGACTTCTTCAGCAGGTGGATGCCCCTCTTGGAGATTCTCGCCTCGATCTCGGCCTGGGTGTCCTCCTCGTTCCGGCCGAGGATCCGCGTCCACGACGCTAGACTTATCTCCGGGACCGTCTTCTCAAGGTCTGTGAAAGTCTACAGTCAATAACTTTACTCTATCTTTAAGTGAGGGCTTCGCTTCTTACCTGATTTGTGAGGCGAGCCAGAGGGCGATTCTGCCGCAGGTGGCCCGCTCGGCGTCGGGACGGTCGGCGCGAAAGTCTTCTTTAGCAGGCTTGCGCCGGGGGGCCGCTGGGGCCTGAGAATGCTGACGCCGCCGAATGTGGAGGTCGCCGCTTTCTGCGGCTTGAGGCCGCCGTTCACCGGGAGGGAGGTCTGACCTGGCGTCGGGCTATTCTGCGCCCTGAGGCCGCCCGGCGAGGACATGGCCCCGTTGGCGGCCCCGTTGGATACAACGGGGTTGGCCGGCGGGACGGGCGAACGGGTGGCCTTCCGGTGGTTGGCCCTCGGGAGAATCCTGACTGGCATGTAGAACGGCTTCCCCTCCTTGTCCGTGCATCGGACAAGGGTGGTCCGCTCCTTCGACTCCTCCAGCAGCTGCTGCTGACCCGGACCTGCGGCCGCCGCCGCCGCCGGAGCCATTTCCCCCTCCGCGCCTTTGGTCGCGTGCTGCTGCAGCGTGAACGCGCTCAGCTGGCCGGCGTTCATCTCGTAGTGTTTCACCTCGCGGACGCCGTTCTCCTTCTGCGTCAGCGAGATCACCTTCTTGCGGACTGGAGGCTGCTGCTGCTGCTTCCGCGCCGCCGTGGACTTCACTTTCTCGCCGCGGAAAATGTCCGGCAGCGGATCGCGGAATATTGCCTCGATGCCTTTGCCGGCGTTAATGTCATCGTTCGAAGCCTGAGCGGCATTCTCACTGCAGCGCTTCATACTCGTCGACTCACTGTGGGCGATTACCCAGCCCTCGGAGTCGGACTGGACAAAGCCGTACTTGGCGCTCTCGTCGTCCGACCCGACGGAGGCAGCTGAAGGAGTCACGCTCGCTTTCTCGCTCTCTGTCTCTGTTTCTCCTCCACCGCCGGGCCCCGCGTGGAGCCAGACGTCGACCACTGTCTCCGCTCCGAGCGTCTGCAGCCCCGTGTAGGTCCTGTCCAGCGTCAGCTGGTGCAGGACGTCGACGGGCGGGTCGTGCTTAAAGTGGATCTGCACCCGCGCCTTGAACTCGCCCCATCCGCGGCGGCTCAGGTGGAACGGGGGCTGGCTGACCTCGACGAGGTCGTGCGGGTAGTAGCTCGGGTGGATCATGAACTTGACCTTGGTCACCACGTCAGAGACGTCGGGCGAGTCGCGGTCCCCGCGGACGTACATCAGCCACTTGTGCGTGGCGTTGTCCTCCCGCTGGTCGCACTCGATCCACTTGGAGACGTTGCCGACGATGAGGCGGCGCTTCACTTTGTGCCGCGAGTTTCTAGGATCGGACACCTCGTCCAACTCCTTTTCTTTGGGCGGCACGTATCGGGGGACGACGGCGGGCGGGGGTGCGGGCGCGGACTCGGTCGCGGCGGTAGTCGAGGCCGGAGGCGTCGTCGGTGCTGGAGCGGCTGACGATTTGGTCGCGGCCGCCCTCCTCGGCCTCTTCCCTCCGAGGGTCTGTCTGACGGCGGGATGGATCGCCAGGCAGTCCGACGTCTTCGACTGGGACTGAAAGCAACGCATAATTGACCCCATTCCATTGACCTGCACTTGATGAACAATTCTCCTACCTTGGACACCGTGGGCGCGTAATAGTTGGCGACGGCTCCGCACCTGACGAGATGCAGCGCCCTCTTGACCAGCCCGATCCTCCGGTCGATCTCCGCCGTCTCGTCCGCCTTCGCCGACATCTCCGTGCTGAACTGCTCGTTGACGATCCTCCTGACCTTCTCCTCGACGGCGGTCTTGGCCTTGCGCTCCACAGCCCTGATGCGCTCTCGCTCCGCGCTAGACATCCCCGTCGCCGCTGTCTCGTCCTCCGCCTTCCTCTTGACTCCCCTGCCCCGCCTGTCATCGTCGTCGTTCATCGCGGTGACCTCGGGGGACTTCTTGTCGGGGCTGAGCTAGCGCACGCAATTTCACCTCATGTTAAGAGAAGGTAAACACATGCGAGGGAGCAGCAGCAGTCAGCAGACGCTCGATCTCTCACGACGTCGGCGAGCGCGACTGACCGCATGCACAACAGGGGAGACAAAAATTATGGAAGTCGGCGAAATAGAACCGGAACATTCATGGTCGAATTCG
>JAAUYK010048351.1_pt1 | contig 10122 bp, 9 predicted proteins | sample 7278021 | NCBI WGS metagenome assembly JAAUYK01 (sample SAMN14350223, study PRJNA611818) | marine sediment metagenome | isolation source: surface marine sediment (1.8m) | place: French Polynesia: Moorea | collected 2018-08
AGAGCTCCCTCTCTTTCAGATCATAAGGAGCCCGATCCCACGAAATACATGCACGTACGTACGCCGGGAACGGAGCGCGAAATTCTCGTCTGGTTCTAGACGCTTAGCGGTAAGTGAATAAAGTGGATGGACGAAGCTAGATCTTCTTGCTGATGTCCTCGAGCCGACCCCACCAGGCCCGCCACAGCCACAGTCAGCGCACGGACTCCGACTCCTCGCTCTCCCTCTCCCTCTCCTCTTGCGACTCGCCCATCGAGTGGCTGTTCTCGCCCGACCCACGCGCGTCGCGACAAAGGCCGTTCACAGCGCCTCCCTGGACATCGTGGAGAGCCGCCTCGAGTCCGGCAAACGTCCCGAGGATCAGGATGACCGGAGGAGGTTTGATGCTTTCTGAGGCCAACATTGCTAACGTTGTATGAGATTAATTTAAAGACGATGCAGAGGTACATTCGGAAGGCGGTGGAGCGGTGGTGGAGCAGCGCAAAGCGGATTTTGCGTCCAGCACGACAACCACGCTGGAGGTCCCCGAGGAGCCGATTGGCAAGCCGGAGGACGCCGAGAACCGGGCGGGCACGCCGCTGACATTTTTCGCCACCGTGAAGATAGCAAAGTGGATGGCGAAGGCGTACGGATACAGAGCGGCCAAAAAACAACATTATACCAGCCAGGACCAGGTGCATGTTCCATATACTACATACACACCTAGCAAAATGTGTACCTAATGTTTTCGGTGCTCAGATTTTGGAGCAGCTTAAGCGCAAGGAAGCCTTCGACGAGCTGACCATTCCCGTTCCTCAACTGGCTCGCCGCCACCCCGCTGACGAGGGAATCGACGGAATTCCGAGCAGAGAGGCCGTCGCATCGGCGAAGGCGAGCGGAGGAAAACTGTTTGCCGTGAGTATTTCGAAATGTTTTTAGAAGGAATTACTAGAAGCCGCAAATATTTTAGCACCCAGGAACGCCCCTTCGCTCGTCCGTCGCGTCGACGCCTGATCTCAGCGCCTGCGATGGATCCCAAGGCGATGAAAATGAAGAGGATCTGGCCAATCGGTGCGTTCCACAAGGAGTCATGACCGGAGATCCAGTGAGAAAAATCATGAGATTTATTGCACATATTTGGGGAGGAACGCCTGAATAATGTATTTAGGAGGAGGACGCGGCCCGGATTTGCTCCTGGTTGTCTGCCGCATTCGGCGTCGTGGACGAGGAATACCACCGGGCCTACAGTCGCGAGTGCATCCGACAGGCGAGGAGGGCCGCCAAGGGACTGGAAACCATCGAGGGGCTGGCCTCAGATAATAAAGAGGACGTGGGGCCCGTATGGTTCTAACGGCTTTAAAAGAGAGTGGAAAAACGAAAATACTATACACTTAATTATTCCTATAAATATATCTGACGATAACATATGACGATACGTACATATGTACGTGTACACATTTCACATTATTTAAGCAAGGGGTGATCCTCTTCACGGCACAGCACCAGTTTCCATCGTTCGGCGTAGACCAACTTGTTCAGGAGTCCTAAGAGGTCTTTCACCATCCAGTCGCAGACGGAGCCCAGCTTCATCAGACAAGGGCAATTCTTTACGAAGGCCCAAACACTGAGCTCGGTCAGCCTGATGTAGCCAATCTCGCACGAACTTATGCTAAAATTATATTCACATGAAATACGTACGTCTAAATCCTTGTACGTAGTACTTGAATTTAGGTATACCGCGCCTCAGTTAAGCGGGTCAAATTCCCTTGACTTAGTAGGGGTACCATGTCGGAGTCGGTCACCGTCAGGTTGTACAGATTCAACGTCTCCAAGGCCGGCGCCAACTTAATGAGGAACTTCCAAGCTGCTGAATGTCCGCCGATGTCGCACAGGCTCAAATGTCGAAGGTTGCAGAGGGTCCGTGCATGAGAAAGCTCTCGGGAATCTGGCTGGAGCAATTCCGCATCGGACACGGATAATCGCTCCAGTTGCGTACAGTATCTGGGCGCATTATAGTACTAGTCAATGATTACTTTTCATTCGTGTCATCCTTATACCTGGATAGAGCTGCGACGTCTATCGAAGCCGCCGAACCGCTAACTCTTAGAAATGTAACGTTCTCAAGTAAGGTTGCAACACTTTCGTTGACCTTGGTGTCACGCAGACCAACGCGATCGAAATAATGGCGAACTAACTTGGGCTGGAAACTGAAGCCGCACCCATTGATGTTCAGAGTCCGCACATTCGGAAACGCGCCAAGGAGCGGATCTAGGGAATGCTTATCTACTGCTACGTTGCAGGCAGCAAGTCTCTGGTGAAGTAATCTTCTGCATAAAATATAATTAATCGTAATGAGAGGAGTTCCTAAAGTCGTGCATTGCTGAACAAATATGATAAATAAGTTACCTCGACTTCAAGAGCTCATGCCAAATGTCCTGATTAAGCCGTAACTCGCGGAGATTTTTGCACACGTTCAGTAGGCTGGTGCCGCTCATCTGGCTGATAGAGGTTCCCTCAAGGTTGACAACCAGCAGAAATATTTTCGTGGACTTTTCTAGAAATAAGCGAATCCCTCGGTCGTCGACTTCGACACCATCTCGGATATCGAGAGTCTGCAGGTGCTTGGCCGTCACTCCAACCTTAGAGGCAATGTAGCGAATGGATGGGTATAATAAAACTAAAAAGTTACCTGGATTAAAATATCGTTATTACACACGGCGTGCAAAGTTAGCGTTCGAAGGTGTTCCATTCTTTTAATAGCTCTCCGCAAGAGACTTGACTCGGAGCTGACCAATGATGATTGGTGGAAAATGGAGTTCTCTTTCTTCCCCTTAGGAGAAACGCAGATATATTGTACGTATAAATCTATTCAAACGGACAAAGTGATTACCTCATAACAGTTGAATGCCATCGACTTGAATTTCATGTCGCCGTGATTCAGGAGTCGTAACATAGTCCGCCTGCTCTCTCCGTCCCAGCTAAATTCCTCATCCAGATTAAAACGGCCTAATTCGGAGACAGAAAGCCATTCGATGAGCCGGAGCATCGCCGAGGCCGCGGAGGGATTCTGTTCTGTCCCCTCGAGCTGCTTCTCTCCCCACCGAATTAAAGGTGAACATTTGATTGCGGCCAATGCCAAAGGAAGTAATTCTTCTCGTAGACAGACGGGCAACTGGCTGGCAAGACACCGGAAATTTATCTATACGACGTATAGCATGATGCACTATAAGATTTCGACAGAAAAGCTTCTCGTACCTTCTTTGCGTCTTCAGAGACAGCCACCGCGCCCATCAGTCCGGCCGCCCTTCCTAAGGCCTGTTTCCGCAGTGATAGGGGAACAGCCTCGGGCTTCACCAAGAGATCCATGCCCTTGTTCTTCACGTCGTCTCTTCCTTACTGCGATAGCGAACTCCTCCCTCCCTCCCTCTCTTATGATTCGAGCGTAAGTTAAGCCCGATTAAAAAAGCCGGTCTTGCAGTCCCAGTTGGCAGCGCGCCCGCCCGCCCGCCCGCAGCGAGGTGTCATGAACTCCGGAATGCGTCGATCGCGTCGCGTCGTGGGGAGAGAAGGAAGGGGGAAGTGGGAAGCGGGACCGAGAGCGCGCAAACAAAGGGTCGAAGAGGGGGCGGGACCTACTACTACGTTGAAGGAAAGAAAGGTCGATCGCACTGCACAAGGCAGACGTTCGTACGCAATCGCTTATTGGCATGTGGAAACGGTTGACAGCTTGCACGCAATGAGAGCGGAGTCGTGTCTACAGAATCGGGGAATTGAGGCGACTTAATAACTTCAGTTAAATACGTCGAGTCATATTCTCGACCAGCTGGCTAGTACTATGATTGATAGCGCAAAATTACAAGCCACGCAGCGTCGGTCGGCGCGGCGCAAACACGCAACGGCCACAGAAAAGCCATTGACCTTACTTGTAGTCGTAGTAGTACATGAAAGAATCGTGTCCCGGGGACGATTGAAGAACGTAGTCCTTTAAATAACAAGCTTAAAATAATTTATTTATGCATGTGCGTCCTACGGACTGCCTCACTTGGACGGATATGAAAATGTGTCATGCTTATACTTACATACATACGAGAGAAAGGCGATGAGAAATGCGAGCGAATAAATACCTTATTACCTCTTAAACTTTAGACATTTCCGCGCGAACGGTTTACGTAGTTCGGTTCTGGTTTAGCCCTGGAGCAGTTTCCTGACCATGGCGTCCATCTTGTTCTGGTCTGCGGCAAACTTCCTGATTCCCTCGCTGAGCTTGTCGGTCGCCATCTGGTCCTCATTCATCATCCACCGGAACGCCTTCTCGTCCATGTCGAGCTTCTCCACCGTCAGCGCCTTCGCCTTCTCCGCGTCCAGCTCCCTTTCCAGCTTCTTGTCCTTCTCCTCCTCCAGCTCCTGCAGCAGCTTGGGGCTGATGGTGATCAGGTCGCAGCCGGCGAGCGCCTTCACCTCACCGATGTTGCGGAAGGAGGCTCCCATGACCACGGTCGAGTAACCGTGCCTCTTGTAGTAGTTGTAGATCTTCGTCACCGAGATGACGCCCGGGTCCTCGTTGGGCGCGTAGCTCTTGGGAGCGCCGGGTCGGGCAAGGAACCAGTCGAGGATCCTGCCGACGAAGGGCGAGATGAGGGTGATGCCGGCGTCGGCGCAGGCCACAGCCTGGGCCATGGAGAAGAGGAGGGTCAGGTTGCAGTGGATGCCGTAGGTCTTCTCCAACTCGCGACCAGCCTGTACGTATATTAATTGAACGTTGTGTTGTCAAGTACTAGTAGACCTAGTAGTATGTCACCTGAATTCCCTCCCAAGTCGAGCTCAGCTTGATGAGGATCCTCTCCTTGGCAATACCCTCCTCCTCGTACATCTTGATAAGTTTCTTCGCCTTCTCGATCTGCGTAATATTACGTGAATTACGTAGATACATGGATTTTATTCTTTTACATACCTGTGCATCCCGGTCAAATGAGAGCCTGGCGTCGACCTCCGTGGACACCCTTCCGGGGACCAGCTTCAGGATCTCACAGCCGAAAAGGACAAACATTTTGTCGACTGCCGCCTCGACCTGAGCCTCCAGCCCGCCGGACTGGGATCGCCCGTAAGCGACGGCGCGGTCGACGATGGCCTTGTAGGCGTCCATGCTGGCCGCGGCAAGGATCAGAGACGGGTTGGTGGTCGCGTCCTGAGGCTGGAACTTCCTCATCGACTCGAAGTCGCCCGTGTCGGCCACCACGGTGGAGAGGGACTTGAGCTGCTCCAGCGAAGACATTCCGTTGTTGTTGAGGTTGACCGTAGACCTGTGCAGCAAGTTGGTAGTCAACTAAGCAAGTTTGCAAAATTATATTGCGGGACGGCAACTCGGCAAGCGGCATATATTAGAGGCAGTAAATCATGGCGTGTGCGTATTATGTAGCGTTTCAATGAACGATCGAGTGCGCATCGCCGGCAATCAGGATGCGATCGATCGGTCTGTCGAGCGGACAAAACCGACGCAAATGCCGCAGTTCGTGGTCATATCCAATCGACGCTTGCTCAACCATGTCGTTGAAAGGTCCAGGACGTGTTCGCAGTTTAGAAATATTCTAGTACATACAAGATGTAACGTTTAGGCTAAACCAAACCGTAACATGTAGTAATCTTTTTAGCTACGTTTAAATCGACAAATGCACTATCAAGCGAAGATTGCCTCTGAGAATGAATCGTGGTTAGCATTTGGCAGCAATTACAGTAATTTTAACAAAGGAGAAAAAAGCAACATGTAGCTACGTTCACTCCAAATGCCGCCAGCCAGCCAGTCTGGATGATGGACGTCTTGCTTCAAGGAAAATATTGCTCGTGTTTCCTGTTGCCCTCGGTTCGGTCGCGGCGAAATAGGAAGTATTCGGTCGGCCCGCAATTGCGAGGACTGTGTCCATCCAATCCAGAGTCAAAATTGCCGAAGGCAGCAGGACTGTGCCAGCCAAGAGCAATCAACTACGCGATCGTCACCTCTTTGGCTTTTTGCTGACGTTCCCCATGGTACGCAAGATGGAATACACGGCACTCTGATCGCTCTAGAGCACGGTTCGGAAAAGACTAAAGAGCTTAAAACTGTTGCCTACTGTACGCAAATGCGCGCTCGTCCGCCGACAGGGTGGGAGGGATCGAGGTGTGGTGGAGCGTCAACGCGGCGCGGTAATGCTCGACAGTCAGTCAGATATAGACGTTGCGCACGCATCCGAGTTACACACACTGCATACTTTGCGTACGTACGCGCTCCGTTTCCACGCGCGCGTACGCACAATTCAGCGTGTACGTAACAGCAGTGTCCATGCATGTATGTACAAGACTAAAAACTTAGGGGAAGTGGAGGTAAAACCTACAACGAGAAAGTTGGTCCAAGAACCATAGTCTAGCTGATGTGAAGATTCTTCAATTTCATGTATGGTTCTATGCCCAGACAAATATTCACAGAAATGGAGTGATGGTTTTGGCAACGCGAGCAAAATGGTTAAATTTACCGGATTGCAGAACCAGTTACTGTAGAATGGAGACGGAGGAGGAATCTATACGACACACCGAAATCTAATTAATCTACTGCGAGGTGACGTTCGAAATGTAGCCTAAGGCCCGTGACGATCGATGAACCAAGTGAAGCGTGTTGAATTAGCAAGCGAATTTACTCAAATGGCAAAACTGACGCGAAGCTACAAATGTCCAATCTGCTTTGTACCTTTAAGTGGCAGATATGTTTCTTCCAACTGTATTGATAGTTAATTTAGTAATTAATCGAACAATGTGCAAAAGCCTTAGAGTTGGATTTAATTTGCAAGTATTGTACATACTGCAAGTCTAAACTTTACCTTACAATATATATGTACGTACACTAGCGCTTTGCCTTACCCAAACTTCCTTGTATGGCACTCTGGATAGAATTTGCGGTTGAGGCAATGCTGCACTGACAACCGCAATTAAAGTTTGTCTCGTCCAAAGAAAAGTCGTTTTGTTAGACTTGAGTTGACGACAAAGCGAATAAAGATAGAATTGTACGTATTTACTCAACTGCAGTGCAGCAGCTGCTTTTAGAGGCCGCAGCCGGCAGCCGCCTCAACTGCGGAGGCAGAGGCCACCTTGCTATACTTTGGCCTACGAACGAAGCCAGCCCTCAGACTTCAGAATGCCGCCCTTCCCTCTAGCTACTGCTTTCTTCTGCTTGGGCGGGACACTTCGATACTTTGCGAGCCACATGTGGGATATTATACGTATGTACGTACGTACAGTTTCTTTATTGACGGTGCTGATCGCCGTAATAAAACTCCCAAACTCATACATTTCCCAGACTAAAGAATGTCGGCAATAGCGCGATTATAGCGCTATTATCTCGCTCTGTAGTACCTTAAGGGTAGTAACGGGTATACGAACTTTAAGTACCTAATGAAAGCCTGAGTTTCACATCTTACCTGAGTGGAATTAGCCGGCGGACGGACGCGTAAGATTCCAGCGAAATACTACCACGAGCAAAAGTTACTTGCTGCTAGCTATCGCCGACGCGATGCAGCTACGGCCGCAGCCGGCGGCGACATCGTCGCCGCTTTTGCGGCTTTGCCACTGCCTAGCTGGCGGTAGAGCAATCGAGTGAGCGAGCGCGCCGCATGATGTCCACGTTGAAGGCACGGCCGGCGAGCAGCCGAGCACGTATCGGTCGTTACCTCGCTCGCCGGACGGACCTGATACCGGTGCCGTGGACGAAGCCGACGTTCACACAGCCAGCAGCCGACCGACCGACCGTCTATCAGAAGCCGGCTCACGTGCAAGGGGAATTACGTGTGGAGAAACAGCCACAATGAAATATTTTCCTGAATGGAAGAAGATCTTCCTCGTTGGAACTTTTGAGGCCGCGACATTGCGATGATCTTAAATTCCCCGCTGTTTAGTATTTTCCTGAGCAACCCTCTCGTATCGCCTGTTTTTTCGTCCAGCGAGTGAAGTTGCACACGTGGATATGTGCCGGCTCACTGATCACCAGACTCGCAGAGTCGGACGAAGCCTTTCGTACTTTTACTCCAATGGAACATGTAATAGGTAGAACGTAATTGAATTTCAACAAGGGAGGAGTTGCTGAGGCACTTGGCTGCAACTAAATTATTCATTGGGGATTTCCTTCATGCAGTGACAACAGCTAGTGCCAAGAGAATATGGCATTTCAATATGTACGTTCGCTGACCCCGTCAGGCAGAGTACGAATCTGATATTGAACATAAATCTTCATAATCGCGAGCAAGTTGAGTAATAAATTTGTAAGCATGGCAATAAACCAATTAATACTGCATTAGCAGGCACTTAGAGAATGAATTCGTCAATTTCTTTCCTCGCCGCCGACCTGCGATCTCGCCTTGCGGCCTTGGAGACTACAAAGTCTGGCAACATCTCGGTCTTTCCACTGACGAGGCAACAGCTATAGCACAGGTACTTCTCAATGGAAATTCGGTCGGGCACGCGACTGGCATCGGAGCAGCACCCAGACGAGCTCCTGTCGCGGTCGCCACACGAGCCTGAGTCTTCTCCACAGCAACCCTGTAAAATATATTGATCATCAAATGAGCGTTTTCTTAGGATATAGCAGATTTAGTACCTTGGCGCCGTCACTTCCGGGTACGGAGAGCTCCTGGTGGCTGGTAATTTTTTCGGTTGACAACCGTAGCCGCTCAGTGTCGCGAAGCAGTTCTTCCGTGAGATGAGTCGACCCCTTCTCGGACACCAGCTTCGAGAACTTTGTTGCCTGGAGGGCGCACGAATCGGCGGTCGAGGTGTCAATGGTGCCGCCGCAGAGAAGGCACTCGTTGTCGTCGTCGCCGTCATCGGCTGAGTTATCACAAGCAGCAACCTAGCATCCATTACCCAATTGAAAACGTACTCAAGTAATCAACTTATAGGCAATCTTACTACCTGTAACTTGTCTCCAGTACGAAACAGAGTGGGAATAGTACTTGGGAAGTCTCGCTGCAATCCACACACGAAGCTCTCCGTAAGTCTCTCGATGCTTGCCAAAGCGTCCGTGGCGAAAAACCACTTCTCGAGGCCACTTCCATAAGGGTGAAATGTGTTATAGGTCTCCACCTCTTCCGAAGAGAACTCTCTCAGCGGCCGAATTAAATCGACGCCGGCGGCCCCTTCCTCGGATTCGGAGTTCTGCATACGGACTCCATCCCTGAATGATACGTCTCTAGGAATCTGCATGCCGCGGCCGATGGCGATTCCCGAGAGCAGAGTGATGGCCAACGACGTTGAGGATTCGGAGGTGAAGATCTGCGTACAAAAATATTTCAAGCGCTAATGGGATAATTGGTGGAGTAATGTACCTTATTGAACCCCTTGTCCGACGCTATCCGGATTAGAAGCCTACGCTTCAGCTGCTTCAATAGAGACTCCTTCGCGCTCTGGTCAGCGGCAGAGTCAAAGAGGGCCTTTGTCTTGGCTCGAAACTCATCGTTGATTCTATCCCCTGTGGGCACAGGGCAGTTGTCCTCCAGTAACGCGAACTCCAAACGTGCTTCGATCACTTCGAAACCCAAGCGTCTGGCAAGAGCTGTAGTTTCCATGGAGCGCTTGCTTCCCTCTGCAATGTTGATGCCGAACGCGGCGCTGTCGTCGATCGCCACCACCTCAGAAGTGTACAGAACACGCCGCTGCTTCTTGTCGCAGTCATACTCGTCCCTCGTCTTTGCCAAGTGAAGAAGTGCCACGCTGGACGCACTGCCGTCGAAGTCGATCAGCACCCTAGAACGAATAAGAAGGCTCGATAGCGTAGTGGTTTGTAAACGTTATGGAAATGCATATCGCACCTGTCTCCCGCCCTCATAACTTTGTTCTTGCCGAGAGTGGACCTAAACTTGTGCCTCATGGCACTGATGAAGCATTGCTCGCAGTAGACGTCTTTTCCCCTCAGTTGCACGACCGAACCGGTGTCTTTGCACTTCTGGCATGGCCTCTCGCCGGGAATGAAGGGTAACTTTGGCGTCCTTGCCGGAAAGTCGGCGCCATCGACGACACTGCACATCTTCGCTGGAAAAGAGAACACAGCCGAAATGATCTTTATGTTCCAGAAGATGTAGTGGACGCTTTTAGCGCAGGTGTTGGTCTTTTTGATTGGATATCCATCAT
>JAAUYK010204755.1_pt1 | contig 10122 bp, 10 predicted proteins | sample 7278021 | NCBI WGS metagenome assembly JAAUYK01 (sample SAMN14350223, study PRJNA611818) | marine sediment metagenome | isolation source: surface marine sediment (1.8m) | place: French Polynesia: Moorea | collected 2018-08
TCGCCGACGTCCCGGCCAGACTCGATGCGCGGAGGAAGGTCGACCCTGAGGAGTTTCACAAGATCTTAAAGGAGAGAGAGGACTCGCAGCACAAGTGCGTAATCGAAACCGACGTTGTCTACCACTTTAGCAGAACATTGATTCCACTTCCAGGGCACCGTTCGATCCCAACTCGTCCAGCGACGACCTCTTCCCCGGGACCTGGTACCTGACTCGGATCGACGACAAGCACAGGAGGACCTACCGCAGGCAGGGTACGTCCACTGCTTCGTCCGAAGGCAGCCCCAACGGCTTCGTCGCCGTGCGATAGATAGATCCGACAGCTTTCAATGTGCATCAACTGGATCGTCCCTCATACGTACTGCTCCTCCAATCATCGCCGCTCTTGCGTCTTCCGCGCGCATTTGCCAAATTAAGCCTTCAATCGACCGTAGTAGCCTTTTCTAGTAGTACTGTAGTTGAAGATAAGATGGAAAACCAGAAGACATGAAATGGGTTGTCAAATCATCGTATCAATCAACGTCGTGGAAAGCACTTTTTACGGCTTTTCAATGATTGTTCGTTAGTCGCTACTTATACGTACTTTAGCCTACTAGCTGCGAAAAATCTCGAGCGTTTATACTGCGGACAGCAAAAAAAAGCATGCGCCATTTGCCTATTCCGTACGCGATGATGCATTGAGATCAATGAAATGTTATCTTGCGACTATCAAATATTCTATAGTAACGTACGTAATCCGTCCACCTGCCTGAAAGAGTAATAAACTGCATATTTACGCGTGCAGTATACCTATATAGTACTTACGTCAACGTTTTATTGCGAATGTCCTTCTCTGTAGCCGGAAAATTAGTTAACATTTTTCTCGCAACCTCGATTGACTTTTCTCCGCTAGCATAGCCCCAGTGCCCCACACTCTTCTCGGTTCTTGAAATTCCAGCCACCTTCAACTATGCCTAAGATAATAACGCGTTTCGATTTAGCTTCTTTGCTCTGATAATACTTTTTATTACTTCTTTGGACGTGAAACACTTGAAACGATAATATTTGGTGAATGAAACTGGCAGGCGAGCGACGCGCGCGGGCTCTACGTAACACCCGTCGATGGTCGCATAATGTACAGTTGGCGTTTTCAGTTGTCGGTCGCCGCCGCCAGTGACGGACCTGGTGCAGACGGACTACAGCTACCAATAAAATACTTCTTCTCTATACGTGGGCCAGGATTCGAGTTTGTAGTAGGAACAGAGATCAATCTTAATCATTACACCATATTGTCTGTCTGTGACGTACGCGCGCGCGTTACGCGGGCTCTCTTAACAAGTACACAATCAATAAATTTGTCGACTATACGTGGATGTAATGTAGTAATATTGTAACATGCCCTATGTGTGCGGTTCTTGTCTTTTTCTTTCTTCACCCATCGTCTACGTGTAGGCGACCGACGAGGTGGGCAGAAGGTGGGGGAGGTGGTGAGACAGACTCTGGATCGGCGAGTGGCCGGTGCTGGGTGGCGTTGGCAGCGCGGACGAGACGTACTGGTGTCCGGCGGCCGCGGCCGAGGCGCCCCCCATATTCATCATGCCCTGGTGGGAGTGTCCGCCGAGGTGCTTCGACGAAGACGTCACCGGAGTCACGGAGACGGAGCCTGTGGTGTCGTACCTCATGGTCGCGCCGCCCATCATGTGCGCGTGGCTGTACCAGTCGGCCAGGTGCTGGGGCTTGAAGTCCGTCGTCGCCGGGGCTGCGGGTGCCGGGGCGGCCGGCGGCGTGGGCTGCATGACGGCGGCGGCCTGGTGGTGGTGCAGCAGGTGGTGCGAGTAGTGCTGCGGGTGCGCGTGAGGGTTGGGGTTGGTGACTGCTGCGGCGGCTGCGGCTGCGGCGTGGTGGTGAGACAGGGAGGAGGCCGACGCCGACGCGGGAGAGGACAGCGAGGTCGAGCTGACCACCGACGGCTGCACCGCGTTGTTGTTCTCCTGGTGGAGGCTGGTAGCGCTCACCCCGGGAGACACCGAGCTCGCCGTCGCCAGAGGGTCGTTGCTCGTGCTCGTGTTCGTGATAGACTCGTCGTCGCTGTCGTACGCCAGGATCGCGTCCTTGCCGTGGACCTGATTAACAGAATAGCAAATGTTGTTATTGAGGATACTCAAAAAGAGGCATTTAAAATCTTATTACCTTCATATGCTTCCTTAGACTGGAGGGATGGGTATATGACTTGTCGCATCCCCTGACTTTGCAGTTGTAGGGCTTGTCCGACGTGTGGACGTGACTGTGCTTTTTGCGATCGCTGGAGTTGGCGAAGCGCCGATCGCACCCGTCAAAGTCACACTTGAACGGCTTCTCACCTGCAAGGCAATAATAAAAACGTCAATGTTTCTCCTCGTTGTCCCTAGCTCCTTCCAACCCCATCAATAACCGACACTTGGGTCAGAGCATTCTCCAGATACTTTGAAGCTCGAATTCCAATCAGAGAGTAAACAACTACCCTCTCTGCCCTGGCCATTAACGCCGCAGCTAGTCTGGTTAAACGCGACCTATAGCTAGCCAGCCACTTAGTTTGGTGCGCTTAATTGACTTTTGGAGGTAAATTCTGGATTCGTCCCATCGCTCAACGCCGGGCTAGACAGCTCGCTGCGACGCGACGCGGACGAGGCTATTTCGACGAGGGGATCGGACTGGCCAACGCCAATCATAGGATTTGGCCGTCGTCCTGGGGCAGTTTCTTGGTCAGAGAATTCAGCAGACTGAATGGCCTCAAAGGGAACACCATAGAGGTCATAGGAATCGAAGACACCACAAGGGTTTAGGTGACCGCATTAAATATCCAGATTTGTTCTTGCTCGTGCCGACCAACCGGCCAGTCTGTCTCTCCTCGATCTCCGTCCGAGTTAAGGTAAGGTAGAGGTAGGGGCAGTCAGATCGGGTAGCCTGCGGTTTTTGGTATGTACTGATTATGATTTCGTACGAAATGGATATCCACATTCCACAGCTAGTCGCGCGGCCATGCCGGCCGGCCGACCGTGAGGAACCAGTAGCGTCACAGGGGGTGTATGGGTATGGCCCTCTGCAGATGTGCTGCGTGCTCGCTCGCTCGCTCGCTCTCTAGGTACTGCACCTACGTCCACGGTCCACGGATTACGAAGTAGCGGTGGCTTTAATCGCTTTGAAGGAATAAATTTCGCTCTCGTTTGCAGCATGCCGTGGAAGATTGTAACAGCGTTTCGAAATAATCCGCACACTTGAGCAGAAATTAAGGAGTTATGCTTAATCTTGGTTTAATTCGAACGTGAAAGCAGTGGCAGGAGTTTTACTTATAAGGCACGACCCGGTGCCTTCTGCTTCATATTGCATGCCGCGGGGGGCCGCTGGCCAGACAGCTCGCTCGGGAAGAGATAGCCAGCTAGTCAGGCGGACGGACAGCCAGGCAGTTAAGCACGACCCGTCCGTGATGAATTCTGTTTCCAAAGTAGCGCAAAAAGAGAACCGGACGTGAGCGCGCCAATTAACTCTGCGATTCATTCATTCCTCCAACAGTTTAGGGGGAATTAAGACCGGATCACAGTGACAGCAGAGAGTCAGATCGACGCATCAACTAAGGCGGCCCCTCCTCCGAAAAAGTCGAAATAACTGACGGACAGACGTCAAACTCCTATCGTTCCCTACGTAAAATAACCTGGTTAATCGAATGTTTCTTATACAACCAAAAATATTAAAATGCGCCAAGAATATATTGATTGCTATTACGTTTGCTGTGCACATTGTTTCTTTGCTTCGCAAACCGCAATCGACTGTTGCTGCTGTCTTGTCTAGTAATTAATAGCGGTTTGACGACCTTCGATAATGAGTCTCGCCTTGGCTATAGTCGGACTGCAATTCCCCAGAGTCTTGTAAACCACAGCCACTAATGTTGCTACCGGCTGCCGGCCGCCAGATTCACAGCGAGTTTGATTTTATTAAAAAGTCGTCTGATCGAGTGTCATAAAAGCGTAATCGTATCACACCTCCAAAATTCATCGCTCGACCGTTATGGGTTTGAGCACGCGCAAATTGTTATTTCAATGCGTCTGGCCGTCTCGAGTTTTCCGAGCTACGAGCCGTGCCATACGTATAGGAGAAACGGATGGACGGAGTCAGCGGCCCCCTGTTGATTTCGGAGCCGGAAGAAGTCCATCTAGATGAAGTGCGCACGTCGGGCAGACGCCACGTACGTGAAGGATGACCGCCGGGCGACGGCCCATGCTATAGCATTTGACGAACAATCGCGCAATTCAAGTAATGGACTTGCAATTTGTCGTCAGTTTTGAGATTCAACTGTCCTCTTATCGCTATTATCATCTGGTTGTGCGCCAGAACCCGGCCAACGCCGACTCTTTCTTTCCGAAGATTGGGTTACAGCTTTTTGGTGGCCGCCGCAGCGGAAAAAGTCAGGAGGCGCGCACACGTGCTGAATTTGTGCCTACAGCAAGCTCCGCTTTTATAAGCTTTTAATGAGAAAGACGCTGGTGAAATATTTGCTACAAAATATTTAAGTTACTTTTGCTGCATATTGTTAACGCCATGCACATCAACCCTGATCGATGTGGGTCTAACGTTTCAGACAGGCTGTGTCCAACTACCCCGAAAATGAGAGGCTAATAGGCGAGAGAGGAATCTCATTCAATCGCCCATGTGGGAAGGCAAGGGGGAGACATCATTCATCGGAAACTCCAGTCAGTCAATCTCCTGTTTCCGCGAACGAACGCGCACGCCGGATTTGTGTACACAAGTAGCCAGTTTGTCCATATATAGCTAGATCGAAGGCAGTTAACGGCCGACAGAACGAAAACGTTTATCGTTTCGGCGAGCTATGGCCGGACATGTGAAGTTCGCCTGTGATCGCCAACAGAGCCGCCTCTGTTCGAAGCCGGCGTAGCGGCTAGCTATCAACGAGGAAATTAGTCTTCGCCGTTTATTTTCCTACCCAACCAAGTTTGCATAAAAAAGGAGCGGATGGAACGAGCGAGTGGGGTGACAAATAGAGCGACACTTACGACTTTTGCGAGGGTCGTTTGAAACGTGTGCTCAGCCCAAGCAGATTTACGATCACCGTCTTGTTGAAGGAAAGGAAAACAGAGCGAGCGAGCGAACATGAAAGGATGAGTGAGGCGGAAGTCGTAAAGGGACAGAATGGGGACGCGTGCGGCTCGGGCGCTTTTCTTTCAAACTTACCTGTATGGATTCTCTTGTGGATCTTGAGGTTCTCCGACCTGGCGAACACCTTCCCACAGCCGGGGAAAGGGCAGGGGAACGGCTTCTCTCCTGTGTGTACCCGAATGTGGTTGACCAACTTGTACTTGGCCTTGAAGGGACGACCCTCCCTGGAGCAGTTGTCCCAGAAGCAGGCGTGGTTGGCGATCTCAGGGCCTCCGACGTGCTCCACTGTCAGGTGGGTCACGATCTCGTGGAGGGTGCCGAAGATCTTATTGCAGGGCTTCTTGGGCATGGGCTGATCAGGGTCGATCCACAGGCAGGTCATCTCCTGCTTGATGGGCTGCCTCATGTACCTGAAGAAGGCGCCGGGCGCGTGGTGCGCCGCCATGCCCATTCCGTTCATGTACGCCGAGGTGGGGTACATCTGCGCGCTGGCGGCGGCGCTCATGTGCTGCCCGGCGGACCAGTCCGCGGCCGCCATGCCGGCCAAGCGGGCTCCGGTCATGCCCTGCATGGGGTCGTGCAGGCTGGTAAACGGATCGGTGAACATGGAGGCGTGCGAAGCGTGCGCGGCCTCGTAGTCCCGCCTCAGGAAGAGGTCCCTCGTGTACGCGCTCTGTCCGGCCGCGGCGGCGGACAGGTAGCCGTTCTGGCCAGCCGAAGCGGAGTAGCTGGACGCGGACGTGGCGGTGGTGGTCGTGGGCGCGGGCGGGGCCGTGGACGACGGCGAGCTGCTCGGCTCCATGGAGTGCGACGGCGAGAGCTTCAGCGCGCTGCTGGCCGCGGCCACCGCGGTCGGGGCGGCGGCGCTCTGAACGTAGGGCCCGAGCATGGTGCCGCCGCACATAACAGCCTCCAAATTGCCTCTTCTAACTCACTCCTTCCTCGAGCCAGCTAGCTGCCCTTCTTCCACCGGCTGCTGGCTAGCTCCAAATCCCTATTTGGCGATCGATGCTCGTCGTCTTCCGCCTCGCCTCGTCCAACTCATGCAGTGCCAGTCTAGCTCTTGCTGGTTATCTCAGCTTGTCTCCTTGTTGCGTGGGCCGTTGATCGACTTGACTCTCCGCTCGCTCTCTCGCTCTCTGCACGATCCTCAAAGTCTCTCGCTCGATAATATCTTCCTCTTCTTCTTCTGCGTTGCCTCCGGGTGGCTGGGTATGGTGTCTAGGCCGTCCGTCCGGCCGTATCGCTCGCTCCGGGAGAGCTGTGTCAAACCTCGCGGGGTGTTGTGCCGACTCTGGCGGAAAAAATCCTCCGTCTGACCTTCGCTCGGGAGAGTCTTGGAGAGACTGCAGCTGTGAATTCCAACGGCGAGATCCGTGGGGATGTGGTTAGTGCGCGGCGGGCGGCCGGCCGGACGACCGATCCAGCGAGCGGGCGAACAACTGACTCACGGCAGGGGCGGCGACGCCGGCGGAGGAGGATCAAGACGGCGGCGACGGCGGCTGGAAGCGCGCGCGCTGCTGTCTCTCCTTTCGTAGTAAGTACGCCGTGCTGTTCTCACTCGATCGCGGTGGGAGGGGCCAAAACAGCGGTGGCGGCGAACGGACGGACGGACGGACGAACGGACGGCGAACGGGGGAGGCGGCGACGATCGCGAGGCAAATTGGAGCGGCCGGAGGGAGGGAGGCGACCGGCAAACGGGAGGTGGCCGCGCAGAAATCCGACCAACGACCGGGAAAGTTGCCTCTAATTGTCGGACTGCCTGTGGGTGGGGGCTCGTACATGCGAGTTAAGCCCATCGAACCTTCTTTGCAGCCGCTTAGCAAATGTTGATCAGCATCAATAAGGTTAAGGTATAACTTCTCTCATCTCAATCAACGTCAATTAAGATGTTGTATTATAGCCACACCTCTCAGTCGGATACACGTATAAGCAGCACGGCGGCCTCGATCCTTCCTCCCCAGGGGCCGATAATCCGCCACAGGTCGTTGTCGTATCAGTCAATCAAGAAGTGCAGCTAGAGCACGTACGCCCGCCCGCCCCCATCCAGCCACTGGCTACCCAAATAGAGAAACTCTCCAACTGAGTCGGCACCGTCGCGGTAACTCGGAGTCAAACTTGTCATTGTTGTAAGACCCTCTCTTCTCCTCTTCCTCTCCGCTGGATGCACGCAAGGGGTCGGAAATCGAAGTGAAATCGAATTCACTTGATAATCTTGTTCAGACATGTGGTATCTGCAAGTCCAAGTTAAATAGAAGTGTATGAATTATCATTTTGTGATGTTAGGACCCCACACCTTGGTGCGCATCATATGGCGCCATCAGCGCCGCCCGCCCGCCCGCCTGGCTGATCCGAAAGTGCGAATCGGCAGGCAGCCATCCCGAGCTAGGCAGGAGCCATCCCCAGTGAGCCTGCCCCCCGCCATCCGCCCACATGCATGGGTGCCTAGCCAACCGACAACTACCTATGGCCGGCCGGACAGCCAGCTAACAATGGAGTTGTTTCGCGGCGACACGACGAAGCCCCCTATCGTGGCCCCTCGCCGGGTAAAGTGGACTTTGGTGACAAATTGAATCGCGTTTAACGCATTCTCTCCGATTGATCCAATTAGATGCCACGTATCGTCTAATTAGGAGAAGATGCATTTATGAATGCGCCACATCTGTTATCTGCGGAGATCGTTATGGTCAAGCTATAACCACTCCCTTTTCCCCTTGTTATCGCTCGATTACGACTAGCTACAATCGTAGAATTGAAACGAGCGGCGTTCAAGGATTTATTAGGCCAATCCTATGGCTACTTGAACACACGCACAGGTATGTTCGCCCGCTGCCTAGCTGCCACCACCTGAGCTCCAAATGGGTCCGCGCCTGCATGCGTACCGCTGAAGTTTGGCCGGCATGAGGTGTGTACTTGCCCATAGGAGGCCCAAGCACACAACAATAACACATTTCGCTATGGGAGGGAGGCGCGGGGATAGCTCGGTGATGTAATACAGGCGGCGCGACAAAGCGCTTATCAAGGTGCCATACCTAGGTCGCCATATGCATCCAATACCTTGCAATAATGCTGAGGGTATGTACTACGAAGATAGAATTTAAGCTTTCAAATTGATGTTTTCATTGTACAAGTAAATTTTTAAGCTATAGCTAGATTAAGTCTACTGTACGTAGTACATACAGCATTTCCTTACACGAAGTCCGTTTCGTTTCTCTCTCTCGCTCTTTCTGTCTTCCAGCTCTAATGTTCTCCACCATTTCAAATCGCCCGGCGGGAGACTTGGTCTTCAATGTAACGAGTATAGTCATCATCATCATCGTCGTCGTCGTCGCCGTCGCCTTCCACTAGCTGACAGACGGACGCCAGCCAGGTCCATCCAAAGAGAGAGCGAGAAACACATGTTGGACGGAGCTGCCGCCGCTGATCTTTCTTCAGGAGCGGATTAAAGCGGGCTGAGAGAGGAGGGAGGGAGGGAGGCGCCTATATATAGCTGCTCGCACTCAGCCCCGGGCAAAGCAAAATCTTAACGTTCTATCTGGTCTCTTTCACTAGCTCTGGACAGAGCAGTGTTGAATCGTTTTCCGCTTTGCAAAATATCCGGCCGGCACGTGGAATCGATCAGGTTTCCAATGCGTCTTCATTAGCTGACAATTTGGCGTTAGGTAACGCCACAGCCGGTCAGCATGTGCCCAAATTACAAGAAAACTCGTGTACCGACTGTCCCAACTGATTTCTTGGCAGCGAATCCGCATTGCAGCTATAACCCGCCCCTTTTGTCGTCGCAGCTAGGTTGCAACCGACAAGACATTCCTTTCTCTAATTATTAATTTTAATCGCCCCATACTTTAGCGGTGGACAATGAGAGCACGGCTGGCCAAGAGGAGAAGAGTTATAACTGCGACCACGGCGAGGAGCAAAGAAGGCGGTTCGGTCCGTCCGTCCGTTCGGCGGATGGATGCCACCAGCTAGCCGCAAACCGCGACTATTGTTTTAAGAATCCCCGCCGCGCACTAATTGATGCCTGTCCAAATCTGGAGCTGCTGCTGCTGCTGAAGCGTTGCTCTCTAGCTCCCTCGCTCGCTCCGTTCGGCAGGTACGCAACTTGGCAAGATCGAAAGGTGGAGGAGTTCCAAGAACGCTTCTTGCAACGCTTAAAACATGTCTTGAGTTTGCTGAATTGGCTATAAATATTCCTACACCGAAAACTCCTCTGAGACATTCAGTTAATACTAGATAATTCTTAAAATCCGTGAAACAAGCGAAGCGACGAAATCGTTAATTGGCCGTCTGGCGAGTTATATCCCCGGCCAAATTCGAGTTGAAATAATTGAAATCCGACTTTCCAGCTCTTGGGCAACTTTAAATTCTTGTCGTTTGGTCGTCGCTTCCAATGTGTACTAGCTCTCATATTCACTCAAAGTCCCATCTCCCATCCTTCTTTCGTTCGTTGCCTCCTCATTCCTTTCTTACTCGCTCCGAGCGAGCACCAAGTCCTCGCCCTGTGCATCTCATTTACTTTATCTCTGTGTCCAGGGCCAACATTTGTACGCGTACGTACTTGCCAAAATTTCCTAAAAGTGAACAAGGTCACATGTTCGGTTTGATTTCATTTTTATTGCCGCCAATCATGCCCCTTAACAGGAAGGACCCCTTATCTGTTCCCTCTCCATCATAACTGAGTGGATGAGTTCGAGCAATGCGCTCACTGCGTGTGCGTATGCCGACTGACTCGAACCAGGTTGGCTGCCTAGCTCTCTTTCACGCTCTCCTCCTCCTCGCTCTCCGTCCGTCTTGAGTCATCTTCTTGGATCCAGGCAGGCGCGGTATGGCAGCCAGGCGAGCATCTACGAAAGTCGTGCCAGCCCATCCGTTGAATAACCAACTAGATAGGACGACTACGTTGAAGAAGCTTCTCCAGTTGTTGCCGCATACGTTAATTATTGCATAGTTGTTTTACCCGAATTTACGTATATTTTAGAGTCTTTGTGCAAATAA
>JAAUYK010053828.1_pt1 | contig 10120 bp, 9 predicted proteins | sample 7278021 | NCBI WGS metagenome assembly JAAUYK01 (sample SAMN14350223, study PRJNA611818) | marine sediment metagenome | isolation source: surface marine sediment (1.8m) | place: French Polynesia: Moorea | collected 2018-08
ATCGGCGCGTGTGAGAAGCCGGTTCGTGGAAGGGGCGGGGCATTAGAAGAGAGAGAGAAGGGTTCATCTGTCTGTCTTTCTGTCCGCAGCCGGATATTGCCAGCTCCGATCCGAGGCTGCTGCAGTGCGCACGTCTATCCAACGGCCGGACTTGACCAGGGGCCGTTACCTGCGGAAGGAAGGAAGGAAGGAAACGAGCTTAGAATCACTCGATCCTAACATGAAGCGTTGTCCAGCCGGCCGGCCGGCCGACCGAGTGCGTGAGCCTAATTCTAGATCGATCGTCCAGAGCAGAGTTGACCCGGCCGGCCGGGCCAACGAACCGGCCTCTTTCTTGTTTCGTACGTCAACCGAATTTAACGACCTGGTTGGATGCGGTGGCCGCTGTACGTCCGTCCGTCCGTCCGTCCGCCGAAAGCGGTCTTTTGTCAACTTTTATAATTACCAGCTCCCCTAGCTATCCGCCCGCCCGCACGTACGCTTTCCTGTCTGGTCATGTTACCGACCGACCGACCGGGCTCACAGCACAGGCCACCCACCAAGCGCTTGCTCGCCCGCCCGCTCACCAAAGTCACGCGATATAAATTCACCCCCTAATAACATATTGGTGCGCGTTCTGTACGTATCTCGTGAGAATCGGTCCTTCGACCTGGTATATCCTGGTTTGTGGTTCGATCCTGGATTTCGTCCTGGGCTCGGTGGGAGTCTACGACCGGGCTAACTGTATCGAGCAATCTTAGAAATGGCAGGAGAGCTGATGATGATGAAGTGGTGGGAGGCGACGCACTTCGAAGCTAGGAACGAGGAACCAGACAGGCCAATAGTTCGTTCCGAGCGAGGCGGCCGGAAAGCCGAAGCGGCATATACGTACATGTACATTGGAGAAGGAGGTAAATGGAATTTTTCCATCGGCAGCCCGGCAATACGCGGCCATGGCAGTACGTGTGTCGGCGGCAGAAATAATTTTATCGTTATATAATGCATCACGAGAGAGAGAGAGAGGAGGGATCGAGAATCGAGCGAGCACGCACGCACGAAAACGAAGCGGTGGGACGTCGGGTCGTTTTCCCGAAGCTAGAATTAAATTTACGACCGCGTTGATAATTTAAACTGGCCATCCAATTTGCTGCTGCTGGTAGTCTTGTCCGGCCGTCCGGTGCAGCAGCTGCACTGCGACGGATATGTGCTGCCGCCTGAGTGCGCGCGTTAAAAACCGCCTTTGCACTGCACCGATCTACCGAGTGACCGGGTCGAACGGACGCGACGCCGAAATGTGTGTCACCGCCACGTCCGCGTGTCCGTCCGCGTCCGTCCGTCAGTCTGTCTTCCACTTCACCTCACTTGTCCTTCCCTCCTTTCTTCTCCTTTTCCTTCCTTCCTTCGGCGCGGCGGCGATTCTCAACAGAATTCCACTTGAGAGAACAAATTGGACTCCTAACAATGGGGGTGAAAAAAGTTTTAAGTGAGTCCTCGATGCCAAAAAAACTTGGATAATTACGCAGAGTTTAGAAAAGCTTGTCGGCGGCTAGCAGCCGTTGGTTGGGCCGACGGTTGGTGTTGACTGGCCGACGCGGACACGATTGGGATATCTTTCCAGATTTCTGAACGCTCTTCTTCTGGACACACGAGGAGCGTTTGCTTTGGCGGCAGAAAGAATAGAAGTGGATGAGGGCTATTTACCCCAAATCTGTCCGGTGGAATTCAAAACAGTGCGGTCTAAATTCGTCGACGTGGCTGCCAAGGAAATGAGATCGGTGCAAATTTGGGAGCGCGTACGCACGGACCCTCCTCGCCGTATCGCGTTTCCGCCACAGCCCGTATCATGCGGACAAGGAGCACAGTGGCTCCGCTGTTCGTTCGGGCTTGATCCAGAGACAGACAGGCAGACAGCGCGACTGTCACTTGAAGTGTAAGCTTACGTGAATAGGCGCTTTTTCCAACCTCAAATTCCTCTAGCTGTCTCATTCAGAATTAACCGTTTTCCACAAAATAACCAAGCTGTACTCGTCTGACCTTACGCTTATGTATTTACCTTATATATGTACGTACTTCAGCGGAGAATATGTAAGCATATAGTAGTAGTATGTAGATTGACCAACAAAAACAGCACATACGCACTACGCGGTGTGTGTGTAGCACTCTAATACCACCGCCGTACGTCGATGCCACACGGTGGTGGTTGCGGCGACGGAGGCGACAGATAAGCGGCGAAAAAACAACAGAATGTATAACCAATCGTGTTCGTATAGTAGGTAGCAATAGTAACGTTCAGTTGTAGCGTATCATGTGTGTGCACAATAATAAGTTTTTCGCGAGCGCACTCTGCATCATGCTCTTCTTCTTTCTTCTTACTCTTACAATGTCTTGGATCGATTTGGGCAAGATGGTTTTACAGTGTCTTAATTCCTTCGAAGGACTTTTGGGCGGTCGGGCGGTGCTTTTGAAGCGGCAAATGTAGTTTTTGTACAGTCGTGCCGGCTGGTCTGCCAGAGCAAGAGAGAAATGGCCTGCAGCGCTGACTTCACTTTTTGTGACCCATAGTGTGCGTAGAAAACCAACGATCTCCGTTTTCGAGAAAAATATCAGGCTCCGTTCGTCTTTTGTTCTTTACATCCTCAATTCCGTTGCATCGTCTCTCGATATAATAGAAATATGCGAAGCTCCATCGCTTTCTGTGCTCTACTCTACTAATAGTAATATAACCTCGCTGCCTCTACACTCTACGCAACTACGTACAAATATCGTGTGGGGCTGTAACGTTCTGTCTTTGCATTCGTATGGGGTAATTACAGTTGGTCGTTGTAGGCGCAGTACGTACGTCCTTTAGTACTCTCGCTAGTCCGGTCGGCCAAGGATCTGGGCCTGGGTTTGATTCGCAGGTAGCAATGGTCGTCGTTCGTGGATTTGATCACTCGGTAATTTCAATTGTTGATGTCTGCTGTCTGCATTGCATCGTTTCGAACTCTTCATATACGGCTGCCGGCGAGAATGAGGGAGAAGGAAGGTGGGGTCAAGGGTTGGGAAGCTATATAGTGTACGTAAGTTATACATTTTCGTGGTGCTGCACCTACGTTACGTGTATACAGTGTACTTGTATTGATCGACACTTAAAGGATAGTAGTGGTAAAATAGCAGTGGTCGTGTATGGTACGTACTGCTGCAGTGATAAAGCTTTGCTTCAGTCGGGTTACGCTCTGCGTAAGTGCGCGCGGGATTCACGTAGCATTCAGGCATCGCATTAATTTTCGTTCGTTGCGGGGCTTAGCATGTTCGATAATCTGAGGGCTCTGAGTTCCGTCCAATAAAAGTAGAAAAGTTAGGTCTTTCTCTTCCGTCGCTCCTCCTCCTTCCGAATACAAATGCCGATTCGCAGATATTCGATGAAATTTAATTTTCCCTGCTCCGCCCCATCCATAGTACGCAAAAGTCTCTCACTCTCCGTTGACTAGCTGCGCGAGGCTCCTGTCGACGGCCTCGCTGATCTCGATGTCAGAGAACACCTCGCCCCGTCCGCCGCAGTTCAGGTCGAGCAGGTCGGGGTGGGGCTCCTGTTTGATGGACACGACTTCCTGGCCGTGGCTGATGGACATCACCGGGACCTGGATCAGGGTCGTCATCTGCGGCCCCGCCGCCGGCGCCACCGACTCCACGATCGGCGGCAGGACCTCCTGGTTGATCTGCTGCTGGTCCCAGCCGAGGATTGTGCCGAGGCCGGGCCAACAGCCCGCGGTGTCCTCGATCTCGGGCAGGAGGTCGGTCAGGCCGGCGAGGTCGTCGAGCGTCGCTAAGCCGCCGATCGTGGTTCCCACACCGCAGCCGACCTCGAAGCCGGATTTGGTCAGGAGGGCTTCGTCTTCGTCGACGTTGGAGGAGGAGGAGGCAGCTGCGGCGGCCATGGCGGCCGTGCTGTTCAGCTCCGTCAGTCTCTCTTCGGGCATCTCGTAGAAGCCTGCGTCGCTCGACTCGGCCGACGGACTCCCGCAGAAGCTTCCCGCCGTCGATGAGGTGGATGACGACGACGAGGATGAGGATGACGAAGAAGTAGTGCCGCTCCTCAGTGGCGCCAGTTGCGCGACCGTCAGGGGGATGACTGCGGCCGCAGCAGGAGTGGCCGTAACCGAGGACCTTCTTCTCTTCGCCCTGTTGTTGCTCGAAGTGTTTCCCTGGTCCGCCTCGTCCTCGTCAAAGTCTTCGTCGCCCCTCTCCCTGCTGATCACCTGCCTCAGTCTCTTGCTCGCCTTCCGCGAGGACGCCCTGCGCAGAGGGCGCGTCGAACCGGAGCCGGATTTGCCTGTGGACGTCGTCGATGACGTGCTCGACGTATTGCTGCCTCCGCCGCCCGACTGCTTCGGCTTCTTCCTCGGCTTGTACTTGTAGTCGGGGTACTCCTTCTGGTGGAGGATCCTCAGTCTCTCAGCCTCGTCGATGTAGGGCTGCCGCTTCTCCTCGGGCAGGAGCTTCCACCTCCGTCCGAGCTCCTTGGAGATCTCTGCGTTATGCTTGTCCGGAGTTACCTCGATGATCTTGCGACGCTCCAGTTGCGACCAGACCATGAATGCGTTCATCGGCCTCTTGATGTGATTCGGCGGATGCTTTTTGGTCTGAAAAGAGAGGAGGGGACTTGTCAGCAGGCGTGACATGACTTGTCAAAAAATTACTGGATCGCATTAAATATGGGATATCATCAAAGCGAACGAACTGCATTGGGGGCAAGTCGTATGCGGCGTGAACGATCGATCGACTGATCTACGCGCCTACCTAGCTCAAGCTTCATGTACGTATTCAGGCTCTGTTGCCAGGCGGACAACGACCTGATTGATGCCGAATCATGTTTCTTTCTCAATGCAGAGTGAGTGCAGTACGTATGTATGTGGATCGATCGATGCAACCGGCCAGCTACCGCGTCCGCTTGCCCCGATCTTGCCCATAATAAATTCAAGCCTCTTTTTCATGCCTTTCAAAAAGTGCGGGCGGCGGCGGCGGCGGCGGCCCACCTGCCTTCTGTCAAGTTGGGAAACGGAGCCGTCATCTTTTTGCAGCTGCTCCTCCTCCTCCTTTTCGGCCGGCCGGCCCGCCGGCGAGCGGTGAGCAGCTCAAAATTGAATTGAAAAGAAACGGAAATTTGGGTCGTCGTCCGCTTGCTTGCTCTCCCCTCCCTCCCCTCCAAGCAGCAAGTTGTAGAGAAAGAGGGCCGCGGCGGCCACGCTTTCAACCGCCTCTTTGGAACGTACGCGTACGTACATGGTGGCGCCGTGCCGGTGGTAGTGGTGGACTACTTATTCAACTTTTGTGCATTCTCTGCGCTCGCTTTGCATCGAGCCAGCCAGCCATGGAGCCACTGCAGCAGACAGCTAGGCAGGGCGGACAGACAGACAGACGTCTCTGAACGAAACGGACGCTCGCTCGCTTTTGAGCGGAGGGGAGATTGGGGTCCTTGTCCTACAAAGTGCAGCGCGGCCACTGAATTAGATCGAGTCAACCAACCGTCATGCCAGCCAGCCAGGTCGATCTGCCTGTTCCTCGCTGCATACGTAGGAATAGTGGCATTTAAGGGCTGGCGAAAAGTAGGACTGGCGAGACGGAAATTAGAGCACACGATTACGTCAGTCAGTCAGTCACTCTTACTTCCAATGCAAAAGCGCCTGATTCCATCTCTCTTTTTGCCCTGGCCTCGTTTTCAGGAACCGCCGCGTTGGAGTGGAGAGGAGCCGCTTACTACTAAGTGCATCGGGCATTGATCCGCCGTCGCTGCCGCGGTGTTTTCGGAATTGGGACGCGAGCTTCCTCTCTCCACCTTTTACTATAGCTACTAGATCCATTTATCGTGCCGCCTTTGAACTGCATCGCTCGCTCGCTCGCTCGCTCGTCACACCTAACCCACGTCAGTCAGTCAGTGGCTGAGCTTGCTTGCTTGCGTCTCCTTTCTGTCCGCCCCGGAAGTGCAAGTCTTCTTTTTTGCAGTTGGGAGGATCCATGCCGCCGTTAAGTTTGCAGCTAGGCCAGCCGCGCGTGCATCCCGGTTGGCGGGCTATGCCTAGCTCGTTCAGTCCGTCCCGCCCTGTCTAGCAGCGGCGCACGCACGTGCAAATGACCTATAACGCAAGCCGCCGTCGCCGTCGCCGTCGCATTTCCCGCATATTTTCTTAGGAATCTTTTTCGCCAGCGGCCGGTCTGCATTCCGGTTCGTGCGGAAGATTAATAATGCATAAACGGCTGGCTGAGATCGAGTCTGGAGAAATGCAACACACTGTGAGATACAAGGCTCTGATTTGCATCCCTACCTGCTCCCTCCTTCATGTCTACGATCGATTGATCGCCTTGCCGACCGCGGACGGCCTGCTAGCTGTTTTCTAGTTTCCAGCCTCCCTCCGCGCTGACATGTGTGCAACAATAGCCGGCGGCTCTGTTCCTTCGTTTGTTCGCTCGCTCGGCCTCTCTTTCTTTCTGTCGTTCGTTGCGTGAGCAGCGTGTGTAAATTCGTGCCTGTTGTTGTTATGTGGCTGACTGACTGGCCGTCCGGCCGGCCATGCAAGTGCATTGGCCTCTGGCCGACGACGAATATACGTACGCGTACGTTCGTTCGCTCCTCCTTCCATGTAACCAGCTACTTGGCCGCGGCCAGGGGGAACAAACGAGCCGAGTGAGTCGGACGAAATGAGGCTTCTTCGGAAGGAATGACCTCGGCGGGCAGCTGGGAAGAGGATTCTAACGTGCATTGCCCCCATCCATCCATCCCGTCTCGCGATCCCCTCACGTCATGTGACCGGCCGCCGCATCACGTCGAGTCGAGTCGCCGCATGAGTGATGCACTTCTCGGAGAAACGAGACGATGGACGGACGGACGGACGGAGTGCAAAATCTATTCTTTTTTCAGCATGCACCTCACGGAAGCCATCGCTGCTTGCTGGGCATGCCTGCCTGCCTGCCGGTACTGTACAGTACAACAAAGTCGGCACAGCGTTAAAAATACATAATGAAGAGTGCACGATGACAGCTAGCGGGCAGGCCGGCGGCCGGGCGGGCAGGCGATGACACACATTCGAGCGAGGCCGGCCGCCGGGAAAGTCGAAATGGCATTTGGTGCTGGTAGCCGTTGCAAATGCACGTGGCCGTTTCATAGAATTTTAGTGGCTAGCTGCGCGCAGGTAGGTAAGTAAGTACAATTCCAATTGAGGACAGTGGCAAATTCGCCTTTCCAAGAATTAAGGCAATTTATGCACTCTAGTATTTGCGGTGTTTAATTCTAACCGTATGTTGCTGGAGGTCGGAGAACGATTCGGACATATTGCCGGCTGGGCAACAGATGAAAGCATGGATCGCGTTGACCACGTAGGCAACGAACGCGAATGCGCAGCCGCAGATGCTGATAACTATCGTTTCCCGGAAGAAGGCAGCACGAGCGAGACTCGCCAGACATTCAGACGTCAGGAGAAAGGACGGACGAGTCGAGTAAGTCGGCCCCTATGCTGATGCCGGCCAATTTTTGTCCCGCTTCTCCGCTCGCAAGAATAAAACAGGGGAAGAATCGTGAGTGAGTGAGTTGGAACTAACTTGTATGCGTTCCGAGAAGCGCTGCTTAATTCTCGAGAACATTGAACCCGCGCTGCGAGGCTAGAGTGTTTTTCGTAATTCCTAGCAGGTCGGTCTGGCTAGCTTCTTTTCTTCTTTCCGCCGATTGTGGCTCAGAGACGACCTATTGTTACGGATGGACGCAAAAAAGAAGCCGTCGTCTAGCTCGTCTCCAAAGACCGGCCGGCCTACTGAACACCGCAATCGCTTAGATCGAGCATGCCGCCGGGCGGCCGGCCGACCGACCCTGTAGTTTCCACAAAAATGCAGAAAAGAAATAACCGAGCTAGAGCTCTAAGGAGGTGCCGGAAAAGGAGAGCTTTTCAAGCGGACTGAGAAGTCAAGCGAATTCAGACATATAAAATGTCCCGTACGTGTAAGACTGAGCGGTGAGCTGTGGACAGGGGAACACGTCGTCGTTGGTCGCCTACGAAACAGTCAGTCAGTGGCATTCAATGCTTAATTGTGAAAAGATTCCAATGTGTACTGGGAGAGGTGCGAAATTTCCCCCGCCCTTCTTTATGTGTCGTCCCTCCGTGGCGTGGTTGTGAAAAATGGACGATCTCTGTAGTCTCACGATCAGCTCCGTCGCGTCGGGCCGTCCGACCGATCGCCAGCCAGTCGCCACCCCGCAGGAACGTGTCAATATTAATGGAGCAGGTTTTACCGCGGCGGCGACGGCGCGGTTTCTCCTAGGTAGCAGCTCTTTTGCTTAGCTCCTCTCCAGCTCGATCCGTGCGTACGCGCTGCCGCGACAAAATAAACGAGAGCGGGGAGAGGGGCATTAAGATAACATCGCGGCGGACGGACGGACGGACGGAGGAAGGAAGGGACGGGAGGAAGGAAGGGACGGGAGGAAGGAAGTTAGCTTGCGCCGTGTTCCCAACCTCCTGCCTCATTAGCGGAGCAGAAGGCCGGCGAGGAGGGGGAGGGACTTCTCTATTAAGATGGTAAAAGTCCGCCTTTATTCAACTCAATCGCTTGGGCTGTAGTTCGTATGTATTCTCTACGGCCGCTAGCTGCGTGCACTCAACTTACGTACGCGTTGAGAGATCGAAGTTGGCCGGCCGGCCGGGTCTTGCATCACTCAAATTCAGTGACCCAAGCCTGCCTTCCCTGCTACGTAGCTCCGTTCAGCTTCGAAGATCGAGCGAGCGGACTTTTTCGGGAAGAGAAATAGCCTAGCTCGGTTTCACATTGCACTTTTCACCGAAATGCGAGCGACGGCGGCGGCGGCCTGTCCGTACGGGGCTGCTGCAGTAGGTGCAACGAAGTCGGGAAAGATAAGCTTGGGCTTGGGCAGCAGCTACAGAAGTGATTGGCCGACTGATGACTGATAGTCGTTGGCTGACGTGCGCGTGCGTGCGAGAGAGAGGGGGAGAGAGAGAGAGAGTAAGGGAAAAGATCGGACTGGCCGGGTTGCAATGTTATACGTACGTATGCGCGTTTTTACGAACTCTGAACCTATGGCTTACGTATACTAGAATGGAACTTTGCTCGTAGCTAGGCACTATCTGAAGTCTGTGCACGCGAGCAGCCTCGAGTGGCTCTGCATTCAGAAAGTTTATGCCCTGAATTTGAAATTCGCACAGCGACGTACTAGCTAGGGACGCCCAAAGCGGCAGTAGCAGCTGTCGGCTCACTGTCTAATTAGCAAGGTAAAAGTTTTGCTAATTTTCGCGCAGTCTCCGTCCGGACGGCCCGACGGCCAGCTTCTGGCGCAATGCATGGGTTTCGGCTGGATGGCCGGCTGGGTGGCTGCAACAGGAGACGCCGTTGCCGCTTTCCTCGGGTTAAACGGGTCGCATGCTATTTAGTGTCAGTGGCGAGCGAGCGCCAATCAAAGGGATCAGCAACTCGAGAAGGAGGATCGAGGCAATGACCGTCCGTTGGCAAAATTCAGTCAAGATTGTAAGCATTGCAAAATAACAGACATGACTGCCATAAACTAGCAACACTGCGATATGCTGGCCACGGGAGGGAGCAGGAAGGAGGAAGGAATCGGAGAAGCGAGAGATAAACAGATTATTTCGGACCTCCGGGAAAAAATGCGCGCGCTCGCTCACGGCAACTCCGATTACTTATTCCGGATTGGGAACTCTTTTGCTGGCCCGTTCGTCCGTCCGCCTGTCCGTCCGATCTCCCCTTGCTCTGACTGGATCCCCGCGGCTGCCAAGTCAATATGCATAGGAAGCGCTTAAATCTCTTTCTTCTTGGCTTGCGATCACAGACTGACTTTGACTGCATGGGACGGTCGCGGCCGTAGCAGAAGAAAAATTGCCGCCCGACATTTTCGGCCCTTCCTTGGAAGTTTCAAAAGCAAGCAGCCCGCTCACATAGAAAGAGCGAGCGAACGAGCGAGGACAGGAGCAAAATTGCACTTAGGCTACGAGACTAGCTATCATGAGGCATTCTGCGCACTTTTGCAGCTCAAGCTGGAACACACGTACGTTAGTTTAAATGAGGCCACTTACGGGGAATTTTCGTCCGCATTCAATTTGTCCCTTCTGCTCCCCTTCCTTGCCCTACCCACTCCATTCCGCTTTCTGAG
>JAAUYK010062431.1_pt1 | contig 10117 bp, 10 predicted proteins | sample 7278021 | NCBI WGS metagenome assembly JAAUYK01 (sample SAMN14350223, study PRJNA611818) | marine sediment metagenome | isolation source: surface marine sediment (1.8m) | place: French Polynesia: Moorea | collected 2018-08
GCGTCAGGTTAACCGTAATATCATTTAGTGGTGCCTTCAACGTATTTATTGTGATTAGTGATGAATTTATCCCTACAAGACAAAATTGCCGGGCGGTGTCTACGATCGGGAACGGGAAGAGCGCTGGAAGAATCGCGTGTACGTCGCGATGTCCAAGCGCCGTCAACTCTGTTCTCGCGCTCTGTTAACTAGTGTTACTGAAGCAATTTAATAGGCGGACGTGTAGTAGTACAATATTGATCGTCTTCACCTGCTATTGTATCTGTTCTCATGACTTGCGGAGCGCGACTGACTAGGAGAGAAATAGAGATCAAAGGTAGTGTTGCGGTATGATACCTATGTACGTCATAACGTCCATAAGCAAGTATGGCGGAGGCAGACAATCATTGGTAGTGTGGCGCTATATTTGAGGAATTATGAATGTGAGTCTGGTAAAACTATAGCGCTTCATGATCTTTGCACAACGTCAACGGCTGGTTAACGAATATCACAGGTGTGTACTACATTAGGTCACAGCGCGGAATTTATCTCATAAAGCATAACCTGCAATTTAGGCACGCTAATGATACTAAGGTAAGGAATAAAAAAGCAACGTCATTGCAACGTCAGGCTACAACCGGTGAACCGGTGGAACAGAAATTTAAGAGGATTAGAAGTACATCGCGAGCACGGACTTCGCAAAGTCCAGAATTAATTCGATCGCGCGCTAGCATTTTATGTCTCTATAGAAGAGATGGCCATTGGTAATGGAGTGTTCGCCGATGCACCTTGACCCCAACCAGTGGCAGATGTACTCCGTGGGGTCCAAACCAGACGCGGTGCACACGGCTACCATGACGGCGTCGATGTTTCCGCAGCGATCCTTCATGTAGCTCTTCACTTCGAACCTAGGGCGGCCGAAAAAGACCGTGTTCCTCCCGGATGGGCGAGGGCGGTACTTCGAGAAGTTGGCGGCGTCGTCAAGCGTAGAGCAGGACGTGCAGAGGTGATTGTCTATAAAATTCGGGTGAGGGCAGGGAGGGACGGCCGCCGACCTGGAGATGACGGAGATCGTGATCCCGATGGCGATGGCAATCAGGAGACCGCAAGAGATGCGAACGACGTTCATGGTGAATTTCGTTGTCGGTATCGATTAAAGTATAGGAGCGTCGAGGATTTGATTAATTATATTGTTGTACATAATTCCCAAGATTTTGTAGGAGATCGCGGCAAGAAAATGAAAACTAAAACGCGGATTAAGTTAATTAGTCATGGGCGGTGTATTTCTGATCTACATAGAAGTGGCGTACTACCGTCGTCGTAATTAACCGCATTTGGTGTCGGTGTCGAGGGCCTTCTCGAACAACGTCTGGAAGTGCCCCGTGTCGGACCTGGCGATGATGTCGGTCTGGGCCTCGCACTTCGGGCAGCGAGGATCGTTGCAACAAAGGAAGTGGTCGTCGCGTCCTTGCCAAATGAGATTGGCGACGCAGGAGTCGCAGGCGATGTGGCCACACTCATTGAACTCGAGAACGCGAGAGCTGTCCTTCTCACACATGGTGCACGTGAACATCGTGATGTCCAGGATCAGTCCGGTCGATTATATAAGTTTTGTCGAGCTAGTTCATCGGCGATGCGCGTGCATAGACGCATAATATGTATAGTTACAAGTCAAATTTATATACACGCAAACAAAATTTATAGAAGTCCATGATTTAACTTATATACTTTTTATAAATCGATTTTGGAATTCTAGATCATTCGATCGCCTCAATCAATTAATTCGCTCTCAGTTCTCACTTTGCCCTCTCTCAGAAAGGTGAATCAAGGCGATCGAGAACCCGAACATCGAGCAATCCACCATCGTCATGGCCCAGAAGTCCGGAAAGCACGCCGTGCCGAACGTCGAGCTCCTGGTGAAGTACATGGCCGACGTTAACTCGTCTCTTGCCGTCCTCCAGAAGAAAACGGACGATCTGAAGTCCGTCATGGAGGAGAAGTTCGCGGAGCAGACCACTCTCCGCGAGGACGATGCCAGGGCTGCGAACGCTAGGATCGCGTCCATGGGGAACCAGGTGTCCTACTTCAGGGAGACGGTCTGCGAGTCCTTGAAGGATATCGTAAGTACTTTGCGAAGTCCAAGCTAGGAATATACTTTTCACTTTCAATCGTTTTCGCTTCTAGAACAAGACGATGAAGGCGTCCTTCGACGATACGTACAAGGGCATCAAGGCCAACATCAAGAAGGAGAGCAAGGCACAGGTCGTCGTGTTCAGGGAGCTCATGCTCAGGGCTCATCCTGGACTGCTCGGCGACGCCTCTGGACGTCTTCTCGTGGCCAGCCAGCCGCCGTCGCCGCCGGCCGAGCTGCAGGGCGGAGGGAAGGAAATCATGGCGGAGGAGGACATGAAGAATGCGGCGATCCCGCCTGAGTGGGCCTTCGACGACGAAGACGAGTCCGGAGAGGAGATGTCGGCGGACGATCTGCTGTCCGGCATCGAGGCCAGCTTGCCCATCGTCGACGACGTCCACATCTGGAAGTTCATGAGGGCTCCGGGCGCCCATGCCGCCCTTGCTAAGTTCGTGGACGAGTCCATCGCCGACGACATCGAGAGGTCCACGGCCAGCTCTACCTACACCGACAACCTGGTGAAGGTACTGTTCGCTGACACCTACGCCGAGGACCACAGGATCCCCGATAGGTCTGAGGCTGCGCCTGGCGAGGAGGCCGGCCCGACCGCTGCACTCCCCGCTGTTCCCAGGAGACTTCTAGCAGTCATCCAGACGATCGCCGTCAAGTTGGTTGGCGACAAATTTGACGTCAACAAGTTCTGGGAGCAGATCCGCTGTCACTTCCCGGAGTTCAGCGGCTCCATTCCGGTGGCCACGGACAAGCCAACGGCGACCAGCCTTCTGCAGCAGGGCAAGTCCGTCGTCCGTGCTGAGGATCAGGCCGTCATGGCGGCCCTCAAGTCCACCACGGTGGAAGGCTACGAGGGACTTCTCGCCCTCATGAGCGAGTACAGGTCCAGTGGCAGCAGCAGCGAGGAGAGCCCCGATCCGCCAAAGACGGCGGCCACGCTTCCCCCTGCCCTCGTCCAGCACGACACGACGACGAGCGGACAGCACGACATCAGCATCGACCCTGCAGCTCTTGACACCACACTCGGGGCTGCCGTGGCCGCTGCCGCCAGCAAGGTGATCGTGCGCACCAAGTCGTCGCACTCGAAGGTCGACGTGCAGGACGAGGAGCAATCCGGCGGGCGTACCACCCGCAAGAGGGCCACGGAGGGCACGAGCAACACCGAGTCTGTCGTTGAGGTCAAGAAGTCCAAGAAGGACTCCAAGAAGAATTAGATAGAAAAAGATTTGCCGGCACGTACTATATATGTATATAGTTACCTCTACAAATTCTTAGTGAGATTCATATCTGAAATATGTCGCGTCCCGCCCGTGCTAGCCAGCGTAAATTTCATTCAGTGTATGCATATATAGTTCTCGTACTTTCCGCAGTCCCAAATTAGTCCTATGAAACTATATATATGCTAGCTAGTACGTATTCCCCGAACGTTAACTTAATTGATGAGAGAAAGAAACTTACGCTTTTCCATGTAATTACAGGTAGATTAACGTGAATAAGTATACGTATAGTCTTGCCTATACCTGGTGAAATGGAAGGAATTAAATCTTATACGTACTTATATCAGCATAGGGATCTTTATTTCTTTTCGATACACACACACATATATATATTCTTCACAGCTAGATGTAATTTTTGACGCTATATATATAATATGGCGATCGAATATTAGTGGACGGAACTCGTACGTACATAGACACGTCTTTATATATTAATATTGTAGAGTTTTGCTCCACATATTACCTAGAGTAGGGCTTAAGCTTGGGGTAAAAGCGGGTCGGAGTCATGGGGTTGTGGCTTGAGGATTTAGGGACTTTGCGAGGTGGCGAGCCGACCTCGTCGGCTTCCCTCTCGGCGCCGTCCGGGTTCCTGGGGGGAGGTTCGTCGACGTCGTCGACGAGGACTCCAACTGGGTACTTCGCGGACGGATCGTAAGTGAGGGCTGAACCGTCCGGCACGAGGGACTCGTCGATGTCGGCACCGGACTCGTTCACCTCCTTCAGGTTTCTGAACAGCCTCTCTTGCGGAGAGAGCTCGTCAGCGATGGGCCTAGCCTGGGTGAAGTAGTTGGGCTGGAACTTGTCTGGGAACTTCTTGCCGTTCTCGGTCTTTTCGTCTCCCCTGTTGTTGCTCAGGTCCTTGCTGGTGGTCTGGCCGCTTTCGTTGGGGTTTTCGGACATGTCGACGTCCAAAAAGGAAGACTCGTCGACGGTACTGACGGGCTCCGAAGTTTTCCCAGAGGACTTCGTGGAGTTGAAGGTGTCCCTGTCCTTCTGGCAAACACATGTGGAGTTGCAGGAACGGTCAGTTAAATTGATTTCACGCTCAGATGAGCTAGTAGATTCGAAGTTTAACTTCGGGCAGAGGTGATAACGTCCGGCAGCCTTGTTAGCGAGGTGGTCAGCGATGGCTTCTTCCTCCTGCCTGGCAAACTCGGCGCAGACGCTGATCAGAAGGTCTGAATACTTCTTGGACTTCGGCTTGTCCGCGACCTTCGGCTTGTCCGCGCCCTTCGGTTTGTCGGCAGTAGAACGGCTCTGAATGTTACCTTTCGGGTTAGGCGACTTCTTGTCGTCCACCGCGGCACCGTTGCTCTTCTCGCTGCGGCTGGGCTGGGCTGTACCTGCGTGGGACTCGTCGACGTGGACCCTCTCAACATTCGAGTCGTTGCGAATGGAGCTCAGGGAATGATGGAACAGTGATTTCTTGGCGTCCCCACCGGTCGGCGAGCTGCCCAGAGAAAGGCTCCTCTTTCGCTCCAGTTTAGGAGTTGAGGTGGAGTGGCAGGTTGTCCCGAGGTGAGCGGACTTCGCGGAGTCCGTCTGGGTGGCCTGGTTGGTCTTGTAGCTTGGTTTGTTCTTGTTCTCGACGTAGGTGTTGGGAAAGCGGATGCCTGAGGCCCTTAGTTCAAGTTTCTTTCTGTTCCTGGCAACGCCCGTGTTGTAGAGGACTTCATAAGCTTTGCACCTGTGCATGAGCAATAAAAGTATATATCAGTTTGATGTGAAAAAAAATGCTTTCATGCATGGTCAGAAATTAACTTACATAATGCATACGTTCTCTCGTGCGCGTCCAGTACGAGCATCGTCCCTTTCCTCGTGAGTACGGAAGGCAGGCCAGATAGCGCGAGGGGCATGGAGGCGAGCTTCTTCGGGTAGACCGTGTACCCCCACCTGGACGTGGCGCGGTCCGATGCCATCCCAGAAGGGGACCGGCATCGTGGGCGCTTGGAAGAACTGGAATATTATATATTATATAGGTATACACATATATAAAAGGTGAAAAAGTAAGCTTTGCCCATACTCACTCTGAACTTTCTGTTGCTGCAGATGAAACCAGGGTACTCGAGGTACTTGATGCCGTCCACCGAGCAGCTCTTGCCGACGAGGGCTGATTCATTGCGGTGGAAACCGTCCTGCCTCGCGCCGCGGATGACCTCGGACGATAGGAAGTAGAAACTGCGCGAGGGCCCGAGGCCACGGACGGAATTGGGTCTCCAGAATGGGTTGTCATCCCTCACGCGGATGGCGGCCTTGTTGATGGCGTCGATGTAGTTGGAAACCTATATATATATACGTACATATAAAATATTACTTTATGAAGTACGGGTATATATATATAGATAGATAGATTAGCATGTATTGGACTTACGATAACTCCAAACGGGGAGCGCATGTCTGGCACCTCGATTTCGTCCATCCACTCCATGCCGTCCACGCCGGTGGCGTCAGATGCGGTCTTGATGAGGAGAGAATCGAGCCCGTCGTAGAGAGTGGCGCAGTCCACCGGGCTACTGAAGATGTCGCCGTACGGATCGCCCATGTACTTCTGCACGTACGGCTCGGCCCAGTACTCGACGACGTTGGCCATGATTCTCGCCGATTCGACCTGGTGCTGGCGCTATGCGAGATCCTATTAAACTTCCTAATCACGCCCGAGAGAAGGAAGGAAGAAGACAGCTGATGGACTCCACGACGTTGCTGCGCAGTCGACGCGGCAACCCTCAAACCATATGAATAGCAACCCTCTATAGCAAGGCTCTAAGCGCGCTGTGTATACATTTCGCATGCTTTCATACAGCAACCGGTGGATTAATTGTGTGTTGTGTGAAGTTAGAAAGTCCGAGCAAAAATGTCTGCAAGGAGGCTCGAACCTCGAAAGCGATACTATAAAAGGAGGCGTATTACATTCGAGAAGTCAAGTTCGTGTTCTTCCGGCGAAGAACCAGAGCGTCGGCCCCAACAGCTAGAAGTCCACTGTGAACTTCCTAAAGTGACGCAACCTGAGCGCGCCGAATCCCTTGCAAATGTGGGGCTGCTACACGAACGCCACGCCGATGCACCACTGCCGGTAGTAGCCGAAGGTCCACGGGCTAGAACGGAAGGACTTCGCCTCCCTCCACTTTCGTCACCGCCGCCGTCAATCGCAGGCTTCGCTCGCGACGGCGCAGAATCCGAGTATAGTGGCCATTGTTCGGACGAGGTAAAGTCCTAACAATGTCGGTCAGACCGGGCGACCACTTAATTACTTCTTTTCACAGTCTCATCATTCACCGCCGCTGGCCTCAGACAACGATCTGGACGAGGAAACTCAAACTGCTCCTTTCGAACAGGATGCCGTCCCTCCGGAATCCGATGCCGAGTCCCGGCCGGGTTCGGGTGAAAGCACGGAAGGCCTCGAAAGCAGTGAAAGTGACGGAGAAGGTGATGCCTCGCGATGGACTACAATGGACGCGACCTCCTACCTCTTCGGCATAAAGGTGAAGCACAACGTGTCGGACAACGCTTTCTCTGCACTTTGGGATGGATTTCGCAAAGTCCTCCCTGCCCTTCGCGAACACTCACAGTTACCGAGCGCAAAAACTTTAAAGCGAACGGCAATGAAAGACTTGCCGGAGATGAAAGTTGATTTGGCATATCTGAATACAGAATCTAAGGAGGTGCTAACGCTGTCCGGTTTAAAGGAGGTGCCAAAGAAACGGTTCGCAGACATTTCCCTTTTCCAACCAATTTATGAGGTGTGGAGGACGTCGCTCAGAGAAGCAGTTCAGTTCCATCACCGGTTGCATGCGACGGAGGAGCGCGACGTCGTATTAAATATCGATGGCGTCCCCATTGGGCGGACCGGACGAAGTCAAACGATTGTCTCAATAAAATTTGTGACATGTCGGAACGTATATCAGCTTGTCAACGGCGTTCCATACAGCAAGCAGGGGAAGAAGATGCTCGACATGAAGTTACTTCTGGCCGAGGTGTTGAAGTCCATCAGCGACCTTGGCCTGAACCTGAAATACATTTGCGCCGATGCACCAATGAGAGCTCTCCTAAGAAACCAGAAATCACATACATCGAAGATGGGGTGTGATTATTGCTATGGTCAGGCCTCGCACAAGGGAAGGCCGATCTGGGGTCCAGACACATTGAATAGTAAACCGAGGACGTTACGAAGTGTCCTCGAAGATTATCAGAAGATCTCAAACGGAACGCACGTATTCGGAGACTTCGGATATAATGGACGAAGTGCGATTCTGGACGTCCTTCCAGACTTTGACATTGTCGAAAATGTACCCGTCGACCCAATGCACTTGTTCTATTTGGGCATGGCACGTTCTATCTTTGAACTGATGTTCAATGTAGGAGAGAAGCGGCCAACGAACATAACTACACCACGGACAACGACCCGGACGTTGGACGAAAGAATTGTACATATAAAAGTCCCAACGGAACTCCCGCGCCGGCCACGGAGCATGGACTTCAAGAATTGGAAAGGGGCAGAATGGCGTCACCTTGTGCTCCTGTACTTTCCGCTCGTCGCCGAAGTGCTCCATCTTCCTATTCTGCGGCAGATCTGGCTGCAATTCTCCTACCTGGCGCGCGCGTACAGCATTCCGCAGCAATACTTCGAAGCGTTAGATGTGTACTCCCTAAAGTCCATCGCGCGCGACTTCTACGACAGGTACAGCTACGCCTTCGGCCGCCTCAACCTCCGCTACAACCTCCACCTGCTCGACCATCTCGAACGCATCAGAGTCCATGGTCCGTTCTCCGACATATCCGCGTTCCCCTTCGAAGGATCCTTCGCGGCTAGCGGCCGAGCCCAGAAAGTTGGGACGAGATCTTTTGGACTTCAGTCAATGCGCCATTCGTACTTTCGCCCGCTAAACGGGCACACTTGCCAGAAACGCATCACGTACAGCACGAAGACGACGTCGCGCCGGCAGGATGATCTAATTTACTCAGAAAACTCCTGCTATCAACTCGTTGAGAATCCGAATCCTTCCGACCAGTTCCTCAAGGTAAAGAAGCTGAACGTCACGACATACTTCGCGCCCGACTGCACAACGTTGGACTTCACAACCGTCGGGGTATTCAAATTCATCAGCACAAGCGAGAACGTGCAGTACCTGCGACGAGAGAAAGTCCTCGGCAAACTTGTTAGAGTCCCGCTCATTGACTTTGACGTCGTCGTAACCATTAGCATCGCACAGTTGAGGGAAGCGGATTAACTATATAATTTAATGTATGGGTGGGCAAGATTTATTGGACTCTAAGACGTACCTATATGCTGCATATATATGTTTATCGATTTAGGCCGTCCAATATACGGTATATAAAGCGCGTCCACGATAAAAATTTCCCGTAAGTACTACATGTATATACGGTCGTCATATGCAGTAATTAATTTCGCGTGGATATGTGCACGTCACGGCAACGGACGATAAAAACGAGTTAGAAATGCTGTCCGTTGTCGAGCGATTTCGCGGCCGGACATGGACTTCACCAGGTACGTAAATGCCGTTTTTCGTTGATCGATGCTCAATTCTTCTTATGCTCGCGTTCCTTGCGACGCCTCTCCTTGCGGGTGTCGCTATTGTTGGACCGAGTCCACCGCCATACCTTCCGGAACTTGGCGTAGAACTCCTTCCAGTCAAAGGCGGACTCGATCCCGAAGTTCCCGTAGAACTCGCCCGTGATCTTCTCCATGGTCGCCTTCAGCCACTCGTAAATCACGACGTCCATCGCCGTGCCCTCCTGCTGAACGTACGTCTCCCTCGGGTCGTACGGCTTGTACTTCAAAACGTACTTGATGGTGAAGAGCAAGTGGATGAGCTTACTGCAGAGGGCGGAGCTCGCCGAACCCGTGTCGTACGTCGCGCCGTCCTGCGCAACGGCCCTGTTGAGGTTCAGCTGCAAGATCCACTCCAGGCACCTCGCACCTTCCTCGCTCTTCAAGACAGTCTTGAAGACGGCGTTGCTGTCGAGAGGCATGGCTTGGCGCACGGCGGCGCACTTCTCGTCGTACGACTTGTTCGGGTCCGCCAGGAGCGCTGCAAGCTCCTCGTTGTCCTCGTCAGATTCCTCTTCCTCGACCTTCTTCTCGAGCAACGTCTTCATGTCCTCCACGGTCCTCAGGAGGTATTGGAACTCGCTAAGAGTCGGACCAGCTCCCGACGGCGGTTCCTCCTGCCCTGGCTCAACCTGGACGTCGGCCGGACGCTGCCTCTTCGCTTTGGGCGTTGCGTCGAGTTTCGTGCTCTTCCTCTTGGAAGGCGGCTGGACCTATATATATGTAAAGAGCGAATTATTAGATATATTCGCTTACTTAAATTTGACTGGCCAAGGTGTACCTTCTGCTCTTTCGCCTTTGACTGAGGGGGGACGTCGAGTTGTCCGGCCTCGGCACCCTCGTCCACCTCGTGCACCTCCTCAAGTTCCGCTCCCGCCTCTCGCACGTAGAACGAAGCCGGAGGTTTGCCGACGTCGTAGTATACACCAGCTTGGACGTCGGGGCTTTCACCAGGTTGATCGGCGGCGCCGGTGCCGCCAGCAGCACCGCGACGGGGATCAATCACCTCATCCGGTCTTTCGTCGTACCCCTCGACGTGCTGGCGCGGCGGGGGTTTCGCGGGGCTCGGCGGCTTGCACGTCAGGAGTTTGGCAGTCACCGCCTTCACCGCCTCCATCTTCTCTCTCCTACCAATCATATATAAAGTAATTA
>JAAUYK010081485.1_pt1 | contig 10115 bp, 6 predicted proteins | sample 7278021 | NCBI WGS metagenome assembly JAAUYK01 (sample SAMN14350223, study PRJNA611818) | marine sediment metagenome | isolation source: surface marine sediment (1.8m) | place: French Polynesia: Moorea | collected 2018-08
CCGCCGGCCAGCGACACCTTGGAGATGGCCGACAAGACCCTGGGTATCGTCGGTCTGGGACGAATCGGGGGTACGCTTTGCACCAAAGCCCAACTTCTATTTAAACGCGTCCTGGCCGTCGATCCTTACATACCCGCTGAGCGTTTCACCCAGCTGAGTGCAACCCCCTGTGATATGTCCGGGCTATTGGCGGAAAGCGATGCTATTTCGCTGCACTGCAACTTGACGCCTGAAACCCATAATCTGATCAACGCCGCTGCCTTTGCCCAGATGCACCGGCGACCCATTCTGGTCAACACCGCGCGGGGCGAGGTGGTGGATCCTGTGGCACTGCTTGAAGCCTTACAGGGGGATATGATTCACAGTGCGGGCATTGATGTGTTTCCGCAGGAGCCGCCGGGTGATGATCTGGCGCCATTGCTTTCCCATCCCCGCCTAATCGCCACCGGCCATTACGCCTGGTATTCGGTGCGATCAAGCCAAACCCTACAGCAACGGGCGGCTGATAATCTTTTGGCCATGCTTCAGGGAAAGGATATCGAAGACGAACTCACCGGTAAAATCAAAAATTCCAATTAAAATTTGAGGGTGCAATTTACAATTTTAATGGGTGTTATTGGGCAGATTGTTGGGAATGGAAGCGCCCATTTTGTCTTGGACAAAATTAGGTAGGCCAGCAGACAATCGCCTGTTAAGAATTATACTATCAAATAGATTAGTACTTGGCTAAAAAAATGCTAGCATAAATGCTATTATAAATTAGGAGGTGTGGCTATGGCTGAAGTAGGTGAGATCACGGATGCATTGGTTGCCATAAACCAAGATCGTGTATTGCAGTTGGTCGAGGATTTTTTGAAAGCAGGCGTTGGTGCCGGCGATATTTTAAATAATGGTCTCATTAAAGGAATGGGCATTGTGGGTAAAAAAATGGAAGCCGGTGACATGTTTATTCCAGAAGTTCTCAAATCGGCCAAGATCATGAGTATGGCTGTGGAAATCCTCAAGCCGCACCTTTCTGATGAGGCCGTGAGCTCGGCAGGCAAGGTGGTGATCGGAACCGTAAAGGGCGACCTGCATGATATCGGCAAAAACCTTGTGATGATCATGCTGCAAAGTTCGGGCTTTGAAGTGATTGACATGGGCGTTGATGTGAGCCCGGATGCATTTGTAAGTGCTGCCCAAGAAAATACAGCCGATATCATTGCATTGTCAGCGCTTTTGACCACCACCATGCCGATGATGAAAGAAACCATTGATATCATATCAGCAAGCGGTTTACGTGACAGTGTAAAAATCCTGGTAGGGGGGGCTCCCGTCAATCAAACCTTTGCCGATGAAATCGGGGCGGACGGTTATGCACCGGATGCCGGATCGGCGACCAAGCTTGCCAAACGATTTTCGCCATCAGCTAATTAAGGCCAAACGGAAAGAGCAGACCAAATTACGGAGAAACTTAAGTAACCCTTTCGGGCTCAGCAATGTGCCACACCTTTCACGGGTGGTTGTAAATTTATGAAACTTAATGAGACCGGACTGGAAACGTGAAAGAGGAAAATGGTTTTACCGAAAGAGGGCACAGGGGATGTGCTGCGGTACATTCCTTCTTTTGTTTTATCAAATAAAATGACCGGATCATATATCGTAAAGGTAATGGCACACATCACAACCTTTGGGGGCCGCCGGCATTTTATTTTTGGCTTCCTGCAATGCCTGCAAGCGTCTGGGAGATGAGTCACTGGTTAGGCCTTCTATGATGTGGTCGTCGTGCGCCTGAACCCGGTTGGCAAACTGCTGGCGGTAATAGCCACATTTTTCCGATTCCCACAGGTCCAAAAGATCATTGTCCGGCAGTCGCCCGTAATGCACGGATGGCATGATCACTTCGCGACCCAGAAATGTTGTGGGCCCGCCGAGGGCCAGGTTAATGCAGGGAGCCACGGTGCCGTCGTAGCGAATGAACATAGAGTTGCGCGGATCCTGATCACAAACCGGCTGTTCCGAGGGTGTGAATGCAAAAGCAGTGGTGTGTATCCCAAGCTTTTTAGCCAAGCGCCTGGCTTTTGACAACGCCTTTTGCAGTCTATGTATTTCCTTGGTTTTCTTATCAGCAAATAGTCCAAAGCCTTTACCTCGTTCCCCCCGAATGACGTCACACTGCTTATAGTTGACCTGATCCACACCCAGCCGGTGGGCCAGATGAATAATTTCTTCGACATGATGCGCATTGATGGACATCAACACAAAATTGATCATCAATTTGGGTGATTTTTCAATCCGTAATTGGGATAAAGCAGACAGATTTTGCGCTACCTGGTCGAATTTGGATCCGATGCGAATCTCTTCGTATAATTCCGGTGTGGCACCGTCCATGGAAACGCAGATCCAGTCGATTCCCGCATCGATTAGTTTTTTGGCTTGGCTCTCATTCAGCAGCAATCCGTTGGTTAAAATTCCGGTTTCGCAACCGGCGCCATGGGCTTCACCCACCCATTTAATCAAGTTGGGCTGCAACAATGCCTCTCCGCCGCCACTAAAGTCAATCGATTGAACCTGAGATAAATGCGGGCGGATGGCATTCCAAATTTCCTGAGTCATGAGACCGCGATTTTCACTTTTTTTCGCATATTCCGGCCAGGGGCACATCACGCAGCGCAGGTTACAGGCAATAGCCGACTCAACCTGCAGCAGCCGCCATCTTCTTTCTTTAAGCGATTTGGTTTTAACGACTTTATCTCTCAGCGGTTTTAATTTTTGTTCGGCATGGTTAGGCCAGATGAGCGCCGCCGTCGACAGCCAGCGGGCTTCGCGCTCAAGCCAATATTCACGCGGAGGTCCTTCCGCCGCTGTCAAGACCTTGTTGGCCACATCAAATCCTGGCAGGCCGCAACTTTCCCGCGAACATAACCCCGAGCGCTCTTCCTCCCGCAGGGCATTTTCCTCAAAGGCGGTGTCAACGGTGCCTGGATAAATGTTAATGACATCAATATCGAACGGCTCCAATTCCAATCGCATGGTATTGGCCATGACCGCCAAAGCGGACTTGCTTCCACCATAAACGCCGACGGTGGGAATTGGCACCCTGCCGGCGCAAGAGACGATGTTGACGATCCGTCCACCGCCGCGGACTTTCATCTGGGGAAGAAATCTTTTAATGAGTACCAGAGGCGAGAAGGTGTTGACTTCGAACAAGTGGCGGATGCGATCCTCCGAAGTTTCTTCCATCAGGGCAAAATACCCGACGCCGGCATTGTTAAATAACACGTCGATATGGCCGACAGCTTCCAGTACTTTATCGGCCAGATACTCCGCCTGGCCGGGCTTGGATAAATCAGCCGCAATGGCTACCGACCGTGTACCTTCAGGCAGAAACGATTGTAAATCAGACAGCGATTTTTGCGACCTTGCCGTAATAATCAGGACGGCGCCGCGTTCGGCCAACTCTCGGGCCAATGCCGTACCGAGCCCCCCACTGGCACCGGTAACCACGACATGCTTGCGGTTAAAAGAGTATTTTTTCATTTTCACCGGAATGATTATTTGCGGTCTGATCTTTCAAAGACATAAAGATGATAAATTATCGTGAACCTGATTCTAACCACTGCAGATCAGTGATGCAAGAATCATCCCGCATCTGCAATATCGTTAGCACGCTTATTGCGTAACGGTTCCAATATTAAAGCTATATTGAAGAACAAGATAAATCAAATAAATCCCAAACAGCCAAGCGCCCTGCCAATGCTTGAACCGCCCATCTTTGTTCATGAAGATGAACACGCGGAAGGAGTAGAGGATCAGGATCATGGTCGGGAAATGGAAGTTGAAAAAGTTTTGGGGGATTTCGAGCGGTTTGGCGGCGGCAGCGGCGCCAATGACAAACAGACAATTAAGCACATCAGCGCCGACGACATTGCCCACCATGATTTCAGGATGCCCCCTGCGCACCGCCGTAATGGCGGTCATTAATTCCGGTAAAGAGGTGCCAAATGCCACCATCGTAGCGGCAATGACATCTTCAGGAACGCCGAAGCGGTGCGCAATTTCGGCTGCGCTGGGAACTAGCAAGCGGGCGCTGGCAACGACCAAAAAGAGCCCGATGATAATAAAGAACCAGCACTTGCCAAGTCCCATCAACCTGGAATGGTCGGTTTTTTCTTCCTCAATCGTCGTCTTTGAACCCTGTTTGGCCCAATAGTAAGTAATATACATGTATCCGCTCAGCAAAATGAGAAACAGAATGCCCACCCAGCGGTGCAAAACCGGCCCTTCGGCCATTGTGGCCAATGCTAAAAGGGAGATAATCACTAGCAAGGTTGCCGCTCCCACCTGAACCCAACCGGTTCGATTTAATATAAAACGGTTCACCGGAACGATGGTCAACATGCAGATCAGGCCAAAAATGAGTCCGGTGTCGGCAATAATGGACCCCACGCCGTTGCCCAGGGCCAATCCGGGGTTGCCCATCCAGGCCGCCATTACCGATACAAATGCTTCCGGCATGGTGGTTCCGAGCGATACGATGGTGGCACCGATAACAATGCGGGGCAATCCGGTCCGTCGTGCCAGATGCACAACGCCCTCAATCATCCAATCAGCACCTTTAGAGAGAATGATGATACACACCACCATAATCCCTAATAAAATAAAGGTGGGAAACTGCTGAACGAGTTGGTGCAGCAGTGTTTCATCTGCAATCCATCGAAATAGTTGCGAAAACATAATTAATTCTCTAGGCGCCGCTTAAAGCAATGGTCAGAGGCTTTTACTGCGAAATCCATTTTAGAAGGTAACCATTCCTTTATAAACGATGAAATAAACTTTCCCCGCCCGCGGGGCGGGGTATTTGCATAAAAGCTTTTTTGCGTTGTTAGCTCCGCAAGCAGCGATGAATTGAACCCATAATGATTAACCTATTTGTACTTGGCAATCATGTCTTTGAGACCTGGGATGGTATGGACTTGGTATTCTTGATCGGGATGAAAGTATTGTAACAGCGGCCGGCTGTTATCACCTACCAGAATAGTGAAATAGTACATTTCATAGCCCGGAGCGGCCACGACGGGGTGATAGCCTTTGTCGACAATGATGGTGCTGCCGTTTTTGATGTGAAAGATTGGCCCGAAATCGTCCTCTTTTTGGTAGAGAAATTGGGCACCAAACCCGTGGGAAGGATTGAAGCGGTACTGATAGACTTCTTCATGGGCCGTTTCGAGACCCTCTCTATTTTCATCGTGTTTGTGGGGGGGGAAACCGGACCACCCCCCGGCACCAACGGTAAACAGCTCATTTACCAGCAGTCGGCCAACTTTGCCTTCGGCATTTTGACCGAGGATGTGGAGGATTTTGCGGTGGGTTTTGGTCTCGTCACTGCCGTATTGAACGATATCCACTTCCTCCGGAGTGACTCTAAAAGGACTCAATTGTTTTTCATACTTACCGCCGGCAATAAACACTTCGGCCTCATCCGTGAGACACGTCACGGTGGCTTCGGCAGCAAGGGGCACGTAAACGGAATCCGGCTTGCCTTCAAAGATGCCCGTGCGCTTGCCGACCTTTTCATATTTAATCCCCTGCACGGTCACATCGCAGGTCCCTGATGCTAAAACGATGACCGATTCATGGGTCTCCAGGCAATATGAAAAGGGCTGGCCCTTTTTGAGTTTGACGTCGTTAAAAAATGTGTTGGGCACCAGTGGGTTATCGATGTCAACGATGGGTTGGTTCTGATTGTCATGCGGTTTTACATGTCTTTCCATGCTGTTCTCCTTAATGTGGTTTTAGTATCACCTCACATGAGTGAAAGTCGAGGGTGCGCCATATCCAAGGCGTCCAAGGCTGAAGCCGTAGTATACTGCTGCAAAGCTTTGGCAATGCAGGAGATGGCGTGGCAGCGGCTTTCCCAGAGGGTAAACAAAATAGAGGCTATTTTTTAAAGTTTATATCGCTTTTATTGAAAATCTATAAATCATGCGCTTACATTTTATAGCATACTGCAATTATAATCTTTTATGGTCTTTCTCTATTTTGTTGACGCTCAATTGAGGTATCAGTTTTGGGTTAAATATCCGTCCTCGGCGTTTTGAATGGACGAACCTAAAATAGTTTGGCTTTGTCCGTATGTTTCTTCATTTCTAAAGCGGCTTTTATCACCGCACTTTTTTGAGAGACTTCCGGTGTGCCGACACGCCACCAGGTACTGTAACCTGGGGACATACTTTTGGGATCTGTATGTACCTCAATCAGGGTGCTCACCGCACTTTTTTGCGATTCTTTGAAGGCGGTTTCGAACTCTGCAGGGTTTGAAGCCGACCAGGTTTGACAGCCATAGCTTCTAGCGTTCATTGCATAATCAATGGGCAACACATTGCCGTCGAGTCGATCGGTTTTGCTGTTGCGGTACCGAAACTGGCATCCAAAATTCGGTATCCCCTGGGATATTTGCAGGTTATCAATACAATCAAAACCATGATTGTTAAATAGTATTATGTTGATCTTAATACCTTCCTGAATAGCCGTGACGATTTCCGAGTGCAGCATCAGATAGCCGCCATCCCCCACCAGGCAATAGACCTCACGATCGGGAGCCGCCAATTTAGCCCCCAGGGCCCCAGCGACTTCATATCCCATACAGGAAAAGCCGTATTCCAGATGATAGGTGTTGGGTTGGGCTGCGCGCCAAAGCCGCTCTAAGTCGCTGGGAAGACTTCCCGAAGCCGCAACCACAATGGCATCTTCCGCCAGCAGCCCATTATTTAACTGCCCGATCACACGGGTTTGAGCGTATCCGCTGCCGTTATCCAGGTTGTAAAGACGATCGACTTCGTTTTGCCATTTATCCCGTAACGTGCTGACCTCATCCCCCCATTTGGATTGGTAACCTTTTGCTGAAAGCTGTTCAGCGAGGGATAACAAAGCTTCACGGGCATCGGCCAGCAGCGGCAAGGAATCCATTTTGTAAGCGTCAAAGTTATTGACATTAATACTGAGAAGTTCCACCTGAGGGTTGTGAAAGTTCCACTTGGAGGCCGTGTGAAAGTCATTTAAACGGGTTCCTACGGCGATCACCAGATCGCTTTGATGCGAAATTTCGTTGGCGGCCCGGGTACCGGTAACACCAACCGCCCCCATGTTCAGTGGATGCGACCAGGGTATAACACCTTTGCCTGCCTGGGTTTCGCAGAATGGAATGTTGAATTTTTCAGCAAAGGCGGCTACCGCTTCACCCGCATCCGAGTAGCAAACCCCTCCACCGCAAATTAGCATGGGCCTTTCTTTGCGAAGGATCATTTCAGTTGCCACGAGAGCTTCGACATCTTCCAGGGGTCGTCGCGCAATGCGGTGCACCCGGCGTTTAAAAAAATTGAGCGGATAATTGAAGGCTTCGGCCTGAACATCCTGGGGCAGACACAGACAAACCGCACCGGTTTCGGCGGGATCGGTAAGCACCCGCATGGCATTGATGGCTGCGGTCATCAACTGTTCGGGTCGGATAATGCGATCCCAGTATTTACAGACGGCTTTAAAAGCGTCATTGGCGGTAATATTGTAGTCATAAAATTGTTCAATCTGTTGAAGCACCGGATCCGGCTGACGGCAAGCATAGATATCACCCGGTAAAAAAAGTGCGGGAATCCGGTTTACGGTCGCTGTGCCGGCGGCCGTAACCATGTTCAAGGCACCGGGACCGATGGAGCTGGTGACAGCCAAAATTTTCCGGCGTTTGTGCTGCTTGGCAAAGGCAATCGCCACATGGGCCATACCTTGTTCGTTATGACCCTGGTAAAACCTAAGCCGGTGATCCTCCGCTTCCAGCGCGTCTCCGAGGCCCACAACGCAACCATGGCCAAAAATGCCGATGACGCCTTCCACGAATTTGATTTCTTCATCATCGACAGTGATGTATTGATTATCAAGAAATTTTACCAGGGCTTGTGCCATGGTTAGTTTGAGGGTGTCCATGATTACGGCCTCCTGTTTTCATTCTAATAAACACGAATTTGTCAATGGACTGTATGCGCGTATTTTCATTTCGCGGCGGTTTGTTGCCTGAATCCTTGCAATGTTTGAAAATAGCTGCAAGTTATAAGTTAACCCTAACGTTGCAAAAGTCGGAGAGTTTCAGAGCCGAGGCGCCGAGGTTGAAGCCGTAGGTGTTCTACTGCGATTCCTCGGCAACAAAGGTCGAAGATCCCGCTTAGCGGGGATCTGGAGCTCTCCCGGCTTTCCTCCGGTAAAAAACATGGCGACAAAATGCTACCAATCCCCGAATGCACCGGCTGTTAAATCCAAAACAGGTTACAATATGGTGACTCTTGCAGTGATGTTGCATGTTTCTATCATCTTCGCCATGTTTTTTATACAACGATGGGGTTAACTCCCCAGTATTGATCCATACGTTGTCGCATGTCTGCTGCTATCTCAAAAAGATCCCGCTCCCAAAGCTGCTCATTAAGAATCTCTCCGGATACAACGCCATCAAATCCTGTGTCCTTAATTGCTTTGACCCATTCATTCATCGGTATATCTCCATCCCCAGGGAGGAATCCCCGAAGAAGATTTTCATCCACCCAGGGCTCGCCCTCCGGCGGACGCTTGCCGTCGGCCAGATGCACGCCATAGATTAAACGCTTGTCCAGTCGCGCAAGCTCGGCAGGGGTGGTCTTCCGACTGGCCCATAGATGCCAAAAATCGATGACCAGTCCCACATTTTCGCGGTTAACCGTTTCGATCAGTTGCAGACACTGAGATAGGCTATGAATCGGCGTCCAGGCCGCACCTTCCACCTGAAATTGGATTCCGAAGGTTTTTCCCATATCGGCAATATCGGCAATGTTAGCGGCCGTCAGCTTTAAAATGTCTTCCCAAGGTCTTTGTGCCAACGCGCAAAAAGCATTTAGCTGAATCGTGGGACAACCAATGGTGGCGGCCACTTCGCATAGGCGTAGTGCTTCATCCATCAGGCATTGGCGTTCATCAGGCGCACTGCGCTCGACTGCGCCGATGATGTCGATACAAACGGGCAAGATCCCGTGCTTTTGCAAAGTGGACCGGAGATCTTCGGCGCTGCACCCGGCATCAAGATAACGCAGGAGTTTATCCGTGTGCAGTTCAATCGCCTGGTATCCGGCCTCCTTGGCGATACGGATATCGGTGTTGATATTGGAATAAAGCGTGGTCTGGCCATGTAGCGTCGCAATCATATCTATAGCACTTTCTCTTCTAAATTTTAAGAATCCTGATCGGCAGCATTCAATCAAGCGCCCATTAAGAACACCCCCACCACTTACCGAAAAGATTCAATCTGTGGCGTTAGTTAGACACAGCCCCTCTGACTAAAACATTAAATTGATATCGCTGCTGACTTCAACACCACCGGCGGTAATGTTATTTCCGTTCCGACTGCAGGCCACGGTATTTGTTAAAAATTGTCCTGACGCTCAATGAAATCGATCGCTTCCTGGCGGTTGGGAAAAACCGCGGAGCATCCGTGGCGGGTGACCGTCAAGGCGCCGCAGGCATTGGCCATTTCACAGGATCGCGCCCAATCCCATCCTTGCAAATAGCCATAGATGAGGCCACTGGCGAAGGCATCCCCGGCGCCCACCGTGTTGAGAACCTCCACGTTATATCCCGTACTGTGCATAATATCGCCCTTGGCACGATAGACGCTTACACCGCGTTCGCCACGTTTGACCACCAAAGTGCGTCGCCCGTTACCGCGATCAAGCAAGTCTGACAACAATGCTGGCAGTGCTTCGCGTTGGGCCTTGCTAACCGGCTTGCCTTCCATGATTTTTACCGGATCGGGATCCAAAAGGGCGAAGAACTCTTCTTCCGTGCCGATGATAACATCTATGTTGGGCATTATGGTGCGAACGTTCAGACCAAAGTCCCAAGGCGCTTGCCACTGATCGGGTCGCAAGTCCAAATCCATAAATGTTGTAATCCCGTTAGCCCGGCAACATTCGGCAACATACAGCACTGCATCGCGACAGCTTCCTCGGCTCAGTGCCGTTCCCGAAATCATAAAAGCGCGGATTTGGTCAAAGGGCAGATTTTTAGCATCTTGTACCGTTAAATAGATATCGGCAGGATTACCACGGTAAAATACCAAAGGA
>JAAUYK010037531.1_pt1 | contig 10111 bp, 6 predicted proteins | sample 7278021 | NCBI WGS metagenome assembly JAAUYK01 (sample SAMN14350223, study PRJNA611818) | marine sediment metagenome | isolation source: surface marine sediment (1.8m) | place: French Polynesia: Moorea | collected 2018-08
CCCGCCGGGACTGGCTGGTCGGTCTGGCCACCGAAAAGCGGATTGCCGAGGATCTGGCCCGCTATAAATCATCGGACCAGGCCTCGCCGGAAGTCGTCCAGCTTTACGAAACCTATCTGGATCGTGTGCGGCGCCTTACCGCCGAAAAACGCAAGCTTCTGGATGCCCTCCAGGGCGACCGCAGCAAAGGTTCGGCGTCGGCCCATTCGGGCGGTGCTAAAACGAAGTCACCTTCTCAGCCCGTATACGATCCCCAGATTCCTGAAGATCAAGAACTTGACGAGATCCGGGCCCTGAATGCGGAACTCGACCGCTCGCTGGCGGCCTTCGACGACATGCTCCTGCGAGAAATCGAACAGTCCCGCGTCGAATCCGAGCTCAAAATGCAGAAGTTGGCCCGTGAGGCCGCCCGGGCCGCCAGGTCACTGCGCGACCAAGGCCAGATGGAGGGCAGCGAAGATACCGAGCAGGGACTGAAAGAAGGCCAGAGCTCCACTGGCAGCGGGAATGAAACCGGAAAAATGGAAGGCGACCGGCAAGGAGAACAACAGCCGGCCGGGGGGGCCGCGGGCGAGCGTGACGCCGAGGCCAGCCAGAAAGAAAGTGGCCAGGGAACCGATCTGGCCCGCTCAGAGAACAGGCAAACCAAGGGCACCGCCTCCGGGGAAGCGGGGTCACCGGGCGAAGACGATAACATCAACACCCAGGATGACGATATTGTCGCCCGCCAGTTGCGGGAAGCTGCCGAAAAGGAAACCGATCCCGAGTTGAAAGAAAAGCTGTGGAAAGAGTACCGCGACTACAAAAAGAGTATTTAGGGTTTCCCGACGCCAGTCTTACAGCGAGGACCGGTAAGCGCCAAAATCGACGGCGGCGTCCTGTGTTGGTTTCCCTGCTGGGATGTATATTGGTCACGGCTTTAAGCGGCTGCGCCAGCCACAGTTACAATGCCCGCAATGTGGAGGCCACCCCGATCCAGATCGCCCAGCAGGAGATTCCCGAAGCGGATTTGCTCGACGTGGGGATCGTCGTTTTTGAAAGCGCCGAGCTTACCGAGGAAGACATCGAGGACAAGGGCACCAACAACGAAATCCGGCAATCCGAGACCCATTTCATTCCCTGCCACCTGCGCAATACTCTGCAGCGCAGCGCTCAGTGGGGAGCGGTACGCGTCATACCGGAAGAAAGCAGCACCCATGATGTTCTGCTCACCGGCACCATATTGGAATCCAACGGCCAGGAACTCGTCATTAAAATCAAGGCCACCGATGCCCGCGGCCGCCTCTGGTACGAGGAAACCTATCGTCAGGAAGCCACCGGGACCTCCTACAAAGACAATATCCCGTGGGAGCAGGATGCCTATCAAAACCTTTATAATACGATTGCCAACGATCTGGCCGACCATCGCAAGAAACTCCCGGCCGGTTCAGTCGACCGGATCCGTTCGATCGCCAAACTGCAATTTGCCCGGGACTTCGCCCCCGATGCCTACGAAGACTACCTCGTCGAAAATGACGATCAGGAAGTGACTTTAAACCGCCTGCCGGCGGACGACGATCCCCAGATGGCCCGCCTGATGACCATCCGCGAGCGTGACCACATGTATATCGACACGCTAAATCAATACTACGACGGCTTTTATGCCGGAATGTGGCCGGCCTACGAGAATTGGCGCAAGCTGGATCTGACCGAACGGCTGGCCCGGGAGGAAATCGAAAAATCCGCCATGCTGCGCAAAGCCGGCGGCGCCATGTTGGTGGCCCTGGCCATTTTGCTGGAAGTGACCCAGTCGGGGGCCGGGAATATGCTTCAGGGCGTGATGGCGGTTTCCGGCGGGCAGGTGTTCATGAGCGGTATCAACCTCTCCAAGCAAGCGGAAATGCACTCGGCGGCCATCGCGGAGCTGAGCGAATCGTTCGGGGCGGATATGGAACCGGTCAATCTGGAGCTCAAGGGCCAAACCTATGAACTGACCGGTTCAGCCCAAGAGCAATATCGGCAATGGCGGGCGCTCTTGCGTCAGATCTACCTGCGGGAAACCGGTTTCGAACCTGTCGCGGACGACGGCCCTGACGTGAGCGTGGCCGATTAAAACCGTGGACGCCATCACTGTTTCAGGCCGCCTTTCGGCCGCTGCCCGCTGCTGAGTGCCCAGGTTGGACCTATGCCGCCTCCAATCCCTTCATCCATTCGTCCACAACAGATTCTCGGCGATCGTTTCGAGCTGCTCGCGCTTCTGGGCCGGGGGGGCATGGGGGAGGTCTGGCTCACACGGGATCTCGAATTGGAGGTCCGCATTGCGCTGAAACTTTTGCATCCGCGTCTGGCCGCCGCCGAGGGCGCAGTTGCGTTCATGAAAAACGAATGCCGGGCCGCCCGCCGTCTGACCCACCCCAATATCGTACGTGTCTACGATTTCCACCAGCAGGACGATCTGGCGTTCATTTCCATGGAGTGGATCGAGGGTCCCACCTTTGATCGCTGGATGCTTTCTGCCGGAACCGATCAGTTGCAACCGGTCCGCGTGCTGGGCACGGTGGCCGATGCCCTGGACCATATCCATGGGCAGGGGCTGGTGCATCGCGATGTCAAGGCCCGCAACATCCTGATGACCCCGCACGGGCAGCCGAAATTGACCGATTTTGGCATTGTCGGTCTATGGCGTTTCCAGGAGGACATGCTGAACATCCAGACCGGAGGATCCGCCGCGGGCATGAGCCCCCAGCAGCGCGAAGGCCACCCTCCGGATCCGGCCGACGATATCTATGCTCTGGGGGTACTGCTGCAGGTGACGCTGGCCGGTGGCCCCAACCCGACTGTCACCCTGGACCTCCCCGGGTCTGACGAAACCGTGGTTCCCGAGATAGAGACGCCCGCGCCTTCAGCCGCCTGGAACACTGGCGCACTGCTGCAGTTGGCCGCCCAGATGCAGGCGTCTTCCCGCCGCGCGCGCCCCGCCAGCATGACCGTTGTCCGGGATACCATCGATACCGCTCTTGCCGCTGCGGCTGAGAGCACCATGCCGCCGAATGCCGACGTCCACCCGCTGGTTGACGACCGGACGTCAAGGACTGCCGACCATGTCGCGCCGCAATCGTACACGCCCGGTAAAGACATCTCAGCCCCGCCCTCACGGCGGCCGCCCACATACTGGGGGCTGGGCCTGGTCATGGCGGCCGTGGGGTTGATGGCCGCCGGTATCTGGCTCATCAGCGTACTGGCCCCCAAGCCGCCCGCCGCCACGACGCCGGCGGCATCCCCCGGGCCGGCAGCGGTCGCACCGCCGGCACCATCCGCAGGCCCCGGCGGCGAAACCCGTCTGACACGCGCGCCCCAGGAAACGGCGCCGGGATCGGATCTCATTGCGGCCGAAAAGAGCATGGCCCTCTGGCTGCGCCTCAGCGAACAGCTCAAAGAGGCACATGCGGCAGACTGGGCGGCGGAACGGCTCGAACAAATTGAAACGCGCGCGCAAGCCGCCGATGCCGCCATGATAGCCCGCGACTATACCGGGGCCGCGGAAACCTATGGCGCCGCCGTCGCGGAAGGCGAAGCCCTGCTGGCCGAACGCGAGACCCGGTATGCGGCCGCAATGCAGGCCGGCGCGGAGGCCCTGCAGGCGGAGCGGCCTGCCAAGGCCCGCGATCATTTTTCATGGGCCCGCAGGATAAAGCCGGGCGATGCCGCTGCCAGCCAGGGTCTAGCGGCCGCCGATATACTTACAAAGGTCATGGTGCAGATGGACGCCGGGCGCTCCCATGAAAGGGAGGGGCGCTACGAGCTGGCGCTGGCGGACTATGAGGCCGTGCTCGCGATCGACGGCGATTTTATCCCGGCCCGGGAAGCCGTGGACCGCCTGCGGGAACAGATCGCCGCAACCCAGTATAATCGTCTGGTGGCCGATGGCCTGAGTGCCTATCACCAGAACCGGCTGAATGAGGCCCGCGGCCACATCAAGGAGGCCTTGCTCTATCGGCCAGGCGGCCATGAAGCCCGTGAAGCGTTGCGGCAAATCGACACGGCGGCGCGCAATCAGCGCATTGCACGCCTGCGGCAGAGAGGAAACAACGCCGAAAACAGGGAACAGTGGGATCAGGCCCTGAAAGCCTATGAAAATGCACTCGCCATCGATCCGGCCCTCCAGTTCGCCCGCGATGGTGCCATGCGCAGTCGCGAGCGCATCCGCCTTGACAAGCGCCTGCGCTATTATCTCGACAATCCGGAGGTTCTGGCATCCGATCGTTACCTGCAGGAAGCGCGTCAGCTGCTGACGGCGATCGCGGCGCTGGAACCGCGCGGTCCCCGTCTGTCCGGGGAGATCCAAACCCTGGAAGCCCGAATCAAGGCCGCCCAGACCATCGTCCCCGTAACGCTGCTTTCGGACGGTCTGACAGAAGTGGCTGTGCTGCGTGTGGCCCGTCTGGGTCGCATCACCCGCCGGACCCTTGAGCTGCGCCCGGGCATCTATACCGTCGTCGGGGCGCGCAACGGTTACAAAGAGGTCCGCCAAACCATCCGTGTTGAAGCGGATCAGCAGGCCTTGCAGGTGTCGATCGCATGCAAAGAAAAGATCTGAATAATACCACCCGCCCCGATGAAACCACGCCGCCGGATGCCGCGGGCGCAACGACTGTCAAACCGGTCGCTTTCGAACCCCGCGGCGCAAAATCCTCTTCCGGTCAGGATCGACGCGGCCGGCTTTGGCTGGCTGCCCTGGGCCTGCCGGCCGTTGTATTGGCCGTCCTGGCCTGGTTTGTCTTTACCGCCCGCCAACTCGAGCTCGACATTGTGCCAGCGCCTGAAAAACTAACGATCCAGGGCGGTCTCCTGACACCCCGCGTGGGCAAAGCCTACCTGCTGCGACCCGGAAACTATCGCCTGCATGCTGTTCGCGCCGGCTACCACGACCTTGAAACCGACTTCCAGATCGGTGCGGACAAGCATCAGACCCTCAAGTTCACCATGGAAAAGCTGCCGGGCGTGATTCACCTGACCACGCACCGGGAAGGCCAGCCAGCCGAAGCCGTGAACGGCGCCGCTGTCGAAGTCGACGGCGATATTCTCGGCCAGAGCCCGCTGGTGGCGGTCGAGGTGCCCGCGGGCCGCCATACGCTCCGCCTGCAGGCGCCGCTCTACAAACCGCGGCAGGCGTTTATCGATGTGGCGGGAGAAGGCCAGAAGCAGACGTTCGCCTTCGGGCTGGAGCCCAACTGGGCTGATGTCAGTTTCGAGACCAAGCCGCCCGGCGCCTGGATTCAAGTGGCTGGCCGCCGTCTGGGTCAGACCCCTCTGACGGCACCCGTGGAAGCCGGCCACCATCAGGTGCAAATCCGCCGGGAAGGCTACAAACCGGCCTCCACGCGCATTCATGTGATCGCCGGCCAGGCCCTGGCGGTTCCGCCCCTGGCGCTTGAAAAGGTCGACGGACGCCTGTTCGTCACCTCCCGCCCCACGGGCGCCAACGTCACGGTTGGCGACCGTTTCTATGGGCAGACCCCCATCGACCTCGCTCTGCCGGCGGATCAGGAATACGTGGTGCGCATTTCCGAACCAGGCTACAAAACGGCCGCGCACCGCGTGCGGGTGGCCAGCGGTGGCAAAGCCTCTGTGGCGGCCGATCTGGTGCCGCGCCGCGGGAGGATTCGCTTCAAGGTGTCCCCACCGGAAGCCCGATTGCTGGTGAATGGCCAGCCATACGGCCGGGTGCCGGCGTCGCTGGATCTCCTGGCCGTCCGCCATCAGATCCAGATCGTCAGGGAAGGCTACCGCGACTACCGCACCCAGATAACCCCCCGGCCAGGTTACACTCTGGAGCTCAATGTCAAACTCCAGCGCCCCTATGAAACCGACGTCCCCGGCATCATCCAGGCCCCCAACGGCTACCGTCTGAAGCTGATCCAACCGGCGGCGGCAAATTTCCGCATGGGGTCATCGCGCCGCGAGCAGGGCCGCCGGGCCAATGAAACCCTGCGTGATGTCAGCCTGCGCCACCCGTTTTACATGGGCCTGAAAGAGGTCACCAACGGCCAGTTTCGAGAATTTCAGGCGGCCCACGACGCCGGCATCTTCAAAAACTATAGTTTGAACCGCAACGAACAGCCCGCGACCCGGATCACATGGCAGCAGGCCGCCGCCTTCTGCAACTGGCTAAGCCAGCGGGAGGGGCTGCCCCCGGCCTATGTTTCCCAAAGAGGAGGCGGGTTGAAACCGGCGATCCCCCTGAACCATGGCTACCGCCTGCCGACCGAGGCCGAATGGGCTTTCTGTGCCCGTGTGGATGCATCCGGAAGTGTGGTCAAATACCCCTGGGGGAACAAATTCCCGCCGAAGGACCGAACCGCGAACCTGGCCGATCAGTCCGCCCAGACGATCCTGCAGCTGTTTCTGCAAAACTACAAAGACGGGCATCCGGTGGCCGCCCCGCCGGGCAGTCTGAAGCCTAATCACCTGGGTCTGTTCGATATGGGGGGCAACGTCTCGGAATGGTGCCACGACTATTACATGATCTATCCCTATACCCAAGGCCGGGTGGTCACCGATCCGACCGGTCCGGCAACCGGACGCCACCACGTCATCCGGGGGGGAAGCTGGAAGCAGGCCTCAATCCAGACCCTGCGCGCCGCCCACCGCGATTATCAGGAGAAGAAGCGCCTGGATCTGGGATTCCGTATCGGCCGCTATGTCGCGCCAAACAAGGAGACAGACTGATGCCGGCGGCCGCCAGAGGATGGGGGGTCGGCCTGTTGCTGGTGGTCTGGCTGCTGGCGGCTCATCCGGCCGGGGCTGAGAACGATGCCGCCGTCTCGCCTTCCCCGCCCCCCCGCCAGTCAGCGGAAAGTAACGAAGACCGTCCGGAAAACGCCGCGTCCGAATCATCTGCGGAGGCACAAGCCCGGCCGGCCGCCAAAGCGCCGGACCGGTCCCCGGCGACGCCGCGCAAGCGCAAGCCTTTCTGGCCCTCGGAGGAAATCCACGTGGACAAAGCGGTGGATTTCCCGGCGGACATATGACACTAGAAACTATCTCAAAATTAAGATTAATGTTCCTGGACGGCGTGCGACGGCGATAAAGCGGAGCATACACGCAAGTATGTATGCAGGTTCGTAGGGCAGAGACCCTGCGATTCTGATCAAAGCCGGCTCACGATGCACCGTTTTTTTGTAGATCAAGACGCTGAATCCCGCATCGCGGGGACTCACCGCCATGGATAAAAACCAGCGAGGAATCCAGCAAAGCGGAAAACGCTGCCCGGGGCACTTAGATTATTTTTGAGATCGGTCTTAATCGGGGGTGTATCCGGCCCCCGGGCAACCATCATCAACCCCTTTGCGGAAACGCCGATGAAACACAATCTGCCTGTGTCGTTCGAATTTATCTACCAGTTGTTTGCCCTGATCATCATTGTGATCGCGGTGCACGCCGTCTACGTGGCCGCCATTCGTCCGGCGGCCGATACCTTCCTGCAGCAGCAGGCCGAACGCGTGGCCAGCGGGCAGCCGGCGGAAACGGAGCAATCGATTTTTGTGATGATCCGGGATTATGAGCAGGAGGCCTGCTTTATTCTGATGTTCTGGGCCCTGGCCATCATGGCCTATAAAAGCATCACCACCATCCGCCATCGGCGGTTGCTGAACGAGGATCTGATCCCCCTGGCCGAGGGGGTCCGCGTGCTGCCCGAAGACACCCTGGCCCTGTCCCGCCGTATCCAGGCCCTGCCTGCCGAACAGCGCCAATCGCTTCTGCCGCGGGCCCTGCTGGCCGCCCTGCAGCGTTTCAGCTCGACGCGCAACATCCAGGATGTGGCCAATGCCATGCATGCTTACTGCTCGAGCGAAGGCGAACGCCTGGACAGTGAACTGGCCATGATCCGCTATATCGCCTGGGCCATTCCTTCGGTCGGATTTATCGGCACCGTGCGGGGCATTGGTCAAGCCCTGGGCCACGCCCACAAGGCCCTTGAGGGCGATATCATGGAGGTTACCCGCAGCCTGGGCGTAGCGTTCAACTCCACGCTGATCGCGCTGCTCATCAGCATCGTGCTCATGTTTCTGCTCCATCAGCTGCAACTGCTGCAGGAACGCTATATTCTGGATTCGGAAGCTTACTGTGAAGACAAACTGACCCGTCGGCTGCACACCCGTTAGAGGATACGCAGGTGAACATCATCGGACTGGAAATACACGACACCGGCATCCTGTGTGCCGGCCCCGAAGGCCGGCTGCACCCCACGGACGCGGAGGCCCTGGAGAGTCCGGGATTCGCCCTCGTGCACGGCCAGAATCTACAGCTCGGCATGTCCGCGCTGCACCAGGCCCGGCGGCGTCCCCGGCAGGTCATTTGCCGTTTCTGGGAAGAGCTCAACACCGAGCCGCTACTGAGCCCGGAGTTCGAGGGCTACAATCATGCCGAGTTGGCTTACCGGCACCTGGAACAGGTGTGGCGCCAGGTTAGCGCCGAGGCCGCGGAGGTGGTGCTCACCGTTCCCGACCACTACCAGGACCGTGAACTGGGCCTGCTGCTGGGCATTGCCTCCGTCCTGGGCCTGCCGATCCGCGGACTGATCTCCCAGGCGCTGGCCTGTACCCCTCCCGAAACCGATCAGGGCACCGACTTCCACGTTGATCTTCATCTCCACCGTCTGGTGCTTACGGCCGTCGATGGCCGCCCCCGCCCGGAAGTGGTCCGGCATGAAACCATCATCGATCAGGGCCGGGAGGCCGTCCACCGCGAGTGGGTCAAAATGCTGGCCGATGCCTTCGTGCACCAGACCCGGTTTGATCCGCTCTATGCGGCCGATGCCGAACAGGATCTGCACGACCGCCTGCCGCAAATCGCCGATGCGCGGCAGCAGGACCCGATCCATGTCGAAATGCAGGCCGACGGTCGGACCCATCGCATCCAGCTCGATCAGCAGGCCTTTATGGCCCCTTTGGCCCCCTGGATTGAAAATCTCGGGCACACCATCGGCGACTGGCAGAGAGCGCTTTCCGTGTCGCCGGATGATTCCCGTCTCGTGCTGACCCATCGGGTGGCCGCGCTGCCGGGGTTCGTGGACACCCTGGAGAATGTTACCGGTTTGAAAGCCCGTCGGCTGTCTGCGGGTGCGGCCGCCGCCAACGCCCTGGCCTACGCCCAACTATTCTCCAAAGGCAGTACAGCACACGGGGTACCCTACCTGAAGCGCGTTCCCAGGGCGCCGGCGGACACGGCCGCGGTGCGCGCCGCGGCCCCGGCGGCAGACGAACCTGACCTGCCCACCCACCTGCTCTACCGCGGCCGGGCCTACCCCATCGTGGACGAGCCCCTGGTGGTGGGTCGTGAGCTGCCGGCCGGTACACGCGGTATTCTTATCCAAGGCCGGCTGGCAGGTGTTTCACGGCATCATTTTTCGGTAATCCGCGAGGATCAGCAGGTCCTGCTGATCGACTCCAGCAGCTATGGCACCCTCGTGGATGAAGTGCCGGTGATGGACCGCCGCGCCCTGATGGTGGGTCAAATCATACGCATCGGAAAACCGGGGGAAACCCTGCAGGCCATTGCCTGCCTGTCGCACCATGAAACGACGATCCCTTAATGTATTCAGCCTGTCTTTCATCGACTGCATCTGTTGCGGTCTGGGGGCTATTATCCTGCTCTTCGTCATCGTCAATGCCAAAAGCGCCGTACAGCGCGAAAAAGTGACCCGGGATGTCCACAGCGAGGCCACGCGCATTGAACGCGAAGTCCTGGAGGGCCGCAAGCGGCTGGTGGAGTTGAGGAACGCACTCGAGAAAACCGAGGCGGATATTGCGCGCACGCAAGGGGCCAGCCGCCGTATTCTCAAGCGCCTGGAAGAACGCCGCACCGAGATCGCGCACTACGACAAGGAGAACCTGGCGGAGAAAGCCCACCTCAACAAACTCAAAGCCGACGTCCGCTCCCTGGAGGAAGAAGTCAAACGACTCAAGGCCGGCAGTCAGGCCGAAGACGACCGGGGCGACACCATTCGCACTTTTGCCGGCGAGGGCGACCGTCAGTACCTGACCGATCTCAAGGTGGGCGGCCGCCGTATCTTCATCCTCGTCGACACCTCGGCCAGCATGCTCGACGACACCATCGTCGGCATCATCCG
>JAAUYK010050383.1_pt1 | contig 10111 bp, 13 predicted proteins | sample 7278021 | NCBI WGS metagenome assembly JAAUYK01 (sample SAMN14350223, study PRJNA611818) | marine sediment metagenome | isolation source: surface marine sediment (1.8m) | place: French Polynesia: Moorea | collected 2018-08
CGAGCGGCCGGCCGGGTGGGGCTTTGCAGCGTTGAAAATATGCAAAAAGTGTTTCGCAGCCCCAACGGCTCAATTAATTTTCGCGCAACGTCCCCCTAGCTTTGTTCGATTGCACTACACGCACGAGGAATGCCCGCCTTATTTCCATATTCTCCACAACACGAAACTGGATATGGATGCAGTCGGATTATATGTATCACTCACTCACCGGCCTCCTTGGTCCTCGCTATCGACTTCCCCTCCTGCTGCTCGTCGGCCGGACTGTTGAGAGCCCTGTCGAAGTGCTCGTCCACCAGCCTGGAGGCCTCGCCGTTGAAGTAGGTCAGCAGCAGGCAGTTGGCGGTGAGGTACTCCGCGCTGCCCTCCTCCTCCTCGCCAACACCCTCTTGATTCGTTCCGGCGGCATTCGAGGAAGAGGCGGCCTCATTGTCATTCTCGGTCGGTCCGTCCCCTTGAGGCGATTCGACGGCCGTCGTCGTCGCGGTCGATCGCCGTTTCCGCGGCGACGACGACCGGGGGGAGGCGGACGAGGAGGAGGAAGTGGTGGTGCGGTGGTGGTTCTCTTTGGTCTTATTGTGATCTTGAATGTTGGCCTCGAGCGGCTGCTCGTGGGGGTGATAATAGTGCTGCTGCTGCAAGTGGAGCTGCTGCTGCTGAGGCTGTTGGTGCTGTTGGGTGTGGATGGACAGCTGGCTGCTGTGGTGATACTGAAAGCAATGGAATTAAGGTGTGGCTGCCTATATATGTAGTTGAGGGATTTTCTATGCTCATACCTGGTGGTTTCCCGATCCATAAGGACTGTGGGGCGACTGCGAATACAGGTTTGCAGCCGCTGTTGTCGGAGACGGCGTCGCGTAGGACGCGCCTCCCGCCGCCGCCGCCGCCGTCACGGCGTTCAAGTCCATGGCTGTTGAAGAAGAAGCGGTTGGCGGAGACGACGTCAGTTGGGGAGAAATCGCCGCCGGTCGGGCCTCCGACGAAGACGCTGCCTGCTGCTGCTTCAAAAGAGAACAAGACATTTTAGTGTTGAGCACTTTTTGCGCCTGCAACAACAATACGTTGAGGGCGACACGCACGAGACTGACAGCTAGGCGGCCGCAGAAAGGAAGCCGAGCGATGGGAAAAAACATACGTAAGCTTTTTTGCACCAATTCTCAACCGTTTACTCCTCCTTCTCTCGCAAGTCGCTCTCTCGAACAATTAATCACATCCCCAGTTGCGAGGCCGGAATTGAGCAGCTATAGCTAGACGGAATGAGCGTGTTATTCGAACAAGAAGCGTACAAACTGCGCATAAGAAGTGAAACATTAGTAGGAAAGCGAGCCATAGTACACTTCTAGCTGTCCCCACCCCTCTCTCCGTACGTTTCCCCCTTCTTTCCTTATCCGAGCTTCCTCCTTCTGCAATAAGAGGGAGGGGAGGGGAGAGAGGAGAAATTCCACCCGGCATTCCGATGCAACGCTGGCTGGCTAGCTGCTTCCTACTACATCGAACATATTACAGACTAGACTTCCTAACCTAAGACGCAAAGATTCGTGCAGGTTCCAGCCGTCAACTCTGCGCCGGTCTAATAACCGAGGCGAGGCTGCTTGGATGGAGGGGGGACTGACTTCCGACCGAGGGAGGACGAGAACCTTGCTGGGGGAGAAAAAGTTCTATAGAAGTAGAAAAACGTCGTGCAATTTATGCACTGTACGGACAGACCTTTTCATCTGCTTAATCCACTCTACCCTCCAAACATGATTAATGAAAAGCCTCCTCGATTAAGAACTGTGAAGTGGCACAGATAAGTAGGCCATAATCCCCCATCCATCTCAAATCCTCTAATGAAAGCTACACGCATCGCCGGCGGGATCTCTTTCTCACACACGTTTCTAGGGATCGGTCGATCTATCGATCGATTGGGAATGAGTTGTTTTAGGCCCTACGGAGTATCGTATGGTGCAGAAGAAATGTGCGTTTTTAAAAAATAAACAACTCCTAAACCTACAATATAGGAGGAGCTCGCCGACGTTGCCAAAGGGGAAAACGGCTTTTGAGTGCATTTAACGTTCGCCCATAAATCGAGCGGCGTTATTACGGGATTCGATATCAGCAGTAGTACTACAATGAGCCGTGGAAGAAGCAACACTATCTATCAGCCGTTCGGACGAATGATGGGAGATGAAAGGGGCTCCCGCTGCCGCCGCGCGCACAGACGCTGCCGCCGCCTTTTACGGTTCCTTCTACAGACACACAGACGACACCGACCGACCGGCCGCCGTCGATCGAGTGACCGCCAGCAGCTAGGCGAAAAGAGAGCCCACAGCGTTTAGGAAGATGGATGGCGGTGAAGGATTGGGGCAGATAAATGAGTGCGCTAAGAGTAAAATATATGTACTAGGTATATTGTCGAAGCAGAAACCCTTTGCATGTGTGCGCATTTTAGAGCCAATTATCGCAAATGTAAGCAAGAGGTCTGCATGTCGCCGTCGGCAAAACAAACGGACTGGAGCTAGAGATCGATTAAAGTCTGCCGTTTTTTCTCCCTCCCTCCGTCGATCGGACGGACCAGGGCCGGCTCTCCGGTCCGGACCCTGTTCCGTGGGAAAAGAATTCAGATAAAAGACAGCCATCGGAGATTTTACGGCAGATAGAGAGAGACTGAAGCGAGATGGAAGGACTGAAATCTCGACCGTCTGGTTGCACAATGTTTTGATGCACACACACGTGATGGGTGTTGTACGTACTCGATCCTTTTGATATCATTTCTTACATTGCTAAACATCCTTTTTCATTGCCTCAAGTGTACGTATGTATGTATATCTTGAAAAGTCTTAGGACAATTTAAGGCGACCAATGATCTCCTATACCTTGTCTTCACGTTCCGGCGTCCTTCCTGAAGATCTTTTCCACGCCTTCACTGGCACTCCTGCCGCCGCGGCCTCGTCCTCAGACTTCGCCGCCGCCGCCGCCGCCGCCGGATCGCCGCTCTGCTGCTGCTGCTGATCCTCCTGCTGTTCACGCACATACGCACTGCTCCCGTAGTAATAGGGATAGCCAGTCTGCAATTGCTGCTGTTGTTCGTAAAGGGGCTCTTGTTGCTGTTGCTGCTGTTGCTGATCGTCCTGTAGTCCATAGGGCTGGTAGTGTCCTCCGCCGGGGCTGCTGTGGTGCTGGTGCTGCTGCCGTTGCATAACATGGCAGCTCATACTGCGGCAGCAGCGCCAGCCACTGAGGGCATGGTACTCACACACCTCACGGATATAAATGAAGAAAGCACTTTTGATTCTATGGACACCAGATCATATAGGAAGGGCATGCACACGTGAACCGAGTTGGCTTTAAACTGACGTCTGCGAGAAGGACTTTTCGGCGGCCCTCTCCGTTCCGTCGTCGCCGTCCGTCCGTCCGTGCGCCGTTGGTGACGGGAGAGGGCCTCTTTCCATCCGGACGCGCAAGATGCTAGCGGGCGGCGGACGGACGGACAGTCGAGCGCGCACTCTGAGAAGGCTCCCAGCCAATGGTGCGGTGGCGTCGGCGGCTTGCGGGGCGCGGATGTGGTGGATGGAGGGTGGGAGGGTGGGATTGAGAGAAGGGCGGAGAAACTGGAGGGGAGACGAGACGGCCGGCGTAGGGCTTTCTTCCTTACCACATATTGGGTATGGGGATATACAGTCCTAAATGTCTACCAAAGTCTAGATAGATAACCTTGAAGAGCCAAATCATTTACGAAACGATGCTATATATAAGCACTTAATGCACGTTTAGTGTAAATTCACCGAGCATATACCTGGCGCCAAGGAGAGAGAGATAGGTTGGGTGACAACTGACAAATATCTCCTTTCACCAAATTATGCTCTTTATTGGAAAGTCTCATGAAGCATATATTCTGAGCCCTGTCGCCGTACATACACATTTAGCTACGTACATATATAAGTCTGCATGAATCTGTCCTGACTAAATGTTCTCCGTCCTCGGCAACTCGACGTTCCAGAACAGCCTTGCGGTGAAGAAGTAGACGAACTCGAGGGCGCTGAGCACGCTGAACCCCATGCAGAGGCCGAGCAGGCCGCCGATGTTGGAGAAGAAGTCGATGATGCCGTACAGCTCGGCGCGCTCGTGGCGCATGAAGTGGAGCTTGTTGAAGTAGATGTGGATCATGGCCATGTTCTCCTTCACGTAGGCGTCGTCGCCGTACTCGGGGTGTTTTTCTGCAAAGACGAGCGTTTTAACGAAACGAAGGTTGAAAGATATGGCATCCAAACTTACTCAGGTACTCGGCCGACACGTTGAGGTAGGCCGCCTTGGACAGCTTACTGAACGAAATCTCGTGCGGGTAGTCGATGTTGGTGCAGCTGGGCAGGCACTGGCAGTTGGTCTCCGTCACGTGGGCGTCGTCGAACGCGGTCTCCTCGACGATGACGAGCGCCTCGTGCACGCAGTGGGCCTTGTCAGGGCCGCAGATCTGGATCTTGTCAGGGTTCCGGGGCATGAAGTAGGCCACGCAGCCGCAGTGCTATAACCAAAAGTCTAATAATTTGTCCCTCACCCTGAATGTCAACCTCACCTCGTAGGTGTAATTGGACGCGCACTCCGCGAAGCAGTTGAGGAAGGTGTAGTTCTTGAAGTAGTGCAGCGACCTGTCGTCGTTCAGGTAGCACTGCCGCGTGTGGTAGTCGAACTTGTGGATGTTGTGGTCGGCGTGGATCATCTCCGGCGTCATGCTGAGGAAGGTCTCCGTGCCGGGGTGGATGCCGTAGCCATACTCAAGGAGCTCGGGGTGCGTCATAGGCATGTGCAGCAGGCTCTGTTGGGAAACGTAATTTATTCTCAAGTCGGGTACGGATCATGGTGGCCAATTCATTGAACCTTGAAGCCGACGGACTTGGTGCCGCTGCAGTAGTACTCGGACTCGTTGACATTCAATAGCAAGGACAGTCCCATGCTCTTGCCGGGGGCGATTCCGCGGCGGGGAAGCTCCTCCGTCGCTGTCAGGTCGTGTGTCCCGTGTCCGCCCTCCTTGTTCTTGACCTCAACGTCTAGAGAATTACACTTAGTTATCGTTAGTTTTAGAAATGGAACGAAATAATTACCATAAATATCTTTGTGATATCCAGTTTCTAGGTCCCAGTTCACCCACCTGTCTTGCTCAGTCTTGTTTTCTGGAATCTGTAATTGTGAAACAAGGATTAAAAATGATTAATTGGTGAGAGGTTTCAGCCATATGCGTAAACGTAGCTAGAATACACTAAAATCACCTAAGAATGGCACACTGCACACTAAGTGGAATAACGGCGAAAAGAAGCTACGTAGTAAAATAACTTGGGTGACAATTCTCAAACCATCACGTGGTGATGCACTGAAAAAACGAATTAGACATCGAACAGATACCATCATACAGTTCAACGTCTCTCTCATCTAGTATCAATCTGAAAAGATATTCCAGCATAAGTAACTACGTATAACGCATAAAAAAGTGAAGTCGATCGGAAGGAATAAATTGACTTTTATTTACCAGTACCACGTTGTTCTTGAACATGACGGACTCGGGCATTGTGTTGAAGGCGCAGCAGAGGCCCTCGTCGGTGATGATGGGCGAGAATATGTCGGAGCATTTTCTATGAAGTATTTCTTGTAACGTAGGACTTAGAACGTCATTTTTTTCTGATTACCTGTAGTGTCCCTCGAAGTAGCACTTCACAATCATCTCGTCGCAGGGCTGAGCGAGGTCCTCGAGGTAGTGGTGCAGCTTATCGCCCGACATGTCCAGGTCGTGCGAGTCGTTCGTCTTCTCGGTGTGCGTCTCGCAGATCTCCCACACGAACTCCTGCTCCATGATCAATGTCTTGTTGGTCGGGTGCAGCTTCCGCTCCTTGTCCACGTGCTCGGCGCGCGATTTCATCACCTTCAGATTCGAAAGTTAGTTTGGTAAATCGCTCGGCTTATCCTCACCTTGTTCATGTTGCATATGGTGACAGCGGGAAACGGGATCTGAGATATTTGGACGGGGTTCGAGTCGAAGGAGACGAGCACCGGAGATGTGATGTAGCGGTCAAATATCTATGGATATTCATTCTTAGATAATGAGCTCAGCTCCATTCGAGTGAAATACTTGTGTGATCATGATGATGGCCATGATCCAAGCAACGATGATGGAGCAGATCCAGAACACCTTCTCGCAGTAGTGCTCGTTCGGCTCGTTGACGTACTTGAGCCCGTGGAGAGACGTCTCCTCGAGATACTTGCGTGCGACGTCCTTTAACTTCTCCGTCTTGGTCTGGCCATCGTCGCCCCTGCCCTGAAATCAGAGGTCAGTACAGACATTATCCGTACCCATTGGCATTGGCAACGTACCAAGACTTTCTCTCGCGTGGCCTCGCTATCGTAGAGAACATTGTTGCTGGGCGTCACCGTGGCCGCCGTGTCGACCGGCTGCGGTTTGACCGTCTTCGTCTTGGCGGCCTTCTTCTTGCCCTTGGCCTTCTCCTTCGTGGCGGCGGTCACCATTTTTCTTTCCGGCGGCCTCCCTCCCTCGGACTGGACAATTCGAAATAAGCGTTATTTCGTAACCAGTGTCCGTATGGGGCCTTAATAAGTGCGTGCGGTGTCGAAAGAGACAGGCGGGCGGACGGGACGGATCAGACCGACCGAGGGTATGGCGGCTGACTGCCGTAAACACGGACGCGGACGCTCTTCACGCACTTGACCTTCTATATAATTCATTTCAGATCGCCGGGTGGCGGCAGCAACAGCTAGACAACGTACACTAATTTTCCCTATTCCACCGTACCACACGCGATCACGGCTCATGGGTGTGAAACTAATTGCAGCAGTTTTCTTTAAACTGCTCGGCCTCTTTCAAGTGGATAAAAGCTCGGAGAAGTCACCTATTGCCCTGTTTGTCATTAACGTGCTTGTCCGCTAGATACGAGGTCGCGGAGACATAAACGTCGTCTGTCAAGAGCAAGGCCTCAATCGCTCATCTTTCGTGGGGCCACATATCAAGCTAGTGCAGTTTTCCTGGCCGCGAAATGGTTAAATTGGCGGGTTTGTAACGATTGGACAGAGTAGGAAGAAACTTACCTTATCCGTTACATATTTTTTTCAGTTGGTTCTGAGCACGATTAGGCCTACAATGTGCACTGCAGGGGGCTCCGTTCACGTCACTGCAGTTCATGGGAAGTGTGAAATTAAGCTACTCTGCACGCGTGGGAAAAACTCGGCGCCCGCCCGAGCAAAAATACAGGCATGGCGAATTTATGTGCAAGAGCAATTACGTGCGAGCGTGCTTACCTACGAGAAAGTCCTCTGGCAATGGTAGCAAAATATTTGCAGTCCTGGTTCGATATCTAACTTTGCTGACAAGAATCAACGAACGCTAAATATTAGCGAGCGCCCCTAATTACTAGCCTCACAATCAGTCGGAAGGAGCGAATTAATGCTTCTCTGTGTGTGTGCGTAGTATTTTGTCCTTCCGTCCGCCCTGACACTTTTCCCCTCTCTATTTCTGCCGTCGCTTGCGTTACTGCAGCGCGCGCCCAATATGTGACAGGTTGCTGGCCAGCAATCGAGACGCGTGTGTATTACTCGGTTGTTAAACGGTATTGAGTCGTGTACGCGCGTATCGCTTGCTGCTGGATTTCCAATATTCAACGCACATGCACGTAGATGGTAGACTTGACGCATTTTGTAGCCGTGCCGCTTTTTCAAGGTCGGTCTGTCTATGCCCCCTGACGTGAAACAAATGGTACGTATGATTTACGTACAGTAATCATGCGCCATGCAGGCCCGAGCGATAGGAAAATATGAAAGTTCGGAACATACGAAGTGTAGGTCTTCATTTTTTACGTTGTTGAATGTTCCTCTATCGGGGTGATTATGTTGTACGTGTACGCATTATGTACTAGCTGTCTTATTACGTCGATCTTTGACCTCTCCTATTGAAGACATTCACTTGCGCTCGCTATACATACGCAGCTTATCTCCGAAGCTGCCCAGCAATTACTATCAGCTGGAGCGAATCAATCTTGGGTACGCATCTGTACGTAGGATACAAGCTTCACTGCATGCGTATTCGACTTGTACGCTTAGCTCGTATATTGGATATTGGAAGATATGTCTCCCATCGACGATCTAAGCGCGAAGGACTTTTGGCGCTACGCCCTCTGGGCCAGCCTCGGCCTCGGCGCCATCACCAAGTACCCGACCCTGAACCTGGCCTACCACACGGCCGGCGGGGACATGAGCTACTTCATTAAGCTGCTGCAGACGGCGAGGAAGACGGCGGTAATCTTTAGGGGCGAGGAGACGTCCACCGTGCACTTTCTGGACAGGACAGTCGAGAAGCATCCCGACAAGGTTAGAGTGGATGTTGTGCTCGGCGATCAGCATTTAATTTTACTCGATCCCGTCAGCCCATGATCATTTTCGCCGACACGGGTGAGGTGTGGACGTTCCGAGACGTGTCCGACTACTCGAAGCGCGCGGCGCACTTTTTCCGCGCGCAGGGACTCCACAAGGGCGACGCCGTGGCGCTCTACATGACCAACAAGCCAAAGTTCATCGGGCTGCAGCTCGGCCTGGCCAGGCTCGGCGTCGTCGTGTCGCTCGTCAACTGCAACCTCAAGCAGGAGGCAAGTATCCTTGGCTGATTAGGGAATTGAGAGCTCATGTCGGCCTTATTAAGGGTCTCATTCATTGCGTCAACATATCCGAATGCGCCGGTATCGTCTTCGACGGCGAGTTGGAGTCTAGCGTCATGGAGGTGGCCGACCGACTGGGAGGCGCGAAGAACCACGGGGCCGCCTTCAAGATGTTTCGCGTCGACAGCGAGAGGTCGTTGCCCTCGAGCAACGCATTCGACCTGGACATGGTAAGGAAAACTAAAATTTCCGAAAGCCTTTTACCTCAAACCTACATAATTGCGATAGGAACTCCCCACCTACCCGTCGACGCCGGTACCAGAGCACATCTCAAAGTCTGTCACTCGCGACGACAACTACGTCTACGTGTTCACCTCCGGCACGACCGGGATGCCGAAGGCGGCCTTCATGAACCACGAGAGGAACATGCTGTACCCGCTCTTCGCAGAGAACGTCGTCGGAATCACGTACTGTATACGTTGATCGAAAGCTTCCATTTGTAGCTAGGGACAAGACTCACCTTTGATTTATGCGTACTCAGGGCCGCCGACCGCACCTACACGTGCCTGCCGCTGTACCACGCGGCCGCCCAGTGGCTGGGCGTGTCCTGCCCCGCGGCACTCGGAAACACGCTCATCCTGCGGAGCAAGTTCTCAACGCGGCACTTTTGGCGCGACTGCGCCTACCACAGGGCGACGGTGGCGCAATACATAGGCGAGATCTGCCGCTTCCTGTTAGGTATTTAACATGAAAAAAATATTGACCTAACATTAAGTTGCTGTCGTAAATGATGCAGCGGCGCCGCCATGTCCGGAAGAGAACGATGCCCAGATCCGATTCATGTTCGGGAACGGAATAAACAGGGGAACTTGGGAGCGGTTCCTTGAAAGGTTCAAGGTGCGTAATTAGTTGAAATTCATCTCCCAAGATTAATTAAGTCATTATTTCGTACGGCCAGAACGTCGGCTCCATCATTGAGACGTACGGCGCGACCGAGAGCACCCTCGGCTCCGTCAACCTCCGCGGCAAGATCGGGGCGGTTGGCTTCAAGTCAATGTTTCCACCCTTGGGAATGCTGGAGCTAGTCAAAGTCGACGACGATGGTAGGATGATAGTAGCAGCGCCTACGTACAGGAATGTAACCAACTCCCAATTGTACGTACGTAGGTCAGCTTTTGCGGGACAAGAAGACAGGGTTCTGCATCGTCTGTGGGCCCGAGGAGCCCGGCGAGATGGTGACCAAGATGTTCCCCAACGACCGGGGCGGCCCGGACAATTATCAGGTATGGGTAAAGCTACTCTAGTACTAATTCAAAACATCTAGTAAACATGCCAGCCGTACCTGAACAACGATCGCGAGTGCAAGAAGAAGGTGGCGCGCAACGTGTTCAAGAAGGGCGACGCGTGGGCCAGGACCGGCGACCTGCTAGTCATGGACAAGCACGGATGGCTCTTCTTCAAGGTAATAATTAAAGTGTCTCAAATCC
>JAAUYK010142343.1_pt1 | contig 10108 bp, 8 predicted proteins | sample 7278021 | NCBI WGS metagenome assembly JAAUYK01 (sample SAMN14350223, study PRJNA611818) | marine sediment metagenome | isolation source: surface marine sediment (1.8m) | place: French Polynesia: Moorea | collected 2018-08
CCGTTCGCGGGCCGGATGTCGTCGGCGTGCTCCGGCAGCGCCGTGGCGGCACGCTCGAGCGCCTCGGGTAGCCCCACGGAAGAGGCACTCATGATTCGGTCTCCTGGCTCACGCGATCGATTCCTGAACGGATCTCCGAGGTCTCCAACGTGCCCGATTCCTCGCCCCCCGGCTCCGCGGACACCACCGACTGGAGAACCCACTCGAGATAGGGCCGGCTGCCCCCCTGGACCGGGAGCACCAGGACCTCGGGCACGTCGTAAGGATGGATCTCCTCGACGCGCGCCGCCAGCGCCTGGCTGCGATCTGCGCCGGTCTTGATCACCAGCAGGACCTCTCCGTCGTCCTGGACCTCGTTCTCCCAGCGATAGATCGAGCGCACGGCCGGCACGACGTTCACGCACGCCGCCAGGCGCTCCTCGACCAGCACGCGGGCCATCCGGGCGGCCTGCTCGGTCTCCGGGGCCGTGACCAGGACGACCCGCACGCCGGAATCGGGCGGGCTCATCGCGACTCCGCTCGGCGTGCGTGCTCCTGCTCCGCGAAGCGGTCCGTCATTCCGGCAATGTAGTCCGCGATGGCCCGGGCCTCACCGTCGACCTCGAACAGGGCGCGAACGTGATCGGGGAGGAGCGCCGCGTCCCGTCGGTAGGCGTGGAACAGATCTCCGATGATGCGCTCGGCGCGCTGGCTCATCCTCACGACCTTGGGGTGCTCGTAGAGGTTCTCGTGCAGGTAGCGCTCGAGCTCGCAGACCTGATCCCCGATGCCCGCACCGAAGCCCGCCAGCCGCTCGGACCCGGCTCGCACCGCCTCCACCGAAGACGGCCGAGACCGGGCCAGCCGCGAGGCCGTCGCCTCTACCAGCTCGGTCACCAGTCGATCGATCAGGATCGCGATGGTCTGGGCGCGCAGGACCCGCTCCGAGCCGTCGGCGCCCCGCTCCCGTGCGCTGCGCCGGGCCTCGCTCCAGAGCGCGAGCTCCTCGAGCCCCTCGGTCCGCAGCAGACCCGAGCGCAGGCCGTCGTCCAGGTCGTGGTTGTCGTAGGCGATCTCGTCGGCGAGGTCGGCGACCTGCGCCTCGAGATTGGGCTGCCGACCGAGCGTGGGCAGCGGTACCGGATGCTCCCACTCGCAACCGTGTTTGAGGATGCCTTCGCGGGTCTCCTCGGTCAGATTGAGGCCGCGGAATCGGGCGTAGCGCTCTTCGAGCAGGTCCACGATCCGAAGGCTCTGGCGGTTGTGGTCGAATCCTCCGTGCTCCTTCATGAGCTCCGAGAGCACGCGCTCGCCCGCGTGACCGAACGGTGTGTGGCCCAGGTCGTGGGCCAGCACGATCGCCTCGGCCAGCTCCTCGTTCAGCCGCAGTGCGCGCGCGATCGTGCGCGCGATCTGGCCCCCCTCGAGGGTATGGGTCAGGCGATTGCGATAGTGGTCGCCCTCGTGGGGGACGAAGACCTGGGTCTTGTACTCGAGCCGGCGAAACGCGCGGGAGTGCACGATGCGGTCGCGATCGCGCTGGAAGGCGGTGCGATAGGGGTGCTCGGATTCGGAGGCGATGCGTCCCCGCGACGCGGCGCTCTTCACCGCATACGGGGCCAGCCGTTCGGCCTCTTCGGCCTCGTAGGCTTCGCGCCTGCGGAGGACCGTCACGTCATCGCTCCCGTTCGGCGTCGCGCAGAATCCGCTCGAGCTGCTCCCTGGAAGCGCGGTCGATCTCGTCGAGCGGCGCTCCCGCGCCAGACGCCGGCTCGTGCGGACCCCGCGTCGCCAGTGCGATCAGTGCCGCCACGGCGATCGCGAGCCCGAGCGGCAGGAGCAGCCAGCGTCCAGCTCCGGAGCGCGCCTTCCGGCGGCCTACGGGTCTGCGCGATCCTGAGCTGCTGCGGCTCGCCGCTGCGCGTGCCATCGAGGACGTCCCGAGGGGTGGCGCCCGCGACCCGGCCGCCGGGCTCCAATTGGTTCGAATGGTTCGAATGGTTCGAATGGTTCGAATGCTTCGGATGGTTCGAATGCTTCGGATCGCCGGGGGGGTCGGGGCGCAACGGAGAGCGAGCGCGGCCCGTGGGGCGGGAGGGTAGGAACGGCCCATCGTGGTGTCAACGCCGCACCTGGTTGATTCCCCGAACGAAATCGGCCTCGATCCGGGTACACTCACCCCGCGATGATCGCCCTCGAGCTGCCCCGTCGTCTCCTTCTCGGTCCCGGTCCCTCCAACGTGCACCCGCGCGTGCTCCGGGCCATGTCCCAGCCCCTGGTGGGCCATCTGGATCCGGCCTTCCTGGCGGTGCTGGACGAAGTGCAGGCCCGGCTGCGCGGTCTCTTCGGGACCGAGAACGACAGGACCCTGCCGATCTCCGCCACCGGCAGCGCCGGCATGGAGACGTGCCTCGTCAATCTCCTGGAGCCCTCGGACGACGTCGTGGTCGGCGTGGCGGGGGTGTTCGGGGAGCGCATGTGCGAGGTCGCCCGCCGGCTGGGCGCGCGGGTCACCCGGGTCGATGCGGAGCCGGGAACGGTCCTGGATGTCGACGCCATGGACGAGGCGATCCGTCGCGTGCGCCCGCGGGTGGTGTGCTTCGTGCACGCCGAGACCTCCACCGGCGTGTGCCAGCCCGTCGAGGCGATCGCGCAGAGCGCCCAGGCCGTCGAAGCGCTGGTCGTGCTCGACTGCGTCACGTCGCTGGGCGGTCTTCCGATCTCGATCGATGCGTGGAGAGTCGACGCCGCCTACAGCGCCACCCAGAAGTGTCTCTCCTGCCCGCCCGGGCTCTCACCCGTGACGTTCAGCGAGCGCGCCGTCGAGCGCGCCCGCGTCAGGCCCTCGCCCGTACAGAGCTGGTACTTCGACCTCAACCTGCTCTCCTCCTACTACGGCCAGGAGCGCGTCTACCACCATACCGCTCCGGTGTCGGCAATCCTCGGACTCGCGGAGGCGCTGCGCCAGATCGCGGAGGAGGATCCGGATACGCGCCTGGCGCGCCACTACGGCGCCGCCGATGCGCTGGTGGAGGGACTCGCCCCGCTCGGATTCGAGCCCCTGGTGGAGGAGCGCTACCGCCTGCCGATGCTCGTCTCCCTGTGTCTGCCCGAGGCGGTCCTGCGCGACGGCGAGGCGAAGCTCCGCCGCCGTCTCCTGGAAGCGTACGGGATCGAGGTCGGCGGCGGCCTCGGCAAGCTCGCCGGTCGCATCTGGCGCGTCGGACTGATGGGCGAGAACGCGCGGGTCATCAACGTGGAGGCGCTGCTGTTCGCGTTGCGCAAGGAGCTGGCGTGAGACTCGTCGGCGCGGGACTCGCCACCCTGGCCTGGCTCGCGTCCGTGCCGGCCTCCGCCGAGGGGGGTCCCTCGCCCGAGCCGGTGCCGCCCGTCCACCTCGATCTCGCAGCTCCCGGGCCGAGCCTGGCCTCACGGCTCGACGAGATCCAGCAGCGCGTCCAGGCCGTCGCCGTCTACCCGCCCATCGCGCGAACTCGCTCGGTCGAAGGAGAAACCCTCGTGAGCTTCGTGGTGGGCGCGGGCGGCACTGCCGAGGAGGTGCGAACCGAGCGCAGCTCGGGGAGCCTGGCCCTCGACCGGGCGGCGGAGCGCGCCGTGCTCGACGCGGACCGGCTCCCCTACGTGTTCGGTAGGGTCCGGGTGCCCGTCGTCTTCCAGCTCCGCGACGCGCCGGCGAGCGACCCGCATTGACGCCCTCCCCCGGAATCTGATACCAAGGTCGCGGAAACGGGAGAAGGTGTCCCACCGTCGAGAGTCGTCGGTGGGCGGACCGCGGTGACGGGAACGCCCGAGCGTTGCGTCCCGCATCCGAGGTCCGCGGGAAGCCGGTGGGAGTCCGGCGCGAGCCCGTCGCTGTAACCGGGGACGGCCATCGAAACATGCCACTGGTCGGGAGGCCGACGCCGCTGCGCGCCGGCTTCCGGGTCTCCAGCCGTCACGCGCGCAGGGCGCACGGCGTGCAGGAGCGGAGAGCGATCGGGAAGGCTCGATGGCCGGTCGATCCGGGAGCCAGAAGACCGGCCTTCTTCCGCAGCTTGCTCTTCTTCGAGGACGAGAAGAGACGGCGTGACGGATCCTCTCCGAGCCAAGACGCGTCTCCCTCTTCCACTCCGACCCGAGCGAGCTGCATCCCACCACGCAGCGCGGGGAAGGCCACCGGGGCCTTGCTCCGCTTCGCGGACGCTCGGAGCCAGCGTCCGCAGGAAGGGGTTCCGCCATGGTCTGGGATCTGCGTTCTGCTCGAGCGCTGGGCGTGGCCGTCGCGCTCTCGATGGGCACGGCCTCGTTCGGCGCGACCGTCGTCGATTTCGAGGACGTCGGCGCGAGCCTGCCCAGCGACGGGAAGTTCTACTACGAGGGTGCTGACGGAGCCGGAGGATTCACGAGCCGCGGCGTGCACTTCCGCAACCAGTTCAGCGAGAGTCCGTTCGGCGACTTCTGGGACGGCTGGGCCTACTCCCAGGTGAACGACACCACGACCCAGGGACTCGTCAACCAGTACGCGGCCATCCCGGGAAGCGGCGTGGGCTCGAGTGCCACCTACGGAGTCGCGTATCCCGGGTCGGGCACGACGGGCGGCCTCTCGCTCGTCGATCTCCCCTCCCCGAAGACGGTGGCGGGAGCCTGGTTCACCAACACCACCTGGGCCGCGTTGGCGATGCGAAACGGGGAAGGCGGCTTCGCGCCCGTCGACCCATTCGGTGGCGACGAGCCCGACTGGCTGCTGCTGACGATCCTCGGCTTCGACGCGCTCGGCGATCCGACGGGCAGCGTGGAGTTCTACCTGGCCGACTACCGTTTCGAGGACAACAGCCAGGACTACATCGTCGAGGACTGGGAGTGGGTGGATCTCACGGGGCTCGGCGAGGTGAGCCGACTCGACTTCGTCATGACGGGTAGCGACGTCTCCGTCTTCGACTTCGGCGAAGGACCCGTCGAGTTCCTCGACATCCCCTCCTACTTCGCGTTGGACGACCTGGTGATCGTTCCCGAGCCAGGCAGCGGCGCGCTCGTCGCGGCGGGACTCGGCCTGCTGGCCGCGCGGCGCCGCCGCGCGGGCTGAGGCGCGAAGCTCGGGATCGGGGCACCTCCGCCCCGATCCCCCGCCCCGCGCGGCCCTCCGACCGGCCGCACTCACTCCACCGCGGCGGGGATCCCGTTGCCGTCGTCGTCGCTGGCGGGAACCGAGTTCACGGCCGCAACGGCATCCAGATCGAAGGCCGCGTTGAAATCGCCGAAGGGGCCCACGACGTGGTCCGCCGCGACGATCCGGACGTAGCGCGCCCAGCCGAGCCCCACGTCGGCGAGGTCGAAGGAGTCGCCACCCGATCCCTCCACCGGTGCGAGCTGCGACTTGAACTGGCCGATGAAGCTCTGGATCGGCGGCGCGAAGGTCGGGATCGAGGGATGGGGGCCGGTGGTGTCGCCCCGGACGAATACCGGATAGACCCCGGCGCAGCCCGGATAGTAGGGATGATCGCCCTCGGTCTTCTCACAGGGGAAGGGGACGAAGTCCGTGCCGTCCTGGCTCACGCTCACCTCCCCGGGCTCCGAGAAGAGCGCCTCGATCAGTCCGAACAGTCCCTCCGTGAAGAACGGGTTCTCGAAGACGGTGAAGTCCACGCCGGGACCGTCGACGATCACGTTGTCGGTGAACGCGACGACGATCTCCCCCTCGAAGCCCAACGACAGCGCGTCGGCGCCCCCGCCGAACAGACCGAAGCCCTGCGGAGGTCCGAGCACCACCTCGGGCGCTCCCGCATTGAGTCCGCCCTGGGGACCCACCGTCAGGCTCGTGACCGCGTCCGCGTAGGGATCGCCCTCCATCGAGAACTGCCTGTCCTTTCCCCGCAGCACGCCGTCCACGAGCACCCAGGCGTCGAGCTGGTTGAGCCCCTCGAGCACGAAGGACGAGTCCCACAGGAAGTCCGCGTAGGCGAGCATCCTTCCGTTCGCGAGCTGCTCCACGCTGAAGTGATCGGTGACCTCGATCCCGTTGAGCGCGATCACCAGGGTGTCGGGCGCGGCCTGGCTGCTGAAATCGATCTCGACCGTGACGGGCTTCAGGGTCAGGACCTCGTTGGCGAGCGGCAGCTTGATGCGGATGGCGGGCGCCGTGCAGTTGCCCGCCAGGAGCGCGGGCAGTAGCGCACACAGCGCCAGTGCCGTCGCGCGCGACCTCGTCCCCGTGATGCGATCGGTCTTCATCCTCTTCCCTCCTCGACCCCCGGAACGGGGTCATTGCTCGCTCCGCCCCGCAGCTCCACCCGGCGCCAGGCCGAGCGGCGGCCGTCCTCGAACTCGTGCGCGACCCAGACCTCTCCCGACTCCGGCGCGACGTCGAGCACGACGTCGACGCTGCGAGCGGCCGCGTCCGGTCTCGCGGGCAGCTCCCAGCGGGCCAGGACCCTGCCTGCCCCGTCGCGGACGACGAGCGCCCCCGTGGTCTCCGCCGGCACGAGGCGCAGCGCGGGCGCTCCCATCCCCGCGCCTTCGAGCTGGCGCACGCCCGGCGCGCGCGGAGCTCGGGGCGGAATGGTGTGCAGCTCGGAGGCGCCGTGCGCGTCGGGATCACGGCCCGCCGGCGTCGCGACGAGCTGCATGCCGTCCCGGGGTCGGACCAGAGGCGAGAACTCCAGCTCGCCATCGCGGCCGCTCAGGCCCTGGCGCAGGAGCAGGCGCCGATCCCCTTCGATCCGCCACAGGTCCACGATGCGCGGACCGTGGGGATCGAAGCCCGTGACCACCTCCACGAGCCCGGCGGCCCCGGGATCGGGCGGGTCCAGCTCGAGCGGGAAGCGACCTCCCAGCTCGTCCCACGCCGATGCGATCGGCCGGGATTCCTCCTCTACCACCTCCCCGGTCCGCGAGGCACCCGATTCCGACGCCTGCGCGCCCCGGACGGGGAGATCGGCGTCCGACAACTCCCAGGAGATCCGATCGCGTGCCGCAGCGGCTTCCCGGTGCGGTGCCGATCCCGCCGGGCGGCCGCCCTCCGCCGCTGTGAGGCCCCGTTCCGTCGAGCCCTCCGCTGCGGGGCTCGGCGGCCTCGACCCGGCCTTCCCGACCCGAGCCTCCCGCACGCACCCCGAGCGCGCGCCGATTGCCAGCGCGGCCGCCAGCGACAGCGCGACGCACGCCGCGCTCACTCCTCGAAGACGATGCTGCACAGCTGGCCCTCCAGGTTGATGAGGGAGAAGAGCTCCGCCCCCGTGTAGTCCACGCCCGGCACGCCGGGCCGCGCGCGCAGCGCACCCGGTGCGCGGGCCTGCCCGAACGTATCCTCGCGCAGCGGCGCCACCAGGGGATCCACGCGGAGACGCTCGAAGATCGCGGGCGACAGGGACTGCTCGCGGCCGTCGGGGAGGGACACGCCGATCGTGGTGAGCGTTCCGTCGCAGTAGTCGGTCACGTAGAGGCGCGTGCCGTCGTGGTTGAACGCCGCCCCCTCCGTCCAGCCGGGACACGACTCGGGCGGCGCGCCGCCGGGCGTTGCCGGAATGCGAAACGGCGCGTCCGCGTCGAAGACGACCGCCTCGTCGAGCACCACGGGCTCGGCCAGCGACTCCGGCAGCCCGTCGAGGGCCGCCAGATCCACGGCGAAGACGTTGCGTCCCGCCGAGCTCCCCACCACGGCGACGCGGCCGCTGGGATCGATCGCCAGACGATCCGTCGTGAGGCCCGCCAGACCGAGCGGGATGATGGCCACCCGCTCCAGCGAATCCACGTCGATCACCTCGATGCTCCCCTCGCTCCGCACCACGCTCCCGGCCTCGACGGGCCGCGTACGCGGATCGTCCTCCTGGATCCCGAGCGCGCCCGTCACCGTGACGAGCGCGAACGCGGCACCATCCGGCGACACGTAGCGGGTCACGTGGGTGGGATTGAATCCCCCGGTGATGAGGAACGGGACGTCCGCATTCGGAGAGGCCCTGGGACGCGGCTGCGCGTCCAGGTCGAGGTCGTAGATCAGCACCGCACCCGGCAGGAACTGGGTATCGGACTGGCCGCGTCGACTCCCGAGATTCGACATGGACACGAACATGCGGGTAGCGTCGAGGCCGCTGTCCGCGGAGCTCCGGATCACCGTCGCGGAGGAGCTGTACCCGGCCTCGAAGCTGCCACGCCGGGTCGGATCGCAGAACACGAAGTCGGGCAGTCCCGCAGCGTAGTCGTTGCCGTCCGAATCGAGGGTCTGCTCGGGCTTCACGCACGCCTGGGTCGAGATCGCGGTCCGCGTCACGGCGGGATCCCCGGGCCGGGGCAGGCGCGGGTAGTCGTCGGCGGCGATCACGTCGGAATCCGGCACGAAGACGTCGATCTCCGCCAGCACGCCCTGCTGCGCCCGGAACACGATCACCTGCTCGTACTCGCTCGCCGACACCAGCCCCAGCCCGGCCTCGGCCAGGGCGGGCGCGGAGGTGAAGACGCCATCGAGCAGGGGGAAATCGAAGACCTGCCCGCTGCCCTCGTTGACCCCGTCGCCGTCGCTGTCGTCGGGGATGCCGAGCACCTGCGGCACGGAGGTCGCGAACGGGCGAGGCCCGGTCACGTCGAAGAAGGCAACGGCGCTGGGGGAGAACTCGGCGACAGCGATCCGCGTGGGCTCTCCGGGCAGGAAGTCGAGCCCGGGAGGAAAGGCGCTCGACAGCACTTTGCAGCCCGGGTCCAGGCTCTCTCTCCGGACGACGGCCGGACTGCCGCCGCTCCCATCTCCGCCCCCGCAGTCGGCCGCGACCGACACGAGAGCCGCCGGAACCAGGAGCGCGGCCCGCGAGCGCCTCATCGCGAGGCCTCGATGCGGAACGTGAGCACCCGGCCCGGCTGCGGGTAGCCGACCGCGTCGCGGACCGAGCGGTCCGTGATGTTGGTCCCGACGACCGACAGCACGAGCTTGCGGAGCGGCAGACGCGGCCCGATGCGGTCGATCAGTGCGAGATCGATCGAAAGGCTGGCGTCGTAGGTGGTCCGGCTGCTCACGTTCTCGGAGCCCCGCTCGTTGACGGGGATGTTGTCCGTGAAGTGGCGCTCTCCGACGAGCTTGAACCACCCGGAGGGCGGGCTCAGCTCCGCCCGGAACACGGTCTCGTCCTCCGGCCGCCCGGGGATCGGGTTGCCGGTGCGGTCCTGCTCCGTGTCGAGGTGGGTCCAGTTCCCCGAGAAGCGGAACCAGCCGAACAGGCGCACGCTCCCGCTGAGCTCGACGCCCTTGATCGAGGCGTCGCCGGTATTCGTGGCGGCGACCACGTTGTTGCCGATGTTCTGGTACACGATCGAGTTCTCGATGTCGTTGTAGAAGCCCACCGCCTCGACCTGGAACTCATCGAGGAGCCCGAAGCGAGAGAAGCCGAGCTTGAGGCCGCCGTCGTAGTTCCACGCCTCCTCGGCGTCGAGATTCGGGTTGCCGCGCAGGACGCCGTCGTTGATGAAGAGCTCGTCGAAGTTGGGAACCCGGTAGGAGCGCTCCGCGTTGCCCTGGAGCCGAATCCACGGCAGGGGCTGCAGCACGGCTCCGATGCGCGGGACCCACTCGTGGCCCAATCCGTCGGTGCGGTCGAAGCGCCCGCCCGGGATCAGGCGCAGCTTCCGCTCGAAGAACGACACTTCGTCCTGGAGGAACACCCCGACGGTGTCGCGATTGCGGTTCGCCTGCTCCCGGGCGTGGAGACGGTCCTGCCGGAACTCCACGCCGAGCGACGCGGCGTGGACCGACGGGCCGAGCGCGATCTCGCGCTCGAGTCCGAGCCGGGCGCCGAGCGCGTGGGTCCGGTCGTCGTCGTCGATCTCCTCCCTGCCCCCGGGCGGCATCTTGTCGTGGAAGTCGGTGCGCTCGTAGCGGTGGAAGAGCCTCAGGTCGCCGTCGAGCTTCGCCGCGCTGAGCTCCGAGCCCACGAAGCGGAGCTGGGCCACGTTCCGGGTCCGCCGCAGATGGCCGGTGCGGCTCTGGCCGCGCAGCTCGCTGCCTTCCCCTCTGTCGAGGCCGGGGCGCCCGGAGCTGTCGTAGAGGAACTGGTCGTTGAACTCGACCCGGAAGTGGTCTCCCAGGTCGCGGCCGAAGCGCGCGAGCGCGCTGTGGCGCTCGGTCTGGTTGTTGATGCGCTCGGCCGAG
>JAAUYK010160622.1_pt1 | contig 10106 bp, 9 predicted proteins | sample 7278021 | NCBI WGS metagenome assembly JAAUYK01 (sample SAMN14350223, study PRJNA611818) | marine sediment metagenome | isolation source: surface marine sediment (1.8m) | place: French Polynesia: Moorea | collected 2018-08
AAAAAAACATCGGCCGGGCAAAATTAATAGACTCCGCCTGTAGAATATGTGTAGTGTACTCGTATTACAGGGCACCACAGGTAATCCAAAAGGGGCCTGCCTCTCGCACCACAACATTGTCAACAACGCCGACGGCATAGGACACAGAGTTGGATATCATAAGAAGGTACAAGTATTCCGTTCGTCATACTGAGCGGTTATTGATACACGTACACATTGCGTACGTATGCGTAGGTTCATACCATATGCTGCTGCGTGCCTTTCTACCACACGTTCGGCTGCGTGATAGGCAACCTCAACGGCCTCATGTACGGGGCCAAGCTCGTGTCGCCCAATCCCCATTTCGATGCGCTCGCCTGCATTCACACGATGCAGGCAGAAAGGTTAGAAAGGATAGAAAGAAAGGCCTGTGAGGCATTAGCGTAGAGGAACTGGTGGCTGGTCTTGCATGTCGTGCTGTAGTAGCTAGTATAGTACGGTAGTTGGTACGGTGCATGCCGATCGTTTGACGTGAAAATCTTCCAATTAATCGCGTATAATTAGACCATTCTACCTGCACATATTTATTAATCACTTAATTGTAGTTAATTGCGTATATGAACTAACTTCTTAATCCCCCTATGTAGTATCACCGCGTCTGCCTTCCTCCGCCGCTGTACCACTGCTTCGGCAGCGTGGCCGGTGCCTTCGCGCTCCTGATCCACGGCGGCGCGTGCCTCCTGCCCGCGGCGGGCTTTGACGGGGCTCTCTCCGTCAAGGTGGCGGCGGAGGAGAAGTAATTGGATCTGTTGCAATCGGTCCAATGCAAACGTACATGAGATAACTAGCACGTATAAATGCGCAGGTGCACGTCCATCTACGGCACGCCCACGATGTTCGTGGACATGCTGCACACGCAGCGGGAGAAGCGGTACGACCTGAGCAGCGTCGAGACGGGGATCATGGCCGGATCGCCGTGTCCGCAGGAGCTCTGCAAGAACGTCGTCGAGGAGATGAACATGAAAGACTTTGTGGTATTATGAGCTGACTATACGTATGTAGATTGATTAATACTCCCATCTATCTCTTTCATGCAGGTGTGCTATGGCCTCACGGAGACGAGTCCGGTTTCCTTCCAGGGCTTCACCGACGACTCCGTGGAGCTGAAGACGTCCACCATTGGCTACCCGTCCGCCCACGTGGAGGCCAAGGTGATCGACTCCGAGGGTCGGGTGGTGCCGCGCGGGACGCCTGGAGAGCTCTGCACACGCGGCTACTCCACCATGCTCGGATACTGGGAGGACGAAGCCAAGACGAGGGAGGCCATCACGCCGGACAGGTGGTTCCACACTGGGTAAAAACTAAATTTGCATGTGCTTGTATGAACTGTTTATTAATGAAGCTTTACTGCAGCGACCAGGCGGTAATCCACCCCAACGGCTACGGCGAGATCGTCGGCCGGATTAAAGACATGGTGATCCGAGGCGGTGAGAACATCTACCCTCGCGAGATTGAGGAGGTGCTCCACCAGCACCCCGGCGTCCTCGAGGCCTCCGTCATCGGCGTGCCAGACCCCAGGATGGGAGAGGAGCTCTGCGCGTGGATCAGGGCGTCGGACGCGGCGCTCGACACCGCCGCCGTGCGGGAATTCTGCAAGGGAAAAGTACGTATATCCGTCAGCGGTCGCCATATCATGGGCCTTAACTCCTTTATTCTGTACACAGATCGCGCATTTCAAGATTCCGAAGAACATCCGCTTTGTGGAGGCCTTTCCCACGACCATAACGGGCAAGATTCAGAAGTTCAAGATGCGCGACGACGAACTGAAGTTGCGGGCTGGAGAACAATAAGTTAATAACTATGTACTTATTCGACGTACGTAAACGTATATACCAAACTATATCGACCTGACTGAATACAATTAATTAAGTATATAATACGAGACCACAAGAGAACGAGTCGATTCATGCTGTGTAAAATTACGCGCTCGGTCGTCGGAACGTAAAGTGCAAAATTGCAAATGAGAGGTTTCCCGAGCCAAATCCAGCAGCCCCGTTTCCGCTTTTGCACTCCTCGCGAAAATCTGTCCGCCGCGTCCGCAAAACGGGCGGCTCCAGCTCGCCCTAGCTGTTCCTTTGCTCGCTCGCTCGCTCGCTCGCTCGTTCGCTTTCCTGTCGGCGGCGCAGCGTCTGTCCCTCCGTCACGCGTTCAAAGCCGGCCGTTATGGCCGGGCAGACAAGAGGGAGAGAGGCCGACCCTCCGTCCCTCCGTCCGCGTCCGTCGGAAAAGCAAGACATGATGCCCGTACGACCGACCGACCGACCAGATCGGCAGATTTCGTCGAGTTGCCGTTGCGCGCCGCCACTGCCAGCGAACAAATGAAACGAAACGAGCGAGCGACGATGACGACGGCGACGACGAGACAAGTCAACTGTCGGTCGGTCACAGTTGGACTGGACTGGAGGATGGATAACTGACCGTCCGTCCGTCCGACTGCGACGGCGGCGAGAAAAAAAAGAAGAGCCGACCGACCGCGACCGGACGACCGACCGACTGAAGAGGAAAGAGCTAGCTCGATCGGTCGGCGAGCGAGAAGAGAGAGAGAGAGAGCTTGTTTCGCACGCAGGCAGGCAGGCAGGCAGCCTTCATCCGTCCGTTCCGTTTCTTTAGTAAAGAAAGGCAAAGAGCAAAGAGCGAGTGAGCGAGCGAGACTACGCATCAGGTCAGATTTGGCCTCAAAGTTCAAACCAAGTCCAACTTTACCCTCGGCCGAAACAAAACGGGAGGAGGCCCTTTCCTCAATGCAAACTTAATTCTTGGAAGGAAGGAAGGGCTGCCGGCTGATTGATCGGACGTGTCTGGTCTGTCTGTCTGTCTGTCAGTCCCCTCCCTTGCGATTCAAGAGAATGTGACGTACATGAATGGAATTAAGGTGGGACCGGACTAACTGACTGCATGACGCACATCATATGAAGCGAGATATAGCAAAGCCTCAACGAACACTCTGAGTGAGAGGCCTTGGCCATGTCCGACACCGGATCGAGCCGGACGAACGGAACGCGCTTCTCGTGGTGAAGGCCACTAATTGGTTCACCGTTGTATAGTCGGAGGGATTGCTTCACCATGTCGTTGGAGGCGCCTCAGGGTGAGTAAGGCAAGATTTAGTGGTGTTGGCAGATACCCGAAGGAAGCCAGGCAGGGATCAATGACTGTTGGTCCGACCGACCCATCCGACCGATGCGTAGTATAGGAACGGGTATTTCACCATGCATATACTACCGTATATATTCGAATTTCGAAGCCACCCGTTTGTACGTATCCCCCTCCTATCAGCCTTTTCATTTTGCTCTATTTGATATTAATAGCATACATACGTGAGATTCCAGTTCAGGGTGGGTTTTGGGGGTAGCTAGATTACATTCCTTTTTGGAATGTGTATGGCTTTACATATGCAATGCCCATCCCGGCCAACGAAGATGGCGTATTGCTCGAGTAAAGACTCGAGTATTCCCTATTAAAACACTCAAGCGCCATTCGAGCGTTTCCTATTAATTAATTCGAGCGACTTACTCATTGGGCGGGATGACTCGAGCGGATTTCGAGCGGATTTCGAGCGCGCGGTTTGTCTGTCTGTCTGTCTGTCTGTGTGTCACGTCGCAAACCGGCCGGTTTGCAGCAGCAGCAGCAAAACAGAGATGGCGCCACGAGTAATAAAAAAACATTTCAGCTAGCAGCCGGGATCGAACCCACAACCTTCTGGCTTTGAGGCTGGTGCCTTACCACTGAGCTATCGAGCTTTGGTTAGAAGGATAAGTAAACTGTACTGTATTTAACTCATTCATATAGGTTTGTCTGTCTGTAATGCATGCGTCGCAAACCAGTCTACGTATAATGGCACCACCTCTCTTGCTCGCTCTGAGAGGAGAGCTCGAAAACAAGGTTGTTAGCGCTCTAGCTCTTCTAATTACAAAGTTATAGGCAAATTACTGTTTTGGAGGCCGAAAGGCCTTTCCAAATTAATATATCATTCATCCATTGTCATTGTCAATGTGAGCTAGGCGAGGCCGCGAGGGGGCTTGGCCGGCAGCGGGCCGGTGGGCCGCCTCTCTCTCGCGCGCTCTTGAGGAGAGCTCGAAAATGAGGTTTTTAGCGTTCTAGCTCTTCTAATTACAAAGTTATAGCCGACTTACTGTTTTGGAGGTCATTAGACCTATAAAAATGAATAGATAGGCATGGTTGTAGTACAATATATTAATACAATCAATCATTCATCCATTGTCAATGTGAGCTAGGCGAGGGGGCGGGGCTGGGACGGCAGCCGGCCAGAGGAAGAGGAATATTCGTTATTCGACGTGAGCTAGGCGGCTAGGCCTGCACGACAGGAAGTAGGAAGAGGAGAGCTCGCCTGCCTGCCCAGAACGCCTCTCTCTCTCTCTCTCTCTTTTCACGAGGCGGAGAGGAGAACAACGGACGGACAGACAGACAGACAGACAACCGGCGCCTTTTCACTCAAGCGTCGGCTCGATTAAGGCAGGCTAAAAGGCTCGAGTGATCGAGTGAAGCTCCGAATCCGCTGGAGTGAATTTAGGATCGAGTAATACCTCAAATACACTCTAATTAATTCGTTGGTAGCACGCAGTTCTTCAGGTAGAGCTCAATGCGCTGATTCCAAATATGTAAAAACATCACCAGGTAGTATATCTAGATTTGGAGAAAATCGAAAGACGGGAGAGATCGAGTGTTCATTACTAATCGGCTCGAGTGGGGATCGAGTGTTTGGTTGGCCGGGATATAATGGACCCTATCACTCGTAACGCTTGAGGTTACCTATGTATTTGCGCCGTACAATTAATAACTCTCATTTTCCCAGTGGGCAAGAGCATCTCGATGGAGCGGCGCAAGCAGACCCCGAACGACTTCCAGTTCGGGAAGCTGATCGGAGAGGGCTCCTTCTCGTCCGTTTTCCTGGCTCGCGAGGTCTGCTCCGGCAAGGAGTTCGCCATCAAGATGTGCGAGAAGGCGCACATCATCAGGGAGAAGAAGCAGGACTACATCAAGAGCGAGAAGGAGATCCTCGTCAAGATCACCTCGGAGTGGGACGAGAAGCGGCCGTTCTTCGTCAGGATTCACTCCACCTTCCACGTGAGTGCCAGCCAGCCAATATTTGTTAGCTTAGTAATTTCTACAACCTGTGTACAATATACTGTATACGTGCAATGCAGGACGCCCGCAACCTGTACTTTGTCATTACGTACGCGAAGAATGGCGACCTGCTCGAGTTCATCAACGCGATGGCGAAGCGCGACGTGGACTGTACGCAGTTCTACGCCGCCGAGCTCGTCTCCGCCTTGGAGTTCCTCCACGAGCGCCGCATCATCCACAGGGACCTCAAGCCGGAGAACATTCTCCTCGACTCCAAGATGCACATCATGATCACGGACTTTGGCAGCGCCAAGCTGCTTCCCTCGGACGACGACAACGGAGGTAAGCCGGCCAGGAACCAATGATTTAATGAGTTCGGAATGAGGTCAGTCTAGCCAGCTTCTTTCTATCGTAATTATCCTCTCGAGCAGATGGCCGGAGAGGAGGAGGTGCAAAAGCCGAGGCGTCGTCGGTCGTGGCGGCGGGGACGGCTCGGAGGCAGAAAAACGGCTACTTTAAAAGTAACTCTCTCGATCGCTACGCGTATAGTCTGTTGATTTTTGTGAGTCGCTTAAGTCAAGAGTGGTTTTAGGGCATCTCACGGCGGCTTAGTTTTCATGGCCTAACATACCATCTTGTACGTCATTCCAGATGCTAGCGGCGATCGGGGCGGGTCCGGCGAGGATCCGATTCCGTGCAAGCGGAGCAGCTTTGTCGGCACCGCGCAGTACGTGAGTCCCGAGGTCTTGAGCGGCGGGGGGACGAGCTACGCGTCCGACCTGTGGGCGTTCGGCTGCGTCCTCTACCAGATGGTCACCGGCATGCCGCCCTTCCAGAGCCAGTCAGAGTTCCTCATCTTCCAGAAGATCACGAAGCTCGAGTACACCTTCTACGAGGGCTTCGACGAGCACGCCAAGGACCTGATCCGCGGCCTCCTCGTCATCGACCCGGAGAAGCGGCTCGGCGCCAGGGATGAGACCAAGTACGAGTCCTTGCGCAGCCACCCGTTCTTCGCGGGCGTCGACTTCTCCACGCTGTCGGAGGCCACCCCGCCCTCCATTTCGGAGTTTATTCCGAAGGAGGACAAACCCGACAGATGCTGGGACAGGGATCCCAACATGAAGCCGGGCGTGGAGCGGATAGGAAGGCTGCTGATAGACGCGGGCGGAAGCGACGACGAAATAGGTGCGTATACTAGCAAATATACATCTGATACTGCATGAGCTCATACTTAACTTTATGATCGTTTGCAGATAGAGTAATTGAGCGGACGTTGAATAGCACTGACAGCGGCGGGCCCAGCGGCGGCAGTGGAGGCAGCGGAGGCGTGCTGCACTCTCGAAGCTCTCATCAGAGGGACAAGAAGGTGATACCGAACTTCAAGCCCGGCCAGCGGGAGGAGGCACTCGAGGAGCAGGCGAGAAGCAACAAATTCCACAAGTTTGTCGAAGGGAACCTCATTCTCAAGCAAGGTACGTACAAGAACTCTATTGGCCAGCTTAACTGGGCTAATCTTCCAACCGATGCTTTCAGGCATCCTGGACAAGAAGAAGGGTCTGTGGTCCCGTCGGCGCATGTTCCTGCTGACGGAGGGCCCCGGCCTCTACTACGTCGACGTGGACAACATGGTGCTGAAGGGCCGGATCCCCTGGGACAAGTCGATCCGGACGGAGATCCGGGACTTTAAGATCTTCTTCGTGCACACCCCGAACCGGATCTACTACCTGATCGACCCCGAGTCCCGTGCCAACGACTGGTGCGACGCGATCGAGCAGGTCAGGCACCACTACTACGGAGCGGAGTCGTGAATCCAAGTGACAGACGGACAGTGCAGACAGACATCGTAGTAGTGAAAGCGAAACTACTGTAAAATCGATTCCGCAAGTTGATACATCCAGATACATGGCATCCGTACATCATCGTTTAGAAGGAAGAAAGAAGAAGAAAGAAAGCGAGCGCTGCAGCTGCAACGTACTATACTATATACCGCGTGTGCGTTAATACGCATTAGTGAAGATTCCTACCATCGCCTTATAACGTATACGTAGGTAAATACTACTACTAGACTATAGCGGCCCCCGAATTCAGGGGCCGACCAACCACCGTTATTCCGTTCGTGCCTATTTCTCAACCCCAGGCTGCCTATGATGATAATAAATGCTGGTACGAGTAGTACGTACATGGACTTGAGCAGGGTCCTGGCTAAATGTAGCAACATATTGTTCCTCCGATCGTGAGATGCGATAATGGCCTGCCTCCCTTTGGAGTTTTTACGCAAACGTTCGTGGGATTGCACTCGACCGACTTCCAGTGGTATTTAATACGCGTATACTGTACTAGCGAAATCAGGCGAGCATACACAACATGTTGAGGAATAAAGATAATGCTTTCTGGATATTCGCATTCACAAATACGCTAATTAATACAATATAAGTCCGAGAGTGTACGCACGCGTGTCCCCTCTGGCGGAGCGCGCGCAACTAAAAGCGCCGGCAGCGGCAACCGATCGGCAACTCGAGCGCGACGCTATAGGCAGGAGAGAACTCAGAGAAGTGTAAACATGGGATACGGCGGTATATATATACGTACAGCATAGATCCCTAACTAACTCCCTATGAAGAGCTATTCATAATTAAATCCGCCTATAAAAGCATATACAGTTTCCGATGGTATTCTCTCGCGGCTGCGTCCACCTGACGCGGAGGTTCTGCCAGGCGTCGGCGCCCGCGGCGTGGACGGAGAACACGTGCAAGGAGATCGAGAAAAAGTGGAGGGGAAAGCTGAGAGAGCACCTCAAACAGCCAAACAGGTGGGAACTAAAGGCCAAATTTAGAATGCATATATACGTATATAAGTTCTCTAATGAGCGTGTTCATCTTACTCAATCCATTAGCGATGCCTCCACTGTGTACGTGCTGTCCATGTTCCCGTATCCGTCCGGCGCGCTGCACATGGGCCATGTCCGCGTCTACTCGATCAGCGACAGCCTCGCCCACTTCTACCGCCTCCGCGGTCACCCCGTCATCCACCCGATGGGATGGGACGCCTTCGGGCTGCCGGCGGAGAACGCGGCCATCGAGCGCGGGGTCAGGCCGCAGCAGTGGACCAGCGACAACATCGCGAGCATGCGGAGGAGACTCGACGAGCTGGGCTGCGTCTTCGACTGGGAGCGGGAGGTGGCCACGTGCGAGCCGGACTACTACCGCTGGACCCAGTGGATCTTCCTCAAGATGATGGAGGCCGGCCTGGCCTACCAGCGGCGAGCCGTCGTCAACTGGGACCCCGTGGACCGGACGGTGCTCGCCGACGAGCAGGTGGACGGCGAGGGCCGGTCGTGGCGGTCGGGGGCGCTCGTGCAGCGACGGAGTCTCAAGCAGTGGTTCCTCCGCAGCACCGACTTCTCCAAGGCACTCGTCGACGGCCTCGAAGACCCTTCGCTTCACAACTGGAGGGACATCACCAAGGTGCAGCAGAACTGGATCGGCGAGTGCGACGGAACGAGGCTCAAGTTTGGCGTCGTCAACGCCGGCGAAGAGGCGGAGGACACGCTGGACGTGTGGACGGGACATATTGAGCGAATCTTTGGCGCCTCTCACCTCGCGATTTCGACTGAACACGTCCTCTACAGGAACGACTTGATCCAAGAGTGTGAGTCATGATCTGAAGAAAATACTTAAATTAAAAGTACGTACTAATTATATAAGTACATGCGTACTTTACTTTAGCCTTTCCGTGCGATCCCCTTGGATGCCAAATCCACCGACTGCGATGCTCGGCTGTGAACTCCTTCAGCGGTGATAAAATCCCCATTCTGGCCTTCGAAGGCAAGACCGACCACTTTCCGGAGGGTGCCGACAGCTACGTCGGCGGCACGCTGTCAGACCCCGCCGTTGACGCCATCGTCGCAGAGTACATCGGGCTAACGACGAAAAATGTGATATGGGACGGCAAGCTGATTCATTCTGGTCCCTACGACGGCCTCGACGTCGACGAGGCCAGGCAGCGGATGTTGGAGGACGCGAAGCGAAAAAAGATTGGGGGTCATCTCACTAGTTCAAAGGTACATTGATTGCGATATACGTACATTTCACAGAGCTGTTAAATTCGCAGTTGAATGACTGGCTGATATCTCGTCAACGTTACTGGGGCACTCCGATCCCCGTGATCCATTGCCCCAAGTGCGGTTCCGTGCCCGTTCCGGAAGACCAACTTCCTGTCCGGCTGCCAGAGGGGGGCAATGTCCAGAAGAGGAGCGACGATGACTCGACCAGTCCCCTTGCCCAGTACGACGACTGGGTCAACTGCAAGTGCCCCTGCTCCGAACAGAGAGACGCCAAGAGGGAGACGGACACTATGGACACGTTCGTAGACTCGTCGTGGTACTACCTGCGCTACCTGGACCCGTGGAACGATCGCCTTCCCGTGGGGCGGGAGGCCGCCGCCGCGGCCATGCCCGTCAGCCTGTACATCGGCGGCAAGGAGCACGCCGTCCTCCACATGTACTTTGCCCGCTTCGTCTGCCACTTTTTGCACGGCATCGGCGTCTCGCCCGTCAAAGAACCGTTCAGGAGCCTCCTCGTGCAGGGCATGGTCAAGGGAAAGAGCTACAGGTACGGAGCTAAATACGTATTAGCCAAAATTGACATTTAAATACGTACGTGCAGGTTACGCGATTCCGGCAAGTATCTCCGTCCGTCCGAGGTGACGGCGACCGGCGACGGTAAGACCGAGACCGCCGTGGAGACGTCCAGTGGCGAGCCCTGCATCGTCGAGTGGGAAAAGATGAGCAAGTCCAAGTTCAACGGCGTCGACCCGCTCGACGTGCTGGAGAGGTACGGCTGCGACACGACCCGGTGGCTGATGCTGTGCGACATCGGCCCCGCCTCGGACCGCCACTGGTCGGAGGAGAGCTACGCCAGGGTGAAGAACATCCAGTCCCGATTCATACGGCTCGTGGAGCTCGCCGTCAACCTGCAGGAGGAGAC
>JAAUYK010042885.1_pt1 | contig 10105 bp, 7 predicted proteins | sample 7278021 | NCBI WGS metagenome assembly JAAUYK01 (sample SAMN14350223, study PRJNA611818) | marine sediment metagenome | isolation source: surface marine sediment (1.8m) | place: French Polynesia: Moorea | collected 2018-08
CGCGGCCAATCCGGGTCGAAGAACAGCGTCGTCAGGGCAATGGTCATCCAGGGAAAGATGCCGATGTTGAATACGAAATGGTTGGTCAGGTGAAAGCCGCAATAGAGCAGGAACACGGGCATCCGGGTCCGCTTCCAGAACAGCAGCGGCGCGCCGATGATGTGGAGCGCGATCGAGCCGTAGGCGCCGACCGCGACGGCCCAGTCGTACTGCCAGATCGCGCCGAAGAAGACCTCTTCCTGGGAATTGAGCAGCCAGGTCCTGAGCGGCTCCAGGCGCAGCCAGTCCTCGTTGATCTTCACCAGGCCGGCGTAGAGCAGGACGATCTCGACCTGGAGCCGCGCCAGCAACAGGTAGAAGGCGGCAACTGTCGAGTCTGACCTGCCGCCCTTGAAAATAAAGCGGTCAAGGGCGAAGACGCGGTTCGCCGGGCAGACCGCGAAGAGCAGGCAGACGATGATCAGCAGGTAGTAGTGGTTGAGATAGTACTCCTCGGCGAGCAGGAAGCCGTAGGTGATCAGCAGCGTCGCGGTCATGATCGCCACGCGGTAGAGCAGCCCGGCCGCGACGCAGGCGCCGCAGATGAACAGCAGGACCTTCAGAACGGCCGCCGCCTCGGGGCTTTCCGGCAGCCAGTGGAACCAGTCGTAGCGAAAGACATAGTCGCGCGCCGTGTTGGGGGAGAAGAAGTAGTGCCCCTTCCGGACCGCATCGACGCAGATCAGTATCCCGAGCAGGACCCGGACCACGGCGAGAGAGGCCCCGTCGACCCTCTCGGTGAAGAGCCTGCTGGTGTAATCAGACGCGACTTGGAGGAATGGCGGGCTGCCGATCGGCTTCCGCTTGTCGCCCTCTGCGATCGACACGTCGCTGGTCATGGCTTTATCCCAAGGCTTCTGGCAGTTCGACCCTCTATGCTACCCCAGCAACCGTTACGAATTTGCAAGTTATTGGTGTGGTAACGGCCGGACGGAGCGGCCGAGGGTGGCGACCAGGACTGCGGCCAGCAGCAGAGCCAGGGCGGCCGCCAGGCTGGGCAGTCGGAAGCTGCCGGTCGCGTCGTACGCCAGGCCGGCCAGGGCGGGACCGACGATCTGGCCGAACCCGAAGGCCGCCGTCATGGCCGCCAGGACCCGCCGCGGGTCGCCGCCGGCCAGGCGCCGCGCGCCGACCAGGCCGAGCGCGGTCAGTCCCATGAAAGTGCCGCCGAGCAAGGCCGCGGCCAGGGCCAGGGCGAGCGGCTCGGTCGAGATCACGCTGGCGGCGACGCCCGCCGCCTCGACCAGGCAGGCGAGCGCAAAGGCCCGGTAGAGGCCGAGGCGGCCGGCGACCCAGGTCCAGAGGGCGACCGAGGGCGCGGCGGTCAGTCCGACCAGGAGCCAGGCCACGGGCTCCACGACCCGGAGCTCCGGCGCGGCGCGCGCGATGTCGACCAGAAAGGTCGCGGTGATCACATAGCCGAAGCCGAACAGGCCATAGGCGGTCACCAGGCGCGCGAGACCGGGCCGCCGCCGGCCCGCGTCCGAAGCGGCCGCCAACGGCGCCCGATCCGTCCCGCGTGGGACCGCCCGCACGACGAAGAGCAGCGCGGCGAGCGACAGGCCGGCGCCGGCCCACCACTGCTCGGGCCAGCCGCTGCCGACGGCCGAGACCGCGGTGACGGCCACGGCCGACACGGCGATGCCCGCGCCGACGCCGGCGAAGTGCAGGGCCGACAGGCCGCCGCGGCCGCCGGCCGCGAGGCGTTCCAGTACCAGGGCCGAGGCGTAGACCATGACGAAGGCGCTGGCGATGCCGCCCACGAGGCGCAGCAGGAGGAAGACCGGCATCGCGACCGTCAGCGCCATGGCGCCCGTGGTCAGCGCACTGACGGCCAGCGAGGCCAGCAGCCAGCCCCGCCGCGAGCCCGGGATGCCGGGCAGGGCGGCGAGCAGCGCGCCCAGCAGATAGCCCAGGAAGTTGGCCGAGGCGATCAGGCCGGCCTCGCTCTTGGAGAGGTCCAGCGCCTCGGCCATGAAGGGCAGGATGGGTGTGTAGATGAAGCGCCCGATGCCGATGGCCGCGGCCAGGGAGAGCAGACCTCCGAAGGCCAGCAGCACCGGCCGGTCAGCCGGTCCGTTTGCCGAGAGCGTTGTCGTCACGAGCCTTTCCGTCGAGCGCCCGGTTCCCTGTCGCGCCGCGATGCCGGGACGTAGCGCGGGTCGAGATGATACTCCTCGAGGAAGTCGGAGTGGACTTCGCCGATGGCTTCGCGCGCCTTGACGTAGGTCCAGGCGGGGTCCGGATCCTCGGCGCCCGCGAGGCTGACCGCGATTTCGATCCGCTCATAGCCGCCCGGCAGGTGCGTGCCTTCGAGGCGGTCGAGCAGGGCCAGGGCGCCGGCGTCGACCGCGTAGAGTTCGCCCCGGACCCCGTGGCCGAGGCCCGGCTCGGCGAGCAGGACCGGCGAGAACCAGGGGCCGGCGACGACCAGCGGGAAGGCCTCGCGGGTTCGGCAGACGGCGAGGAAACGCTGCCCGGCGAGGCCAGTCTCGTGATAGGGGAAGCCGCGCTTGAGCGTGCCGTAGACGAAAACGCGATGCATCCGAACCCTTCCCGTCGGAAGCGCGAGGGCCGCGCGGACAGCGAAGTGTAACCGATCGCCCGGGCGCGCGCCTCTCGCGTGCTAGAGGAAATAATTGATCCCAGCAGGCAGGTTGTGCGTAACAGCACCGAGGGGGGGATCAACACATGGACGGGCAAGCGGTCGCCGTTGTTGCCTTTGGGCTGATCGGATTTGCACTGGTTTCCCGACGGCTAGAGAGCAGCATCGTGACGCCGCCGATGGTCTTCACGACCTTCGGCCTCGTGATTGGCGAGTTCATCCTCGGACTGGCCGATCTGGACTTCAGCCACGGCTTCATCCACGGCCTCGCTGAGGTAACCCTGATCCTCGTCCTGTTCTCCGACGCGGCCCGGATCGACCTGGGCCAGCTGCGCCGCGACCACGACCTGTCGCAGCGGATGCTCCTGATCGGCATGCCGCTGACCATCGCCGCCGGTCTGGCCGTGGCCCTCGCCCTGCCGCTCGGCCTGAGCTTCTGGGAGGCGGCGCTGCTCGCGGCGATCCTGGCGCCGACCGACGCGGCGCTCGGCCAGTCGGTCGTGTCAAGCCCCCTGGTCCCGGCACGGGTCCGCCAGGCGCTCAACGTCGAGAGTGGCCTGAACGACGGCATCGCCCTGCCGGTCGTGCTTTTCTTCGGCTGCATGGCGAGCGCGACCCATGCCGAGGCGGGCGACCAGAACTGGCTCCTGTTCGGCGCCATGCAGATCACGCTCGGCCCGCTCGCCGGTCTGGCCGTCGGGGTGCTCGGCGCGAAGTTGATAGACCGGGCGGTGGAGCGGGAGTGGATGGGCGAGAGCTTCCAGGGACCGGCCATCCTGGGCACGGCCCTGCTGGCCTATGCCGGGGCCGAGCTGATCGGCGGCAACGGCTTCATCGCCGCTTTCGTCTCCGGAATGATGTTCGGCAACCATGTGCGCGGGCGCTGCGGCTTTATCTTCGAGTTCGCCGAGTCTGAAGGCCAGCTGCTGACCCTGGTCACTTTCCTGATCTTCGGGGCGGCGATCCTGCCCGAAGCCGCGGGCCGGATCGACTGGGCGATTGTGCTCTATGGCGTGCTGAGCCTGACCCTGCTGCGCATGATCCCGGTTGCGCTCTCCCTCTTGGGCGCCCGGCTGCGCCTGCCGACCATCTTCTTCCTCGCCTGGTTCGGGCCACGCGGACTGGCTTCGCTGCTGTTCGGCCTGCTGGTTCTGGAAGAGGTCGTGTCGCCCGGTGTCCAGACCGTTCTGGTGACCATCATCGTTACCGTGGCGCTGAGCATTCTGGCGCACGGCGTTACCGCTGCGCCGGCCGCGCGCTGGTACGGCCGCCTGGCGGACCGATTGGGCGATTGCGAGGAGACGAAGCCCGTTTCCGAGCTGCCGACCCGTAGCGGCATGGCGGTGCCGTCAAGCGGGCCGCTTTCTTGAGAGCTAAAAACAGAGGAGAGAACAATCGATGTTGAACGAACAGCAAGAAAAGTGGTGCAGCGAGAGCACCTGGGACTTCTCCGACCTGAGCGCACTCTTTCTGAACTGCACCTTGAAGCGCTCCCCGGGCCTGTCCCACACAGAGGGGCTGATCCGGATCGCCCGGGCGATCTTCGAGAAGAACGGCGTCAAGTCGGAGACGATCCGCCCGGTCGACCACGCGATCGCCACGGGAGTCTACCCCGACATGACCGAGCACGGCTGGGAGCGCGACGACTGGCCGGAGATCTACAAGAAGGTCGAGGCGGCCGACATCCTGGTGATCACCTCGCCGATCTGGCTCGGCGAGAAGTCCTCGATCTGCACCCAGGTGATCGAGCGGCTCTACGCCAGCTCCCACATCCTCAACGACGAGGGCCAGTACGCCTACTACGGCAAGGTCGGCGGCTGCCTGATCACCGGCAACGAGGACGGCGCCAAGCACTGCTCGATGAACATTCTCTATTCGCTGCAGCACCTGGGCTACGTGATCCCGCCCCAGGCCGACTCCGGCTGGCTAGGCCCGGCGGGACCGGGACCCTCCTATCTCGATCCCGACTCGGGCGGCCCGGAGAACGACTTCACCAACCGCAACACCACCTTCATGGCCTGGAACCTGCTGCACCTGGCGCGCATGATGAAGGACGCTGGCGGCATTCCCGCCCATGGCAACCAGCGCTCGGCCTGGGACGCCGGCTGCCGCTTCGACTATCCCAACCCGGAGTACCGCTAGTGCAGATCCGTGTCAGCGCTCAGTAGGCGTGCTGGAGCTTCAGGTAGTCGTAGCGGTCGCCCGAGGTTACGGTCAGGTCGGTCGGGACGGCGCCGCGCAGCACGGTCAGCGGCACCTTCACGCCGGCTTGGCCGAGCGCCCAGATCTTGCGGTAGAAGTCCGCGGTGTCGGCGACCGGCTCGCCCTTGACCGCGAGGATCAGGTCCGCGGTCTCGAGACCGGCGGCGGCGGCCGGCCCCTCGGGCGCGACCCGCGTCACAAAGACCCGGCCGTGGGCCTCCTCGGCGTAGACGCCGAGCCAGGGCCGGGGTGAGGCGGCGGCGCGGCCCTGTTCCAGCATCTCGGCCAGGATCGGCTTGAGCGCGTCGATCGGTACGAACATGTTGCCCGGGAGGCCGGCGTCCTCCGAGGCGTCGGCGACGAGCAGCGAGCCGATGCCGAGCAGCCTGCCGTCCTCGCCGATCAGGCCGGCGCCGCCGTAGCCGGGGTGCGGCGGTGTGGTGAAGATCGCCTTCGGCAGCAGATATTCCCAGTAGCCGGCGAACTCGCGGCGCGAGACGACGAAGGCCGCGCTGGCCGAGACGCCGCCGGCGAAGCTGGCGACCAGGACCCGGCTCTGCGGGTCCAGCTCGTCGGAGCTGCCCAGGGGGATCGGCTCCGCCTCCAGGCTGCCGATCGCGCGCAGCAGGCCGAAGCCGGTATCGTAGTCGTAGGCCAGGATCTCGGCCGGCAGTTCCCGACCTTCCGGCAGCAGGATCTCGGCCGTTTCCGCCTCCAGGATCAGGTAGCCGATGGTGAGCACCAGACCGGCCTCGCCGATGACCACGCCGGACCCCTCGCGCTGCGTGCCCAGGACCTCGGCGGTTCGCGCATCGGAAGGGATCGTCGCGCGCACGCCGACCACCGCGTCGAGCACGTCCGCCCGGGCGGTCGGCAGCGCCAGGAGGACTACAGCGAAGGCGGCGAAGGTGAGGAGCCCGCGAAGCGCGCTGCGGGTCCGAAAGCGGCGGGCTTTGGCAGAGGCACGCATAGCGGCCGTTCCTTCTGGATGCTGGGCGCGCAGCATAGCACGGCGGGCGGCCGAGAGCAGACCCGGGTTTGATGGAATCGCCAGGGGCTGTCCATCAACCCGGTCAATCTGCTCTGGACATGATCCGCTCTAGGAGACGCCCGCGCGGCACATGGCGGCCAAAAAAAATCCGGAGCGCTCAGTCCTCCAGGAGGTAGCCGCCCTCGCGGTGGTCGAGCGGCTGGTCGCCGACCACCTTGGCCACCGTCGTGCCGGGCGTGACGTACTTGAGCAGCCGGCGCGAGAGCAGCAGGCCGCTCGCCCGCGTCGTGATCGGCCGGCGGCCCCTGGCCGGGTCCTTCGCCGCCGGGTCAACCAGCTCGGCGATGACCTGGCCGGCCGAGACCTGGTCGCCCAGCGCCGCCTTGTAGCTCAGAACCCCCGCCGCCGGCGCCTTGACCGAGTCGGCGGCGTCGAGGCGGGTCGCGCCGCAGAGCGCCTCGGGCAGTGGCCCCGGATCGCCCGCGATCAGGCCGCGGCGCTGCAGCACGCGGAAGAGCGCGTCGGCGTCGGCCGTCGCCAGGTCGTCGGAGACGTCGGCCTGACCGCGCAGCTCCACCGTGGCCGAGAAGCAGCCCTGGGGTATGGGGTGTTCCGGGAAGCGTTCGGCCAGGCGGGTCCAGACCGACGAGAAAGCCTCGTCGAAGGGATCGCCGCCCGCCGGATCCGAGGTCATCACCGCGCGGCATTGCAGCTCGGCCGCAAGGTCGGCCGCCGCCGGCCAGAGCGCGGGGATGATGAAGAGGTGCATCAGCGCCTCGTCGTCGCAGTGCAGGTCGAGCACGAGGTCCGACTGGCAGGCCTCGCGCGCCAGGGCGCGGCGCAGGCCCTGGATCTCGCTGGACGCCGGCAGAGCCTCGACGACCTCGGCCATGGCCGCGCGGATCAGCGCGACGTTCACCTCGCCGTCGTCCGTCAGCTTCGGCGCGACCTTGTCGGCGACGGGCTCGAGATAGTCCGGCCAGTTGCGGTTGAAGTTGCCGGCGCCGCCCAGCTCGTAGCGCCCCAGGTGATAGGCGTTCAGGAAGTTGCCGAGGCCGAGCGGATTGGCGTAGGGCACCAGCACGATCTCGCCCGTGACCTTTCCGGCCGCGGCGGCCTCGTCGAGCAGGCGGGCCAGGTGGTGCGCTACCAGCAGCGCCGGCGTCTCGTCGGCGTGGATCGAGGCCTGCAGATAGGCCCTGGGACGCGCGCCGGCCTTGCCGTAGCGGCGCAGCATAACCTGCCGCGCGGTCCCGGGCGTCGCGCCCGGCAGGGGTATCTCTTCGATGGCGCAGGACATGACGTGTCTCGGCCCTCTGGTTCAAGCCGGCCGATACTAGGACGTCATCCCAAGAGATGGAATCGCTTCGCGATAGAACTGGCCGCCTGTAACGCCAGCACCTCAACTGTTCGGCCAAGCAGATCGGGTCAGACGCCCATGCGGGCTTGACCGGGGAAGGGATTGGGCGGATCAAGGCCCGAGGTCTCGCGGGTGGTGTGCGAGAAGCATCGGGGAGGGCAGGATGGTCTTTGCCGGCATGAACTATCTGGCGATCCTGGTCGCGGCAGGCGCCGGCTTCGCCTTCGGCGCGCTCTACTACACGGTCCTGGGCAAGGCCTGGATGGCGGCGCTTGACAAGACGGAGGCGGAGATCAGGGTGGGCGCCACCTCGGCGCTGCCCTTCGTCATCGCCGCGGTCGCGCAGCTGGTCATGGCCTGGGTCCTGGCCGGGACGCTGGGCCACCTGGGCGAGGGGCAGGTTACGCTGAGGAACGGGGTGATCACCGCCGGCTTCGTCTGGGTCGGCTTCGTGCTGACCACGCTGGCGGTCAACCACGCCTTTCAGGGCGCCAAGCGCATGCTGACTGTGATCGACGGCGGTCACTGGCTGGGCGTGCTGGTGATCCAGGGTGTCGTCATCGGCCTGTTCGGCGTCTAGCAAACCGGGGCGCAAGGGGAGTCTTTGGTAATCGGGCGCCTCTGGTATAAGGAGTCATGGCGGAAAGCCTCGACGTCCAGAGCGAAGACCTGCGCTATCCCTACCTCGCCGCGCTCAACGAGGCGCAGCGCGAGGCCGTGCTGGCGCTCGACGGGCCGGTGCTGGTCTTGGCCGGCGCCGGGACCGGCAAGACCCGCGTCCTGACCACGCGCTTGGCGCACCTTCTGATCACCGGCAAGGCGACGCCGGGCCAGATTCTCGCGGTCACCTTCACCAACAAGGCGGCCGCGGAGATGAAGCAGCGGGTCGCCGCGCTGATCGGGCGCCCGGTCGAGGGCTGGTGGCTCGGCACCTTCCACTCGCTGGCCGCGCGCATGCTGCGGCTCCACGCGGAACTGGTCGGTCTCCGCCCCGACTTCACGATCCTCGACACTGACGACCAGCTGCGCCTGGTCAAGCAGCTGCTCGAGGCCGAGGAGATCGACACGAAGAAATCGCCGGCGCGCGCCGTGCTGGCGGTGATCGAGCGCTGGAAGGACCGGGCGCTGACCCCCGACAAGGTGCCCGCGGCCCAGCAGGGGCAGACCGGCGGCGAGCTCGCCGGCGGCCGCCTGGTCGAGCTCTACCGGGCCTACCAGGACCGCCTCAAGACCCTGAACGCCTGCGATTTCGGCGATCTGCTGCTGCACAGCATCAGCCTGCTGCAGGACCACCCCGAGGTGCTCGAGGAGGCGCACCGCCGCTTCCGCTACATCCTGGTCGACGAGTACCAGGACACCAACGTGGCCCAGTATCTCTGGCTGCGGCTGCTCGCCCAGGGCCACCGCAACCTTTGCTGTGTCGGCGACGACGACCAGTCGATCTATGGCTGGCGCGGCGCCGAGGTCGGCAACATCCTGCGCTTCGAGAGCGACATGCCGGAGGCCAAGGTGATCCGGCTGGAGCGTAACTACCGCTCGACCACCCCGATCCTGGCGGCGGCCTCGGGCCTGATCGCCCACAACAAGGGGCGGCTGGGCAAGACCCTCTTCACCGAGGAGGGCGGCGGCGAGTCGGAGGCGGTCCGGCTGCGCGGCCTGTGGGACGGCGAGTCTGAGGCCCGTTTCGTCGGCGAGGAGATCGAGGCGCTGCAGCGCAAGGGCCACGCGCTCTCCGAGATCGCTATCCTGGTCCGCGCCGGCGCCCAGACCCGTGAGTTCGAGGAGCGCTTCATCACCCTGGGCCTGCCTTACCGGGTCATCGGTGGGCCGCGCTTCTACGAGCGGATGGAGATCCGCGACGCGCTGGCCTACCTGCGCGTGGTGCAGCAGCCCGACGACGGCCTGGCCTTCGAGCGCATCCTCAACAAGCCCAAGCGCGGCCTGGGTGACGCGACCCTGCGCCTGCTACACCGCTACGCCCGTGCCGGCGAGCTGCCATTGCTGCGCGCCGCGGGCGAGCTGGTCGAGACCGACGAGCTGCGGCCGGCGGCGCGCCGGGCGCTCGCCGACCTCTTGATCGATTTCAGTCGCTGGCGCCACCTGGCCCAGGACGGCGACCACGTCGAGCTGGCCGAGACCATCCTCGAGGAGTCGGGCTACGTGCAGATGTGGCGCGCCGACAAGTCGGCCGAGGCACCCGGGCGGCTCGAGAACCTCAAGGAGCTGATCGTCGCCCTGGCGGAGTTCGACAGCCTGGCCGGCTTTCTCGAGCACGTCAGCCTGGTGATGGAGGCGATCGACAGCCGCGACCAGGACCAGGTCACGCTCATGACCCTCCACGCCGCCAAGGGCCTGGAGTTCGATACGGTCTTCCTGCCGGGCTGGGAGGAGGGGCTCTTTCCCCACCAGCGGGCGCTCGACCAGGGTGGCGTCGGCGGCCTGGAAGAGGAGCGCCGCCTGGCCTACGTCGGCCTGACCCGGGCACGGCGCCGCATCGTGATCTCCTACGCGGCCAACCGGCGCCTGCATGGTACCTGGGCGTCGACCTTGCCGTCGCGATTCGTCGACGAGTTGCCGGAAGAAGTGGTCGAGCGGGAGAGCGATCCCGGGATCTACGGCGCGCCGCGGGCGGGCTTCGCCGAGCCGGCCTCGGACGAGTGGGGCTCGAGCCGGCTGACGCCCGGCATGGCGCGGGCCCGCGAGCGGGCGGGGCAGGCCAGCCGCTTCATCGAGCTGACCCCGACCCTGGTCGAGACCCGCGCGCCCGGCGGCTACGGCCCGGGCGACCGCATCTTTCACCAGAAGTTCGGCTACGGCACGGTCGGACGGGTCGAGGGCGAGCGCCTGACCATCGCCTTCGACAAGGCGGGCGAAAAGAAGGTCATGGCCGCGTTCATCGTGCCCGAAG
>JAAUYK010045127.1_pt1 | contig 10104 bp, 16 predicted proteins | sample 7278021 | NCBI WGS metagenome assembly JAAUYK01 (sample SAMN14350223, study PRJNA611818) | marine sediment metagenome | isolation source: surface marine sediment (1.8m) | place: French Polynesia: Moorea | collected 2018-08
CTAACGCGCGCTGTTATGTCTTCTTCTTCTCGTCCGCCGCCTTTGACTTGGCAAAGAACGAGTCCGGGTCGGCGGGATCAATGCCCATCTGCTTCGCCCACATGACCAGGTTCCGCCGCATGGCGTAGGCGTCCTCGCCGTCAGCGTAGTACTTCGGCTCGATTTCGCTAATCCTGAATTGCAATGTAAAGGTACGCAATGAAGGCAATGTACGTCCGTCTCTCCTCAAGTTAGTCTATGTAAATCCATGGCCACTTACTCGAATTTGAGGGCGCACTTGTATAGATTGAGCGCCGCCCTGTTGCTCTTCCTCACATGGAGGCTGACGTACTTTGCGTTGAACGCCTCCACCATGGTCCTTGCCGTCTGGTCCATGAGCTTCTGCGCCAGCCCCAGCCTCCTGTGGCTCCTCTTGACTGCGAGGCTCGTGATGTGTCCGTGCGGCTCGTCCTCGCCAGACGTCTCCTCCTCCATCTTGGCCAGCACGTAGCCCACGATCTGACCCTCGCTGTCCTCAGCCACGAAGCTCAGCTGCGGCCAGCTCAGGCCGTGGTACATGTAGTACTTCATCTGGTAGTTCTCCGGCAGGCACAGCAGGTTGCAGTGCTGCATATTCATCAGGTCTTCAGTCTGGGTTAAAGAAATTAAGGCGTGTACGTCATATATAGATCGACGGGCAATTGTACTTAAATAAATATATTATTGTTCATGTATACTCACTTTAGCGCATCGGATATTCATCGTTCTGTACGTGTGTGACGACTTCTTCGATCAGTATAAAAGACGTCTACGTCTACGATCTATGCTCCGTATTCTTTAGGCCGCATATAGCGCTAAATGTACGTACAGTACTTTTTTTGGGGGTGCAATCCAAAAGCAACAAGAATTGCGGTACGATGGATATGGAATTATGTTTCTTTAATTCTTTGTGCAGCTGACGTGCATGCTAGCGCTTGCTCTGGACTCTGGATGGGGCTGGCTGGCTATCAACTATCAACTGCTGGGTGCTGCACTGCTGCTGGATATATGATTAGCCCGGGCTGCGGAAGTTGACGCTGCAAAACTACTAAAAAATCGCCGATCGGGCCAGTTTATGCAGGCTAAGTAAAATAAATGGTTTTACCTTTTAACTCAAGAACATGTACAGCTATTCTTCGAATCTTCGTCCATGTTTAGCTTCAGTGAGAAATTACAGTTTATCTTGGAGAGCTAGGCACGTTACTAGCATAGCCAAATGGCGGCGGGAATATCCAGACTCCAATTGTCAGTAGAATTTATTTACTAACCCAAAAAAGTGTGCACGTACCGAGAGCTCAGATATTGCGGGACCTAGCTAGGCCAAGTGGCTAAAACAGATAACTTTACTCACTTGGGAGGTCACAGATGTAGCAACGCCGATCGGCTGATGCATTGAACAGCAAAACTGCAAAAGCAAAACAAGTCACTAGTGGTAGTGCATGGAGCGGACCTCTCGCTCCGGCCGCAGCCTCTGTGAACTCCTTTGCCATGGGCCTCGGAAGCGATCTCGACCCCGGGTCTGAGGCCGGCGACAACGGCCGCGAAGAGGACCAAGGTCGCCGACTGCCGGCTACGGCTCCCATGTCGCCGCCACAGTTGGGTGTCGCCGACGGGATGACGGACCTCGACCTTCGGAAAAGCGGCACACACGTCGTGCCCGAGGCGCTCTTCCGGCACCCCACACTCAAGAGGCTGAATCTCGAAGACAACTGCATTAAGAGTGAGTGAGTGTTGCCTTTGTTATGGCGCATGTAGCAAAAAGTTTAATCCCTCTCTGCGCTGCAGGTCTTCCGTCGCGTCTTTCCCCCTTCCCCCGTTCTTCTCGGCTCGAGACGCTGTCGCTGTCCGAGAATTTGTTGGAAGAGCTCCCTCCGTGGTTCCCGAGACAGTTTCACGTGTTGGTGCGGCTGGACCTGTCCCGGAACCCGCTCACGCGACGCGCACTGGAACAGACGATGGGGGAGCACGGAATGGGTACGTGGCAACGAAAACGTCTATTCAAAGGTAGTCTTAGTTCTTTTTGATCAGGCTCTTTCTCCCGTCGACTCCGCTACCTCAACGTCACCGACTGCGGACTGTGCGACAACGTTGAAGTGGTCTACGGTTTTCGCGATCTCACCACTCTGATTCTGGGCGATTGCACCCTCGACGAGATGGGACCCCATGACAACACCATATACGAGCTGCCGACGGGCCTTCCCCTTGCATACAAATGGCTGGAGAGGTAAGATACGACTTACGTGATTAAGAGTGATGTTAACATTCTACGTTCGTTCTGTAGATTGGACGTGGCCAACGTCATGCTCGCCGAAGTGCCAGACTTCTTCGAAGCCCTACGTCACACTCTCCGCCACCTCGACCTGAGCTCCAACAAGCTGCACTGGCTGCCGCAGTCGCTCTGCAGCCTCAGCAAACTCCGCTATTTAGACGTGTCGCACAACTTTATCGAGCTGCTTCCGAACGGCTTCCAGAAGCTCTGCTCACTCGAGGAGTTTCGGATGGCATTCAACAACGTGACCTGGATCACGGAGGACGTAGGTGACATCGGCGACAGGCTCGTGTACTGGGACGCCTACGCAAATCACTTGGACATCGAGGGGACGGAGCCGCTCGCCGGCCTCCTGCCCCATCTCGTCGGCCTCGACGTGGCCGGCAACGACGTGAGCGAGGAACAGCTACGAAAGATCTTGCCCCAGGACGTAGATCCAGCGTCGCTTCAAGCCGCGATGCGGTCGCAGATGCCGCACGCTTCCGGACGCCGAGATATGCCTCGTGCATTCGAAAGTGAGAGTCCCAACGCGGCGCGTGAAGGCAACTGGGAACATGAGAGAGCTATGCGTCGTCGCCTTTTCGAATCTGAAGAAGAAGAGGAAGAGGGAGAGTGGGAGGTGCGCTCGGGGGAGGGCGACATCAGTGAGCGGGCACAAGGCCCGGTTGCTTCGCCAAGCGATACCGAAAGCGATTGGGACTTGGCTCCCAGGCGGCCGTTTCCACTCGGAGGCGAATCATATCCGGACGCAGAATGGGTCCCGCCGCCCATAATTCCAAGAGTCCGGCCGACAGAAGTCTCGCCGCTCTATAAAGTCATGCGGGAGGCGGCGAATCTGGACCCCTTTCACTACTGTCCCGCCGACGTCAACAATTATCAATCTCTGCGCGTAGATCCTGACGATATTGTCAAGCGATTGCTCAGCCTGAGGTGTCTTGGCAAGCCCGGATTCCTGCCGTTGCAACCGAGGTTGCTGAACCGCCACTCACGCACTCTGGTGCTAACTCAGGGTCATGGCCACATAATCACCAGGAAGAAGAACGACCAGGTCGTCAATGACTGTGGCGACGCTGGGCAGTATGACGATGTCAGCGACGACGGGACCTAGTACAATGTTCTCATACAATGTAGAATTTTACCGGCTGTGATTATGCCCATCATCAGTCATCAACTGAAGAAACGTAACAGTACTTACGTGATTATAAGAACAAGAAATTATAGAAGCAATATATTCTAGAATATGTTATCGAATGGTGCTACAAACACGTAATAACTAAGTTATTACTATCTTTCACTTTCAGATGAGAGTCAGGCCGCAAAACCATGATGACACCTAGGCTCATTGCTCGAGCTGCTCTGGCTGCCATTCGGCGAACGTCGGCCTGGAGTGTGGCGCCCATTTCTGTCGCCAACCGATGCATCCACTATGACGGTCTCACTTCCGTCCATCGCGTCTCGTCTGGCACCCATCAAGTTCGCCTGAATTTGCAGACGCGACCTGCATCAAACGGAGCCACAGAGTTTGACTTCGACAGAGAAGCCGACGAGACGCTAGGTGGGCAAGAAATTTTTAGCTGTCCAAGGTTATCTAAAAGCCATCTATGCGTAGAATCTTTGTGTGAGAAATTCGAAGAACTCGTGGAGTCTCGCGGCTTTCTCGCCGAAGCAGACGTGACCCTTGCAAGCGGAGTTCTGACTGTCGTTCTGCCAGAAGTCGGAACGTACGTTATCAACAAGCAAGGTCCGAACCAACAGATTTGGCTGTCCAGTCCGAATAGCGGACCTGCGAGGTTCGATTGGACCGCTGAACGGTACGAAAAAGTCGTAAGTTTTCCGTGCCGACTTGCTTCATTTGCGCGTGCTTCCAGGCTTTGGATTTACAATAGAACTGGACAGTCCCTTCATGACCTGTTGGACGCCGAGATCGGGAGAGGCGTACTTAAGGAGACCGGAGATGTTGGGTTCAAGAAATGCCACATGGGCGGGGAGGACGCCGATCCGTGAACAAATGTGTGGACGAAATTGAATGAGAGTGCCAGAAATACTTCTGTGATCTGTGTGAATAGGTGTACGAACAATAGAACAGGATGGCGAGACCTGCCAAGATCCTCTCGAAGTTCAACAGCCATGTTGGCTACTGCGCGTCGGTTCGAAGAAATTTTGCAAGCGGTGGCGAAGCGAGGAGCACTGTTCGCAATATTGGCATCTTCGCACACATCGATGCCGGGAAGACGACGACCACGGAGCGGATGCTGTTCTTCTCCGGCTATATGCAGCACATGGGGGAGGTGCATCACGGAGACACCGTGATGGACTACATGAGCCAGGAGCGGGAACGGGGAATCACGATCAACTCGGCAGCCATCACATTTCCGTGGAAAAATCATCAAGGTTAGTCTTCAGTTTGACTTCTGAGCTGCCTCTAATATACGACTTTAACTCGTGGTGTCTTCAGTGAACTTAATCGACACTCCCGGTCATGTCGACTTTACCATGGAGGTGGAGCGCTCCCTCCGCGTTCTTGACGGTGGGATTGTAGTTCTGGACGCCTCAGCCGGCGTGGAAGCGCAGACATTGACAGTCTGGCGCCAGGCTGTCAAATACTCCGTACCGAGAATCGCCTTTCTCAACAAAATGGACAAAGGGAACGCCGACTTTGAGGGTAGCTTGAAGTCGATCAGGTAAGTTTGTAGTTTGTACTATAAATGGCAAGTCTTCTTGAAAGTCTTCATTAACATTTGTGCACAGGTCAAAACTGGGCCATGAGCCGCTGCTTCTCCAACTACCGATCGGATCTGGCCAAAATTTTCACGGCATTGTGGACGTCGTCAACATGCAGATCTCAATATGGGATCCGAGCGACAGCAAAGGGCGCAAGTTCGCGACCCACCCCCTAACGCGAACCAACGAGAAGGAGCTTCTCCTTTCGGCCGCGGAAGCGAGAAGTAAACTTATCGACAAGCTCTGCGACGTCGACGACGAGGTCGCCACCGCCGTCATCGAGGCCGGTAACTACGACAGGGTTCCGAACGAATCCGTTCGAAGGGCGCTGCGGACGTTAGTCAACGACCCTCAGGTAGAGCCCTATTGGGTACCATGTAGCAACAGATATAATTTAGAGTCTCCTTACAGCAAAATTGTCTCTTGACGTTGTGCGGCAGCGCGTTCAAGAATATCGGCGTGCAGCCCCTCATGGACGCGGCTGTCAGTCTCCTCCCCGCCCCGCAAGACGTGCCCATGCCCTTTCTGCGTCACTACGCGCCAGGAGACCTCGTGGCACTCGCCTTCAAAATCGTACATCATCCCCAGAAGGGCGTCCTGACGTTCGTCCGCGTCTACTCCGGAAAGATCAGCAAGGGCAGCAGCATCTACAACTTGAGCAGGAAGACCTCGGAAAAGGTTGGCAGGCTAATGGTGGCGTTCGCCGACGACTTCCGAGAGTTGGGTGAAGTGGGCGAGGGTGGAATTGCAGTCATATCGGGTCTAAAAGAGACCGCCACAGGAGACACGCTCGTCCACGGACAAACCTCGGGAAATGCTGCTCTGAAGTATGTAGAATTTCGCGTACGGCCGAAATAGTATTCCGCTTAAAAGTCCAATCAACTGCAGGGCATGGAAACGGACCTCTCGGAAAGCCAATGGCAGCGAAGAGGAGGTTGAGCATTCGGAGGCTGAAGAAAGCGCTACCTCCGAGATAGCCGAAACATGTCCTCTTCTGTCCGGAGTGGCCGTACCCGACCCTGTCTTCTTTTGCTCAGTGGAGCCGGAATCAGTCCGCTTCCAGAACCAACTGGACGCCGCTCTCGCGGCCATGACCCGTGAAGACCCCAGTCTGCGAGTCAGTTCCGACAAAGAGACTGGCCAGACGGTCGTTTCTGGAATGGGAGAGCTGCACCTGGAGATCGTCAAGGACCGCATCCGCCGCGAGCACAAGGTGGAGGCCGATCTCGGAGACCTAATGATCGCCTACCGTGAGACTGCTTCCAGCTCGGCCAGGGAGCAGACGACGCTCAAGAGAAGAATGCTGGACAAGGAGCACGTCATTAACGTCGATATAGAGGTTATTGCATCCTCGGGCACTCTCAGTGGAAAGAAGCCGAAGCTAACGTTCGCCACGTACCCCGAGGCTAGGGAGCGCATCGAGGCGCTCCGGCCTTTGCAAATCAAGGCCATCAAGGTAGACTTTATTTTTGAGCTCAAGCTTGAAACTGGGATAATCTGACTATTCTATTCTTCAGCGTGGTTTTTCGGATTCGCTTAGCTCCGGTCCTATACTAGGCTACCCAATCCTCGACGCCGACTTCATCTTCCATGGACTGGACATTGAAACGCGGAGTAGTCCGCCTGAAACTTTGTTGGCGGTGTCCGTCATCGAAGCGGTTAACGCAGTGATGAAATCGGCGGGAGCGAGGCTGCTCGAGCCCGTAATGAAGCTTGAAATCACCTCGGAGCACGGGATGGCCGGGAAGATCGGACAGGACATCATAAGGAAGAGGGGCTTTCTCTTGTCCACAGACGAGAGAGGTGGGCTGGAGGTGCGATTGATGGAAACAAGCAAAACATATATAGTTCACCTTTCTAATTGTTCGAGCATTGACAGGTTCAAGTTGCGACGGCTCCTCTGGCCGAGCTTCGAGGCTACTCGACCCACATCCGACAGGTGACCTCCGGCAAGGCCCACTTCGGCATGGAGTTCAGCCACTATCAACTAATGTCCGACTTCGATCAGGGAAAAGCGATAGAAGAAGTTACGGGGTTCTCTCCGGATTGAATACGTACACCTCCTTGAATTTGCGTGTTAGAAATAGTTAAATATATACATGCTGATATTCCATTGATACGAGCAGAGATGGCTGTTAGGAACAAATTTTACTGTTTTGTTCGCCTCTTTCAGATGTTCAAGTTCAACTTTGGCGAGAAGCATGACGAGCCTAGCGAGGCCGCTGCAACAGCGAAGCCGGGACAAAAGGACAAAAGACAACGCGCCGAGGCGAAAGAACACTTCATGTCGGAGGCGCACATGGTGAGGTTGGACACAGAATGGGCAATGAGGTGTATCTTAGCCTAACGTACTCGTCAATCTCACTTTAGGAACATATTGGAGAAGACGTGGTGCTTGTGGAGGACGCAAAGTCCGACCTAATCCACCTAAACGGCGATGAGGTTGAAATCTCGCTGAAGAGGGACGGCGTCCACTTCGACGGGGCCTCCGGCGGCAACTCCGACCTCATTCCCGGCGTCTACGAAGGTGGCCTCAAGATCTGGGAGTGCTCTCGAGACCTCGTCAGTTACCTGGAGCGTCATTGGGCCAACCATCGCCCCACCTCTAGTAGACGTATGAGGGTACTCGAATTGGGATGCGGAGCCGGGTTGCCCGGGCTCAAAAGCCTCAAGTTGGGCGCCCACGTCGACTTCCAGGACTACAACAGCGAGGTCATCGATCGACTGACCATTCCGAATGTCTTGCTCAACGCCCCTCGCACCGAAGACGACGACGGCGATCAGGGGCTGCCCGAGTGCCGGTTCTTCTCCGGTGACTGGGGCGCTCTCAATCAGCTGCTGCCAGAGAGGCACTACGATCTCATCCTCACGTCCGAAACGATCTACAATTTGAACGACCAGCAAAAGTTGCTCTCGCTATTAAGGAGGTTACCATTGACGTGTGAATGTGCTACACTATTTGAAATGTACGTACGGTTTATTGTGTTTTAGATGCCTCTCCGACGCCGGGTCGGTCCTGCTCGCGGCCAAGGTGCACTACTTCGGAGTCGGCGGCGGACTGGCGCAGTTCGTCACTGTGGCCGATGAAAGTGGATGGGAAGCGAAGACTGTTGACAAAATCGAGTCCGGTGTCAAGCGGGAAGTTATTGAACTGAAGCGAAAACCCGCAGATCATGGCAAGAAGAGAAGCCACGAGGGCGAAAGTGGCGAATGAGTATTGGCAACCGGTTGGCTTGGCTGTGCATAATGAGTACTGCATGATGACTGTCTTGTACGTATATGCGCGTAGTATATTTTTGTGAAGTATACATACGTATACGTCGTACAGGAACGTACGCGTACGTGAGAGAGAAATAAGGTTAAATCAAAGATATCTTCGCAGTGCATGGATCATGCCGTACCTATTCGTACGCATGTATGAAGTAAAACATCTGCTGAGCTGCCTTTACGTTACAACGGTTGGACTTAGAAAGGAAGCTCCCTTTTCTTTCTCTCGGAAAACTGTCACAGCGCTTGTTAGAAGGAATCGCACATATTACTTGCGTTGCTCAACTACATAGAAGGCCCGGGATGCCCGTTTGGATCGAGGTAGTGTTCGTCTAACTCACGAAGAAAACTTCTTCTTCTTCTCTCCGGGTCGTCTGAGACTGGCTTTGGTGAAAGCCGCGTGGCCCAAGCGAACCATCTCCTCCGCTATGTCCACATCCTGAAAGAACGATTTCCACCGTGTCCTCGAATCACCCTAGTATTACAGTATATCAAGTATTACCATACTGCCGGTTGGATCCATCAAAGTGAGCATCGGCACCAGTCTTTCGCCCACCCTCCTCTGCTCCTTAATCTCGGCAAGCAGCTCCTTCCATTCGCTGCACCGGGTTACGAACTCGAATGCTTCGGAGGCTTCGGGAGTCCAAGTTTGACCACTAATGTATGTACGTACAATATCGGTCAGGTAATACTTGCCATGTGCGAGTGCGGTCTACTTACGGTGGCTCGATGTCTGCCATGGCACATTCGATGGCTTGAAAGTTGAGGGCAAGAAACTCGGTTTTTAGATCGCAGACCTCGGACAGCTTCTTCCTCTCGGCGTCGCCGAAGTCAACGAAGTCCAACTCCAATTCGGGCTCGGTGCTCTCGTCGTAGTCATCCTTGACGATGTCCACCACCTTGCCGCGATACCACTTGTCATCGTATGCTGACTTCGCCGCCACGAGGTCCCCAACGGCACACGTTTCCTGACTGATCCCCGACAACTGCCTGTTCACGTTGGACTCGTAGTAGTCGGTCATCTCCTTGACGAGCTTGTCCAACTTGACGCTCCCAGGTCCGACCTAAGACAACATATTTTGTTTTCAGGTTTTGCTATGCGATGATTCGAGGCACTCGAGTACTTTCTGCACGTAGAACATTCCGGGATCTTTGACAGAGGAGACGAAGATGGGCAGAGCGGTGTCGCCAGCCGACATTTGCAGCTGCTCGTAGTAGCTCTCCCTCCCCTTGGCGAGCGCCGGCTCCAGGGCCTCCGTATCCTCCGACCTCAGAAAGAGCGGCTGCTTATGCTTGATCTGCCTGTTCTCTACCACGGAGGATTTGATCCGCTTGTCAAGATCCTTGCCTTCTGCAACTTTGTTCTCAATCAGGCGTTTGGCCACCTCGACCTGCTCGGTAGTGCCGCGGAGAATGACTTTTCTGCGGCCATCTGAAACGAATTTTCGAAATCATTTCACATGCGTATTGGCGCACTAGCCTCGTTCTTGTCACCTGCATCAGCCCCATCTCTGTCGACGTGAATCCTGCACTTGCTCGAGGTCTGCATCACTCTGAGGTTCTCGCCTCCCATGCCGATTACCCTGCCGGTGGCCGAGTTGGGGATATTGATCTCGACCTTCTCCACTTTAGGCTGGTTGGCGATTGTTTGGTCGATCAGAATTTGAGCGAGGTTGACGTCATCCGCGTTGCCGCGTATCTCGAGCACGCGGTGAGTTGCCGTGGTCACTACGTAGAAAGGGGCACAATGTACACATATGTACTTGATCGTAGGAAAAGGCTGTCATACTTACACTCGGCTTTGAACACGATCCTCGTCTCGGTTTTCC
>JAAUYK010102675.1_pt1 | contig 10104 bp, 9 predicted proteins | sample 7278021 | NCBI WGS metagenome assembly JAAUYK01 (sample SAMN14350223, study PRJNA611818) | marine sediment metagenome | isolation source: surface marine sediment (1.8m) | place: French Polynesia: Moorea | collected 2018-08
CTGTGCAGCTCTAACAGCAGATTCAGCATATGATGCGCCATATCTCAGCTCCGAGCATTCCACTATTGGCATAAAATAATCTGGTCGCACCCAGCAGCCCGAAGGTCGACAAGAGCACCTGAGCTCTCCATCAAGCTTTCGCGTACAGCAGTCGACTGGTGGAGCGTACCGTCGCGGACAGCGCGTCGCTCAACACCCCAGCCGCACTCTCACCGACGCTCGCCTCCGTCTCGGATACTTTCTGTCCTCGTAGTCTTCGGCTACGCATCAACTGCATCTGTTCGAGTCTCTCTCAGGCGCCGCAACAGCTCCCGGTACTTGGCTGGCGTGTCCAGGTCGAAGAGCGTGTGATCGTTGTCCATCTCGAGCGTTTCCACCAGCTCCGGGTTTTTTTCGATGAAGCGCTTGCAGCCCAGGTTGCGGTTGCCGGCCAGAATCGCCTCCCGATGGGCATCCGCCAACACGATGGGATTGCCACGCTGACCGGCGAATGTGGGAACGAGTACGGAGCCATACCGACGCGATTCGAAGGCCTCGATCAAGCTGTCGATGTCCGCCGGCTGCAGCAACGGCAGGTCGCCAAGGCAGACCATCACCCCGTCGCAGGGACGAGTCAGCTGCGCCAGTCCCGCGTGGACGGACGTCATCTGACCGTCGCGATAATGCGTGTTGACGATTGTGGTCAGGGGCAGGTCTCCAAGAAAGGCGCGGATCCGTTCCGCTTCATGGCCGAGCACGACCACGATCTCGCTTAGGCGGGATGCCAGCAACGTGCGCGCCATACGGGTAATCATCGGTACCGCATCGATGGTGAGGCCCAGTTTGTTGAGCCCACCCATGCGCCGGGACTGGCCTGCCGCCAGGAGAATGGCAGAGACGTTTGCCATATCGCTCAGGTGGCCGACGCCAGGTATTTGGATGGATTCTTGTTGAAGGTGTGCAGGCAGCCACCGCAGCAAAAGTAATAAACGCTCCCCGCATACTCGCTGCTGAACTCGGCGCCGGCAATCTCAACACGCATGCCGCACACCGGATCGGTGGCTTCATCGACGCTGTCCACCGTTGCCGCACTGGCCTGTGGCACGGCAGCGGCCCTGGCGACTGCCACCTGGACCGCGCTGGCACCACGGCGCGCCTGGACGATGCCGGCGAGCACGGAGAGCGCGATCTCTTCAGGCGTCACTGCGCCTATATCGACGCCGGCAGGTGCCACGATCGCCTCCACTTGCGCCGCCTCGTGGCCACGTTCCGCCAGATACTGCTTGAGCTTCTCCGCCTTACGGCTGCTGGCGATGAACGCAACATAAGGCGCTCTGGTCTTCAGGGCCGCCTCCAGACCACCTTCGTCCCGCTTGCCCTGGGTCGCAACAACCACAAACGACGGGCGGGGACCTGGCATGGACTGCAGGTCCAGCCCGTCGACCACGTGGTCGGCGTCGGGAAAATCTTCAGGCGTTGCTCCCGGATTGGCCGCGGTGACAAAGAATCCCATCCGTTTGGCCAATGCTGCCAGCGTCCGGGCAGCCGGCGCAGCACCGATGATGAGCAGGGCGGGACGAGGTATGACCGGGTCGATAAAGACATCCAGGGTCCCCCCGCTGTGGCAGGTCATGCCGAAGTCGATTACGCCTTCCTCCTGCATGGCGCCCTTCGTGGGGCTGATGCGAATCAGTCTTGGCTCCCCGTCTTCCAGTGCCTGTCTGGCCGTCTTGGTCACGGCGGGCTGGGCACATCCGCCGCCAACCCAGCCGTGTATGGTCCCATCCGGCTCCACGACTGCCTTAGCACCCGGCTTTGCCGAGGTGTGCGCCTCCGAACGCACCACCGTGGCCAACGCAAACGGTTTCCCTTCCGCCCGAAGCCGAGCCGCTTGCTCAATCACCGTATCACACTCCAACATGGTCATCTCCCCGGCTGCCGTTACCAGCTATACATTCGTTATATGAGTTTCCAGGGCCTGCAGGCTGTCCAGGTTGTGCGCCGGCGCGAACAGGTCCAGATAGGGCAGTGCCGCCTGCATACCCCCGGCCGCCGGCTCATAGCCATCCCGACCCAGCAGTGGATTAAGCCAGAGAATCCTGCGGGCACGCTGCCGCAGGCGCGCCATCCCGTCGGCTAGCACCTCCGGCTCACCGGTATCCAGGCCATCGCTGACGACGACCACCACGGACCTCGAGTTCACAAGCCGCCCGTATTCTCGGTTAAAGGTGCCCAGGCAATCGCCGATCCGAGTACCACCGCCCCAGCCCATGGACAGGATTGCGAGCTTCTCCTTCAGCTTGGTCATATCCCGCTCCCGCAGAGCGTCGGTAATGTGGACCAGGCGCGTGTGGAGCACGAAAGCATGGGCGTCCCTGAAGGCTTCGACGATACCGCGTGCGAAGCGCAGGAAAAAGTAGCTGTAGAGGTTCATGGACCGGCTCACATCCAGGATGAGCACCAAGCGGGGCAGCAGACGCCGTCGGTTCTTGAAGGCCAGCTCCAGTGGCGTACCCCCGTAACGCAGACTCTTGCGCAGGGTGCGACGAAGATGAATCCGCCGCCCATGCTGTTGCACTCGCTGGCGCCGAATAAGGCGGCGGCGCATGCGTCTGGCTAAGCGCTCGGCCAGCTCCTCCAACTCCCGCATCTCGCGACCGTCATGCAGGAAGCGGAAATCGGTCTGACTACGAGACGCCTGCAGACTCGCGCCACCGCGGCTGCCGCCGTCTCCGACCTCGCCATCGTCTTCCTCGCTGCTGCCATCCATATCAATCGTTTCCCCTTGACCAAGGGACCCGCGCTGCTGACCAAGTGCTTTCTCGACTCTGGCCGAGGCGGACGATTGCACGAAAGCTTGTCGGTTCGGCGGGTTCCAGTATGCCTGGAACAGGCTGTCGAACCGGCTCCACTGGTCGGCGTTGGAGCACAGCAGGCTGCGCAGACCCCATCCCACTCTCTGGCGGTCCATCAGTTGACAATGCTGGGCGACCACGAGGGCGTCAAGGCCCTCGCTCACACCCACCGCAAAGCCATTGGCGCGGAGGAATTGCACAAAACCCATCAACCTCTCGCAGACCAGGTCGTTGCTTCTGCCGCGAATCGGCTCGCTGGATAACTCGGTTGTCCTCATCCTACAGCCCTGGAGACCAGGCGGTCGGAGACCTCAAGAGTTACCGCCTCCTGATCCTCCTTGGTCTTGAGCAGACACACGAGGGAGTCCATGATGGATGCGGAGTCCTGGTCGAGAGACTGGATCTCCAACCGCAACAAGGCGGTGGCCCAGTCCAGAGTCTCCGCGATCCCCGGTCTTTTTCGCAGATCCTGCTTACGCAGCTCGTGAACGAACTCGACGACCTGCCCCGCGAGCCGTTCGCTGATTTCCGGCAGGCGCGTCTTCACAATGCGCAGCTCTTTCTCGAGGCTGGGATAATCCACGAAGTGATAGAGACATCGCCTGCGTAGGGCGTCGCTCAGCTCGCGGGTGCCATTGGAGGTGAGCACCACGTATGGTGTGCTGGTCGCCCGAATGGTGCCGAGCTCCGGGATGCTGATCTGGAAGTCGGAGAGCACCTCCAACAGATAAGCTTCGAACTCCTCGTCGGCCCGGTCGATCTCGTCCACCAGCAGCACCGGCGGATCAGACATGGTGATGGCCTGTAACAGGGGTCGCTTGAGCAGAAAGCGCTCGCTGAAGATGTGGCGCTCCTTTTCGGAGACCGAATGGCCTTCCGACTCCTCGATCTTGATCGCCAGGAGCTGATGCTGGTAATTCCACTCGTAAACCGCGGCGTTGGCGTCCAATCCTTCGTAGCATTGAAGCCGGATGAGGGGTCGGCCAAAAACGCGCGCGATGGCTTTGGCCACCTCGGTCTTGCCCACGCCCGCATCCCCCTCCAGCAGTAAGGGTCGCTGAAGCTCGGTCAGCAACAGCAGCGTGGCGGCAAGCTGCCGGTCAGCGATATAGCCGGCCTCCGCCAACCGCTGCTGCACATCGCTCAGGTTCAGACCAGGCATGGGTGGTTCCGCCTATCAGCCAGCCGGCTTTGAGCTCGAGCCGCCGAACAGGCTTTTGAAGAAGCCCACCAGCGTGGCCCATGCCAGTGCCAGTGCGTTCAGCTCCTTGGGTTGCTCGGATACCTTCGCGGCGGCCGTCTCGGCAGCTTCACCCTCACCCGTGGCGACCACCTGGTTGGCGAAGTTGACAGCGAATTGCTTCATGATCTGGTCGGAGACTTGGGTCATCATGCGTCCGCCGAAGCTGGCCATTTTGCCGGTGACGGCGACTTGGGATATGCCTATCAGCTCACTGACGCCTGCATCCGTCTCGCGGACGCTCGCCAAGAGGTCCATGCTGGCGCTGGAGGTGCCCTTCACGTCGGCGCCCTTACCCAGGATGTGAAGCTCGCGCTTGTCGGCATCGACCCCTTTCACTTCGATGTCTCCGTTGAAGGCCGCAGTTGCCGGCCCCAGCTTCACCTTCACCTTCCCTTTATAGTGAGACTCATCCACCTGCTCGGTGATCTCTGCGCCGGGCATACAGGCCGCTACGGCCCGGATGTCCTGAAGAAATTGCCAGGCGGCATCGGCCGGCGCTTCAACAGGGACGGTTTTCTCGAGTTTGACCTGCATTTCACTTGCCTCCTGTCTGTGTGGCCAGGTGCCCGGGGGAGCCCATTGGACTCCCCCGTTCCCGAATCACCGGGTGTGCGCCGCGTTCATTCGAACACGCGCGCAGCCGTTCGCTGACTACGCCGCGCTCGGTTTATCGAGACCCAACCGGTGTACGGTTTTCCACACGTTGTATGCTGAATGCGGCATGTCTACGTGCGTGACACCCAGATGGGCGAAGGCGTCGTTGACTGCGTTGGAAAAGCACGGAATACCGCCCACATGGGGTGACTCGGCCACGCCTTTCGCGCCAATCGGATGATGGGGCGACGGCGTCACCGTGTGGTCAAGCTCCCAGTGCGGTGTTTCCACGAAGGTGGGCAGGAAGTAATCCATCAGCGTGTTGCCGAGAATGTTCCCGGCCTCGTCAAAGACGAGCTGTTGGCCCATTGCCACTGCGAAAGCCTCGTTCAAGCCGCCGTGGATCTGGCCTTCGATGATCATGGGGTTGATGCGGGTGCCGCAGTCATCCAAAGCATAGAAGCGTCGTACCTTGGTCTCGCCGGTGTGCTTGTCGATATCGACCACGCAAAGATAGGCACCGAACGGATAGGTAAAGTTGGGTGGGTCGTAGTAATCCACGGCCTCCAGCCCCATCTCCATGCCCTCGGGCACGTTGTTGTAGGCAGCCCAAGCGACCTCTTTCATGGTCTTCTCCTGCCCGGGAACGCCCTTGACCTTGAAACGGTCGACCTCCCAATCCAGGTCGTTTTCGCTGACCTCGAGCAAGTGGGCAGCAATCTTGCGTGCCTTGTCCCGAATCTTCCTCGCGGCCACAGCCGTGGCGGCACCGCCCACCGGCGTGCTCCGTGAGCCGTAGGTCCCGAGTCCGTAAGGTGCCGTGCTGGTATCGCCCTCCTCGATCTGGATCTCTTCCGAAGGGATGCCTAGCTCGGAAGCGATGATTTGAGCATATGTCGTCTGGTGACCTTGCCCCTGGGTGATGGTACCCATGCGGGCGATGACGCTGCCGGTGGGATGCACCCGGATCTCGGCACTGTCGAACATCCCCACACCCAGGATATCGCAGGCCTTGCTGGGCCCGGCTCCGACGATCTCGGTGAAGGTGCAGAGGCCGATCCCCATTAACTCGCCGCGTGACCGTTTCTCAGCCTGCTCCTTGCGCAGCGCTGGGTAGTCCACCGCCTCCATCACCTTCCGCAGAGCAGTCTCGTAATCGCCGCTGTCGTATTCCCAGTCAAGCGCGGACTGGTAAGGAAATTGCTCCTTCTTGACGAAGTTTCGGAGCCGGATCTCAGCCGCGTCCATGCCGAGCTTCTGAGCCAACACGTCGATCATGCGCTCGATGACGTAGACCGCCTCGGTGACCCGAAAGGAGCAGCGGTAGGCCACGCCACCCGGCGCTTTGTTGGTATATACGCCGTTAACCCGAGCATGCGCGTACGGGATGTCATAAGAACCCGTGCAGACGCTGAAGAAGCCAGCGGGCCATTTTGTCGGTTGGGCATGGGCATTGAACGCCCCGTGGTCGGCGAGCACGTTGACACGCATGGCCTTGATGCGCCCGTCCTTGTCCGCCGCAAGCTCCCCGACCATGTGGTAGTCGCGGGCGAAAGCGGTGGTGGACAGATTCTCCGTGCGATCTTCGATCCACTTCACGGGACGTCCGAGCACGATGGAGGCCACGATGGCCACCACGTAGCCCGGGTAGACGCCGACTTTGTTACCGAAGCCGCCGCCGATGTCCGGTGAGATGATGCGCACCTTGCTCTCCGGCACGCCGGACAACATGGAAACCACGGTGCGCACCACGTGAGGCGCCTGGGACGTGATATAGACTGTCAGCTCACCGCGGGCCTTGTCGAACGAAGCTACGCAGCCGCACGTCTCCAGAGGACACGGGTGCACACGCTGGTTGACCATTTCCTGTGCCACCGTGACCTCGGCGGCTTCGAAAGCACGATCCGTCCCGTCTTTATCACCCACCTCCCAAGAGAAGATGTGGTTGGGGTGCTCGCGCTTGCCCTGTCCCGCCTCGGCCTTGCCTGCAATGTCTTCACGGATGACCGGCGCATCGGCATCCATTGCCTTGTGAGGATCGACGATGGCAGGCAGTTCCTCGTACTCAACTTCCACCAGCTCGGTTGCGTCGGCGGCGATATAGCGGTCGTCCGCCACCACCATGGCGACTTCCTGCATCTGAAAGGCCACTTTCTCGTCAGCGAGCACTGCCTGCGTATCGCCTGCGAGAGTTGGCATCCAGTGCAGGTTGAGCGGTTTCAAATCGTCTGCCGTGAGCACGGCATGAACACCAGGGAGGGCCAGCGCCCTTTCTTTTCGAATCGACTTGATCCGCGCATGTGCGTGAGGACTGCGCACGAAATCCGCGAACAGCATACCGGGCAGCTTGACGTCGTCTACGTAGCTGCCTTTACCCTGGATGAATCTGCCGTCTTCTTTCCGCTTCCGCTTGCAGCCGATGCCTTCGAGCTTGTTCTCGCGTTCTAACGTATCTGCTGTTGCAGCCATTGTTCGTTACCTCTCTACGCGGCCTCGACTTCGCCTTCAGCGAGCTTTTTGGCCGCGTACTGGACGGCCTTGATGATGTTCTGGTAGCCAGTGCAGCGACACAGGTTTCCCGACATGCCCTCCCTGATTTCCGCTTCCGTCGGGTTTGGATTCTCTTGCAACAGGCGATAGGCACGTATCAACATACCCGGCGTACAGTAACCGCACTGCAGTCCGTGCTCCTGTACAAACCCCTCTTGTACAGCATGCAGCTCTCCTCCGGGCGCCAGGCCTTCCACGGTGAGCAGGTCGCTGCCGTCTGCCTGAACTGCGAGTAGCGTGCAAGCCTTCAACGAACGGCCGTCCAGGTCGACCGTGCAGGCTCCGCAGTGACTGGTCTCACAGCCGATGTGGCTGCCCGTCTGTCCGAGCTGTTCCCGCAGTACGTGAACCAACAGCTCACGGGGCTCCACCAGGACCTCGACCGGCTGGCCGTTCAGCGTGAACGTGATATGCGTCTTCTTCATTCTGCCTACCCTCTCGCTCTCTGAACCGCCTGACGGATAGCCCGCCGCGTCATCTCGCCCGCCATGTGCGTTTTGTACTCCACGTCCCCGCGAAGGTCTTCCGCCGGGTCGCAGATGGCCATGGCCTTCTGGGCTGCTTGCTCGATGAGGTTCTCGTCTACCACCTGACCCGCGAGCACGGCCTCGGCCTCTTCAGCCTTTAAAGCAGTGGGTCCCACGTTGGTCAGGGCGATGTTGACGCGGCTGCAGACATCGCCGTCCAGTTCAAGTACCACGGCCGATGCGGCGGTAGCCCAATCGCCGGTCTTTCGTTTCAGCTTATGGTAAGCCCAGCCGGTGTTGTCGTTGAATGCGGGGATCTGGATCTCGGTGAGTACCTCGCTCTCCTCCAGCTGCGTCCAGTAGGTGCCCAGGTAGAAGCCGTTGGCTGGTAGCTTTCGCTCGCCCTCGGGCCCGACCACCACGAAGGTGGCGTCAACCGCGATCATGATTGCTGGATGGTCGTTGCCGGGGTCGCCGTGACAGACATCCCCGCCAATGGTGCCTCGGTTACGCACCTGGGGATCCGCAATCTGCTTTGCCGCTTCCGGAACCAGCGGGCACTTGGCCCACAGCAGATCAGCGGCAATCAGGTCGTTCTCAACTGTCATGGCGCCGATGAGGACTTTGTCGCCGCCGTCGCGGACGCCGCGCAAATCCTTGATGCGATTTAGGTCAATGAGGTGTGCGGGCTCTGCAAAGCGCAGCTTCATCATAGGAAGCAAGCTGTGACCGCCTGCGAGAACCTTGCCGTCTTCGCCATACTGCCCGAGCAGTGCCACGGCGTCGGCCAGGGTTTCCGGCGCGTGATACTCGAATTTGCCGGGTATCATAACTTCCTCCTAATCCTTCACTTTCGAAAGTGACATTTTTGTTTCAGCGGATCTGTGGAGTCCAAAACCCGACAATAGTTCGGGGTTTTGTGGGGCACACGCCCCCAGAACACACAAACAGCGACTCTGAGTGCGCGAATGCCCGCCTTCCGCGCACGAATAACCGACTTGTCGATTGACCACAGGCTCCCGTTCGCACGAAGTGGCCGCGAAAGCCCAACAGTCTATAAGACAATAAGAAAATAAGCAGATAGGAAGATGCTTGTGAAATTACACCCTCAGCACGACTAACGCTCGGGGTGAGTCCGTGAGACTCAGATACGAGTTGCCGACAACTGTCCTGAGCGGGGTTGGCGGATCGGACGTGTCAGCCGAGTCCCAGGATGCCCTTCAGCTTCTGCACGTTGCTGCGACTCACCGGTACCCGCACTCGCCCAGCCGTGTCCATCACCAGCGCAAAATTCTCGTCGACCCGCTGGAACTCGAGCGCGTATCGGATATTCACCATGTGGCTGCGATGCACTCTGACAAATTCACGGGGATCCAGGCGCCCTTCCAGGTCCGACAGGGATAGATTGCACAGGTAGTTCTCGTCGCGGGTCGAAACGTCCGTGTAGTGTCCTTCGGACTTCAAGTGGATAACGTGTTCCAAATCCACCAGTACAACCTTGTTCCGTTTGTACACCGGCAACTTGAACAAAAGCCGCAGGCTGTCCTGCTCCTCAGGCTCCCGTCGAGGTGATGTGATGACGTCGGTCAGGTCGTAGAACACCATACACGTGCCCGCGCCAGCATCGGCGCCGAACATTTTACAAACCTTGATTAACAGCACCCGGTCCGGAATGTTGATCATCATGGTCATGGGAAGGGGTGCATCGGCGGGACAGGCTGCCGACTCGAGCAGCCATTTGACCTTGTCGCGACTGCGCTCGGGGTGGAACTGGGTGATTTCCTCCCCGATGGCTTCCCCCACCTTCACCGAAAGCACATCCTGAGCCACGCCGTTGAGGGCGATGACCCGATTGCGCGCATCGAGCCAAACGACCCCGATATCGAATTTCTCCAGCTTGTGCTGAAAAGACTCCACTAAAATCGACGCTCGGTGAAACGCTACACCCAAACCCGGGAGGGGTGTCGGCTACGATGACTCTCGCCAGGCCTTGCGTCGCGGTGCACCACTCATGGCGTGCTCGCTCGGCCGAACGGCCATTCACCGGATGGCCGTTTGGGTCCGCCTCGCCCCTGGCCTGGCGATAAGCGGAGATGACGGTCTCCCGCTTTCTTTGCGCCGTCCGCCGTCTACGCCGCACCGCCAACACCCCTCCCGGGCTCCCAATCAGGCGCTGTGCTGCCTGTGATCAACTTTTTTGCGCAGTTATCTAGCGACGACCCACTTGCTCCAGGAACGAACGTTGCCTCTGACCCTCATCTCCCTATTCTAATCAAACACCTCCAGTGTCTCTCAGTCAACGAGCCATGTTCTTCCCACTAACGGCGCTCGTGCTAGCCCGGATTTCTCAGTGCTTCGTGACAAGGCGCACTGAGGAATCCGGGCGTAGGTTACTGCGCTGCGCAAAAAAGTCGAC
>JAAUYK010122803.1_pt1 | contig 10104 bp, 8 predicted proteins | sample 7278021 | NCBI WGS metagenome assembly JAAUYK01 (sample SAMN14350223, study PRJNA611818) | marine sediment metagenome | isolation source: surface marine sediment (1.8m) | place: French Polynesia: Moorea | collected 2018-08
GGAGCGCCTGACCACCGACATCTATCCCGCCGACTTCGGCTGGACCGCCGACTGGGAGCGGCCCGACCGGCGGCAGCACTTCTACCACACCATGCTGAGCGTCGTGGAGGCCGAGGCCTGCCGGCGCAGCCAGCAGATCGATTTCGACGAGGAGGTCGCCTACCAGGCCGAGCGCAAGATCTACGATCTGGCGCGCGACGGGGACGACCGGCCCTTCTTCCTGCTGGTTTCCTTTACCCATCCCCACGATCCCTACACCATCGGCCAGGAGTTCTGGGATCTCTACCGGCCGGAGGAGATCGACCTGCCGTCGGCTCCCGCCCTGGCGCCGGAAGAAATGGACCCGCACAGCCGCCGGCTCTTCGAGGCCCTCGGCATGAAGGACTACGCCCTGACCGAGGAGCGCATCCGCAAGGCCCGGCGCGCCTACTACGGCGCGATCTCCTACGTCGACGCCAAGGTCGGTCGCTTGCTGGAGAGCCTGGAGGCCGCCGGGCTGGCCGAGGACAGCATCGTCGTCTTCACCGCCGACCACGGCGACATGCTTGGCGAGCGGGGCCTCTGGTACAAAATGTGCTTCTACGAATGGGCGGCGCGGGTCCCTCTGATCGTTGCAGCGCCGGAGCGCTTCGAGCCGCGTCGGATCGATTGCCCGGTATCGCTGATCGACGTCTTTCCGACCTTGCAGGGCCTCGGCGGCCTCGGCGAACTCGAGCTGCCCGAGGACCTGCCCGGAAGCAGCCTTCTGCCCCTGCTCGAAGGCGGGGAGGGCGGTCCGGAAGCCGTCCATGGCGAGTACCTCGGCGAGGCGGCCGCCGGCCCGCTGATCATGATCCGGCGGGGCCGGCACAAGTACGTTGTCGGGATCGATAGCCCGCCGCAGCTCTTCGACTTGGCCGAGGATCCAAATGAACTGAACAACCTTTCCGGTCAGGCCTCCGTCGCAGAGATCGAGGGCACCCTGGCGGAGGAAGCCGGTCGACGTTGGGAACTCGAAGGCCTGCGGGCCGAGGTCATCGCCAACCAGCGCCGGCGGCGATTCGTGCAAGCAGCAAACCTCAGCGGCGTTCACACGCCCTGGGACTTCCAGCCGATCTTCGATGCCAGCGAAAGCTACGCCCGTAACACCCGGTCGATCCTGGGCGATCTGGAGAACCGCGCCCGGCTGCCCTACCGGGAGTCACCGGCGCCGGACGGCCCTGGAGCCTCGAGCGCCGAATCGTAGCGCAGGCCGAGGCTGAGGCGCGCCTCGGTGACCTCGCCGAGGAAATGGAAGGGCCGGGGCCGGTCCGAGCGATAACCCGGGGCGCGCATCAGCAGCAGGTGGCCGACTGGGGCCGGGACCTCGCGCGCGTCGCTAGCCTGGCGATCGGCGCAGACGAAGAAGGGGGCCGCACCGCTGAGCGTGACGATGGCGACCAGGCCGCGATAGCCGATATGGTCGCGGTGCGGCGTGATGCCGAAGGAGCCCCGGCGATAACGCTGCAGAATCAGGTCGTTCAGCCGAAAGCCCGCGGCATCGTCGAGGCAGGGTGCCAGCGTCAGGCCCTCTTGAAGCAAGCCGTCGAGCGCCGCTGCGAGGGCACGGAATATGCTGTCGGGCGGGAAGGCCAGCGTGACGTCGAAGTCCTGACGGACGGCCGTCTTGCCGCTTCCGACCACCGCCTGGCCGGGGCGAAAGGGCAGGTTCTCGGCAGCGGCGCAGAGCGCGGCGCAGTCCGACGGGCCGAGTAAGGGCAGCGAGGCTGCATCCTCCTCCGCCAGGCGCCGGATGACGGCCGCAAGCTCGCTTGGCGACGAAAGAAAGCCGAAGCGCGGACCTCGGTCATTGCGGGGTGGCTCCGGCCATTCCGGTTTCCAATCGATGGCGGTCACTGCGCTTCCTCCGCCAGCCGCGTGCCGCGGCGCCAGTCCCAGGGGGCGACGAAGCGGCCGCGCCAGAGGCCGTGGTTCCTCGTCCTGGCCTCCTGCTCGAAGGCGATATAGTGCTCCGACACGGCGCGGTCGGCCAGCGCCCAGCCGGTGTAGACCATGCCTTCCGAGAGGTCGTAGCCGGCTGCCACGCAGCGTGCCACCTCTGGACCCTCGGCTGGTAGGAGCTCGCAGGTCACGGGAATGCCGGCGGTCAGGTCGAGCAGGGCACTGCGCGAGACCGCGCCGCAGTCGTAGAGCTTCCTCAGGAGGCAGCGCTGGCCTGGCTCGGGGGCGTCGATGGCGTAGAGCCGGAAACGCCGGCCCTCGATCTCGATCAGATCGCCGGCCAGGACCTCCGGTCGTCCCGTGACGGTTTCGAGTTCCGGAGTCGCCTCGCCGGCGAGGGCAGGGCCAAGTGACAAGGCCAAGAGCAGGAGTGGGCAGATCCAGCGGTGCATGACGGGGTCGATTATGGGTCCGGGCCATCCAAGTGCTCAAGGGCGCCGGCGATCCTTCCTGCTTGACCCGCAATGGCAGGCTTGGGCAGAAGTTAGGCGCCCCAGCAAAGGAAGCGTCCGATGTCCAAAGCGCCCCGCGAGGCCGAGCGTATCGCCGTGATCGGCCTGGGCTATGTCGGCCTGCCGGTCGCGGCGGCCTTCGCTCGCCACTTTCCGGTCGTCGGCTACGACATCGACGCTGCGAGGGTCGCGGCACTGTCCCGAGGCGAGGACTGGACCGGCGAGATTGCCGCCGCCGACCTCTCGACCCTGAAGTCTCTCACGTTGGCGGACGATCCGGTGGCCTTGACGGGCACGACCGTCTTCATCATCGCGGTGCCGACCCCGGTCGACGGCGACCGGCGGCCGGACCTCGGCGCCCTGATGCAGGCCTGCGACGACATCGGGCCGGTTCTGGCTCCGGGTAGCCTGGTGGTGATCGAATCGACCGTCTATCCCGGAGTGACCGAGGAGCTTTGCGGGCCGCGCCTGGAGGCCGCCTCGGGCCTGCGGGCCGGCAGCGATTTCACGCTGGGGTACTCGCCGGAGCGGATCAATCCGGGCGATCGGGAGCGACGTCTGGAGACCATCACGAAGGTGGTCTCGGGCCAGGACTCGGCAACCCTGGAACGGGTCGCGGCGCTCTATGGCCGAGTAATCGAGGCCGGCGTCCATCGGGCGCCTTCGATCAAGGTGGCCGAGGCCGCCAAGGTGATCGAAAACACCCAGCGCGATCTCAACATTGCCCTGATGAACGAGTTGGCGATCATCTTCCATCGCCTCGGCATCCCGACTCGCGATGTGCTCGCGGCGGCCGGCACCAAGTGGAACTTCCTGCCCTTCACCCCGGGCCTGGTGGGCGGCCACTGCATCGGCGTCGACCCCTACTATTTGACCGCCAAGGCCGAGGCCGTCGGCTACCATCCGGAGGTGGTCCTGGCCGGCCGGCGCATCAACGACGGGATGGGCAGCTTCATCGCCCAGGAGCTGCTGCGGCGCCTGGGCAAACGCGAGAGTTCGCTGAGCGAAATGCGCGTCGCCGTCCTGGGGCTGACCTTCAAGCCGGACGTGCCGGACCTGCGCAACAGCAAGGTTCCGGACATCGTTGCAGAGCTGGCAAGCTTCGGCGTAGCGGCGGCGGTGGCGGATCCCCTGGCGCCGAGCGACCTCGCCCGGCAGGCCTACGGTCTGGAACTCGTGCCGGAGGAGGCTCTGGCGGGGCTCGACGCCCTGGTCCTGGCCGTGCCGCACCGCGCCTTTCTCGAGCGACCCCTGGCCGAGCTGCTGGCGCCGCTCAAGCCGGACGGCATCGTCTTCGACGTGAAGAGCGCTCTCGATCCCGCGGCGATTCCCAAAGGCCTGTCTTACTGGAGCCTTTGACGGATCTCCGCGTCAGAACCCACCGAACTTCGGCGCGCGCTTCTCGCGGAAGGCGGCGACGCCCTCGCGGAAGTCGGCGCTGCCGGCCGCCTCGGCCTGCAGCGTTCGTTCGACGTCGAGCTGCGCCGAAAGGCTGTGGCCGGCTCCGGAATCCAAGGCTTCGCGGACCATTCTGTAGGCCCGGGTCGGCCCCTTGGCCAGGCGGGTGGCCAGGCTCTGGATCTCCTTGGCGAAGTCCTCGTCCGGGACCGCGCGGTAGATCAGGCCCCAGGCCACCGCTTCCTCGGCCGAGAGCGGTTCTGCCAGCAGCATCAGGGCGCGAGCGCGGGCCTCGCCGACCAGCCGGGGCAGCAGCCAGGTGCCGCCGCAGTCGGGGACCAGGCCGATGCGCGTGAAGGCCTCGACGAAGCTCGCCGATTGCGCCGCGACGACCAGGTCGCAATGCAGGGCGATGTTGGCACCGGCCCCGGCCGCGATGCCGTTGATCGCGGCGATCGTCGGCACCCGAAGGGCGCGCAGGGCGTCGATCATGGGGTGATAGAAGGCGTCCAGGGATTCGGCGACGGTCTCGGCCGGATTGCTGGTCTGGACCACGGCCTCGGTCAGGTCCTGGCCGGAACAGAAGCCGCGCCCGGCGCCGGTCAGGACCAGGACTCTGAGGCTCTCGACCTCTTCGATCTGGCCCAGCGCGACCCGGATCTCGCGCAGCATGGGCCGGGTGATCGGATTGAGACGTTCCGGGTCGTTGAGGGTGATCGTCGCGACGTTGTCGCGGGCCTCGAAGAGAATCGTCTGAAACTCCATGGCGGGACCTTCCAGTTGGTCTGAACCTCGGCAGGGAGCTTATCGCAGGTTCGAGGGCGAGGGTGCAAACCTGCGATCCCTTTGCCGCTCGGGGCCCGCTCTACTAGCGCACTTCCCGATCAGACGCGGTCGCGTCTGGCCGGGAGTGGTGCGCTATACCCTCAAGGGAAGGGCGCTACGTCCGGCCAGATGGATCGCGAAGCGATTCCATCTGATCGGATAACGCCCTAGGATCGCGGCGCCAAGGAAACACCCCAGAGATCGCCCGTGGAGGAACCAGAAACATGAGCGACGCCTTTCTCGACGCCAAGGGTCTGAAATGCCCGATTCCGGTGCTGCGCGCCCGCCGGGCCATGAAGCCCCTGGCCCCGGGAGACGTCCTTGCGGTCGAAGCCACCGACCCCACCTCGGTCCAGGACTTCCGGGCCTTCTGCGAGACCACCGGGAACGAGCTTCTGGAGAGCCGCGAGGACGACGGCGTCTACTACTTCAGGATTCGCAAGGCCGGCTAGCCATGGCTGGCAGTGCGCGAGCCTTGCTTTGACGTCGGGCCCTATCAGCCATTGAAGGGGCCCTCTGTACCACCAAGGTCTAGGCGCTGGCTGAACGAATCAGCGGGCGGAGCCAGAGAGACCGCGTCCGCCCTTCGTCAGCCACTGCTCGAACCTTGCCGTCAGCTCGGTCTTTCGGGCCGCCCACCAGGTTGCGTCGCTCTGCAGCGCATTCGCCATGTTGTCCGGGAAGGTCGGCAGGAAGGACTTCACTTGGTCCCCGACCAGCGCCATGGATGACTGCCTCGCAGGGCCATAGGAAATGTACTTAGTCTGCTCGGCGAGCGGACCGGAGCCGGTCGCGAAGCGAATGAACTCCATGGCCTTCTGCAAGTTGTGGGAGCCCTTGGGAATGCCCCAGGAATCGATGTCCCAGATCTGCCCGTCCCAGATGATGGTATAGCCCTTTCCATCCTCGACGATCGGTCGGTACACGCGGCCGTTCCAGACCGAGGTCATGGCGACCGCACCCGATTCCAGAAGCGCGACCGGTTCCGACCCCGAGGACCACCAGACGATGCTCGTCTTGATCCGGTCGAGAACGGCGAAGGCTCGCTCCAAACCGTCCTCGGTTTCGAGTGTCTGGTAGACCTTGTCTGCGGCGACCCCGTCGGCCATCAGGGCCCATTCCATGACCACCCGCGGATCGCGCCTCAGGCCCCGCTTGCCGGGAAAGGCCTCCACGTCGAAGAAATCCGCCAGCTTGCTCGGCGGGTTGCTGCCGACCGCCTCGTTGTCGTAGGCGACCACCGTCGCCCAGACCGTCTGGCCGACGCCGCATTCGGTGAAGGCCCCCGCAATGAAGTCCTCGCTGGCGGGCTTGCCGTCGGCGCCGGCCGGCAGGGTCCCGTGGTCGATCTTCTCGAGCAGGCCCTCGTTGCAGCCCCGAATCAGGTCCGAAAGCTCGAAGTCGACCAGATCCCAGACGACGTTCTCGGTCTCGACCTGCTCGCGGATCTCAGTCAGGCCGCCGTTGTAGGTCTCCATCACCACCCACTCGCCGCTGCGCTGCCGGAAGGGCTTCACATAGGCCAGCATCTGGCTCCGGGTGTAGCTGCCGCCCCAAGAGGTGATGGTCAGGTCCTTCTGCGGCCCCGTCTGTGCCAGGGCGGCAACCGAAGGCAGAAACGCGCAGGCCAATCCGATGGCTGCGGCGCGAGCAAAGGATTTCATCTCTCCGGCCTCCCCAATCATTTTCTATCCGGCCCGGGCGACTGCAGATTCAGGCCCGCAGCTCTCCGCTCAGACTGGTGCCGTCCGGTGCCCGGGCGACGCCGGGGGCCGGCACCGCGCTCGAGTCTTCATTCAGCGACTTTATGATCCCGTAGGTCATGAAGAGCATGATCACGCTCACCGGCAGGGCTGCCGCGATGGACGCTGTCTGCAAGGCCTTCAAGCCGCCCGCAAGGAGCAAGACGGCCGCCACGAAGCCCTCGCCGAGGCCCCAGACGATTCGAAACCGCTGCGGCGGATCGTCGTCGCCCATGCTGAGCATCGTGGTGATCACAAGCGTTCCGGAGTCGGACGAGGTGATGAACCAGGTGGCCAGCAGGAAGGTGGCGAGGGCCGCCATCATCCAGTTCAGCCAGCCAATGTCAGTGACCCGCTCGATGGTGCCGTAAAGCGCCGCGGGCAGGTTCCAGTCGCGAATCAACTGTGCAATCCCCGCCGTTCCGACGCCGCCTTCCGCGGTCAGCTCGAGGTACATGGCGTTGCCACCGAAGATGCAAAGCCAGAAGAAGGCGATGGTGGTCGGCACGAACATCACGCCCAGCATGAACTCGCGGATGGTGCGGCCGCGGCTGATCCGGGCGATGAACATGCCGACGAAAGGCGCCCAGGAGATCCACCAGCCCCAGTAGAAGATGGTCCAGCCACCCTGCCAGGCGGCGTCGCCCTCGGAATTGAAGGTCTGGAAGCCCATGGGGATGACGTGCCAGAGATAGTCGCCGACCGTGGTGACGAAAAAGCCCATAAGCCACTTGAAGGGGCCGCCAAAGAGGAAGAAAGCCAGCAGGACCACGCTGAGCCAGATGTTCCATTCCGAGATGATGCGGATGCCGTTCCCCACGCCCGATACGGCCGAGAAGGTCGCGACGACGGAAATCACGGCGATCAATATGACCTGGGTCGTGACCCCTGGATCGACCCCGAAGAGGACGTTGAGGCCCGTTGCCATCTGGCTGACGCCCAGGCCCAGCGAGGTGGCGACGCCGAAGACCGTACCGAAGACCGCGAGCAGGTCGACGGCATGCCCGACCGGACCATAGATCTTGTCGCCAATCACCGGATAGAGCGCCGAGCGCAATGTCAGCGGCAGCTTCTTGCGGAATCCGAAGTAGGCCAGACAAAGGCCGATCATCACGTAGACAGCCCAACCGTGGAAACCCCAGTGGAAATAGGTGACGCGCATGGCATAGACCGCCCGGGTCTCGTCCATTTCGGTGACCATGGCCTGGTCGGCGAAGGGGTTGTTCGGATAGCCCCAGGGCTGGGTGTTGTCGAAATAGAACATCGGCTCGGCGATGCCGAAGAACAGCAGGCCAATGCCGACACCTGCCGAGAACAGCATCGCGAACCAGGAGAAGTTGCTGAACTCGGGCTTGCTGTCGTCGTCGCCGAGCTTGATCGCGCCGTGACGGCTGAGCATCAGGTAGAAGCACGCGAAGAGCATGATGATCAACGCGCTGATGTAGTACCAGTTCAACGCCGACTCGATCCAACCGCGGACCGCCGAGTAGATGCTGTTGGCAAATTCGACGTTCAGGGCCGTGAAGACGACAAAGGCCGCGACCATGCCTTTGGAGGCCAGCCCCATGCCGGGATGAAGGCCTTTCCAAACGCCCTTTTCCGCGACTTTTACCGGCTGCTTGTCCGTCATGGTTTCGCCCCTCCCCGAATTGCACGCTATCGCGAGCTTATGCTTCTTCAGGCAAAAACGCTGACACGGCACCTGCCCGCGTAGTTGCGTGTCTGCGACATGCGTCTTGGAATTGGCGACCTCTTGCCGATGCTTAGCAAGCGGCAAGGCCCAAAGAGCCGAACTAAACTTATCGGCTCCCTTTCGCCAAGCTCGGCTGCAGATTGGCGGCCAGAGGACCTCGGCAGACGGGACGCTGCACGATTGTGTGCCTGGTTCCGAATTCCTAGGCCGCTTCTTGGTAGCCGACGCGGCTGGCCGGGTCTGTGAAGCCGGCGGCCTCGATGTCGGCGAGCACGATGCCCAGCAGGTCCTTGCGCCCCAGCGCCTTGAGCGAGTCCGCCAGGATCAGGAAGAAGAGGTCGCGCTGGGCATCACTGCCGCCCATCTGCCAGAGCAAACGACGGCTTGGCAGCAGCAGATCCACGACCTGCTGGTGCTCGCCCTTGCGGTGAGCGATGGCGGCCTTGGCCGCCGGGATCACCGCGGCCCGATAGCGCGGCCCGAAGGTGCCTTCGTCCTCGGCTGCGAAGCCGCGCATCGACCGCAGCAGGGCCTCGGTCTCGGCGAAACGGCCAGTAGCTGCCAAGATGATCGCAAAGTGGGCACTGGTGAAGGGGCTGGTATGGTCTTCGAGCCGGGCCAGGGCCAACTCGGCCAGCTCGCCCCAGCGGGCGCCGACATCGACGCCGCGCAGCTCAAGCCGCAGCAGAAGGGACGCGCCGTTCTGCAGGTCGATGTAGAGGTCGGGCAGGGCTTGCAGCAGCGGATGGGATCGGTTGCGTACCCAGGCGTCGTAGATCTCCAGCACGGCGTCATGCTCGCCGCGCTCCAGATGGAAGAGGCAGCGGTGCCACCAGAGGTGCAGGCACATCTGGTTGGCCTCCGCCCAGTTGTCCTTCAGCCCGTCCAGCCAGGCGATGCCTTCCTCGTGGCGGCCCTGCATGATCATGACGTGGGCGACGGCGTGGGTGCCCCAGACGTCGGTCGGGTCGAGCTCGACGGCTTGACGGCCCAGGCGCTCGGCCGTCTCGTAGCGGTGGGTTTCTTCCAGGTCGAAGGCGCGGCAGGAAAGGTAGTCGCCGTAGCCCGGGATTTCAGAGGACCAGGCGTCCTCGACCCGGCCGGAGATGTCCGCCGACCAGGCCATCTCGCCGAGCCAGAAAAGCTCCATCTGGGCCAGGCGCTGGGCGAAGAGGTCGGTCGGATTCGTGGCCAGGATTGTCTCGTAGCGGCTCACGGATTCCGCGATCTCGCCCCGATAGGCGGCGTCCAAGGCGGCCACGTAGAGCTTCTCGCGTGGAGTCATCGCGGCCTCGGCTGCCCTGGCGGCGGCCAAGGAGTCGCCGATCATGGGCCGATAGGAGATGTTGCGGGCGGCGTGCAGCACCAGACCGTTGACCGCCTGTGCCAGTCCGAAGCCGGGATCGACCTCCAGGGCGGCCTTGATCTCCGGCATGAGGGCAGACTTCCAGTGCAGGAAATTATAGATCGCCGTGTCGAGCGCCGCGGCGGCTGCCGGGCTCTCGGTGGTCATGGCGTGGCCGCGCTGGTCCTGGTGCATCTCTCCCCTCCGTCGTCACTGACGAGATGCTGTGTCTTACCGGATCAAGGCTGGACGTAGAAGGGTGTCGTCACTCGCCGGGTGCCGGTTGCGGCTGGTTATCCTCGGTCATTTCGCCCTCGATCCGGCTCCGGCGGTTCTCGAGCGGACCGACCAGCAGGGACAGCATCGGCGGCACGATCAGCAGGGTGAGCACGGCGGAAAGCGCCAGGCCGCCGACCACGACAGAGCCTAGCCCGCGGTAGAGCTCAGATCCGGCGCCCGGGAAGAGCACCAGGGGCAGCATCCCGAAGACCGAGGTCAGGGTCGACATGAATATCGGCCGGATTCGATCGCGGGTCGCCTCCAGGATTCCGTCCTGCGGCGCCTTGCCGCCCTCGCGGATGTGGTACAGCGTCTGGTGGACCAGCAGGATGGCGTTGTTGACCACGATACCGATCAAGATGACGAAGCCGAGCAAGGTCAGCATGTCCA
>JAAUYK010078474.1_pt1 | contig 10103 bp, 7 predicted proteins | sample 7278021 | NCBI WGS metagenome assembly JAAUYK01 (sample SAMN14350223, study PRJNA611818) | marine sediment metagenome | isolation source: surface marine sediment (1.8m) | place: French Polynesia: Moorea | collected 2018-08
CCCAAACTGCTGCAATTATCGGTTACGTGGTCGTGCAGCAATCAATGAAGTGTAGCTAGGTGATGCCGTCGACAGGCGGACGATGGATCGATCGGTTAAGGGAGTTCGGTCTGGGTCCGACTGAATCAATCGATGCAGCGATGACTGGTCGCGGCCGGCCGTCATTAGACAACTTATGCAAATAACGCTCAATCGAGGCCGGGGATATAGCTCGGCCGGGTCGCCTTCCATGCATGCAGATCGGCATGATGGCGACGGCTTATATCACTCTGGGTTGCCGCATTCTGAACGCCCTGGAATATATACTACTTAAAATCGCGGACCACCAGAGAAGCTTGCGCCACTTTAAAGGGGCACCCCATCAAGCAAAAATGCTGCCCGCCCAGCCCGCTATTCAAATCAGACGTGCTTGATTCATGGCGGGAGGGGAGGGTGACTTGATGACCGGACCGGCTGTTTTGCATTCGTCTTTGTAACCGGCTAGCCATGCAGCCAGCTGCTGAATCTAGGCATCATTAGAGCAAATTGGTCAGGCAGCGTTGAAGGAGGCCGGGCGCTATCGGTCAGCCGAAACCTGTCGTCCTCTAAGGGAATGCAGAATTGAGAGTTCATTACTAGAACGACAAAGAAATATATACGTCACTTGGAGCAGGGACACGTCTTCTGTAAGTATGCAGCAATTACGGTTGTCTGCCTGTCACGCGCGCGAAGAGCAGGAAACGGCACATGATCTCAATTTGTGCACGAATACGCAATTGGACGGGCTCCATAAGTACGGTTGGGAGCGAGGGGAACACGTACGTACAATCGAAAGCGGGCCTGCCAAGAAGGCCTCGCATAGTTGTTCCGCTCCGTTCCGTTGCCCGTAAACGGCCTTCCTCACTCTATTCGACGTGATCGTTTTTCTGCCGGCAATGGTCCTTCCGCTCATTTTGCAAGAACAACAAACAAGGCACGCTCGATCTACCTACAGTCGTTAAAGAACGAGGAACAGAAGCGAGCGAGCGGCGACGGCTACGGGGGCGAAACCGCATGGGGGAAATTGAGCTCCATTTGGCCAAGGACACAGACAGGGCCCTATCCCCGTAAAAGGGAGGCTACTAGGCGCTGCTGCAACAACAACGAATTTTCAATTCAAAAAGGCCGCCGGCCGCATTTCCTGCAAGAACTGTGTCGTGTTCGTTCTTTACGCGCATTCAGGATATTGGTCCTTTCTGGCTAGCGGTTTGTTTGCTCAAACAGGTGCTCGTAAAGTAGGAAAATTATACCAATTTACCCTCCGTCAATGTCAAAGTCACGTTTTACGAGGCTTTTTTCAAACAGCTCGCTCGCTCGCTCGTCTCCTCTGTCCTAATTGGCACTTGTTGTCAGGACGAGTTTCGCCTAGCGTCGTCGTCTCCGCTCCTCACCCGTAATGGCAAATCTACGTGATGCTCAACGTGAGACTGCGAGGAGGAAGAAGGCCTAATAAAATTTGCAGTTTTGCGTCGAGCCCGAGATTTCGTTCCAGATTATGCAAGAGCTTGTGCGTTACAAACATAATATGAGTTCCCTGGCAAGCAAGGTCCGGACTCGTTGTCGTCTCGTGTCGTGTCCTGAGCGTTGACAACGTCGAAGATGGAAAGCCATAGACAGACAGGCAGACAGACTGGCATTGGAGCAGAAGGCAGAAGAGAGGATGGATTGAGTACACGCGTGTGAAATCACCACCTCTATTCATCCGCCTCGGAGCGGCAAGGTGGCATTTAAGGCCCGACCGACCGACCGACCGACCACGCGTTCGTTCGCCATCTTTCCAAGGTCTGCAGCAGACTTGTGTTGTCGATAGATTTCTGACATAAAACAGCAGCTTCGTTCGCCCGCTCGTAGCCAGTTTTCCATCAAAATGCCGTGTTTCCTTCCTTCCTTCCTTCCTCCTTACAGCCAGTCAGACAAACATCAGAGATCCGCGCCGCCTGCCTGTTCGTGCTTTAAAGGAGCTTGTTAATTTTTGTGGGAGATGGTGCGAGCAAGGTTGCATGGTTGTTTTAGCGTTTGGCTTCAGGTGCGACCTTTTAAATTTCCTGTTAATTGGGCGCACGCTGGGCATGGCCGGCATGGGGGACTAGGCGGCACCTTAGGGGAATGCGACGGAGAAAACGAAGCAGTGCTTTTCAGCTAACATTGGAATATACTAATATATGTGAAGTATGAAAGTTGTTTTCCAATATATATAACGTTACATGTGACTAAATATTTTGGGCACATTTCAGTAAATTGTCAACCCCTATTCTCCAGTCAATGAAGATTGGGGCGGAGGAGGAGGTGGCGGCGAAAAAAAACCTTCTGCGCCCGCCGCTCCGCCCGGCCGCCATCAGTTCAAGGTCGCCGGCATTGAGGCTAACTGACTGACGCAAATTAACGGCGCGTCCTCCAGTCACTCGGCCGGTCGGTCGGCCGCCCAATTGTCAATCTCAATGACGTCGCGGGAATCTGGTTTTGCGGTCGGGCGGGCGAGCAATTAAAGCAATCATGTCGCGGCCGCATCGCGTGCACCACTTTCGGGTCTCTATGCCAACTAACGGGGGGCATCATCGTAAACAGGAAACTTCGCTGCATGTCACCGATACGAAGCTCCATGTTTATTCCGCGTCAACTTTGAGTGTCGTTAAATGCGGGGCAATTTGTTCGAACTCGATCTTCAGTCGGTGGGCAACACGTACGCAGTTCATGCAACGCACGTCGGACTCGCGTCCGTCCGTCCGTCCGCCCGTCCGACGCGTCAGTCCATCAATTAGTTCCGACCTCGGCAATACGTCAGTATTAGACACGAACGTCGTCGTCGACTCTTCCATGGGCTGACTGAAGAAGAAGAGAAGAGGTTGAGGCGCGAACGAAGGCTACGGCGGTGGCCTCGAAACTGCTTGCGTTTGAGAGACACGAATGAACGAGAAGTGGAGCAGTTTTGGAGGCGCTCGCCATCATTAGCATGTCCGGTCGCTACTAGCTACGTATGAGTTCAAAACTGATATGTTATAACCGTGCGTTCGCGTGCGTGGGAGAATTGGCCGCTTATTAGGCCTCGACACATAATTGAAGTTGTAAAGCTCACGTACCATTATTTGCTAACGATGTCTCACTTCCACTTGTACGTAGTAGTACAACACCTATTGCCCGGGGGCACAATGAGCGACTGCGGTTGGCGCTCTAACAAAGGACAGTTAAATTCCGCAGAGAACACCCCGGCCGGTCGGCCCCGGCCCATCCCATCTGCGCGCAAATACGACAAATGCGCGTTGTGACGTGTCCGGTTGCCGTATTTTTGGAGGAGGAATCTTAAAGGTCCTCGGCTATGTTTAGCTCTGCTGTGATTCTTACGCAATCGAATAAGCTTCTATATGTCAGACATATCGCTCGCTCGCTCCCTGGCTGCGCAATTGGCGATTTGACGAGCCAAGACGGCCGATATAGACATTTGTGGACGTCGCTAAAGTGACCGTGGCCGCGAACCGAGATAGTCGAACGCAATCCGCCAACTATGGAATCTCGGAAAGAGTCCTCGCGCGACAGAGGTCAATCTTTTTTTTCCTCCTCCAGCAGAATTCCTAACAGTCCGGTTTGAAGAACGGCATTTTGACCTCTGCATTACCCTGCGGACAGAAATGCGCCATTTTCGGGGGGTCCTTCCATTCCTCTGATTTCCGCCCTATTATATAGACAGAATGATGGGCGTACGGATGAATGCGACGTCGACGTGGGAGAAGAGAAGAGAGAGAGGAGATTTTCTTTTACTACTGCAGCAGCGACCTTGGTTTCATTCGCTGAGCTAAAGCGGGCGAGCGACGAAATTGAACCGATGCGTCACTGTCTCGTTCAGACGCACTTCCACTCCTCCATCTCGATTTCCCGTTCGCGCTCGCACGTACCCGGCCAAATAAAATCGACTGGGAATCATTGTCGTTACGACGTCCATGTTTCTTTGCCTCAATACTTTCTTCTCTCCAGCCGCCTTTGTGTGGTCCATCATGCCTGATGTGTATTTGGCCAACCACGCAGCTAGTATAGCGGTCCTCGCACTTATCATGTCAGTTTTAATTGCCTCCATCCCAAACGGCCCATTTGCTTGCTCAAACATGACAAATGAACGAACAGATTGACAAAAAATGCAACTCATCCGCTTCATCGACTACACGGACGGATAATTGGAATCTGAAACTCGCTCTCAGGAGAATTCTTGGCCAGCCGGCCGTCCTCTGTCGCGAGTAGCGATTAATTGAAAAGCAGCGGCCTTAGTCTAGCTGACAAAAGTACAGCTAGCCGACCGGCCAACAATGGACGCTCTATCTTAATAATCGCCGCTCGCTCCACTCCAGCTCATATCGCGTGAATGAGAGTGGAAAAAAGCGACTCTGGCGTAACTATGTAGTTGGCCGCCCGTGAGATTATTACGCTGGACGGGATTATAGATGAGACACCGCCTCGTTTGGTAGTAGGTCAGATCCAGCGCGCAGCTAGGACAGAGGAACAAAGCAAGGAGGCCGACTTATAGCTATATCGAGATGAGTTGGTTAGCGGCACACAACGTTTGATGTGTGCCGATCGTGTCAATCTGAGGTATGGCATGGCAGCTGGAAGTAAGACTCAGATCGTACAAGGATAACTAGACGGAAGGATTTTCCTACACATAAACGGTCAGAATTTCAGCTGAAATTGGTCTTTTACCCCCATTACAGCTTTTTCACTGACGGCCACGGAGAAAGTTCTGCGGGCGAGACGAGAGATCCACAGCGAGGATAAAGTCTGGATCAGTCCGAGGGAACTTTTCCCACTCTCTCCATCGCGAGTACGCCTACGTAAGTCACTGACTTAACTTCCTCGCTGAACGAGCGTACTATGTAATAGGCCTCTAGGGTGTAAATTCAAATCTTCTACTGCATGGCGAGGGAGATCGTACTCACGGCGCCGTTTTCTTTGCGTCGATACTTACGTGGCCGGCGTACGTCGCTCGCTCTTGAAAGCTGATCGGAGCGGAGATTACTTAATGCGTGAAGCAGCTGGTGTTGAATTTCTAAGGCGCCCTTTCTTTCTCTACCTCGCGCGCTGCAGAACGAAATGATTGCAAATGTTTAAAGTTTTAGAGCAAATGTATATGCAGCAGCTACACCTCTTAGTACTCTATCGGAGTCTGATTTAATTCAAGAAGGATTTTTTCCCTAATTGCTGAAATTGTCCTTGTTCCCCCTTTGATTGGGCAACTCGTTCGTTCGGTGGGAAATCCACTGGCTGTGGGAGCCAAGGAAAAGGGTCGTGCCATCCATCGATCTATCCATCCAGTCGTCGTCTTGTCCGCTATCCGTTCGCCTTTTTTGTTCCAGCCAGCCAGCCAGACGGATTCGACGATCGAGGCCGGTCGGACGGACGAAGACGATGATGGAACTGGCTGAATACTCGGTCCGGCCGGCCGGCTCCTGTTCTGCTTGCATAAATTCCAGCCCTCATTGGTTGGGAAAGCCAGGATAGACTGACTGACAGCTAGACATTAAGAAATCGTGGAAAATTCGTCATATGAAATGTCTATTTTGGACAGGTGGGATTTGTCACTTTATGTTTGCAATGTTAAGCGCGGACCTGTGGGGACGGGCCATTTCTTATCAGTCTTTTTCCTGGTCTGACCAGATGATCAGAGGACAGGGGAGAAAAAGTGCTCCCGGATCGACTACGGGGAGAAAACAAACTAAACTAGCCAGCTGATTGATGCAGGCTGGTGAAAGAAAAAAAAACTGAAGTCCAGTTTCGCCAGTTGACTGATTTCGGGAATAAAAATATTACATAACGCACTACATTTTTATCGCCGCGTGCGAAAGAGTTGCAAACTTGACAGCTTCAGCTGGATCGTGACTCCGACCGACCGGTAACGCGACGTGACGCTTGCCTTTCACGACTTTTGGGAATCGGAGATCGACTGGCTGATCGGAACTCTGTTCGCACTTATTCTTTTGAAACAGTTCGTGTGACCTTTCGTCGACCGCCATAAACAAGCAGAGAGCAGGAAACCACCTTTAATAGACAGGCAGCTTTCTTTCGCAAGCATTGAATTCAGCTCGCGGTTGCAAATCGCGCGCTTCTCTTTTCGCCTTCCTTCCTGCCTTCCTCTTGAGTAATGAAAAGTCTTTTCGCGCCATTGTGCGAGCCAGGCCGGAGTCGGGCCAATGCCATATTATGTGACCGTTCAGAGCTGACAATGCACGGCGGAGGAATATCACTGCATGGATGGCGCAAGAAGGCGACCGCGCGCGTTCAAGAAAGTTCTGCGTAGGAGACCGAAAAAACGCGCGCAAAAACGGCGTCACTGCATGTCGCGATAGGAGCTAGTTTAACTATCCTCGCATTCGAAGTACGTACGTACATTCTTTTCGCCGGAGGGAAGACGACAAGCAGGACATGCAGCAGTGGCCGCCTCGCTCGCTCACACGTTTTTATTTACGCAGTTTAGTCCGCGCAAATATTACAGTTCATTAGGACTTCCCGTTTGGAGGCAGCCCGCGGGGCAAAGATCTGGCTACACCTTGTTCCGGGTCCTTTTTGCGGAAGAAACGTGCAGCAGGCGGACGCGGACGGGTGTCCGTACCACCGCATAGCCGTTCACCCGTACTACAATGGAGTGCATATATTGATACCAATCTCACATGCCGACCGGATGAATGGCCCGCCCAAACCATCACTCTTCGCATGAATTCCATAGGAAGGAAGGGCCCGGCATGGCAGTCGGAGAAACGATATGGGCTTCTTTACACTGGCAAAGCTATCAATTGGATTTTCGATAAAATAACTGTACGTAGACTCAACAAAGAGATGTCCATGCGCACGCAAAAAAGAACAATTAAGAATGACGGACATTCATGCATGCACTGAAAAAAGTGCCAGGTGCAAAGTGGACCTTCCCAAGAAAGTCGTGCGCATGCGTACTTGCGGTTTTCCTCCTCTTTCTCTCTCTCGCACGCATGTCGCGCGTGATTTCCCGCCAATGGCGATATTTTAAATTCGCGTCGCGCGTATCAAATTTCTTCCTCACGAAGTTCCTACGCCGCGCCGGCCGCGCGTACAATGTCAAGACCATTTTTCCCAGCGCCGAAACGGAATCCTTTGCCGGCACCGTTCTTATGCCGGCGTCGGCGTCGGCGGTGCTTAATTCGTTCGTGCGCCGCATACTACGTACGTACGGGTACATACAGTGCTGCGGGTGAAAATGACGGCGACACGCGTTATAAAGAAAGCGCGATAAAGCCGACGTCTACATATAGCCGTGTCTAATCTGTTCACATGCAGTGCGCGCACTCTTGTGTAAAGAAATCCTGAATATTTACATGGGGCAACTTATCTTGGGGCACACGTAATGGGTGCAAGAAATAGGGGAAAAGGAAGGATGCAGCCCGTTTGCCTGAGTAATTTCAAGGTGAACGAGTGAGACAGTTATCGGAAGCGAGCAATGTGTCGCCATCCATCACAGAAATAGAGGACGCTTATTACAACTATTGTTTTTTCTCAGACTGAGCGTACGTTCTGCGTTTGGGTTGCGTTATCGGTCCCGTAATCAGCCGGAGGATTAAATGTCATGGGAGCGAGCGAAGCATCTGCAAACGTTTGCTCATCTCTCGTTTCGTGAAAACGCGCCAGACAGCGAAAAAATGTCAAGGTTGCTTTAGCTCCGCGCGAAAAATTCAGACATTGTGTCGTGAGCTCGTTGAGATCACCAACCTACACGTATAATTTTTGAGCTCCGCGACCATTCTTCCGACAAACTATTGATGGCGCATATCCTGCCGACGGTTGTTCGCCCTGCCTTCCGTTGCCTACGTGCCTAGCTGCGTACGGAAATGAGCGCAAAACATTGCCAAACGGAGTCTGCGAACAACGCGCTAAATATATCCCTGTCCGTCCGTCTTTGGGTGATAAATGAACTACGCCGCTCTCTCTTTACTACCGCGTTCCAGATGCCAAGAAAAAACGCGGACGCAGCTCTACTAGAGCCGCATGTGCGTGCGATCGATGCACCTGTCGACCGGCCGACCTAACCCATATTCAGTCGTCTAGCACGCAATTTCCTAATGCCTCGGTTGCTTCGAGCGAGCAAAATAATTAGGGCGAGCGAATGAAAAATAAGGCTCCTGCGTTCTTTTCTGGGGCCCGTATCGGACCGGTTGTTTATTCTGCCGCTACCGTCACGTCTCTCTCGCCCGATCGGATCTAGATATGGGGTGAGAGCGAGGCGATCGAGAGAGAGAGAGAGAGAGAGCGAGTCTTATCCGACGTCGATTGTAAAGTATGGCTGCCGCGGCTCGTAATCCCGGGTTTAGCTCGATGCGGCTCGGCCGGGTCAGACAGAAGGTAGATAGCTGCTGGGAAAAGCCGTTTTGCAAATCACTATCCTCCGCCACTGCCGCCGTCACCGCTCTGTGGGTGCTATGAAGCAATAACCCAAAGCTAGGCGGAGGTGGCTAGCTGCGGTCGGCCAGTTGGGAGTGATTAGTCGACGCCACCGCCGGATGATGATGGCTAAACAGAGGGAACGAGAGAATAGGATAGAGGGAGAGAGAGAGAGAGTGGCGCGAAGGCCAATTCTGGTCCATGACCAGACAGTCTGCGAGCGAACGTCGCGCTAACGAGACTTGACCCAAGAGATCGCGTCACAAGATCACCAGCTAGACTGACCGACCGACCGGCCAGACGCCTTTTCAAGCAGCTGTCAGTCAGCCAGTCAGACGCGCGTCTTTTTTAGGGCCACCTCGATCAAAGGGAACCCCCCATGCACCTCTCTTCCTGATCTCTCAATCTTCATCAGGTCTGGCAGCGGGGCGGTGGGCCGGCCGGCCGGCCGGCCCGCTATCATCACTTTCATCAATAGGAGCGACCTACCTAAGGATATACGTAGCTGAATCTCGTGTCAGTCTGTCCGCTCGTTTCTCGCTTGCGGCCGACCGCTAATCCCAGCCATGCAGGCTAGCTACTACTAAAACCCACATTGCGAAACTTCTTAGCGCGCGTACGCATGCAATCGGTCGAAGCTGGCTGACTGCGATCGATGCATTCAAAGCCTGGACACTGCATGGGGGCGTGTTTTTTTTTGCTGCACAACTATGATACTTTCCAACTTCAGATTGATGGGAGCCGAATTTGGCCTCGGACGGACCCTTTGCACGCAATGTGACGACGCGCACGTACTGGCTGTGAACCAATTAACCCCTCTGAACCTACTTAAGCCCAATTGAAACTGCACGTAGAACCGTACGTAGCATTTTGACGGCAAAATTGGGAGGCGAAAATCTGTCGCCGGCCGGCAGATCGGCAGCATGCAGCTCGTAGCTAGCGGGTCCGATCGTGAGCAGTGAAATCGTCGAAACGGCGACGGAACAGTTAATCCCCTAAGCGAGAAAGAGAGAGAGAGAGAGAAAAGCAACATCTGCCAGCTAGCTCGTTTTTTCCTCAATTAACTCTCTTGCTGGCTGCCCCAGATACGTGACGGACTAACTGACTGACTGCTCATGTCTCTGCAGCACCACAGTCGTCTGTCCGTTTTCCAAATTCGTTGGCTCGCGCGCGCGTGCGCTTTTGTTTGCCGAGCCGAGCTACTGCCTCAATTTCGAATAGTTTTCCCTCTCCCCGCGGCCTCCCCCAGGTATTCAAATGATGGCAAATGAGGGCGAGCTCGACCCGGATTCATTACCGCGGCGGGTGGCCTCGAAGAGAGAAACCCGCCAAATCTCGAGTTGCAGAGCGTTGGCGGGTCGGGCATGCAAGGGCGCGTAATTTAACGCGGCCAGCTCGAATTGAGGAGGGTCCATCCACGTACAGTGAAGGCCATTCTCCTCCTCTAGTGGCCAGACCGTTGAAAGCTCCGAGATCAGGCGTGAAATTAAACCGGGCCGAGTTCTCTCGCTCGAGTCCATCCCTTGCCGGCGGTCGAAGACGGACGATGTACGTAGAGCTAGGGCGGAACAAAAACATGGACTGGCCGGTCGATCGGAATTATCATCCCAACGCCTTGAGGCGGCTGACTGCATCGCGCCGAAGCCTTTGTGCTCCTCTCCTCTCCTCGCTTCACCTCACCTCACTTCCTTCCTTCCGAC